>OBLK01000113.1_pt1 | contig 30137 bp, 24 predicted proteins | sample 1518871 | NCBI WGS metagenome assembly OBLK01 (sample SAMEA2464837, study PRJEB22497) | soil metagenome | biome: Grassland; feature: Farmland; material: Clay | place: Australia | collected 2013-02-01 | depth 0.8 m
GAATGCGCACGTTGTAGTCCACAACGCGCTTGATACCGACCAGTATTCGCTTCATGGGTTCTTTCGAAAACAAGCCAAGCCGATAGTCAGATCCGGGCGCTTCACAGGGTCGCCCGTGACGGCCGCCGCCGGCCGCGCGCGCCTTCCCGCGGAGCCGCCACCTTCGCCGCGGGCAGGTCCACCGCCTTGCGCAGGTGTACGTAATGGGCGGTGGAGTGCGGGATGCCCATCGCTTCGACGAAGTGCGTCTGGAAGCGCGCTTCGAGGGCGGTCTCGATTTTCTCCACCTTGCGCACCAGATCCTCGATCGTCCGGCGCGAGTCGAGGTCGAGCAGCGCGATGCGCGCGCCGGTGCCGGCGGCGTTGCCGGCCGGAACGACCTGCGCCAGATCGCAGTCCGGGATCATCCCGAGCAGCATCGCGTACTTGACGTCGATGTGCGCGCCGAAGGCGCCGGCGAGGCGGATCCGGTCGACGTGGTCGGTGCCGAAGCGCTCCATCAGAAGCTTGATGCCGGCGTACAGCGCCGCCTTGGCGAGCTGGATCGCGCGCACGTCGTTCTGGGTGATGACGATGGTCTGTGCGCCCTGGTGTACGACATAACCGAAGGTCCGCCCCTGCGGCACGATGCGCGGGCTGCGCGCGGCGAGCTGTCCATCGACCACGCCGTCCTGGTTGATGACGCCGGCAAGATACATCTCGGCGATGATCTCGATGATGCCGGAGCCGCAGATGCCGGTGATGCCGGTGTCTTTGATCGACTCATCGAACCCCGTCTCGTCCGACCACAGCTCCGAGCCGATCACCCTGAAGCGCGGCTCGAGCGTCTCCCGGTCGATGCGCACGCGCTCGATCGCGCCGGGCGCGGCGCGCTGGCCGCCGCTGATCTGCGCCCCCTCGAACGCCGGGCCCGTCGGGCTCGAGCAGGCCAGCAGGCGCTGGCGGTTGCCCAGAACGATCTCCGCGTTCGTACCCACATCGACCAGCAGTGTGATGTCGTCGCTGAGATCGGGCCGTTCCGAAAGGATCATGCCCGCCGTGTCCGCGCCCACATGGCCGGCCACGCAAGGCAGCACGTACGCGCGCGCATTCGGGTGCAGGGACAGTCCCAGGTCGGTGGCGCGAAGCGTCACCGACTCGTCGGTGGCGAGCGCGAAGGGGGCGCCGCCGAGCTCCACCGGATCGATGCCGAGCAGCAGGTGATGCATGATGGGGTTGCCGACCAGCGTCACTTCCAGGATGTCCCCGACGGTGACGTGCGCCTCGCCCGCCACTTCGGCGCAGAGCGCATTGAGCGCATCGCGAACGGCCTCGGTCATCTGACGCGCGCCGCCGGCGTGCATCATGGCGTAGGACACCCGGCTCATCAGATCCTCGCCGAAGCGGATCTGCGGGTTCATCTCGCCGCTGGAGGCGAGGACCTCGCCGGTTCTCAGGTTGCACAGATGCGCGGCGATGGTGGTCGAGCCGATGTCCACGGCCAGTCCGATCTTCAGGTCGTGATAGCCCGGCCAGACCCCGATGATCTGCGTGCCGTCGCGCACGCCGGCCGTGACTTTCCAGCCGCCCTGGCGCAGCGCCGGCTGGAGGGTCTGCAGCACCTGCAGGTCGCAGCCGAGGCCGCCGAGCTGCCAGTCGCGCTCCAGGGCGCCCCTGAGACGCTGAAGATCGCCGGCCGGATGCTGCATGTCCGGCTGAGGCACTTCGACATAGTAATAATGTATCGCCGGGTTCAGCGTGATGGCGCGGGCGTCGGCCCGCTTGCGCACCACCTGGCGGTGGACCTGGCTGGTCGCGGGCACGTCCACCACCAGGTCGCCCTGGATGAGCGACTGGCAGGACAGGCGCCGGCCGGCGGACAACGGACGGCGGCGGGCATAATTGTGCTCGGCGGCGGTGACCGGCGAGAGGCTCTCCGCGCGCGAGGTCACCCCGTGCTTGGGGAACTCCCCCTCCATGGCCAACACCTGGCAGCGGCCGCACAGCGCCCGTCCGCCGCACACGGAATCGACGTCCACCCCCAGCGAGCGCGCCGCCTGCAGGAGCGGCGTGCCCAGGGGAAAGCGGCCGCGCTTGCCCGAGGGCGTGAAGACGACCAGGGCGTCCTTCTCAGGAGACACGGCGGCGATGACCTCCCTCGCGCCGCCCGCGCGCGGCGCCCTCGGCGCCGGGGGCTCCTCCGGGAGGCAGCTCGCGGAACTTGCGGATCCAGCGCATGCAGTCCGGATCGTGTCCCATCATGACATCGGCCCCCATGACGGCCCGCACGATCTCGGTGTGCAGCGGGTTCATGATCGCCGAGGTCATGCCGGCGCCGATCGCCGAGATCAGAAAGGCGGCGGTGATGCCCTCGCGCGCCGGCAGCCCGAAACTGATGTTGGAGGCGCCGCAGGTGGTGTTCACCTTCAGCTCGCCGCGCAGGCGCTTGAGCAGATGCATCACCTGTACGGCCGCCTTGTTGATGGCCCCGATGGGCATCACCAGCGGATCGACCACCACATCGGATGCCGGGATGCCGTGGTCGGCCGCGCGGTTCACGATCTTCTTCGCCACCTCGAAGCGCACATCCGGGTCCTCGGAGATGCCGGTCTCGTCGTTGGAGATCGCCACCACCGCCGCGCCGTACTTCTTCACCAGAGGCAGGACCGCTTCCAGCCGCTCCTCCTCGCCGGTCACGGAGTTGACCAGCGGCTTGCCCTTGTAGACCGCGAGGCCCGCCTCGAGCGCGGCCACGATGGACGAATCGATCGACAGCGGCACGTCCGTGATCGACTGCACGAGCTGCACGGCCTTGGCGAGGATGGCCGGCTCGTCCGCCAGCGGGATGCCGGCATTGACGTCGAGCATGTGGGCCCCGGCGGCCACCTGCGCGCGCGCATCGGCCTCGACGCGCGAGTAATCCCCCGCGGACATCTCCGCGGCGAGGACCTTGCGCCCGGTGGGGTTGATGCGCTCGCCGATCATGACGAAGGGGCGCTCGAAGCCGATCACGACTTCGCGGGTTGCTGAGCTCAAAACGGTGTCGGTCATGTTGTCGCCATTGTGTTGAAATGATGCCGCTGATCGCGGCCCGGATACCACGGGACCCGGCCGCCGAGGACCCCGGAGCGCTCGACGATCTCGGGAACGCTGTCTTCCTGGCGGTAGGCCATCAGGTGCACACCGCTCACGCCCTTGATCTCGCGGATCTGCTGGATGAGCTCGACGCACAGGTCGCGGCCTTCGCGCGCCTGGTCCCGGGCGCCGGCGAGGCGCTTGATGACGGCGTCGGGAATGTGCAGGCCCGGCACGTTCGAGCGCATCCAGTCGGCTGCCTTGGCCGAGCGCAGGGGGCCGGCGCCGACGAGGATGAAGACCTTGCCGAGGAGCCCGAGGTCCTCGACCTGGCGCATGAAAGTCTGAAGCCGCGGCACGTCGAAGCAGTACTGCGTCTGCACGAACTGCGCTCCCGCTTCCACTTTCTTCGCCAGCCGCTGCGCGCGCCACTCCAGAGGCTCGGCGAACGGGTTGGAGGCCGCTCCCAGGAACACCCGCGGCGCATAGGTGAGCCTGCGCCCGCTCAGGAAGCGGTGCTCGTCACGGAGCGTGCGCGCGGTGAACAGCAGCTCCATGCAGCCCAGATCGAACACCGGCTGCGCCTGCGGATGATCGCCCGCCTGCACGCCGTCGCCGGTCAGGCACAGGATGTTGCACACGCCCATGGCGGCCGCGCCCAGGATGTCGCCCTGGATGGCGATGCGGTTCCTGTCCCGGCAGGAGACCTGCATCACCAGGGCGTAGCCGAGCCGGGTGAGCAGCGCGCAGACCGCGACGCTCGACATGTGGCAGTTCGCTCCGCTGCCGTCGGTGGCGTTGATGGCGTCGACGTGGCCGTCGAAGATCCGGGCCCGTTGAAAGACCTCCTCCGGGTCGGCCGAATCCGGCGGGGCGAGCTCGGCGGTCACGGCGAACTGGCCGGCGCGCAGGATCCGCTCGAGACGGCTCGGCGAGGTGTGGCCCGGAAGGATCGGCAGGGGGTGGCCGGGGACCGGCTCGTCCTCGAAGATCATGCGGCCTCTCCGGCGCGCTCGCGCGCCACGCGCAGCCAGGAGGACTTGCCCTGCATGCGCCGGTCGAGCGGCGGCTGCAGGGCGGCGACCGCCTCCCGGCCCCCGGGAATGCGCGCGCTGCCGATGATCGCCTGATGCCAGACGCATTTCATGTCGGGCCGCACTTCGCAGCTCCCGTCCTCCCGCACTCCGCCGCAGGGTCCGTTGCGCAGCGTCTTCGGACAGTTCATCGGGCAGGACATGCCGGTCGAGCTGAGCACGCATTGCCCGCACATTTTACAGTCGAACAACAGCCCCTTGACCGAGTGCTCAACGGCGGCCACGGGACGCTCGAGCCGCTCGTAGCCGATCCCGTTGAACAGCGGATGCAGCGCCGCGAGTACGCTCTCGAAACCGCGATAGAGGGTGTTCAGGCCGCGCGCGTGGCGCACCGACCAGAGTCGTACGGCGTACATCAGGACTCGCCGGGCTCGGAGGAGGAAGTCGAGGAGGCGGTTTGCGAAGACGGCTCCAGCCCCTTGGCGCGCACCAGCGCCTCGAGACGCTCGGCGCCGTAGAGCGCCTCCAGTCGGGCGGCCTCGGCGGTCACCTCGGCCTGAAGGTCCTCGCCGCAGGGCCGGGGAGGGCTGCGTCGCCAGTCGGCCAGATACGCATTGGAGGTGCCGCGACCGGCGCGCATCGCGGCGCGGTCCACCGCCTCCTGGAAGCGCGGGGACAATTGCGCCTTGGCGGTCTCGCGGCCGCGTTTGGCGATCACCTGCGCGGGGATGTCGCGCCAGGAGATGACGATCAGGTTTGCCAACCAGGCGCTCCCTGCCCGGCGAGCTCGCCGAGGCGAGCGCCGAGCTCGCCGTAGCCGGTGTACCGGTGCTCGAATTCGAGGCCCAGGAGCGAGGCGACCTGGCGGGCCCGCTCGAGCAGGTCGCTCGAGCGGGTCTGAGCCAGATAGACGACCCGGCGGTAGTGGCGGAAGTACTCCTCGGCGAGCTCGGGATGGCGGTCGATGCCCAGGCCCTGGATCACCAGCCGCTCGAAGTGTCGCGCGAGGAAATCCGTCAGAAAGAACGTGCCGGGCTCCTCGTCGGTGAGCTCGGCGATGGTCCGCTCTCCGGCAAAGAGCGCGTAGCAGTGCGGTCCGGGCAGCCGCTCGACGCCTTCCTCGGCGAGCAGCGCATCGAGCCGCCCCATGGTGCCGCACTCGGCATAGGCGACGAAGATGCGCCGGTACTCGTGCCGGTGAACGTGGATCCGCTTGCGCACCGCCGGGACGATGTGCGCCGGGCGGTTGTGCAGCTCAGGCGGCAGGCTCTCGAGGTCGAACTCCCAGCCGTTGACCTGCCGCAGCGCGTGGATCTCGCGGGCGAGCGCACCACAGGCGATGATCAGGGTGCCGCGGCGTGTCTCCATGAGCGGTCATCGGCCTTCAGGCCGCGCGCGCGGCGCGGCGGGCCGCGATCAGGCCCTTGGCGGTCTCCACCGCGATGGCCGCATCGCGGCAATAGGCGTCCGCCCCCACGGCCTTGCCGAACTCCTCGTTGAGCGGCGCCCCGCCGACCAGCACGATGTAATCGTTGCGGATGCCGAGCTCGCGCATCTTGTCGATCACCACCTTCATGTAGGGCATGGTGGTGGTCAGCAGCGCCGACATCCCCAGGATGTCCGGCTTGTACTGCTCGAGCGCCTCGAGGTACTTCTCGACCGGGTTGTTGATGCCGAGGTCGATCACCTCGAAGCCGGCGCCCTCGAGCATCATCGAGACCAGGTTCTTGCCGATGTCGTGGATGTCGCCCTTGACCGTGCCGATCACGACCTTGCCGATCGGCTCGGCGCCGGTCTCGGCCAGCAGCGGGCGCAGGATCTCCATCCCGGCCTTCATGGCGTTGGCCGCCAGCAGCACCTCGGGGACGAACAGGATCCCGTCGCGGAAGTCGATGCCGACGATGCGCATGCCCTCGACGAGGGCATCGCTCAGCACCTTTTCCGCGCCCCAGCCGCGCTCGAGGAAGATCTCTGTCGCTTCGACGACCTCGTCCCTGAGTCCGTTGTACAGATCGTCGTGCACCTGCTCCGTCAGCTCCTGATCGTTCAGGTCGCGCAGATTGAACTCGCTCTCGTCTGTCATGCTGGCTCCCGATAGGACCTTGCGATTAAAAGGGTAATGGACAGTGGCCGGAAGGCTGGTGGAATTACGACTGCCGCATGCCCATAGACGACATGTTTGCGGCCGACCGCGTGCTCTGTGATCAATGTCTCGCATCTCCCGCGGAGCGCCCGCCCGACAGCGCCCGGGGCGGGGTGGACGGGGTGTCTTTCGGTGGACCGTCGTTGGCGCCGGAAGTGCCCTCCGGCGTGTCGGAGTCGGCGGGGGCGCCCCGGGGCGGGGAGCCGGCCGGGACGATCAGCGAGTCGGTGGCGATCCGGGTCGCGAGCCCCTGCGGACCCGCGGAGATGAACGCGCTCTTGAGGTCCGCCGGTACCGGTTCCCGGCGGCGTTTGCGCCACAGATCGAACGCGGCGAGCAGCCCGGTGAGCGACGCCAGGGTCCCGAAGTACGCCGGCGTGCCGAAGCGCTCCATCAGGCCGCCGAGCAGCACCGGGCTCGCGACCGCGCCCAGGCCGTTGAGCCTCACCAGCGCGCCGCTGGCGGCAACCATCTGGGGGGGCTCCAGCTGGTCGTTCACGTGCGAGACTCCGAGGGAGTAGAGAGTGAAGGCCATCATGCTGAACAGCGCGGTGGCGCCGAAGAACACGAAGCGCGGCAGGGTGTGAAACGCCGCCAGCAGCGCCGCACTGAGGGTCGCGATCACGCACACCGCCGCGATGATGGTGCGCCGGTCCATGCGGTCGGACAGCCGCCCGGCCGGATACTGGCCGAGGACGGCGGCGAGAATGCTCACGCCCATGAAGATCGCCACCCCCGAGGTGCCGAGTCCGATGCGCTGCGCGTACACCGGTCCCATGGAGTACACGCTCGAGGTCACCATCCCGGCGACCGTCACCGCCACGACACCGAGCGGGGAGTCCCGGTAGAGCTCCCGATAGCTCACCTTGCGCGGCAGCGCGATCTGCGGCGCCTGGTGCGCGGTGAGCACGATCGGGATCATCGCCAGCGAGATCAGCACCGCGGCCAGCATGAACGGATCGGCGGTACGCGGGTCGGCGGGAATGAGCAGGAACTGCGCGCTGCCGAGACCGATGTAGAGCACGACCATGTACACGGCGAGCAGCGTGCCGCGCGTGGCGCGGTCGGAGCGCTCGTTGAGCCAGCTCTCGGCCACGACGTAGATGCCGGCGAAGGCGAGGCCCGATACCCCGCGCAGCAGGGCCCAGGTCAGCGGCTCCAGGAAGATGCCCTGCAGGAGGATGGACGCCGAGGCGACGGCCGCCATGGCGGCGAACACGCGGATGTGCCCGACCCGGCGCACCAGGTGCGGCGCGGCCGCCGTCCCCAGCAGGTAGCCGACGTAATAACAGGACATCACGATGCCGGTGACCGGAGCGGCGAACCCTTCCAGCGTGGCGCGCAGGCTGATCTCGGTGCTCTGCAGGCCGGCGCCCAGCATGAGGATGCCCATGCCGAGCAGCAGCTGCCAGGTCATGGCGATGGCGGTGGAGGGGGAGCGAAGCTCGCTTCCGTCTCTTGAGTTCACGGTGGGGGGCTCGTGGGGGGGTGCGGTGGAGGAAACCGCCGGATCGGAACAGGCTGCGACTTGCTGTTGAGTGGGCCGCGCCCATGTTACCACGGCGCCGCGCCGGTGTTACACACCGTGTCGGTATGCCGCGACGCGATGGCGCCATGAGTTTTTGCGAATCGCGCGCCGGGCGTCAGGCCATCTCCTCCGGCAGGGCGGCCTTCCTCAGCCCGATGAACTCCCGCAGCGCCTCGTCCCTCGCCGGGTCGAGCGCCGGGGCCTCGTAGCCCTCGAGCATCGCCTTCCACCGCCTGTTCGCCCGGGCCGGGTGGTCGTGCCCGCCCTCGGCGCTCCACTGCTCGAAGGAATTGTTGTCGGAGAGGTCGAAATCGTAGAAGGCCGTCTCGTAATGGGCCAGGGTGTGCCGGGAGCCGAGGAAGTGCTTTCCCGGGCCGACCTCGTGGAACGCCTCGAGCGCAAACGCGCTCTCGTCCAGGGCCATGCCCCGGGCGACGGTGTGCAGGGCGCCGCACTGGTCGACGTCCATGACGAACTTCTCATAGGACATGGTCAGGCCCCCTTCGAGCCAGCCCGCCGAGTGCAGTACGAAGTTCGCTCCCGCGAGGAACGCCGGCCACATCGAGCTCGCGCTCTCGTATGCCGCCTGGGCGTCCGGCACCTTGGAGGCGCACAGGTTCCCGCCGCAGCGCAGCGGCACGCCCAGCCGGCGGGCGAGCTGGCCGATGGCGAGGCAGGCCAGGGCCGGCTCCGGAGTGCCGAAGGTGGGGGCGCCGCTGCGCAGCGACATGGAGGAGAGGAAGTTGCCCAGAATGGCCGGAGAGCCGGGGCGCTCGAGCTGCCCGAGCGCGACGCAGAACATGGCCTCGGCGAAGCACTGCGCCAGCGCTCCCGCCGTGGTCACCGGTCCCATCGCCCCGCCCAGGATGAACGGCACGCACACCGGGGCTTGGTTGGCGGCGGCATACGTTCGCAGGACACGGCTGGCTTCGCCGTCGAGAACGAACGGCGAGTTGACGTTGACGTTGCCGAGGACCACGCAGTTCCGATCGACGAATTCCGCGCCGAACAGCAGGCGACACATCTCTATGGAATCCCGGGCGCGCTCGGCGGTCGTGACCGACCCCATGAACGGCTTGTCGGAGTAGCGCATGTGCGCGTACACCATGTCCAGGTGCCGCTTGGTGACGGGCACGTCGACAGGCTCGCACACGGTGCCGCCTCCGTGGTGCAGCCAGGGGGAAAGGTAGGCCAGCTTCACGAAGTTGCGGAAATCCTCGATCGTCCCGTAGCGCCTGCCGCGGTCGAGGTCGGACACGAAGGGCGATCCGTAGGCCGGCGCGAGCACGGTGTTCGCGCCGCCGATCCGCACGCTGCGAGCGGGGTTGCGCGCATGCTGGACGAACTCGCCCGGGGCGGTTCGGCGGACGAGCTCGCGAGCCAGTCCCGCCGGCACGTGTACGCGCCATGGGTCCGAAATCGTAGCGCCCGCCTGCCGCCAGAGCCGGATGGCCTCGGCGTCGCCGCGGATCTCCAGACCGATCTCCTCGAGCAGCCGGTCGGCGTGCCGCTCGACGGCCTCGAGCCCCTCCGGCGAGAGCAGCTCGAAAGGGGGGATGGCGCGGGTGATGTACGCCGGACCCGCCGGGCGGCGGGCGCGCTGCGCCTTGCGCGACTCCCGGGCGCTCGGCCGGATCCTGCGCGCGGCCGCTTCGTCGGTCATGGGAATTTCTCCCGGTCGGGTCCACCCGGTTGCCACGGGCGTGCGCGACGATAGCGCCACGCCGCGCGCGCCGGTGTTCGCTCCCGCGCGCCATTGCTAGGAGTTCGGCCGGGAATGGGACCGGGCCGCCGTGCGCCGCCGGGGCCCCGCGCGCCGGCGGGGCTTGCGCCGGAGCGGCGCTTGTTGCAAGTTGCCGCTACTTGAGCCGGCCGTCAGCGCGCCCCCGGTGGGATCGCGGCTCGTGCCGGCGAGGACTCGTGATGACGGCCTCCGGCGGAGCCTCGCGTAACGTGACCTCGGAAAGCGACAACCCCCGGCCGGGGCCCGAGGCCGGAACCGCCGGCCAGGGGTTGTTTCGGGCGATACTGGCCGGGCCGGGCCATACCCTGGCCGACGCGTTCGCGAGCCTCGAGCGCCCCCCGCACGTCGAGCGCGTCCTGCGCCACCCGACACGGGACCTGATCGGCACGCGCGTGGCCGTCGCCCCGGAGGAAGGCGAGGGCTATTGGGAGTTCACCCGCATCCGGGACGAGATCTACGTCGTGGTGGCCAACTTCGCCTACAAGGATCCCCGGGTTGAGCTGGTGCCGGGCGATGGGCTCGTGCAGTTCAACTTCAAGATCTCCGGCGACCTCACCCTGGCGGTGAGCCGCACCGAGCCGCTCAGGTGGGACCGCCCCTCGCTCCTGGTCTGGTCGCAGCCCGAGGGCGTGGACATCAGCGAGTGGACGGCGCCGCGGGCCCGCGAGCAGTTCATCGTCGTCAGCATGCGGCCGCAGTTCCTGGCGCGGACCTTCCTGCCCGCCGGCGTGGAGCTGCCCGAGCCGCTCAGGGCGTTCGCCGACAGTGCCGCGCACGAGCTCAGCTACTGCCAGCACCCGCTGTCCTCGCAGACGCTCGAGGTCGCCGCGCGGCTCATCGACAACCCGCACACCGGTCCGCTGGCGCTCGTGTACACCGAGGCGCTCGCCCTGGAGCTGATGTGCCACGCGGTGGCGGGCCTGTCCGCGCTGCCCGCGGCGCCGGCCGAGCGCTACGGCGACCGGGAGCTGAAGTGCCTGCACGCGGCGCGCGCCATCCTGATGCGCCAGTTCGCGCCCGCGCCCACCATCGAGAAGCTCGCCCGCTCGGTCGGCATGTCCAAGTCGATCCTCACCCGGGGCTTCAAGGCGGTGTTCGGCGAGACGATCTTCGATTTCAGCCTGCGCTGCCGCATGCGCCAGGCGCTCGCCCTGATCCGGGACCAGGGCTGGTCGGTGGAGCGGGCCGGCGAGGCGGTCGGCTATGCCCATCCGACGTCATTCGCCACCGCCTTTCGCCGCCATTTCGGCATGCGCCCGATCGACATCCGGCGCCGTCAGGGGGAATCGCGCTCGAGGTCTCCCGACCGGAAAAGCTGATTTCCTAGCATCGGCGCGCAATCGGCAATCCCTCGCCGGTCGTCCTGAGGTTAAGGTCGGCGCGAGGCGCGTCCACCCGGGAAATCACTCGTGACAGCGACCGATCCATTGCTCGAGCCCTACCGGCTGCGGCACCTCGCGCTGCGCAACCGGATCATCACCACCGCGCACGAGCCGGCCTATCCGCGGGACGGCATGCCCAAGGAGCGCTATCGCGCCTACCACGTCGAGCGCGCCAAAGGCGGTGTCGGGATGACCATGACCGCCGGCTCCGCGTCGGTCTCGCACGACAGCCCGCCGGCGTTCAACAACATCCTGCTCTACAAGGACGAGGTCGTCCCGTGGATGAGGGACCTGGCGGACGCCTGTCACGAGCACGGCGCCGCCGTGATGATCCAGCTCACCCACCTCGGCCGGCGCACCCGCTGGGACCGCGATGACTGGCTGCCGGTGGTGAGCCCCTCGCACCGCAAGGAGACCGCCCACCGAGCCTTCCCCAAGAGGATCGAGGATTGGGACATCCGGCGGATCGTGGCGGATTTCGCCGATGCCGCCGAGCGTGTGCGGGCCGCGGGCTTCGACGGCCTGGAGCTCGAGGCCTACGGCCATCTCATCGATCAGTTCTGGTCGCCGCTCACCAACGACCTCGAGGCGCCCTACGGCGGGTCGCTCGAGAGCCGCATGCGCTTCGTCCTCGAGGTGCTCGCCGCGATCCGCGAGCGTGTGGGTCCGCAGCTCATCGTCGGAGTCCGCTGCACGGCAGACGAGCGACTCGCCGGCGGGCTGACACGCGAGGAGGGACTCGCGATCTGCCGGCGCCTGAAGGCGAGCGGCATGGTCGACTTCCTCAACGTCGTGCGCGGACACGTCGACACCGACGCCGGGCTGACGGACGTGATTCCGATCCAGGGGATGCCGAGCGCTCCGCACCTGGACTTCGCCGGTGAGATCCGCTCGGCGATCGGTCTGCCGACCCTGCACGCGGGACGGATACAGGATCTCGCCACGGCGAGACACGCCATCGCCTCAGGCAAGTTGGATCTGGTGGGCCTGACCCGCCCGCACATGACCGATCCGCACATCGTGCGCAAGCTCATCCACGGACGCGAGCAGGACATCCGCCCCTGTGTGGGCGCCAACTACTGCCTGGACCGGATCTACCAGGGCGGCTCGGCGTACTGCATCCACAACGCCGCCACCGGCCGGGAGCTTACGATGCCGCACGAGATCGCGCGGGCGCCGGCCCGGCGCAGGGTCGTCATCGTCGGCGCGGGTCCCGGCGGGCTCGAAGCGGCGCGCGTGGCGGCCGAGCGCGGCCACCAGGTGCTCGTGCTGGAGGCCGCCTCCGAGCCCGGCGGTCAGGTCAGGTTGACCGCGCGCAGCCGGCGCCGCAGGGAGATGCTGGGCATCATCGAGTGGCGCATGGCGCAGTGCGTGGCGCGCGGAGTCGAGTTCCGCTTCGACACCTGGGCGGACGCCGGGGACGTCGTCGCCGAGTCGCCGGATGTCGTCGTGCTGGCCACCGGAGGCCTGCCCCACGTCCAAGTGCTGGAGTCGGGCAACGAGCTGGTGGTGTCGAGCTGGGACATCCTCTCCGGCAGCGTCGCGCCGCGCTCGAGCGTGCTGTTGTTCGACGACGCCGGCGATCACGCCGGCCTGCAGGCGGCCGAGGTCATCGCCGCGGCCGGCGCCAGGCTGGAGATCATGACACCGGAGCGCTCTCTGGCGCCGGAAGTCATGGGCATGAATCTCGTGCCCTACATGCGCAGCCTGCAGCAGCTCGATGTGACTTTCACGCTGACGTTGCGGCTGCGGCGGGTCAGCCGCGAGGACGGGCGGCTGCTCGCCGTCGCGGGCAGCGATTACGGCGATGTCCGCCGGGAGAGGCGGGTCGAGCAGATCGTGGTCAACCACGGGACGATTCCCGACGAGGAGTTGTATTTCGCCCTGAAGCCGCTGTCGGCGAACCTCGGGGAGGTCGACCATGAGCGGCTGCTCGCCGGGCGCCCCCAGTGCGCCCGCCCGAATCCCCGGGGAAGCTTCCAGCTCTTTCGCATCGGCGATGCGCTCGCCTCGCGCAACACCCACGCGGCGATCTACGATGCGCTGAGGCTGGTGAAGGATCTGTAGATGTCGCCCGGGCGCGGTGCGCCGGCGCTCAGGTGAGCGGCTCGCGGCTGCGGTCGGTCATCAGGTACAGCGCGCCGAACGACAGCAGCGCGCAGGCCACCAGGTAGCCGGCGCCGCCGAGCGTGCCGAACGGCGCCATCAGGGCCGTGGCGATGAGCGGCGCGGTGCCGCCGCCGAAGCCCAATCCGATATTGAACGCCACCGAGTAGCCGGACACGCGGTAACGCGAGGAGAACAGCTCCGCGAGCATCGCGGGCGCGGTGCCCTCGACCAGGAACAGCAGCACGATCAGCGCTCCCTGCGCGATGGTGAAGCTGCCGACGCCGCCGCCCGCCATCTCGAAGAACGCCACCGAGGTCAGGCACACCAGGGCGAACACTCCCAACAGCAGCACGCGGCGGCGGATGTGACGGTCCGTCAGCCAGCCCGACAGCGGCACCAGCACCAGCGCGCCGAGCTGCAGCGCCGAGTTGATCGTGAGCGCCGTGCCGGCGTTGACGTGACCGAAGTGGCTGGCGAGGGTCGGCAGGAACACCAGGGTCAGATAGTTGAGGACCCCGTAGCCCCAGGTGAACACCATCGCCAGGAACATCGCCCGCGGGGATTCCCTGAAGGCCTGCTTGAGAGGCAACTCGCGCGGGACCTTCGGGTCGCGAATCGGCTCGTAGCCGCTTCGGGTCAGATGCCTGCGGAACAGCCAGGCGAGAACGCCCAGCACGCCGCCGCCCAGGAACGGCAGCCGCCAGATCCAGGGGGATTCGCCGTGGTGGTGCAGCAGGATGACGGTGGCCGCGGCGAGCGCCGAGGACAGGATGTAGCCGCCCTCGGAGCCGATGTTGGCGAAGCTGCCGGCGAACCCGCGCCAGCGCGGCGGCGCGGTCTCGATCAGGTAGGACACCGAGCCGGTGAACTCCCCGCCGACCGACAGTCCCTGGAACAACCGTGTCGCCACCAGAAGGATCGGCGCCCAGATGCCGATCTGCTGGTACGTCGGCAGTATCCCGATCAGGGCGGTCGCCAGCCCCATCATGATCACCGACAGCAGCATCACGGCGCGCCGGCCGATCCGATCGCCGATGTGCCCGAGTATCACGCCGCCGATCGGGCGCATGGCGAAGCCGATCGCGAATCCCCCATAGGCGCCCAGGAGCGAGGCGATCGGATCGTTGGAGGGAAAGAAATGCGCGCCGATCAGCGGCGCGAGAAAGCCATAGAGCCCGAAGTCGTACCATTCGAGCACGTTGCCGATCATGCCGGCGCCGAGGCACTTCGCGGAGAGGGACTCTATCTGGTTGAGTTCGCTGACTTCCGTGTCCAGGTATTCAGCGGGATTTGCCAACGATTCCCCCGGCGTGTCTCGGTTCGAGGTCCATCCTGCCCCGAATTCGTCCGCGTGGCCAGCCCTTTCGTCCGCCTCACGGCTCCCCGTCGCCGATTTCCTCGCGGCGGCGCGCGACGTAATCATCGAGAGCCTCGCGGATATCGGGCGACAGCGGCGGCTCTTCGTACTCCGCCAGCGCCCGCTTCCAGATGCCGGTGGCGCGCTCGAGCGCATCCTGACCGCCGCCCGCGAGCCAGCTCTCGTAGTTCTGCCAGTTCGACACCAGCGGCTGGTAGAAGGCGTGCTGGTAGCGCTCGAGCGTGTGCGGCTCGCCGAAGAAGTGCCCGCCCGGGTTGACGCCGCTCACGGCCTCGAAGCCGAGCTCGGCCTCGTTGACGGTGATCGGCTTCAACAGCTCGATCATCATCTGCAGCATCTCCACATCGAGCACCAGCTTCTCGAACGAGGCGGTGAGCCCGCCTTCCTGCCAGCCGGCGGCGTGGTACACGAGGTTCGCCCGCCCGAGGATCGCCCCCCAAAGCGACATCTCGGTCTCGTAGACGCCCTGCGCGTCGGCGGCGTTGGAGGCGCTGGCGTTGGAGGTCCGGTAGGGCAGGCCGTAGCGCCGGGCGAGCTGGCCGCTCGCGATGTTGGCTTTGGTGTGCTCGGGCGTGCCGAAGGCCGGCGCGCCGGAGCGCAGATCGACGTTCGAGGTGAACGCGCCGTACATGACGGGGCTGCCGGGGCGCACCGCCTGGGTGAGCGCCACGCCGAACAGCGCCTCGGCGTTCTGCTGCGCCAGCGCCGCCGCCAGCGACACCGGCGCCATGGCCCCCATCAGGGTGAAGGGTGTGATGACCACCGGCTGGCCGTGGCTCGCCATGGCGATGAGTCCGTCGGTCATGGCATCGTCGAAGCGGCGCGGGCTGTTGACCGAGATGATGGTGATGACCCCGGGGCTCTCGGCCATCTGCTCGAGCGTCACGCCGCGGGCGATGGCCATCATGCGGATGCCATCGAGCGCCCGGCCGGCGCCGATGGCGGTGCAGTGGTACGCCCGGTCCGAGAGCGTCAGGTTCGCCAGATAGGTGTCGAGGTGGCGCGAGTTCGCAGGCAGCTCCACCGGCGCGCACACCTGGTTGCCGATCAGGTGGATGGCGTTGAAGTACTGGGCCAGGCGGATGAAATCGCGGTAGTCGCTCAGGCTCCCGGCGCGGCGCCCGCGCTCTCGGTCGTGCACGTTCGGCGGTCCGGCGACCAGCCCGAAATTGACATGGTTGCCGCCGAAGGTCAGCCGGCGCTCGCTATTGCGCGGGGTCAGCGTGAAGAGGGACGGCACGCTCGCGAGCGCCTGCTGCACCAGGCCGCGGTCGAGCCGGACCGTCTCGCTCGCCTCATCGACCTGCGCGCCGGCGGCGCGCATGAGGCTGCGGGCGTGCGGCGAGCGCACTTCCATGCCCAGCTCTTCGAGAATGCGCATCGAGGTGAGGTGAATGGCCTCGATCTGCTCGGGCGCGAGCATTTCCCACGGCGGGAACGAATTGGTCACCGTCTGCCAGGGGATCTGGGGCAGGCGCCCGCCCGCGCTGCGGCGGGCTCTGGCGCCTTGGCGTCTTCGAACTGTCTCCATAGGGGGGCGCTCGCTTGGCTGTGGAGCGGAAGCATCCGGTGCGCTGCCGCCGCGGTCTTACGCAAATCCGACGCAAGTGTACCCTCGCACGACGGCTTTGGCGGCACCGGCCGCCCAGGCGCGATCGCGCGAGGAGTGCGGTAAACACGTCGTGTTAACGTGAGCAACATGTCGGGTTTGTAAACGTGGCGGGCGGACGCCGGGCAATACTTCGCCATCTGCGTTAGTCGGATACACGACCCTACATGAGCCCGCCGGGCAGCAGGTCTCGGACCCCGGATCCCGCCTCGGTCAACGGCAAGGCCCCGCCGATCGGCGAGTCGACCGACCTGCTGGTGATCGGCGCGGGGCCGGCCGGTCTGGCGGCCGCGCTCGCTGCGGCCGGTCGCGGCGCGCAGGTCACCCTCGTGGACGAGAACCCCGTTCCCCTGAGCACCATGGGCGAGGAGGTGCCGCTGCATTTCGGCGGGCGCATGGCCGCGACCGCGGCCAACCGCAACGCCATGCTCGAAGCGGTACTCGAGGCCAACCCGCGGCTCGCCGAGGCCGTGGAGGCCGGTGTCGACGTGCGGCTCGGCACGGCGGCCTGGGGGTTGTTCCCCCGGCGCCTCACGGCCAACTGGGTCGGCGGCCACGTGGCCGGACTCGCCGATGCCGAGCGGGCCTACCTGCTCGGGTTCAAGCAGGTCATCGCCGCCTGCGGCCGCCGCGACATGGGTCTTGCCTTCGAGGGCTGGGAGCGGCCCGGGGTGATGGGCGCCGCCGCCGCCTACCGGCTCGCCCAGACCTACGGCGCGCTCGATGCGCGCACGGCGGTGCTGCTGGGCGGCGGGACGGAGGCGCTTCAAATTGCCGATGCGCTCGCGGAACGGGGCGTGCGCATCGCGGCCATCGTCGAGCAGGCCGAGTCCGTCGACGGCCCGGCGGAGCTGTTGGCCCGGCTGAGCGCCCAGGGCGCCCGAGTGTTGACCCGCCACGTCATACAGCAGGCGATCGGCGATGCCAGCGGCGTGACCGCTGTGCAGCTCGCGGCCGTGGACGGGCAGGGGCGCCGTACCGGGCAGCCCCTCGAGACCATCGAGTGCGACACGGTGCTGTTGGGCGTGGGGGCGGTTCCCGCGATCGAGCTGCTGGAGGCCTGCGGCTGCACGGTCGGATTTCAGCCTGAGCGCGGCGGGCACGTGCCCGTGCTCGACCGTAGTCAGCGGACCTCTTTGCCCTACGTGTACGCCGCCGGCGACTGCGCCGGCGTCTGGGCGTCGAAGACGCTCTGCGAGGCCGACGCCCGCCGCGAGGGCGCCATTGCGGCCCGCGCGGCGCTCGAGGCGCTCGGTGTGCCGGGTGAAGGCACGCCCGAGGAGCCGCCGGTACCGGACGTGGACCGGGACGTCGCACTTACGCGCCTCGCGTGGGTGCGGGCCTCGATTCTCGAGGCGCCGGGGGAACCGTGCGTGTGCCAGTGCGAGGAGGTCAACCGCGGCGACATTCTTTCGCTGCGCCCGCCGCGTTATCTCGGCCGTCCGCCGGCGGCCGGCCCGCGCGAGCTGCGCGGACTCGCCGCGCTCGAGGCGCCGGCACCCCACCCCGATGCGGTGAAGCGGCTGACGCGCGCGGGGATGGGATGCTGTCAGGGCCGGCGCTGCCGCGAGCAGATCGCGGCGCTGCTGGCCATCGACTGCGACCGCCCGCTCGCGCAGGTGCCGCTCGCCACGTACCGCCCGCCCGTGCGGCCGCTCAGGCTCGATCAACTGGCCGGACTCCCGGAGGCGCCGGCCATGGCCGAGCACTGGGAAAGCTGGTTCGGCATCCCGACGCAGTGGGTGCCGTTCTGGAGCGTTCCGCCCGTGTACACGGCCGCGGCGCCTTCCACCCAAGAACCGGTAGCCGGCGAATGAGTCGCGGGGACAACGAAGGCGCCTCGGTCATCGTCATCGGCGGCGGCGTGACCGGACTCAGCGCGGCGTGGTGGCTCGCCCGGGACGGCGTCGATGTGCTGGTCATAGAGGCCGGCTCGATCGGCTGGGCCGCCTCGGGCCGCAACGGAGGCGGCTGCTCTCATCACCACAGTCCGCTGTTCCAGGAGGAGCAGCGGCTGTGGCCCATGCTGGACGAGCTGCTCGGCTATCCGACGGAATTCCGGCCCAACCGGATCCGCATCGCGCTCGATGAGCGGCAGTTCCAGCTCTACCGGCGTGCGCTCGAGAACGGCGCGCGCCAGGGGTTTCGCACCGATGTGTTGGATCCAGAACAAATCCGCGAGCTGGTGCCGTTCGCCGGCGAGGCCTACGGCGGGTACTTCTACCATTTCGGCGGCCACGCCAATCCGCATCGCACGGTCCAGGCATACGCCTGGGCACTCGAGGATCACGGAGGACGCGTGCTGCAGCACACGCCGGTCGTGGGTTTCGACAGGCGCGGCCGGCGGGTGGCCGGGGTAAGGACGGCCCGGGGCACTTTCGCCTGCGATCACCTGGTCATCGCCGCAGGGCCCGCCACGGGCGTGCTGGCCGGGCAGCTCGGGGTCACCGTGCCGCTGATGAGCGCGCGGTCCGAGATGATCGTGACCGAGCCGCTGGCGCTCATGGATATCGGCGGGGTCGACGGCAACGGCCTGTACGGCCGCCAGACCCTGCGCGGCAATCTCGCCTACGGCGGCGGCCCGCACGAGTGGGTCGAATTGCAGGACACCGGCGAGCGCGCCCACTCCACGGTGCTTCAGGGCAGCATCGCCCGGCGCCTTTGCCAGTTGCTGCCGAAGGCGGCCCACGCGCGCGTGATCCGCAGCTGGGCCGGATTCATCGAGAACACCCCGGACGGCCGCCCGGTCATCGATCGTCCCGGGTCCCTGGAGAACCTCACCGTCGCGACCCTCTCGAGCGTCGGTTTCGGGCTCTCGCCGGCCGCGGGCCGCGCGATTCGCGATCTGGTGGTGGACGGCTCGTGCGGCTTCGCCGACCTGTCAACTCTGGGGCTCGGCCGTTTTGCGCACCTGGAGCCCGGTTGGTGTGCGCTCCAGGGCTGGCTGCCCGCCGCCGCGGGCGGAAAATAGGCGCTGCTCCTGCGTAGGCGGAATTCCATATGCGCGCTTGTAGGCGTTGCTGAAATGCGAAGGGGACGCGAAGCCGCATTCCAGCGCGATCATGCGCAGCGGGCTCGCGGTGCTGCGCAGGAGCGTGCGGGCCCTCGCCAGGCGCAGGCCCAGATAGAACCCCTTCGGCGAGGCGTTCAGGTACTTGCGGAACAGCCGCTCGATCTGCCGGGCCGAGAGGTGCGCGCGCCGGGCGATCTCCTCCATGTCGAGCGGCTCGTCGAGCGAGCCCTCCATGAGCCGCACGGCCGCGACCAGCTTCGGGTTGCGGATGCCGTAGCGGGTGCGCAGGTCGAGCCGCTGCAGCTCCTCGCGGCCGCGGATGTAGGGGTGGATGAACTGCTCGGCGACGCTGAGCGCGAGCGCGGTCCCGCCCACCGTGGCGACGAAGTGCAGCATCATGTCGAGCGCCGCCGTTCCGCCGGAGCAGGTGAACACCTCCCCGTCGATGACGTACAGCTCCTGGGTCAGGTTCAGCTCCGGGTGGCGCGCGCGCAGGTCCTCGGCGTACTCCCAATGCACCGTGCAGCGCCTGCCGGCGAGCAGCCCCGCATCGGCGAGCAGGAACGAGCCGCTGCTGATGGCCCCCACCATGGCGCCGTGGCAGGCCAGCCGGCGCAGGTGGTGCAGGACCGCCGGATCGTGTTTCATCCGGTGCGCCCCCAGGCCCGCGCACACCACCAGCATGTCGGTCTTGGTGACAGCGCTGATCGCGGCCTGGGTCGCCACCGGGATGCCGTTGCTGGCGGTGACCGGCGCCCCGTCGGCCGAGACCAGCTGCCAGGCGAAAAGCTGGCGCTCGCTCAGGCGGTTGGCCGCGCGCAGCGGTTCTATCGCAGCTGCGAACGCCATCATGGAAAAATCCGCGGAAAGGAAGAACGCTATACGGACCGGGGTGTCAGAGGTTCTGATCGCCATCGAAGCCACTCGCGGCGCGGGTTGCGAGGGGAAATGTACCACACGGCCAATGACGAATATGATGAAAGGCCAGCCATGCCCGAAAGCGGTATGTCAGACTCACCGATCGCGAACGAGGCTTTTTTCCCCGAACCTGACGCGGAGGCGGCGCCGGATTTCTCCGGTACGCTGCGCATCTGCCCGGCGCGCATGCGGATGCTGCCGGAGGTGCAGCACTTAAAGCCCGACGGCCACGGCGATGCCGGGCTGTTTCCCGGATTGACTCTGGAGTTCATCACGGCCGACGGCGTGCTCGTGCCGCTGCAGCGCGGGCAGATGGTCCGGGAGACCAATTCCGGGGGCACGCCCAGCTTCTGGTGCGTCATCCCCCAGCTCGGGCGGGTGTGGCGCGGCCGGGCGGAGGGCGGCTGGTCAACCGCCGCGTTCCCGCTGATGCTGGTCAGCAACAGCGACACCCATGCCCACCAGGGTCTGGCGAGGTTCAGATACAAGGACCGCCAGGTGAGCGAGCTCGAGTTCCAGTTCGTGCAGCAGACCGCGCCCTACCTGCTCAAGGAGCACTTCGTGGCGTGGGGCACCACCGAGACGCGCTGGATGGAGCCGCGCACGGCCGATCCGGCGGCGCAGCGCGCGCAGGCCCTCGCGGAGATCGACCGGCGCCTGCCCAACAGGCCGCTCAACGACCTGGCGCGGGAGTTCCAGCGCGGGCGGCTCAATGAGTTCGGCGCGCCGGTACGCGAGCGGTGGCGGGTGCAGACCGGGCTGGTGCGCGACGGCACGCTGTATTACCAGGAGGCGCGCACGCCTTATGGCAACTATCCCTATCCGCTGGAGATGCGCTTCGGGGTGCGCTCGATCCACAAGGGCATCGCGGTGCCGCTGGCGCTGCTGCGGCTCGCGCAGCTCTACGGGCCGTACGTACTGTCGCTGAAGGTCGGCGATTATGTCGAGGGCCTCGATGCGAAATACCGCCGGGTCCGCTTTCTCGATGTCGCCAACATGGCGAGCGGCTTCGGCGGCTCGGGGAGCTGGAAGACCCATCCGAACGATCCGCAGGACGGCTATCTGGACGGCCAATACCACGAGTGGATGGCGGCGCGCTCGCACGCGGACAAGCTCGGCCAGATGAGCCTCACCGACCGGCCCTACCCCTGGGAGCCGGGCATGGTGATGCGCTACCGCGACCAGGACTACTACCTGCTCGGCGCCGCCCTGGACCGGTTCCTGAAGTCCGTGCGCGGGCAGCAGGCCGACATCTGGGACATGTTGAGAGTCGAGGTGTTCAAGCCCATCGGCATCCCCCAGGCGCCCGTCGTGAGGACGCGCGAGCGCGACGGCAGGCGCGGCATCCCCTGGTTCCACGCCGGCTACTACCCGCTGCTCGACGATCTGGGCAAGATCGCGCTCCTGTATCAGAACCGCGGCGCGGCCGGCTCGCGCCAGATCCTGCACCGCGGGCTGACCGAGGATCTGCTGAGCGCCCGCGATGCGCTGGTGCAGGGTGGCGATGCGTCGCTGGGGCCGAACGGCACCGAGCGCGGGCCCAGGACCGGCAACCTCTACAAGATGGGCTTTCACTTCACGCCCTACGTGGGCGCGGTGAGCGGCCGGCAGTACTTCCTGCCGACCATGCACGGCTGGGGAGAGAGCGAGGTGGTGTTGTATCCGAATTCGCTGATCACGATCCGTATCGCCAAGGCCGGACAGCTGCCCGCCGGGGAGAGCGCCAGCTCGGGAGCGGCGACCCGTACGATCCGCATGGTCGACCGCATGTCGCCTCTTTGAGGCGGCGCGGACCGATGCGCTACTCGCTCGCGAGCCTGCTGCGGCAGGCCTGCTCGGGGCACCGGGGATGGCGGCCGGCCTGGCGCGACGCCTCGCCGAAGAGCGCCTATGAGGCGATCATCATCGGCGGCGGCGGACACGGGCTGGCGACCGCCTACTATCTCGCCAAGGTGCACGGCTTGACCGACGTGCTGGTGCTCGAGAAGGGCTCGATCGGCCTCGGCAACGCCGGCCGCAACACCACCATCATCCGCTCCAACTATCTGCTGCCGGGAAACAACCCCTTCTACGAGCTGTCGATGCGGCTGTGGGAGGGACTCGAGCAGGATCTCAACTACAACGTGATGGTCAGCCAGCGCGGGGTGCTCAACCTGTTCCACTCCGACGCCCAGCGCGACGCCTACGCACGCCGCGGCAACGCGATGCGTCTGCACGGGGTCGACGCCGAGCTGCTGGATGCGGTCGAGGTGAGGCGCATGCTGCCGCTTCTCCAGTTCGAGAGCGCCCGCTTCCCGATCCAGGGGGGGCTGCTCCAGCGCCGCGGCGGCACGGTCCGCCACGATGCGGTCGTGTGGGGCTATGCGCGCGCGGCGAGCGGGCTCGGCGTGGACATCGCACAGCACTGCGAAGTGACCGGCATGCTGCGCGAAGGCGGGCGGATCACGGGCGTGCGCACCGCGCGCGGCGATATCAGGGCGTCCAAGGTCGCGATCTCGGTCGCGGGCCACTCCTCGAAGGTGGCGGCGATGGCCGGCCTGCGCCTGCCGATCGAGAGTCACGTGCTGCAGGCCTTCGTGTCCGAGGCGGTCAAGCCGTTCCTGCCCTGCGTGGTGACCTTCGGCGCCGGACACTTCTACGTCAGCCAGTCCGACAAGGGCGGCCTGGTCTTCGGCGGCGACCTCGACGGATACAACTCGTACGCGCAGCGCGGCAATCTCCCGACCGTCGAGGACGTGTGCTCGAGCGGCATGGCGCTGATGCCCGCGATCGGCCGGTTGCGGCTGCTGCGCTCCTGGGGAGGCATCATGGACATGTCGATGGACGGCTCACCGATCATCGACCGCACGCCGATCGAGGGGTTGTATCTGAACGCCGGCTGGTGCTACGGGGGCTTCAAGGCGATCCCGGCCGCCGGCTTCTGCCTCGCCCACCTCATCGCGCGCGGGGACAGCCACCCGGTGGCGCGCGCCTTCCGCCTGGACCGCTTCGCCACCGGGCACCTGCTCGATGAGAAGGGGCAGGGCCCGCAACCGAACCTTCACTGAGAGCGGCCGTGCGCATCGAATGTCCGTTCTGCGGCGAGCGCGATCTCAGCGAGTTCTCCTACCTCGGCGATGCCTCCCGCCCTCCCGCGGAGTCCGGCGGCGTTGAGCCGCGGGAGGGGCTGTTCGAGGCGGTGTATCTGCGCGAGAACCCGGCCGGTGCGCATCGGGAGCTGTGGTATCACGCATTCGGCTGCCGCTCGTGGCTCGAGGTGAACCGCGACACGCGCACGCACGAGATTCTCCAAGTGCGCCTGGCCCGGGAAGGCGCGCCTCCATGAGCTCGCACCGGCTCGACGGCGAGGGTGCGATCCGGCGCGACCTGACGCTGTCTTTCACCTTCGACGGGCGGCGCTACACGGGCCACCCGGGCGACACGCTCGCCTCGGCGCTGCTGGCCGCGGGGGTCAGGCGGCTGGGGCGCTCGTTCAAATACCACCGGCCGCGGGGGATCCTCGGGTCGGGCTCGGAGGAGCCGAACGCGCTGGTGGAGCTGCGAAGCGGCGCGCGCCGCGAGCCCAACACCCGCGCCACGACGATCGAGCTGTTCGAGGGCCTGTCGGCGCGCAGCCAGAACCGCTGGCCGTCGCTCGCCTTCGATGTCGGCGCGGTCAATTCGCTGCTGTCGAAAATCTTCGTCGCCGGCTTCTACTACAAGACCTTCATGTGGCCGGCCGGCTGGTGGGAGAAGCTCTACGAGCCGGCGATCCGCAGGGCGGCGGGCCTGGGCCGCGCCAGCGTCGAGGCCGATCCGGACACTTATGAGAAGGCGCATGCGTTCTGCGACGTGCTGGTGATCGGCGGCGGACCGGCGGGTCTCGCGGCGGCGCTCATCGCCGCCCGCGCCGGCGCGCGCGTCATCCTCTGCGAGGAGGACTTTCTCCCCGGCGGACGCCTGAACGGAGACCGCCACCGCATCGGCGGCGAGAGCGGCGCGCTGTGGGCCGCTCGCGCGGAGGCGGAGCTGCGCTCCCTGCCCGAGGCGCGGCTCATGACCCGCGCGACGGTCTTCGGGGTCTACGACGGCAACACCTTCGGCGTACTCGAGCGCGTGTCCGATCATGTTCCCGTCCCTCAGCCGCATCAGCCGCGTCAACGCCTGTGGAAGATCGTCGCCCGGCGCGCGGTACTGGCCGCGGGCGCGCTCGAGCGCCCGATCGTCTTCGGCGACAACGACCGGCCCGGCGTCATGCTCGCCTCTGCGGCCCGGACCTACGTCAACCGGTTCCGGGTCGCTCCGGGACGGCGCGTCGGGTTGTTCACGACCTGCGACGACGGTTGGAAGACGGCATTCGATCTCATCGACGCGCGCATCGAAGTCCCCGTGATCGTTGATGCGCGCCGGGAGGTTCCCGAGGCGCTGAGCGCGCAGGCGAGCCGTCACGGCATTCCCGTCATGCTCGGTGCGCAGGTGTTGCGAGCCCGCGGCGGCGGAGGTGTCGAGGCGCTCGAGGTGCGCGCGGACGGCGGACGCGTGAGCCGGATCCGGGCCGATACCCTGGCGGTGGCGGGCGGCTGGAGTCCCAACGCCGCGTTGTCGACCCACCTCGGGGGACGTCCGCGCTGGTCCGAGGAGATCGGCGCCTACGTGCCCGGGCGTCTGCCCCGTGGGATGATCGCCGCGGGCGCGGCCGCCGGGGAGCTCTCGCTCGCGGGGGCGCTGCGCACGGGCGCCGAGGCCGGCCGCGAGGCGGCGCGCTCGGCGGGGTTCGATGCGCCGCTGGAGCAGTGGCGAGCGGACGATGAGCCGACAGGCTCGGCGCGCCTGTGGTGCGTGGCGGGCTACCGGGGCAAGGCGTTCGTCGACTACCAGCACGATGTGACGCCCGAGGACATCGCCCTCGCGGCGCGCGAGGGCTACAGGTCCGCGGAGCACCTCAAGCGCTACACCACCCTCGGCATGGGCACCGACCAGGGCAGGACGTCCCAGCTCCATGGGCACGCGCTGTTGGCGGCCCTGACGCAGCGTGAGCTCGAGGACGTGGGGACCATCGCCGCCCGGCCGCCGTATACACCCGTGGCGATCGGCGCTCTCGCCGGACGCGCTCGCGGGGAGGATTTCAGGCCCTGCCGGCTCACCCCCAGTCATCGGTGGGCCGAGGAGCGCGGCGCGACCTTCGTCGATGCCGGCGAGTGGCAGCGGGCGCGGTGGTTCGCGCTGGCCGGCGAGGCCGACTGGCGCGCCACGGTGGCACGGGAGGTCGGCGAAGTTCGCACCGGCGTAGGTCTCTGCGACGTGTCGACGCTCGGCAAGATCGATGTCCAGGGAGCCGACGCCGCGGCGTTCCTCGATCTGGTCTACGCCAACACGATCTCGACGCTGCCGGCCGGCAGGGTCCGCTACGGGCTCATGCTGCGCGAGGACGGCATCGTGTTGGACGATGGCACGGTCGCGCATCTCGGCGGAGCCCGCTATCTGGTCTCGACCAGCACGGCCCATGCCGGGCGGGTCATGCGCCACCTGACACACGCTCGCCAGGTGAGGTGGCCGCGGCTCGATGTCCAGCTCGCCTCCGTGACCGAGCAGTGGGCGCAGATCGCCATCGCCGGCCCCCGCTCCAGGGAGCTGCTGCAGACACTGCTCGGCGGTGCCATGGACGTCTCGGGCGCGGCGTTCCCGTATCTCGCCTGCGCCGAATTCCTCTGGCAGGCCCGGCCCGCGCGGCTGTTCCGCATTTCCTTCTCGGGAGAGCTCGCCTATGAGCTGGCGGTGCCCGCCCGCTACGGGGAGGCCACGGTACGCGCGCTCATGGCCGCGGGCGAGCCGTTGGGCGTCGTGCCCTACGGCACCGAGGCCCTGGGGGTCATGCGCATCGAGAAGGGCCATGCCGCGGGGCCGGAGATCAACGGTACGACCACCGCGGCCGACCTGGGGCTCGGCCGGCTGATGTCGGCGCGCAAGGATTTCATCGGGCGGGTGCTCGCGGCCCGGCCGGGCCTCGCCGCCGCCGACCGCCCCACGCTCATCGGTCTTACGCCCGTTGGCGCGAGCGCGCGGCTGACCAGCGGCGCCCACCTGTTGGCCGCCGGAGCGCCGGCGACGCTCGCGCACGACGAGGGCTTCGTCAGCTCGACGGCCTTCTCGCCGACCCTCCAGCGTTGGATCGGTCTCGGCTTTCTCAGCAGGGGCCGCGAGCGCCTCGGAGAGCGCATGCGGGCCTACGACCCGCTGCGTGGCGCGGACGTGCCGGTCGAGATCACCGATCCGGTCTTCTACGATCCGGCCGGCGAGCGGGTCAGGAGCTGAGGCGGCATGAGCGACTCATCCTACGGCCCGGTCTCGGCATTCGCCGGCCTGCCCACGGCGGCGGGCACGGGAGGCGGTGTGGCGGCCGCCGAGCGCGAGGGACTGGGCATAGCACACGTCACGGCCCGCAACGGGCGGTCGGCGGCGCTCGGTCAGGCGATCCAGGAGCGCTTCCATGTTGCGTTACCGGACGGACCCTGGCGCTCGTGCGGCGGGGACGTTGCCGTGGCCGGCATCGGCCCCGAGCGCTGGCTGCTGACCTGCGAGCATGGCGGCAACGCCTTCGCGACCGGCTTGCGCGCCACGCTCGAGCGCCACGCCTCGATGGTGGACCTGAGCGACGCCTACGTCGTGCTGAGACTGACCGGCCCGAGGCTGCGGCAGGCCCTGGCGAAGCTGGTGCCCATCGACCTGCACGAGCGCAGCTTCAAGGCGGGCGATGTGGCCCAGACCGTGGCCGGGCACATGGCGGTGATGCTGTGGCGCCTCGAGGACAGCCGGGGCGAGGCGGTGTTCGAGCTCGCCGCCGGGCGCAGCTACGCCCACAGCCTGCATCGGGCGATCCGCGACAGCGCGGCGGAGTTCGGTTTCGTGCTCGAGCCGGCCTGAACGATGCGTGAATACTCTGAAATCCGACGTCGGAGCGCTCCCTGGAGTGGGTTTCCCCGGGACGCCGCAAGTACATCCCTGTAGTCTCGCGCCTCGGCTCCTGCCTCGGAGCGCCCGGGGAAACCCAGCTCTGCGGTTGCGCTCCTCATCCGCGGCCTTGCGACTCTCGAATAGTCCAGTCCAAGCTGTATGCAGCGGCGCGATAGTGTCATGAGTTTTCTGAATCGACCCGGCCGGTACGGCGGGATCAGCCAACCTGTATATTGACGCGGTGCGCTTCGCACGATCGCGGTACCGCATGAGCCAGAACCGACGCCGCTCCGGCCAGACCACCCGGCAGAGCGCCCCCCGTGCGACCGCCTACCGGCAGTTGCGAAATCCGTTCACGCCGCAGAGCGTCTATTCCGACGATGCGGTGGCGGCGATGCACGAGAGCGCGCTACGGATCAACGAGACGCTCGGCATGAAGGTGCTGCTGCCCGAGGCGCGTGCGCTCTACCGTCGGGCGGGCGCGCTGGTCGACGAAGACACGCAGATGGTGCGTCTCGGGCGCGACATCATCGGGCACGCACTGGAGAGCTGCCCGCGCGCTTTCCAGGCATTCGGCGCCGATCCGCTGCGCACGGTGGAGTTCGCGCCCGGGACGCTGGTGTTCATCGGCGGCTCGAGCTGTCCCAACGCCAGCGACCTGGACAGAGGCCGGCGGCCCGGCTCGCTCGCCGATCTCGATGAGCTGACCCGCTTCAGCCAGCACTTCGACGTGCTGCACATGTTGGGCAACCATGTGGAGCCGCAGGACGTGCCCGTGCACGTGCGCCACTACGCCACCATGCGCGTGCAGCTCACTCTGTCGGACAAGGTGCCGCATGTGTCCGCGCGCGGCTTCGCGCAGGTCGAGGACTGTTTCGCGATGATCCGCCTGGCGCGCGCGCTGTCCGAGGAGGATTTCCGCGCCGGCGTCCACGCCTACACCGTGATCAACAGCAACTCCCCGCGCACGCTCGACAACTCGATGGCCCAGGGCCTCATCGACTTCGCGCGCGCCGGCCAGCTCTCGATCATGACACCGTTCTGTCTGGCCGGGGCCATGGCGCCGATCAGCATCGCCGGCGCCCTGACGCTGCAGCACGCCGAGGCGCTCGCCGGCATCACGCTGGCGCAGCTCGCGCGGGCGGGCGCGCCGGTCCTCTACGGCAGCTTCCTGTCCAATGTCGACATGAAATCCGGCTCGCCGGCCTTCGGCACGCCGACGCATCTGCAGGCCACGCTCGGGGCCGGCCAGCTCGCCCGTCTCGTGGGACTGCCCTGGCGCGCCGGGGCGGGCACGGCGGCGAACGCGGTCGACGCGCAGGCGGCCTGGGAGACCCAGTTCTCGCTGTGGGCGAGCGTGCTCGCCGGGGCCAACGTGTGCGTGCACGCGGCCGGGTGGATGGAGGGCGGCCTGACCAACTCCTACGAGAAATGCATGATCGACATCGAGGTGCTGCAGATGCTGGCGGAGCTGTGCGTGGCGCCGCCGGCCGACGAGGACACGCTCGGCTTCTCGGCCATCGCCGAGGTGGCTCCGGGGGGACATTTCTTCTCGGCGGCACACACCATGGCGCGCTATCGCACGGCGTTCTACGAGCCGCTGGTCGGCGACGTCTCCAACTTCGGCGCGTGGAAGGATAACGGCGGGCGCACCGCCACGGAGCGCGCGCGGGAGAAGTGGCGGCAGGCGCTCTCGCAGTTCACGCCGCCGCCGGCGGCGACAGCCTGCGCGGAGGCGCTCGACGGGTTCATCGCGCGGCGCACGGAGGAGGGCGGGGCGGCGCCCGTGAGTTGACGTGACCTGACGTGATTCCGTTCAAGGCCTCGGTCCAGGTCAAGAAGTCGGCAGTTCTTCCCGCCTATTGAGGAATGCGTAAGTGAGTGACACTTTTCGCCGCTCTTGCGGTCCAAGTACCTCTGATGATTGCATTCGAGGTACGGATGAGACACTCACAGAAACTGAAGGCACTGGAACGACGTCTGAACATGTCACTTAGTTCCGCAAAGCTCAATAATAGCCGACTTTGAAGGTTGGAGAATCCTCGGGCCGGCTCTTGCGCCGGTCGTAGAGGCGCGTGGTCGCGATGTTCGCGTGCCCAAGCCACTCCTGCACCTTGGCGATGTCGGCTTCGTGCTCGAGGGCGTTGGTTGCGGCTGTAGCCCGAAGGGCATGCACGCCGATGGCCAGCCCGATTTTCTTCGCGTAGCCGCGGACGAGCTTGTAGATCCCGTCACCGGACATGGTCCGTTCGAGCTCGCCGGTGCGGTTATTGCGGATCGGGCGGAAGAGGGGGCCGGACTTGTCATGCCCGTGACCAGAGGCCTCCAGATAGTCAATCAACAGCTCCTGGGAGCCCGGATTCAGGGGAATATGGCGCATCTTGCCGCCTTTCCCGTGCACACGCAGGTGCGGCACGCCACGGCGGGGATGAATATCTTGGACAGTCAAGGATGAAAGCTCTTCGCGCCGCAGGCCGTGGTAGAGCAGGAGGGAGAGTAGGGCGTGATCGCGCCGGCTCTTGAGGTCGTCGCCGGCGGGAATCTCCAGGAGATGCCGCACCTGGGCGTCGCGGAGCGCCGGCGTCTTGCCCGCATAGCTCTCCACCTTCGGCCGGCGGACGCCCTTGACCGGGTTGTGCGTTACGGCATTCGCGTCGGACAGGTACTCGAACAGGGAGGAGAGGGCGGCGAGCTTGCGGCGGATGGTGCTGCCAGTGAGCTTGCGGTGCTCGAGGTCCCTGCGCCAGGCGAGCACGTGCGCACGGGTGACGAGCCGCAGTTCCTCGGGGGTTGAGACCCCGACGAACCGCATGAACTCCCCGAGGTCGTTGCGGTAGGCGCGGCGGGTGTGCGGGTTGTCGATATTGGCGAACCACTCCGTCGTCGGCGGCACCTGGGCGAGCTGGTGGAATTCTGGGGCGGTGAGAGCTCGTCCACCTCTCGACGGCTCGAGAGTCCGAGCCGTCGACGGTGGCGCCACTGTGTTACCCATTGCGAAGCTTGCGGCGAATGCTGCGAGGTGACGTCAGACGGTTTCGAGGTGATCGATGGGTACGTCCATATCTTTGGCAAGAGCCTTAAGATCGAGTGGATAGTGCACCCCCTGGTCTACCTCATGCGTGTGGTCGTTGCCGTCTTCGTCGGTTATCTGCACGACCTGGAATATGCCGCCGGCACCGGGTCGTTCGCTGGTTTCTTTATCGATCGTTACTTTGTAAAACTTTGATTTGTTCATAGCGTTTTCTCCTATTTTGGTTGAAGTACCTTCCTATTTATGAGCAGGTTCACTTCTGAT
>OBLK01000114.1_pt1 | contig 29656 bp, 26 predicted proteins | sample 1518871 | NCBI WGS metagenome assembly OBLK01 (sample SAMEA2464837, study PRJEB22497) | soil metagenome | biome: Grassland; feature: Farmland; material: Clay | place: Australia | collected 2013-02-01 | depth 0.8 m
CGGGCGGGGTGGGGAGCCTTCGTGTGCGCGCCGGGTGGGGGGGGGCGGGGTGGCAGCCGGGGGCGCGGCGCGGGCTCGCGGGGCGGCGGGGGGGGGGGTTGGCCGGAGCCCGCGGGTCCTGGCCCGGTGCCCGGTCGGCTGGAACCTGGCCCGCTGGTACCTGGTCCGCCGGTCCCCGGTCCGGGAGCCGGCGCGACCGGCAACGGCGCGACCCCGGGAGCGCCCGGCGATGGGGCGACCGGTCCCGGCACGGCCGGGGCACCCGCGACCGGTCCGGCCGGAATGCCAGGAACCGGTCCGATCGGTCCTCGCGGGACCGCGCCGCCACCGGGCGCGCCACCTGACCCGCCACCCGACCCGCCACCCGGCGCGATCGGCAACGCGGTCACCGACGGCCGTGCGCCACCCGAACCGACGGGACCGGAACCGCCTGAGCCCCCGCCGCCTGGTGCGATCGGAAGCGCGGTGACCGGCGGTCGCGCGCCACCACTGCCCGAGTTGACCGGCCCGGAACCGCCCGAACCGCCACCAGGCAGCACGCCGCCTCCCCCGCCGCCACCGCCACCGCCACCGCCGGAGGGCGGCGGCTGGCTCGGCGCCGGAACCGGGTCGACGCGTGGCGGCGCAGCACCGCCCGACGGCGGCTCGACGGCCGGCGCGAGCACCGGCGAGACGGTCGACGGCGCCGTCGGCGCCGGCCCGCTGACAGGCCGGGGTCCGTCGACCGCACCCGGAACCGACACAACAGGGACGGACACACCCGGCACCGCTGCACCGGAGGTGCCGCCGCGCGGCACCCCGGCGACCGGAGTCCCGCCCGTGGTACCGCCGTCCGGCAGGTCGATCGCGTTGCGCGGTTCCTGGCCGCCTGCGTTGATCGGTATGGGCCCCGTGGTGTCCGGGTCGAGGTCGTCGAGGTCCGGCACCGTGCCTGGCGGCACGATCGTGCCGGGCTGGTGGCCGGTGACCGGACCGGTCGTGCCGTCGATGACCGTGCCGGCCGTGTCGTCGACGCCGTCGAGCGCGTCGGAATCGCCGTCCACGACACCGTCGAGGAAGTCAAGGATCCCGCCGAACACACCCGGCCGCCCGCCCTGCTGACCAGGGAGCCCGGTTGGCGTCTGCCCGGCGACCGGAAACTCCTCGACGACCGTGCCGCTGTCCATCCGGACGGCCTCGGTGAGCTGGCTCTGCACCTGGGCGAGGGTCGTCGAAGCGCCGGCGATGAGCGTTGGGACCCCGCACCCCGCCTGCGGGTGCCCGGCCGCCAGCGCCTGCGCGGCGGCTTCCTGCTGCTGCTTGAGCGCGATCAGCTGGCGGATGATCTCGAGCTTGGCCGCGCCGATCTGGTCAGCGCCGTGCTCGAGCCGGTCGGCGGCCTCGGTACACGCCCGGATCATGGCCGGCAGCCGGCCGTCCTCGCCGACGTAGCCGTTCCAGTATCGGCGCGCGGCGGTGGCGGTGCCGCCCTGGACTACGCGGAACACCGACTGCGCCGCCCCGTCGGCGTCGGAGCCGAGTGTTCGCAGGTCGGTCGCAGCCGTCCGCCAGGCGGTCGCCGAGTCGGCCATCGCCGTCTCGTCGGCCTGCGGCCAGCGGACCCCGGTGGCCACTGCCAGCTCGGTCAGTTCGGCAGGAAGCTGGATCCCCACGTCCGTCGTCCTCTCACACGCTGTGCCGGCCAGCGCCGCTGACGGCGGCGTGACTGGTGTGCTCGGACTCCGCGAACGTCGTCGCGGAGTCGGTCCATCTGGAGCCGAAGCCGGCCAGCGCGCCCGGCAGCGTGTCCACCCCGGTCAGCGCGGCCTCGGCGGCCGCGACGTGCCCCTCGGCGAACGAGCGGCCTACCTCGTCGGCACCCCAGCATTCGCCGTACTGCTCCACGTCCGCGCGCAGGTCGTCGGCGATCCGGCCGGCGGACTCGGACAGGCCACCGAACGCCGCAGCCCTGATGGCCAGCAGTTCGACGTCAGTGCGGAAGCCATTGCTCATTTGTGCCTTCCCTGGTGGGCCTTCTGCAGCCACGTCGTCTGGTCCAACGACTCCTCGGCCGCACGTGGCACGGGCGGGGTGGTCTCGTCGGGAAGCAGGTCGGCGGTGCCGGCGAGCACGGACGCCGGGTCGACGCCCTTCGGCAGCACCGGCTCGAGCACCCGCTGCGCCTGATCAGAGGCCCGCTTGGCGGCCGCCGCGGCCAGCTCGACCACCAGCTCGGCCAGCTCGGCCGGCCGGTACAGCCGGTAGGCGCCAGGGTCGATCTCCAGCCCGGTGAGCGTGCCCTGCGCCCCGACTGTCGCGATGACGGTGCCGTCGTCGCTGGTCTCGCTCACGGTGATCTCGGCGAGCGCGCGGTGCACCGTGGCGAGCTGCTCGCGGCTGCGCCGATACTCGGCCAAGAGCCGCTCGACCTCGGCCCGGTGGTCGGTCACCGCGCAATCACCTCCCTGCCGCTGGACCACAGCCTGGCGTGACGGGTGCCGTCGTTTGACGGCGGCCGACCCTCGCGGGTTCCCGACGACGTCCACGACCATGCGGACCTGCGATGATCGATCTGTGCTGCCTGTGCTCGCATACGAGGACCTCGAACCGGGGCGAACAATAGCGCTGGGGCGGGTGCGCGCCGACCGGGAGCAGATGATCGAGTTCGCCAGGGCCTACGACCCGCAGCCGTTCCACCTCGACGAGCGGGCGGCCAGCGAGTCGATCTTCGGAGGGCTGTGCGCGTCGGGCTGGTACACCGGCTCGCTGTGGATGCGCGCGTACGCCGAGACCGTGCTGATCGGCTCGACGGGGCAGGGCTCACCCGGCCTGACCGAGCTGTCGTGGCCGGCGCCGGTGTGGCCGGACGACGAGCTGGAGATGCGGGTCGAGGTGGTGTCCAGGCGGCTGTCGGCGAGCCGGCCGGGACTCGGGCTGGTGAACCTTCGCGGCAGCGCTCATCGCGGCGACCAGTGCGTGCTGCGGCTGCTCTTCACTGGCCTGTTCAACACGCGTAAGTCAGCCGGTGAGGGCGCGCACGACGCGTGACGGGGACGGCCGGCCCAGCTCGCCGGCCAGCCAAGCGCTGGTCGCGGCGAGCGAAGCCAGGTCGACGCCGTGTTCAACGCCGAGCCCGTCCAGCAGCCACACCAGGTCCTCGGTCGCCAGGTTGCCGGTCGCCGACTCGGCGTACGGGCAGCCACCGAGCCCGCCGGCCGAGGAGTCCACTGTGGACACCCCGCGGCGCAGCGCCGCCACCGTGTTGGCCAGCGCCTGGCCGTAGGTGTCGTGGAAGTGCACCGCGAGCCGGTCGACCCCGACGCCCTCGTCGGCGAACGCGTCGAGCACGGCGTCGACGTGCCCGGCGGTGGCCACCCCGATGGTGTCGCCGAGCGAGAGCTGCCAGCAGCCGAGCTCGAGCAACCTACGGCCGGTGGCCGCGACGACCGCCGGCGCGACCGGCCCCTCCCAAGGGTCGCCGAAGCACATCGACAGGTAGCCGCGCACCGCAAGGCCCTCGGCCAGCGCCCGGCCGACGACCGGTTCGAACATCGCGAACTGGCCCTGCAGCGTCGAGTTGAGGTTGCGCGCGGCGAACGACTCGGTGGCCGAGGCGAAGATCGCGATGTCGGTGACGCCGGCCTGCAACGCGCGGTCCAGGCCGCGCTCGTTGGGCACCAGCACCGGGTAGCGCACACCGGGTCGCCGGCGAAGGGCGGCGAGCACCTCGGCGGCGTCGGCGAGCTGCGGCACCCACTTGGGGTGCACGAAGCTGGTCGCCTCCAGCACGGTCAGCCCGGCCTCGGCGAGCCGGTCCAGGAACTCGACCTTGACCGTGGCTTTCACGGCAGCCGGCTCGTTCTGCAGGCCGTCTCGCGCGCCGACCTCCCAGATCGTCACGCGCCGCGGCAGCCCGGCGATCGGGTGGACGACCGGCCGGCGCACGTTAGTCCTTTCTGGCCGGCTCGTCGTCCGAGTGCAGTTCCTGGTACAGCGTCGAGTGCACGCGCTCGACCTGCGGGATGTCGTCGAACGCGAGCGGCTCGTCGGAGGCCGACTCGACGACGAGGGTGCCGCAGCCCAGCACCCGCTGGAAGAAGCTGTGCCGGAACTGCACGCTGTTGATCCGGCTCATCGGGATGGCGATGCCGCTGCGGGACAGCACACCCTCGCGCACCAGCACCCGATGGGTGGTCACCACGAAGTGGGTGGTCCGCCAGCGGATCAGCGGGACCACGGTCAGCCAGACGATCAGGATCACGGCGACGGCCGCGATCGCGATCCAGGCGATCACATACCAGGACTGCTCGGAGACCAGCGACGCCAGATAGGCGGCGGCACCGACGATGATCAGGAAGAACAGCACCGGGAAGAACAGCATCTTCCAGTGCGGGTGCTTGTGGATCACCACTCGCTCGTTGGCCGCGAGCTCGTCGTCGGGGTAGGCCACGATTCGGTCCTCCTTCCACCCGGCCGTTGCGGCCCGATGGTTCAGTCACCGTACCGACTTCGAGCGTTACCGCGGGACCGTTCGGACGTGCACGACGTCACCGGCCGACACCGCCACAGGTTCGCCCTCCGGCTCGCCGTCCGGTCCGCCCGCCGGGCGGACCACGAGCCGCCCGGCTGCGTCCACGTCGACCGCCGTCCCGAGCAGCGGCCGCCCGCCCGGCAGTTCGACCCGGACCTCACGGTGCAGCGTCGCGCACAGCCCCCGGTAGCGCTCCCGAAGCCCGCTCGCATCGACGTCTCCGCCCGCCTCGCGCCACCGCCGCTCCACGCGATCCAGCTCGAGCAGCACCGCGCTCAGCAGGGCGTCGCGGTTGGTGTCCACCGCGCCCTCGACCTGCAAGGACGTAGCCCGCGGCACCGGCAGCTCGGCCTCGGTCAACGAAACGTTCAGGCCGATCCCGACCACCACCGCCGGACCGGCCTCGCCGCCCGCGACCTCGGCCAGGATGCCGGCGCCCTTGCGCTGGTCCGCGCCGAGCAGCAGGTCGTTGGGCCACTTGAGCCGGGCGTCGACGCCGGTCACCTCGGCAACCGCCGCGGCCAGCGCCACCCCCGTGATCAGCGACAACCAGCCCCACCGGCTCGCCGGTACGCCCGCAGGGCGCAACAGCACCGAGAAGAACAGCCCGGACCGCGGCGGCGCCAGCCACTGCCGCCCCGCACGCCCGCGCCCTGCCGTCTGGTGCTCCGCGACCAGCACCGTCCGATCCGGCACCCGGTCCGCGGCCGTGCCGGCCAGCCGCAGGTCCTGGTTGGTCGAGCCGGTGTCGGCCACCACGTCGAGCCGCGCGTACGGCCCGGCCGGCGCCACCAGCCGGTCGCGCAGCAGCCCCACCCGCAGCGGCGGCCGTTCCACGTCCACGCAGCGCACCCTAATGCCTGGTCATTACGCTGGTGGCCCATGAGCAGTGCCACCCAGCCGTTCGGCGAGGTCCCCACCGGTGACCTGGACATCCACACCACAGCCGGCAAGCTCGCGGACCTCTACCAGCGCAACGACGAGGCCGTGCACGCCGGCCCGCAGCGCGCCGTCGACAAGCAGCACGCCAAGGGCAAGAAGACCGCCCGCGAGCGGATCGACATGCTGCTCGACCCCGGCTCGTTCATCGAGCTCGACGAGCTGGCCAGGCACCGCTCGGCCGCGTTCGGCCTGGACCGCAGCCGGCCCTACGGCGACGGCGTCGTCACCGGCTACGGCACCGTCGACGGCCGCCAGGTGTGCGTGTTCAGCCAGGACTTCACGGTGTTCGGCGGCTCGCTCGGCGAGGTGTACGGCGAGAAGATCGTCAAGGTGATGGACCTGGCGCTGCGCACCGGCCGCCCGGTCATCGGCATCAACGACGGCGGCGGCGCACGCGTCCAGGAGGGCGTCGTCGCGCTCGGCCTGTACGGCGAGATCTTCTACCGCAACGTCATCGCATCCGGCGTCATCCCGCAGATCTCGCTCATCATGGGCCCGTGCGCCGGCGGCGCGGTCTACTCGCCGGCGATCACCGACTTCACCATCATGGTCGACGGCACCTCGCACATGTTCATCACCGGCCCCGACGTGATCAAGACCGTGACCGGCGAGGACGTCGGCTTCGAGGAGCTCGGCGGCGCCAGGACCCACAACACCCGGTCCGGCAACGCGCACTACCTGGCCACGTCCGAGGATGACGCGGTCTCCTACGTCAAGGCGCTGCTGTCGTACCTGCCGTCGAACAACCTGTCCGAACCGCCCGACTTCGGCGGGTACGACGCGCCCGCCGGCCCGGTCGTCGACGAGCTCACCGACGCGGACCGCGAGCTCGACTCGATCATCCCCGACTCGGCCAACCAGCCCTACGACATGCACGAGGTCATCAACCGCGTGCTCGACGACGGCGAGTTCCTCGAGGTCCACGAGCTGTACGCGCCAAACATCATCGTCGGCCTCGGCCGGATCTCCGGGCAACCGGTCGGCGTCGTCGCCAACCAGCCCACCCAGTTCGCCGGTTGCCTCGACATCGCCGCCTCCGAGAAGGCCGCCCGGTTCGTCCGCACCTGCGACGCCTTCAACCTCCCCGTCCTGACCTTCGTCGACGTACCCGGCTTCCTGCCTGGCACCGACCAGGAGTACGGCGGCATCATCCGCCGCGGCGCCAAGCTCATCTACGCCTACGCCGAGGCCACCGTCCCCAAGGTCACCGTCATCACCCGCAAGGCCTACGGCGGCGCCTACGACGTCATGGGCTCCAAGCACCTGCGCGCCGACATCAACCTCGCCTGGCCGACCGCCCAGATCGCCGTCATGGGCGCCCAGGGCGCCGTCAACATCCTCTACCGCCGCGAGCTGGCCACCGCCACCGATCCGGACGCCCGCCGCGCCGAGCTCGTCACCGAGTACGAGGACACCCTGTCCAACCCCTACGTCGCCGCCGAGCGAGGCTACGTCGACTCCGTCATCCCTCCCTCCTACACCCGTCCGTACCTGATCAGAGCCCTGCGCCTGCTTCGAGAGAAGCGCGAGACGCTGCCCCCGAAGAAGCACGGAAACATCCCACTGTGACCACGCGGCCCGGCCCCACCACCGACCCAGCCGCCGCTGGGCAGCGCCCCGCGCCGCCGGTGACTCGCCCCAGGAACGACCAGGCCGCTGCTGGGCAGCGGCCCGCGCTGCGGGTGATCGGCGGCGGCGAGCCGACCGCCGACGAGCTGGCGGCGCTCGTCGCCGTCCTCACGGCCGCGTCCAACGCGACCCCTGCGCCGGCTTCCACGCCCGTCTCTGCTGGACGTTCGGCCTGGTCCGACCGAGCCGCCCAACTTCGCCGCCCCTTGCGCCCTGGTCCGAACGCGTGGCGCCACTCTTCGCTGCCCGGTTGAAGCCCAGTTCTCCAGCTACGCTGCACGCCGTGCGTCTCATCCTGGCGTCGGCCTCCCCGGCAAGGCTGGCCGTGTTGCGAGCAGCCGGAGTCGAGCCCGAAGTCGTCGTCTCCGACGTCGACGAGGAGGCCATCGTCACCTCGATGAACGGCGAGCACCCGACCGATGTCGTGATAGCGCTCGCCGCCGCCAAGGTGGCCGATGTCGCCGCCCGGGTCTCCCCTCGTGACGCCGTCGTCATCGGCTGCGACTCGATGCTGCTCGTCGACGGCGGCCTCGTCGGCAAGCCAGGCACCGCGGCGGTCGCCACCAAGCGCTGGCAGCAGATGGCCGGTGGCACCGCCGAGTTGCTGACCGGACACGCGGTCATACGGACCCGTGACGGCGACCAGGTCGGCAGCGCCGAGGATGTCGAGTGCACCTCCGTCCGTTTCGGCACGCCCTCCGACGAAGAGCTCGATGCCTACGTCTCCACCGGTGAGCCGTTAGGCGTCGCCGGCGGTTTCACCATCGACGGCCTGGGCGGCTGGTTCGTCGACGGCGTCGACGGCGACCCGTCCAACGTCATCGGGATCAGCCTGCCGATGACCCGCAAGCTTCTCGCCAAGGTCGGCGTCTCCGTACACGACCTGTGGCGGCGTTAACCGCCGCGATCACCAGGCTTGCGTGTCAGGCAGCAGTCGCCGCACAGCCCGCCGCCTGGTACCCGGTAGTAGAGGCAGCAGCTACGTCGCCGGTAGTTCCCGTTGTCGTCGAGAAACCCGGCGCTGCGCAGTGGCTCGATGGCCAGCAATTCGCGCGCGGTGGATTTCGCCGTCTCGGTATCCTTCCCGTTGATTCGGAGCACGGTCATCGTTCCCGTCAACGCCGACGCCGCATTCCCCCACAGCAGGTCGGCGGCGACGCCCGGTGACGACGCCATGGCTTCGATCATCGGCCTCAGGTGCCCGTCGATGATCGTCGAAGCATCGGTGCCGGCTGCGTCGTCGGTGAGGTTCAAGCTGAACGGGTCGTCGAGCCAACCAAGCCGTTCGGCCGAGAGGTCCGGTGGCGGCCGGCCGAGCGCTATCGAACCGAGCACCGGTGACCACAAGCGGGCGGCGAACTCCTGGAACAGGATCGACGCAGCCACCCGGCGCTCGGTCGTCCGAAGCTTGCCCGCGTAGCTGTTGACGAGGCGATCCAGCGCACCGTCAGCGTTGGCATAGAGGTCGGCGATCGGCCGCGCGCGACCGCTCGCCGTCAGCGTGAAGTAGGGGCCCAGCGCCGAGAGCATGACCAGCATCGTAGCGAGGGATAGCGTTTCGAACATGTGTTCGATACTATCAGGGCGTGGACGACAGGGGGAAGTGGCAGCTCGGTGACGAGGAACTGCTAGCCGCACTGCGGAAGTCGCAGGCGCGGTTGAACCGAGCGTACGGCGAGCAGCTGACATTGTTGGGTGAGCTGCTGGCGCGGAATCTGACGCCAGGGCTGGGTTACCGCACGGCCGGCCGGTTGCTGCAGGACCTGTTGCGGATCGGTCAGGCGGAGGCTAACCGGCGGCTGGCACACGCGGTGGCTCTCAGCGAGGTGGCGGCCATGACCGGCGGCGAACTGCCGCCTGGGTTGCCGGCCACGGCGCAGGCGCTGCGCGCCGGTGCGGTCGGCGCCGAGCACGTGGAGGCCATCCGGCGGGTGATCACCGAGCTCCCGCGGGATGTGCCGGCGGCGCAGGTCGAGTGGGCTGAGCTGACGTTGGTCGATGCAGCACGAACGGTAGGTCCGGCGGCGATCACCAAGCTGGGCCGGGCGATTCAGGCCCGGTTGGATCAGGACGGCCGACCACCCTCGGCGGGACCGCCTCGGAGGCCGGCCAATGAGTTGCACTGGACCAGTCACGGTGACGGCGAGTTGGCGTTCAACGGCCGGCTGGCGGCCGAGAGTGGGGCGCTGCTCACCGCGGTGCTCGGCCCCTTGGCGAAGCCACGGCCGGCCGTCGAGGGCGAGCCGGACCCGCGGTCGCGGGCAGCCAGGTACGGCGATGCGCTCGTTGACGCCCTCCGGCTGGCCGCCAGCAGCGGTGACCTGCCGGCCGACGGTGGTGAACGCCCCACGCTGATCTTGACCATGACCCTGGACGCGCTCCGCGCCAACCTGCCGCCGCAGCCACGGCCCGGCCTCGCCCATGGATCGCCGGCCGCAAGCCCGCCGACGCGCAGCGAACACGATGTTCAAACCGCAGCTGGTAACGGCGCTCAACCAGCGACCTCCGCGGTGCCGTCTTCGCTTCGGCGGACACCGTTGGCCTCGGCGCTGCTCGGGGACGGCACGGTGATCGACGCCAGCACGGCGCGGCGCTTGGCCTGCGACGCCGCGGTGATCCCTGCTGTGCTCAACGGCAGGTCCGAACCTCTGGACATTGGTCGCAGGACCCGCACCGTCCCCACGGCCCTGCGACGAGCCCTGGTGCTGCGGGACCGCGGCTGCGCGTTTCCCGGCTGCACGGTGCCGGCCAGTTGGTGCGACGCCCACCACCGCCAGCACTGGGCCGACGGTGGCGCTACCGCGCTGCCGAACCTGGTGCTGCTGTGCGGGGTGCACCACGAGCTGATCCACAACTCCGACTGGCAGGTCCGGCTGCCGGACGGCGTCCCTGAGTTCATCCCACCGCCGTACATCGACCCCCACCAGAACCCACGCCGCAACCCCATCCACCACGACGTGAGCGAAAGCGGTGAGACGAGGTGACGAACGAGGTGATGTGAAGTGAAGCCGCTAACCGCCTAGGTCAACAGTGGGCGGCTTAGACTGCCGGCGGGTCGTGCCAGCAGCGGCCGGCAGGCAAGTGGCTAGGAGGTACGGCGTGCGGAAGGTGCTGATCGCCAACCGTGGGGAGATCGCGGTCAGGGTGATCAGGGCGTGCCGGGACGCGGGGCTGGCCAGCGTGGCGGGGTACGCGGAGCCGGGTCGGGACGCGGGGTTCGTCCGGATGGCGGACGAGGCGTATGCGCTGGGCGGCAGCCCGGCGGGCGAGAGCTTCCCGAACGTCGCGAAGCTGCTCGACGTGGCGCGCCGCGCGAACGCGGACGCCGTGCACCCGGGGTACGGGTTCCTGTCGGAGAACGCGGACTTCGCGCAGGCGGTGACGGACGCCGACTTGACGTGGATCGGGCCGCCGCCGCAGGCGATCAGGGACCTCGGCGACAAGGTGACGGCGCGGCACATCGCGCGCCGGGCCGGGGCACCGCTGGTTCCGGGCACGCAGGAACCGGTCAAGGGCGCCGACGAGGTCATCGCGTTCGCCGACGAGCACGGGTTGCCGGTGGCGATCAAGGCGGCGTTCGGCGGGGGCGGGCGCGGGCTGAAGGTGGCTCGCACGCCGGCGGAGATTCCGGAGCTGTACGAGTCGGCGGTGCGGGAGGCGGTGGCGGCGTTCGGGCGTGGCGAGTGCTTCGTCGAGCGGTACCTGGACCGGCCGCGGCACGTCGAGGCACAGGTGCTGGCCGACCAGCACGGCAACGTGATCGTGGTGGGCACCAGGGACTGCACGCTGCAGCGCAGGCACCAGAAGCTGGTCGAGGAGGCACCGGCGCCGTTCCTGTCCGAGGAGCAGCGGCGCACGATCCACGAGGCGGCACGCGCGATCTGCAAGCAGGCCGGCTACCACGGCGCCGGAACGGTGGAGTTCCTGGTCGGCCAGGACGGCACCGTGTCGTTCCTGGAGGTGAACACCAGGCTGCAGGTCGAGCACCCCGTCTCGGAGGAGACCACGGGGATCGACCTGGTGCGCGAGCAGTTCCGGATCGCCGACGGCGAGCGGCTCCGGTACGACGCGGACCCGGAGCCGCGCGGGCACTCGATCGAGTTCCGGATCAACGGCGAGGACCCGGGGCGCAACTTCCTGCCGGCGCCGGGCACCGTGACCAGGTTCGTGACGCCGCAGGGTCCTGGCGTCCGGGTGGACGCGGGCGTGGACTCCGGCACCGTGATCGGCGGCCAGTTCGACTCCTTGCTGGCCAAGCTGATCGTCACCGGGGGCGACCGCCAGGAGGCCATCGAGCGATCCCGGCCGGCGCTCGCCGGGGTCGCCGTGTCAGGAAAGGCCACCCTGCGGGCGTTCCACCGCGCCGTGCCGGCCGACCCGGGGTTTCCGCGGGCCCGCGCGCCGGGGCGCCCCATCCACACCAGGTGGATCGAGACCGAGTTCGACGCCGACCTGCAACCGTTCGAGAGCGCCGCGCCGGTCGAGGAGGACGATCAGCCCAGGCAGACGGTCGTCGTCGAGGTCGACGGTCGCCGGATCGAGGTGTCGCTGCCCGGCACCATGGCGTTCGACACCGGGTCCGGCACCGCCAAGCGCGGTCCGGCGCCCGGGCCGCGGCGGCGGTCGACGGGCAAGGCCAACGCGGCGGCCTCGGGCGACGCGGTCACCGCGCCCATGCAGGGCACCATCGTCAAGGTGGCGGTCGCCGACGGGGACACCGTGGCTGCCGGGGACCTGGTGGTCGTGCTCGAGGCGATGAAGATGGAGAACCCCGTCACTGCGCACAAGGCCGGCGCGATCGCCGGGCTGGCAGCCGAGCCGGGCGCCGCCGTGTCCCAAGGCGCCGTGCTGTGCGAGATCAAAGACTGACGAGCTTGCCGTGGTGCATCTCCAGCTGGCGATGCGCCCGCGTGGTCAGCGCCTCGTCGTGGGTGGCGAGTAGGCACGCCGTGCCGGCGGCCACGGCGGCCAGCAGCACCTCGATCACCAGCTCGATCGTGCGGTGGTCCAGGTGCGCGGTCGGCTCGTCGGCGAGCAGCACCGCCGGCCGCGCGATCAGTGCCCTGGCCAGCGCCACCCGCTGCTGCTGGCCGAGCGACACCTCGGCCGGATAGCGGCGGGCCAGCGATCCGACGCCCAGCGCGTCGAGCAGCTCGCCGGCCCGCTCCAGAGCGCCCGCGGTGCGGGTGAACAGCAGCGGCGCGGCGGCGTTCTCCTCGAGGGTCAGCTCCTCGAGGAGGCCAAGGCTCTGCGGGACGATCGCCAACGACGACCACGACGGCGGCCCCGCAGAGGCGGCGGACGCCGCGGGCATGGCCACGGTGCCGGTGTCCGGACGGTCGAAGCCGGCGAGGATCGCGAGCAGGGCGCTCTTGCCGGAGCCAGAGGGACCGGCAAGCGTGGCCAGCTCGCCCTCGCGCAGGTCGAGGTCGACCCCGCGCAGCACCGCGACCTCGGCACCGCTGCCGGCCGGTCGGAACGACCGGGTCACGCCGGCCGCGGTCAGCACGCTCACCACTGCTCGTCCATGTCGATCTCCTCGACCGTCGCGCCGCCGTCGATCACGCGGCCGTCGAGCAGCCGCACCACGTGGTCGGCCACGTCCAGCACCGCGTCGTCGTGCGAGGCGGCGACCACCGTCACGCCCAGGTCGACCAGGTCGCGCAGCGTCTGCACGACGAGCCCGGCGGACTCCTCGTCGAGCTGCGAGGTCGGTTCGTCGGCCAGCACGACCTGCGCGCGGGCGGCGAGCACGGTCAGCAAGGCGAGCCGCTGCTGCTGACCGCCCGACAGGGCCGGGATGGCCCAGGCGGCGGTGCCGGGCAGCCCGAGCCGGTCGAGGATGCCGAGGTCGGGCCGGGGCACCTTGGCCAGCTGCGCCGCCGTCAACAGGTTCTCGGCGACGGTGAGATAGCCGAAGAGGTTGTGGGAGGGCTCCTGGGAGATCAGCTGGACCCGCCGCCGCAGCGCCCGCCGCTCGCGGTCGCGCAGCCCCGCGGTCTGCCGGCCCCGGTACTGGATACGGCCATCGGTCGGCCGCTCGATCAGCCCGAGCAGCCGCAGCAGCGTCGACTTGCCAGAACCGGACGGCCCGGCCAGCACGGTCAGCTGCCCGACCGGCACGTCGATGTCGACCTGAGCCAGCGCGGTCACGTCGCCCGATGGCGTGCGGTAGCGGTGCCGCACATTGCGGACCGTGAACGCGGTCCCGGTGAGCATCACGTCAGCCACGGAGCAGCTCCCGCACCGGTCCGCGCAGCGCCGACCGCGCCGCGATCACGGCCACGACCAGCACCGCAACCAACCCGGCCAGGGTCATCAGCAGCGCGAGCGGTACCAGGCTGGCGGCGATCGGCTGGGGACTCAGCCTCGGGTACGGGTCGAAGTGGTGGCCGGCGATCGTGAGCACCAGCCAGCCGCCGAGCAGGCCCGCGCCGAGCGCGACGGCGGCCAGCGCCGCGAGCTCGGTGGTGTGCGAGGCGAACAGCTCGCCGGTGCGCAGGCCCATCCGCCGCAGCAGGCCGGTGGCCAGCGCGCTCGCCCGCCGACGGGCCTCGACCGCGACCAGCAACATCGCCGCGGCGACCGCCGCGAGCACCAGCCCGAGCGTGACGAAGAAGTCGAAGGTCCACGCCACGACCAGGAACGGCAGCGCCTCGGTCAACCGGGCCGCGATGAGCGCCCTTGCGGTCGCCTCGCCGCTGCGCTCCAGCTCGCCGACCGCAAACGCCGGGTCGCCACGGGTCCAGACGAACCTGGTGAAACCGCGGCGGTCGCCCTCGGCGAAACCGTCCCAGCTCATCACGAGCATGCCGTCGACGTGCTCGCGGCCAGGGAACGTCGGCACGGTCGCGACCGCCTGCATCGGGGGCAGCCCGTCGAACAGGAACTCCGACGGCGGGAGCGACCCGACCTGGATGACGGGCACCCGGCCGTCGGACCCCGGTGGGCCGAGCAGGCCGGTCAGGTCCGAAAGGTCCCGGCCGGACCACTCCTTACGCCACGGCATCCCATCGGCCAGCGTCGCCGGGTCCACGACCAGCACCCTGCCTTTGTGGCCGCCACGCACGAGGCCGGCCCGGATCGCGATCATCGTCGCCTGGCCGCGCAGGGCCGGCGGGACGGTGCTGTCCGAGGCAAGGCTGCCGCCCGAGTCGCCGCCGTCGCCGGAGATGCTGTCGATCAGCTGCACCGCGGTGTCCGAGCCGAGGAACACCTGGCCCTTGTCCTGCAACGCCTGGCGTTCGGTGCCGGCCAGCCCGACCCCGACCGCGATCACCCCCACGGCCAACCCGCCGACCGCGACCAGCGCGACCGACAGCCGGGCCTGCGCGGCCGAACGCCGCGCCGCCCACAGCAGCGCCGGCACCCGCCAGCCGCGCAGCCGGTGGCCGGCCCGTAGCCCGAGGCCGCTGAGCCGGACCGCCACGCCGAGCACCACGATCAGGCACAGCAGCGGGAACAGCAGCGCCAGCATGTCCACCCTCGGCAGCGGCTCGGTCGGCTCGGCGACGAGGGCACCGGCCGACAGCCGCCGCCACGACAGAAACGCGAGCCCTGCCGCGGCCAGCTCCCACGGCACCCAGCGCAGCAGCCGCCGGCTACGGCGCCGGCGCGGCTGGAACTGCCGGCGGACCACGACCGTGGCGGCGAACCCGAGCACGGCGATGCTGGCCAGCAACGCCACCACGGTCGCTGCGCTCGCCGCCGGCAACGCCCAGCCGTCGAGGTCGCCGGCCGGCGCCAACGCCGGCACCGTCGCCCTGGCCAGCAGCAACCCGGCGACGGTGCCCACCGCGAGCGGCACGGCCAGCTCGAGCACCGCCTTCACGCCGAGCGCGGCCGGGGTGGCGCCGCGGATCCACAGCAGCCGGATCTCCGGGTTGCGGCGCTGCAACCACTGCCTGGCCAGCCCCACCACGGCGGCCAGACCGACCAGCAGGCTGATTATGGTCAGCGGCAGCAGCGAGGTGCCGACCGAGATCTGCGCCGCGTGGCCGATCCGGGCCGGGTAGGCGGCCGTGTCCGAGACGGCCCCCGACCCCGGAGCCGTCCTGGGCCCGAGCGGGTGATCGATGACGAGCTGCTCGGACGCCAACTCCCTGGCCTCGGCGCGAATCACCTCTGTCGAAACCGCCAGCCGATCGGCCTCGGTGGTGTTGGCCGGCGTCCGGCTGGACCAGAGCAGCAGCTGGTCCACCTGCAGCGGCACGCCGGCGGCCAACGCGGCGTCCATCAGCTCGCCCGAGAGGAAGACCGGTGGCGGGGGGACCGGCAGGTCGCCGACGAGCAGCAGCGACAGGATCTCGCTTCGCTGGCTGCACCAGTACTCGTCGACCGGGTCTTTGATCGTCGGATAGATGGCGGCGACCTTGGTTTCGAACCCGCCGACCGCGAGCCGATCGCCCACCTCGAGGTCGTGCAGCTTCGCCAGGTGTGTCGACATCCACAGCCCGTCGGCGCCGCCGCCGGCGATCGGTCGGAGGTGGTCGAGAAGCCCCTCGCTGGTCACCAGCCGCGCGTAGATCTCCTCGCGGGAGCCGGTGATCGGCACCTGGGCCCCGATCCGGGTGCGCCGCGAGCGGTCCAGGCCTTGCTCGGCCGCCACCGCGCGGATGCGTTCGTGCGAGCCGTCGAGCACGCTGCGCCGGCCGCCGACCGAGTTGGCGAAGAACCCTCGGCTGGCGTGCGACACGGTGACCCCGGTCGAATCGGGGCAGCGCTTGCCGATCAGGTTCTGCAGCGCGGCCGAGCCGGATGCCGACACGTGGAACACCGTCCCGGCCGCGATGAAGGCCACGACCACGCCGAGCAGCAGCGCGACGCCAGCGGTGGCCGGGCTGGACAACCCGGCCCGCGGCGCCCGGCGCCACGGCAGCCGGCTAAGCACGGCCGCCCCGTTCGAGCCATGCCATGGCCGGCGGGTGCATCAGTGGAGGCTAGGGGCGACGAAGTGACCGGTGACAAGGTGCGCCGGTGGATTGTTGTCGAACAGGCATCGTCGGCCACTGCGCATGACGGCGTGCTCACGACTAGTACCGTGACCGTTTCGTGGAGCCTGTCGAGATAAACGCTGGCGGGTACTACCTGCGGACGCTGCGGGCCGACGGGCGCATCGACGACCGGCACGCCGTGCTGGCGGCCTACTCCGACCCCGACACCGCGCGCTGGATCCCCGAGTACGAGGTGCGCACGCTGGAGGCCGCGACCGAGTACGTCGCCCTGCGGCAGCGCGAATGGCGCGACGACCAGCGCTGCTCGTGGGCGGTCGCGGAGCCGGAGACCGGGCAGATGCTCGGCGAGATCGGATTGAAGAACCTCGACTTCGAACGCGGCGAGGCCGCCGTGGCGTGCTGGACGCATCCGGCGCACCGCGGACGCGGGGTGGCCACGCACGCTGTGCGGGCGGCGCTGCGGTTCGGCTTCTCGGCGCTCGGGCTGACTCGCATCGAGTACTGGTACGCGCAGGGCAACGAGGCCTCCGCCCGGGTCGCGGCGAAGTGCGGCTTCCAGCGGCTCGGCATCCTGCGCGACGCCACCGAGGTCGACGGCGAACAGCGCGACCTGTACTGCTACGCGTGCACGGAGCCGGCTGTGGACGTTGCCAAGCTAGATGCCTAGATGACCGGCTCCAGCACCTTGGGCCGGGCCTCCGGGGCGGCCGAGCGGCTGGCGTAGGCGGCGTCGTCGTCGGGTTGGGTCTGCGCCTCGCGCTCCGCGTCGACCCGAGCGGTGTAGATCTTGATCTCGCGCTCGATCGTGGCGGCGTCCCAGCCGAGTACGGGCGCCACCAGTTCTGCGACCGGGCGCGCCGACTCCAGCCCGCGGTGCGGGTACTCGATCGAGATCCGGGTCCGCCTGGTCAGCACGTCCTCCAGGTGCAGCGCGCCCTCGTGGCTGGCCGCATGCACCGCCTCGACCGCGAGGTAGTCCGGCGCCCCCGGGATCGGCGCCCGCAGGTCGGGCCGGCCGTCGGTGAGCGCCAGCACCTGGTGGATCAGCGAGCCGTACCGGTTGAGCAGGTGCCGCACCCGGTACGGATGCAGCCCGTGGCGCGACGCCAGCCGGTCGGCCTGGTTGACCAGCGCGTGGTAGCCGTCGGCGCCAAGCAGCGGCACCTTGTCGGTGATCGACTCCTGGGCCCGGAACGGCAGGTCGACCGCTGCGGCGGCCACCGCGTCGGCGGCCATCACCCGGTACGTCGTGTACTTCCCGCCGGCGATCGCGAACATGCCAGGGGCGACCCTGGCCACGGCGTGCTCGCGGGAGAGCTTCGAGGTCGCGGCGCTCTCCCCGGCCAGCAGCGGCCGCAGCCCGGCGTACACGCCCTCGATGTCGTCGTAGGTCAACGGCGTGGCCAGCACGCTGTTGACGTGCGACAGGATGTAGTCGATGTCGGCCTTGGTCGCCGCCGGGTGGGCGAGGTCGAGGTCCCAGTCGGTGTCGGTCGTGCCGATGATCCAGTGCCCGCGCCACGGGATGACGAACAGCACCGAGCGCTTGGTGCGCAGGATCAGCCCGGAGTCGGCCACGATCCGGTCGCGCGGCACCACGATGTGCACGCCCTTGGAGGCCCGCACCCGGAACCGGCCGCGCTCGCCCGAGAGCCGCTGCAGCTCGTCGGTCCACACCCCGGTCGCGTTGATCACGACGTGGGCCGACACCTCGGTCTCGGCACCGTCCTCGCTGTCCCGCACGCGGACCCCGCTGACCCGGTCCGCCTCCCGGCAGAACCCCACGACCTGCGTCGAGGGGCGCACGACCGCCCCGTAGTGCGCCGCGGTGCGGGCCACCGTCAACGTGTGCCTGGCGTCGTCGGTCTGGGCGTCGAAGTACCGGATCCCGCCGATGAGCGCGTCCCGGCGAAGCGCCGGCACCAGCCGCAGCGCGCCCGCCCTGGTCAGATGCTTGTGCCTGGGCATGGATCGGGCGCCGCCCATCGTGTCATACATGGTCAGCCCAGCCGTCACGTACGGCCGCTCCCACCAGCGGTGGGTCAGCGGGAACAGGAAGCTCACCGGGCGGACCAGGTGCGGCGCGAGCCTGGTCAGCATCAGCTCACGCTCGGCCAGCGCCTCCCGCACCAGCCCGAACTCCAGCTGCTCCAGATAACGCAGGCCCCCGTGGAACAGCTTCGACGAGCGCGACGACGTCCCAGAAGCCAGGTCGCGCGCCTCGACCAGCGCGACCCGCAGGCCCCTGGTCGCAGCGTCGAGCGCGACGCCGGACCCGACGATCCCGCCGCCGATGACCACCAGGTCGAAGTGTTCCTCGGCGAGCCGTCGCCACGCGTCGTCACGCTCGGCGGGGCCGAGCCGGCCCGACTGGTTCTGTTCGACCGGTCGCGGCGCTTCGCTGCTGCCCACGAAACCCACGCTACAGCGCTGTTGCACCGGTCATATCCAGGCGTGGCGACCGCGCGGCCGGGCCTACTCTCGCCAACATGGTGGTCCCCGCCGCACCTCCCGTCACGCCTGGTGACCAGGCCGATCTGGCTCAACGGGAGTACCGGCGCGGGGTGCTGCTCGGGATCGCCGCCTACACGATGTGGGGCCTGTTCCCGCTGTACTGGTCGATGCTGCCGCCGGCGTCGGCGATCGAGGGCCTGGCCCACCGCATCGCGTGGTCGCTGGTCGCCGTGCTCGGGGCGCTGTGGTTCGTCGGCCGGCGCTCCGGGCGCGGGGCGGTCGCCACCCTGCGGGGGGCGCTGCGGGACCGGCACAAGGTGCTGCTGCTGGCGGCGGCGGCCGTGGTCATCACGGTCAACTGGGGCACCTACATCTGGGGCGTCAACCACGGCCACGTGGTCGAGACGTCGCTGGGCTATTTCATCAACCCGCTTGGCACGGTGGTGCTCGGAGTCGTGCTGCTCGGCGAGCGGCTGCGGCCGGCCCAGTGGGCGGCGGTGGGGCTCGGCGCGGTCGCGGTGGTCGTGCTGACGATCGGGTACGGGCGGCTGCCGTGGATCGCGCTCGTGCTGGCGGTGTCGTTCGGCTTCTACGGCCTGATGAAGAAGTTCGCCATGGTCGGCGCCGTCGAGTCGCAGGCGATCGAGACCGGCGTGATGGTGCTGCCGGCGATCGCGTTCATCGTCTGGCTGGAGGCCTCCGGCGCCGGCACGTTCTTCGACCACGGGCTGTCGCACGCGTTGGTGCTGGTCGGCACCGGCCTGATCAGCGTCGGGCCGCTGCTGGCGTTCGGCGGGGCGACGCTGCGCATTCCGCTGTCGCTACTGGGGCTGCTGCAGTACCTGGCCCCGGTGATCCAGTTCTTGATCGGCGTGCTGGTGTTCGCCGAGCACATGCCGCCGCAGCGCTGGTTCGGCTTCGGCCTGGTCTGGCTCGCGCTCGTCGTGCTGACCTGGGATGGCGTGCGCGGCGCGCGGGTCAGTCGAGGTCGTCGTGGCGCATCAGCTGCCGGCCAGCCTCGGTGATCGAGCCGGACAGCGACGGGTAGACCGAGAAGGTGTGCGCCAGGTCGTTGACCGTGAGGTTGTTCTGCACGGCGATCGCGATCGGCAGGATCAGCTCGCTGGCCACCGGCGCTACCACGACGCCGCCGACCACCACGCCGGTCGCCGGCCGGCAGAACAGCTTGACGAAGCCGCGGCGCAGGCCCTGCATCTTCGACCGCGGGTTGGTCGCCAGCGGCAGCATGATCGTGCGCGCCGGCACCTCGCCGGCGTCGATCGCCTGCTGGCTGATCCCGACGGTGGCGATCTCCGGGCGGGTGAACACCGCCGCGGCCACGGTCTTCAGCTTGATCGGGGCGACGCCCTCGCCGAGCGCGTGCCACATCGCGATCCGGCCCTGCATCGCGGCGACCGACGCCAACAGCTGCAACCCGGTGCAGTCGCCGGCGGCGTAGATGCCGGGCACGGTCGTCCTCGACACCCGGTCGACCGGGATGTAGCCGCCTTCGTCGACGCTGATGCCGACCCTGTCCAGGCCCAGCTCCGAGGTGTTCGGCACCGAGCCGACCGTCATCAGGGCGTGCGAGCCGTCCACCGTGCGGCCGTCGGTGAGGTGCACGGTCACCCCGTCGCCGGTCCGCTCGACCTTGTCCGCCCTGGCGTGCTTGAGGATCGTCACCCCGCGGTCGGCGAACACCTCCTCCAGCACGGCCGCGGCGTCGGCATCCTCGTGCGGGAGCACCCGGTCCCTGCTGGACACCAGGCTGATCTTGACGCCGAGCTCGGTGTACGCGCTGACGAACTCGGCGCCGGTGACGCCTGAGCCGATCACCACCAGGTGTTCTGGCAGCTCCGCCAGGTCGTAGATCTGGCGCCAGGTGAGGATCCGCTCGCCGTCCGGCTCCGACCCTGGCAGGATCCGCGGGATCGCGCCGGTCGCGATCAGCACGAAGTCGGCGTCCATCACAGTCGAGCTGCCACTGCGGTCGACAATGACCCGGTGGGTGGACAGCCCCGGCTTCTCGTCGTCGAGCCGCGCCCGCCCGATGACCAGCCCGACGCCGTCGCGTTCCAGCCTGGCCCGCACGTCGGCCGACTGGGCCAGCGCCAGCCCCTTGACCCGGCCGTGCACGACCGGCACGTCGACCCCGGCGCTCTCCCAGTCCACCTTGATGCCCAGCTCGGACGCGAACCGCAGCGACACCTTCACGCCGCCGGAGGCGATGAACGTCTTCGAGGGCACGCAGTCGTGCAGCACGCACGCCCCGCCGAACCCCTCGGCCTCGACCACGCTGACATCCGCGCCGTGCTGCGCCGCGACCAGCGCCGCCTCGTAGCCGGCCGGACCGCCGCCAATGATCACGATGCGGGTCACGTTCGCGCCTCCCTGCCTCGCCCGTCTGGGCCGCCGTTCGACCGTACGCGGTCGGTCTTGGGCCAGCATCGCCACCAGGTGATCGGTTCAACGCTAGGCTCTCGCGCGTGCCGCTCTATGCCGCCTACGGGTCCAACATGGATCCCGCGCAGATGATGCAGCGAGCGCCGTGCTCACCGATGGCCGGCACCGGGTGGCTCGTTGGCTGGCGGCTGAGCTTCGGCGGCGAGGACCTCGGCTGGGAAGGCGCCCTGGCCACCATCGTCGAGGAGTCCAACGGCCAGGTGTTCGTGGTGCTCTACGACGTCAGCGAGGAGGACGAGAAGCTCCTCGACCGGTGGGAGGGCGCCGAGCTGGGCCTGTACCGCAAGATCCGGCTTCGGGTGCACACCCTGGAAGGCTCGGTCCTGGCCTGGCTCTACGTCCTGGACGCCTACGAAGGCGGCCTGCCCTCGGCGCGGTACCTGGGTGTCGTCGCCGATGCCGCCGAGTCGGCCGGCGCCCCCACCGACTACGTCGCCGACCTACGCACCCGTCCCTGCCACGGCATCGGCCCCTGACGCCGAGCTCATGACGCAGAGCCCCTGACGCCGAGCTCAGGCCAGGGCGGCCAGGGCGGTCTGGGTCAGGACGCGGACGCCGATGGGGAGGGCGCGTTCGTCGAGGTCGAAGCTGCCCTGGTGCAGGTCGCGCTTGGGGCCGTGGCCGGGCCACACCCCGAGGCGGGCGTACGAGCCGGGCACGTGCTCGAGGTACCAGCCGAAGTCGTCGCCGCCACTGGAGTGCTCGGCCTGGGCCAGCGCGTCCTCGCCGACCGCGGCGACCGCGCCGGCCCGCAGCAGCCGCGTGGACACCCGGTCGTTGACGACGGGCGGGACGCCGCGCTGGTGGTGCAGTTCGTAGCCGACGCCGGTGGGCACCAGCAGCGCGCTGACCAGGTCCCGCACGAGCGGTTCGAGCTCGGCCCAGGTCTCCCGGTCGCCGGTGCGCAGCGTGCCGCGCAGCACACCGTGCTGGGGCACGGCGTTGGGTGCCTCGCCGGCGTGCACGGCGCCCCACACCAGCACGGTGCCGGACCGGGGGTCCAGCCGGCGCGACAGCAGGGCCGGCAGCCCGACGATCACGGTGCCGAGCGCGTGCACCAGGTCGGCGGTCAGGTGCGGTCGCGAGGTGTGACCGCCAGGTGAGGTGAGCCGCAGCTCCAGCATGTCCGCGGCCGAGGTGATCGAGCCGACCCTGGTGCCGATCTGCCCGACCTCGAGGCGCGGGTCGCAGTGCAGCGCGAAGATCCGGTCGACGCCGTCGAGCCCGTCGGCGGCGAGCACGTCGAACGCGCCGCCAGGCTGCACCTCCTCGGCCGGCTGGAAGATCAGGCGGATCCGGCCGGGCAGCGGCGGCGCCTCGGCCAGGGCGAGGCCGATGCCGAGCAGGATCGCGGTGTGCGCGTCGTGGCCGCAGGCGTGCGTGACGCCTTCGATCCGGGAGCCGAAGGGAAGGCCGGTGGCCTCGTGCAGGGGCAGCGCGTCGAGGTCTGCGCGCAGCGCGATGCAGCGGTCACCCGTGCCGATGTCGCAGATCAGGCCGGTGCCGCGGGGCAGGGTGCGGGGCGAGAAGCCCGCGGCCGACAGTGCCTCGGCGACCAGCGTCGTCGTGGCGTACTCGCGGTAGCCGAGTTCCGGGTTGGCGTGCAGGTAACGCCGCCAGTGGACGAGGTCGCCGGTGTGCTCCTTGAGCCACGAGTCGAGCCAGCCGGGTCCGCGCCCGGCGCCGATGTCGTCGACGTCTGCGAACAGGTGCCGGTCCGCCGCCCCGGTCAACACCCGGGGCACCGGGTCGTCGAACGGGTCCAGCGGGCCGGCCGGTGGTGGGCCGGAGTCCAGCAAGGTCACCCCACACCTCCCGCAACCGCGGAACGCGCGGTTACCTGTGCAGTGAGTCGACTGCGCTGCGTGTCGTCGGTGGCGGCGGCCACGGCGGTCCACGCCATGGCCAGCGCGCCGTCCAGCACGGCACGGTCGGCCGACGCCGTGGCGCAGGCCGACGTGAACTCGGGTTGGTGGATCACCGCTTCCCCGCAGTCGATCGCAATAGTCGGATGGATCGCGGGCAACGCTTGGGTGACGTTGCCCATGTCAGTGCTCCCCAGTGGCCGGTTCCGCTCCGCCTCTGGCGGCGTCGGTGTACGGCCCAACTCGGTGACCGCCGCCCGGTAGGCACCGGCCAACCACTCGTCCGGTCTCAGCTCGGCATACGCCGGCGACACCTGGACGACGTCGTGCTCGCAGCCGGTCGCGATGGCGCCGGCCGCGAAGCAGTCCCTGATCCGGGATTCGAGCCGCTGCAGGGACTCCACGTCTGGAGCCCGCAGGTAGTACAGCGCACGGGTGTGAGCGGGGACGATGTTCGGCGCCGCTCCGCCCAATGTGACGATACCGTGGACCATCTGGTTGATCTCCAGGTGCTGCCTGACGAGCCCCACGGCGACCTGCGCTACGGTGATCGCGTCGGCCGCGTTCACGCCCCGCTCAGGGGCGCTCGCGGCGTGTGACTCCTTGCCGGTGTACCGCACCTCGAGGTCGGTGATGGCCAGCGAACGCGCGGCACACGTGTCGTGCGGCGACGGGTGCACCATCATCGCCATCGCCACGTCGTCGAATACCCCACGCTCGAGCATCAGTACCTTGCCGCCGCCGGTCTCCTCGGCCGGGGTGCCGATGAGGGCGACCGTGATGCCCAGCCGGTCGGCAAGCGGCGCCAGCGCCAGGGCGGCACCGGTGGACGCCGCCGCGATCACGTTGTGGCCGCAGGCGTGGCCGATCCCGGGCAGGGCGTCGTACTCGGCGCACAGGCCGACGACGAGCTCGCCAGAGCCGTAGCGGGCGACGAACGCGGTGTCCAGGCCGGCCACGCCGCGCTCGACGGTGAAGCCGGCAGACTCGGCGACCTCGGCCACCGCGGCGGCACTGAAATGCTCGGCGAACGCCAGTTCCGGCTCCGCATGGATGCGGTGCGACAGCGACACCAGCGTCTCAGCGTGCTGCTCCACAGCGGCGCGGCACACCGATCGCGGGTCGGCGTTCACGTCATAGATCGTGCACCACCCCCGTCAATGCGCCGTCACGACCTGTCCCGGCCCCGACAGTCGTTCGGAGCCGCAACCCAAGTGGACCGCATGAACGGACAAATCGGCCACTCATCGGCCTAACGCCGCGCCGCCGTTGACGCCGAGTACCTGCCCGGTCACCCAGGACGCCTCGGTGGAGGCGAGGTACCCGACGGCGGCCGCGACGTCGGCCGGCTCGCCGGCCCGACCGACGAGCGTGCTGGCCACCAGCCGCTGGTAGCGCTGCTCGGTCATCCGGCCGCCGAAGAACTCGGTGCCGTCGACGAGCCCGGGCACCACGACCGTCATGCCGCCGTTCACAGGGCCGCCATTCATAGCGCACCGCTCAGCCGCAGCAGCAGGTCGCGGACGTCGGTGGCGGCGAGCTTGCCGGCAGGTTCGCCCTCGGCCGCCGAGCACAGCAGCACCGGGCCGTCGGCGGCGCTGTCGGGCAGCCGGCCGTGCGAGCCGAGCACACACGACGGGTCCAGGGGCGTCGTGCGCATGGCGTAGCGCAGGCCCGCCTTCTTGCGCACGAGGTTGAGCCCGGCCCGGGCCTTGGCCAACCGGTCGGCCGGGTCGAAGAACAGCTCGGCCGGGTCGTAACCGGGCTTGCGGTGGATCTCGACACCGCGCGCGAAGTCGGGCGCCCGGTCGTCGTCGAGCCAGTAGTAGTAGGTGAACCACGAGTCTGGCTCGGCGACGCACACCAGTTCGCCCGACCGCTCGTGGTCCAGGTCGTAGCGGGCCTGCGCGGCGCGGTCGAGCACCAGATCCACGCCGGGAAGCTCGGCCAGCACGCCGCGGACCCGAGCGGTGGCGGCACTGTCGGCGGCATCGCTGACGTACACGTGCGCTACCTGGTGGTCGGCCACCGCGAACGCCCGTGACGCCCACGGATCCAGGTACTCCATGCCGGCCTGGCTGTAGACCTCGAGCAGGCCGGCGCGGCGCAGCGCCCGGTTGACGTCGACCGGGCGGCGGACGGCTGTGATGCCGTACTCGGACAGCGCGACGACGGGGGCACCGCGCTCGGCGGCGTCGGCCAGCAGCGGCGCCACCGTCCGGTCGAGTTCGGCGGCGGCGGCCACCGCCTGCGGTGAGTCCGGCCCGAACCGCTGCAGGTCGTAGTCCAGGTGCGGCAGGTACACCAGCAGCAGGTCGGGGGCGTGTCCGGCCAGCACCTTGCGGGCGGCCGAGACGATCCACCGGGTCGACGCCAGCGACGCCGTCGGCCCCCAGTACTGGAACAGCGGGAACGGCCCGAGCTCACCGGTCAGCTCGTCGTGCAGCTGCGGCGGGCGGGTGTAGCAGTCCGGCGACTTGCGGCCGTCGGCGTGGTAGATCGGGCGCGGGGTCACGGTGAGGTCGGTGGTGGCGCCCATCGCGTACCACCAGCACAGGTTCGCCGCGGTGTAGCCGGGCCTGGCCCGCCTGGCCGCCTCCCACAGTTTCTCGCCGTGCACCAGCCGGTTGTGCTGGCGCCACAGGAACACCTCGCCGAGCTCGCGGAAGTACCAGCCGTTGCCGACGATGCCGTGCTGGCGCGGGGTCAGGCCGGTCAGGAACGTGGACTGCGCGCTGCAGGTGACGGCCGGCAGTACGGTGCCGAGCTCGGCCTGCCAGCCGGCGGCGCCGAGCGCGGCCAGGTTGGGCATGTTCGCCAGCGCCTTCGGAGTCAGGCCGACGACGTCCAGGACGACGAGTTGACCGCTCATTTGCTCAGTCCGCTCTGCAGCAGCAGATCCCCGGCGGTGGCCAGTTCGGCGGCGATACCGGCGACCAGCCCGGCGTCGTCGGCCGGCCGGGCGGCCGGCGGGAGCACACCCCACGTGTACGTCTCGACCTCGACGTGCGGGCTGGCCGCAGACGGCCCGCCGTAGAGCGCCGCGAGGCTCTGCTCCAGCACGCCGGTGGTGGCCGCGAGCGGCGCGTCCGGCGCGGCGTGCAGCGGGACGTGGAAGTGCACCCGCCAGGACGTCGTGGCGTCCAGGGTCGACAGCGCCTCCGGCAGGTCGTCGGCGGCCGCCCCGGCGGCCGTGCGCACCTGGTGCAGGTAGCGCGGCTCGGCGAAGCCGGCCAGCGCCGCCCTGGACGCCGCCTCGGCCGGCGCGGCGGCGTGCAGGGCGGCCGACGCCTGGACCTTGTGCACGCGCAGCCCGGCGTCGTGGATCGAGTCCACGGTGGTCACCGGGTCGGCGAACGACACGGCCAGGTGGCAGGTGTCCAGGCACAGGCCGACGAACTGCGGGTCGACGCGACCGGCGAGCCAGCCGACGGCGTCGGCGACGGTGTCGAGCACGCAGCCCGGCTCCGGCTCGACCGCGACCGTGACCAGCCGGCCAAGGTCGGCGAGCCGGGCCAGCTCGGCCGTGAGCGCGTCGAACGCGGCGAGGGCGAGGTCGTCGTCGCGGCCGGTCCACGGGTCACGCCAGCCGAGCGGCAGCGTCGACACGCTGCCGGTCGCGCCGTCTGGCAGCAGCCCGGAGAGCACCCGCGCGCAGTCGACCGTGTACCGCAGGCGCGCCGGCTCGGTCCAAAGCGGACGGTAGACCGCGTGCTTGACGACCTCGTCGTGGAAACCGCGGTAGGGGAACGCGTTGACGGTCACGACCTCAAGGCCGCGGGCGTCCAGCTCGTGCCGGAACGCGCGGACGGCGCGCCGGTCCGCGGCCAGCGCCGCGGCGACGTCGGCGGCCAGCCACAGGCCCAGGCCCAGTCGGTCCCAGCCGAGCTGCTCGCGCACCGGGGCGGCGAACCGGTCCAGCTGGGCCAGCACGCCTGGCAGCGACTCGGCCGGGTGCACATTGGTGCCGTACGACAGGTGCACCCGGGTGCCGTCGCCGTGGAAGAACCTCATGGCCGCGCGCCGCGCAGCACGGAGTTGCCGGCGAAGGTGTCGGTGGCGGCGCCCGCGTAGCCGGGCAGTTCGTCGAGCACCAGCCGGCCGCTCTGGCCGTAGAACGCGACCGGGTTGCGCCACAGCACGCGGTCGACGTCGTCCTCGCCGAACCCTGCCGCGAGCATCGCCTCGCCGGTGCGCAGGGTCAGCAGCGGGTCGGACCGGCCCCAGTCGGCGGCCGAGTTCACGATCATGCGCTCGGTGCCGTACTGCTCCATGATCTTGACCATGCGGTCCGGGTCCATCTTGGTGTCCGGATAGACCGAGAACGCCAGCCAGCAGCCGGAATCGAGCACCAATTCGACGGTGACCTCGTTCAGGTGGTCGATCACCACCCGGCCGGGGTCGATGCCGGACTCGCGCACCTGGTCGAGGCTGCGCCTGGTCCCGGTGATCTTGTCCCGGTGCGGCGTGTGCACCAGGGCCGGCAGGCCATGCTCGACGGCCAGCGCCAGCTGCCGGGCGAACGCCTCGTCCTCGGCCGGGGTCAGCGAGTCGTAGCCGATCTCGCCGACCGCGACCACACCGTCCTTGGCCAGGTACCGCGGCAGCACGTCGAGCACCGGCACGCAGCGCGGGTCGTTGGCCTCCTTCGGGTTCAGCGCGATCGTGCAGTGGTGGCGGATGCCGAACTGGGAGGCGCGGAACCGCTCCCAGCCGATCAGCGAGTCGAAGTAGTCGGTGAACGAGCCGACGTTGGTGCGCGGCTGCCCGAGCCAGAACGCCGGCTCGACGAGGGCGCGAACGCCGGCGGCATACATGGCCTCGTAATCGGCGGTGGTGCGCGAGGTCATATGGATGTGCGGGTCGAAGATCCTCATGCCAGTGCCCCCTGGGCGAAGTACAGGTACGACAGCAGGTTCGTGGCGTCCTGCGGCACGGTGCGCCCGGCGGCGCGGCGCTCGGCGACGAAGTCGGACACCATCCGGCCGAGCTCGTCGTCCATCCGCGAGGCCGCCTCCGCGGTCACCGGCACGCCGACGAACAGGCACTTCAGCACGCCGTGCCGCCACGAGTGCGCCTCGAGGTGGCGCACCGCGTACGGCCCCATGGCCGCCGCCACCAGCCGGGTGTCGTTGGTCCGCAGGGCGTCGCGCACCAGGTCCAGCCCGACCTCGACCGGCAGCGAGCCGTCCAGCACCGGCAGCGCGCGGAGCACGCCGCGCTTCTCGGCGTCGTCGCCGTGCCGGTACAGCAGCGCCACCTCGGTCGCGAGCTGGTCGGCCGGCAGCGCGTCGGCCAGCGCCGCCAGCAGCGCGACCCTGGCCCGGTCGTCGGCGGTCCCCTTGGCCAGGCCGTTCGGGTCGCCGGCCGGGTCGACCGGGCCACGCCCGCAGTACCGCCCGGCGGCCGGGAACAGCATGCCGATCGCGCCGGCGTCGTCGCGGATCCGGCGCTGCGAGTCGGCTATCCACGCCGCCGAGCGGAGCGCGGCGATGGACCGGTGCGCGACCGCGGGGGCGGCGTGGCTGTGCCGCGGCAGCTCGACGGCGGCGAGGCCCCGGTAGCCGACCTCGCCGAGCGCGCCAAGCGTGGCCGCCAGGTCCAGCTCGCCCTCGCCGAACTCCAGGTGCTCGTGCACGCCGGTGCGCATGTCGTCGAGCTGCACGTTGACCAGCAGCGGGCCGGCACGCCGGATGCAGTCGGCCGCGGTCGCCGGCTCGACGGCGACGCAGTGCCCGACGTCCAGCGTGATCCGCAGCTGCTCCGGGTCGCCGAGCCGGGCGCGCAGCGCGAGCGCGTCGTCGAGGCGCTCGACGAGCATGCCCGGCTCTGGCTCGAGACCGAGCGGCACGCCGAGCCGGGTGGCCTGCTCCAGGACGGCCTCGACGCCCTCTGCGAGCCGCTGGCGGCCGAGGTCGGCGGCGACGCCGTCCGGCAGCTCACCGGACCAGAACGACACGCACTCGGCGCCGAGGTCGGCGGCGATGCGCACCGCCCGGCACAGGAAGTCCACGCGCCGCTCGCGGCCCTCGTCGCCGAGCAGCGTCGGCTGGTGCTTGCGCCGCGGATCGAGCAGGTAACGGGCACCGGTCTCGATCACGACGCCGAGCTCGAGCTCCGCCAGCTTCGCGGCGACCGCGGCGACCCGGCGCGGCAGGTCGTCGGCGAACGGGTCGAGGTGGGCGTGGTCGAGGGTGAGCGCGACCCCGTCGTAGCCGAGCTCGGCGATGACCGCGAGCGCGTCGTCGAGGCGGTGGTTGGCGAAGCCGTTGGTGCCGTATCCGAAACGCACGCTCACGTAGGACTCACCTTTCTGGCTAGCAGTCGAGCCGCGGGCAACGCGGCGAGTACGCCGATGGCGCCGAACCGCGACCCCGCCCTTGCGGCGAGCGCGGCCTGCAGCGGGACCATGCCGTGGATGCCCGCAATGGTCGCCCGCCGCACCGCCGGCGCCGACGGGTCGCGGGCAGCGGCGAGCTGGGCCCGCCCGGTCGAGGCGAGCAGGCCCGCGGCGGCCGACGCGCTCAGCGCCCGGCTCCAGCCGCCCGCACCGCCGACGGTCGAGGCCAGCGCGGTGGTCGCGGTCGCGGTCACCGCGGCCGCGCCGGCCGCCGCCGACCCGCCGTGCACCTCACCGCGGGCCAGCGCGGTGATGCTCGCCGTGTAGCCGGCCATGGCCGCCGCGGCCGGCAGCGCGCGCCGCACACCGGACGCCCCGGCGCCCAGCAGCACGTCGAGGCCGCGCCCGGCCGCCATCGCCAGCGGTCCGGCCGGCGTGGACCTCTGCGCCAGGCCACAGGCCCACACCGCGCCGGCCAGCGGCAGCGCCACCCGCCCCC
>OBLK01000115.1_pt1 | contig 29517 bp, 26 predicted proteins | sample 1518871 | NCBI WGS metagenome assembly OBLK01 (sample SAMEA2464837, study PRJEB22497) | soil metagenome | biome: Grassland; feature: Farmland; material: Clay | place: Australia | collected 2013-02-01 | depth 0.8 m
ATCATTTCTAATAACGATTAGGTTCGCGTCCGCATCTCGGCGCGACTCATAATTTGAACCTGTGTGTGTCTGATCGTGTGCGGTGCGCGAGATATGGGCGGCAGATCACGATGATTCACTCGTTCGAGGGCGTTTGCGACCCGGACGGAACTGTCGGCCACGTCACCGGGTCGGCCAGTCTTGACCTTTAGCTCCAGTCCACCTTTTCTTCTTTCTGCGCGGTGGGCCGGCTCCCGAAGGGAATATGACATGGCCAGTGAATTGCAGCGCCGCAAGGTCGCCGTGGTGTTCGACGCGATGGACGTCGACCGGGACGGGTTCCTCACGGAGGCGGACTTCCAGGCCCTGGCGGCGCGGTGGACCGCCACGAGGGACTGGGCGCCCGGCTCGGACCATCACACCCGCCTGGCCGAGCTGATGACAGGCTGGTGGGCGGTGCTGGCCGAGTCCGACCTCGATCGCGACGACCGCGTCACCCTGGACGAAGTCCTGGCGGTCAACGACGGGTGGGAGGCTCTCGCCGAAGCCAACAGAAGCACCGCCATCACCATGTTCGACGCCATCGACGAGAACGCCGACGGCCAGATCTCAGCCGACGAATACCGCCGGATCGTCGAGGTGTGGACCGGCCAGGAGACCGACACCGACGAGATCTTCCCGCTGCTCGACAGCGATGGCGACGGCTACATCTCCAGAGAAGAGTTCGCTACGCTCTGGTCGCAGTTCTGGTTCGGAGACGACCCGAGCGCTCCCGGCACCTGGGTGTTCGGCCGGTTCGAACTACCCACGCCGCGACGCGGCTGAGCAGAGTCAAAGAAGGTTTCGGCTTTCGAATTTCTGGGCGACGCGAACCGGGGCGCCATTCGAACCCGACGAAGCGGCGGGCGAGGTTTCGCACTGCACTGGTCCCGTACCGGCTCGAACAGGCGTACAGTAGTTCTAACCGGCAACGACGACATCCACACTCGAGGTGCCAGCCGCCCCGGCTCCGCACTCAAAGGGGATGTCATGCCCGTTCCTCACCGTACCCCGAACTCGACTGACCATGACGGCGCTCCACCGCCGCCGGCCTCAGCCAGCACATCGATGTCGTCGACGAGAACGGCTGGCGTGCCCCGTACCCGGACCGGCGCCGCCTGGTTCGGAATCTGCGCGGCGGCGCTCGGCTTCGTGGCGCTGATCGTCTTCATGATGCAGAACACCCGCAACGTCGAAGTCACCTTCCTGTGGATGCACGGGACGCTGCCGCTTGCCCTGGCCCTGCTCATCGCCGGCGTCGGCGTGGCCATCTTGACCATGGTGGTAGGTGCTGCCCGCATGACCCAGTTGCGGCGGTTGTTCAGGCGCCAGCAGCAGTAGAGCGGGCGAACCCGACCGGCGCGCGATCCCATCACCCGGCTACGTCCGGTCGTGATGCGCCGCTGCTCGCAGTTTCAGGCCGTCCAAGAGCGTGTCGAGACCGGCCTCGAACCGCTCGTCGCGGTTGTCGAGCCATACGTGTTCACCGAGTGCAACCAGGGTGGGGAACCGGTCTTCCGGCAGCGCCCGGAAGAACTCGTGAAGCCGCTTCCTGGTCGCCGGATCGTGCACGCGCTGCTCGTTGACCGAGATGCGGGGGTTGCCGACTTCGAAGCCGAGGGTGTAACCGACGATAAGGAAGAAGGCGAGGCCGACCTCGCGGTGGCCGAACCCGGCGGCGTGCAGCGACCGCAGCAACGCCTCGGCCAGCGCGAGGGAATGCGGCCCGAACGGGTCGCGGGTCGCCAGCAGGCCGGCGACTCCGGGATGGCCGGCCAATACCTCCTGTAGCCGACGGACCAGCACCTTGATCTGCTCGGTCCACGGTAGTGCGAGGTCGACGTGGCAGTCGACCTCGGCGAGCACCCCGTCCAGGACGAGGTCCTGGAGCCGCTCCTTGCTCCTCACGTGGCGGTAGAGCGCGCCAGGGACCACTCCGAGTCGGGCGGCGAGGGTGCGCATGGTCAGGGCGGGGATGCCCTGCTGGGCGATCAGCGTGAGCGCTTCGGCCACTACGCGCTCGCGAGTCAGCGTGTGCCGCCGTTCGTCGTCGGTGTCAGGGGCGCTGAACCACAGTGTCGCTTCCGCGTGCGCCCGTCGGTCGGGCGTCGGCATTGGTCGTACCGCCACCGGTCTCTCCCTCGAACATTGACTGTGAACGTCGTTCACGCTACAGTGAACCTGGTAGCTCGACAAGTGAACACAGTTCTCCCAGGGGAAGAGTTCATCCCGAGCCGCCGGTAGAAATGAGCAGAGGAATTGAAATGGCAGTCATGACGCGCTGGGACGCTTTCCACGATTTGCGCGCCGCGCAGGACCAGATGGACTATCTGAACAGGATGTTCGGGCAAACCCGCGGGCAGGAGCTTCAGTTGCCCGGCTCCGGTGTGACCAGTACTCCTGCCTGGGCGCCAGCGGTGGACATTTCTGAGCGCAAGGACGCCTATATCGTCACAGTCGAACTCCCCGGAGTGAAGCTCGACGACCTGGAGATCGCCTTCCAAGACGGTCTACTCACCGTTCAGGGTGAGCGGCGCCTTGCCGAGGACTCCGCCGACGAGCAGACCCACCTGATCGAGCGTCGCTACGGCCTGTTCCGTCGCTCCATCACCTTGCCTCAGCACGTGATGGCGGACGCCATCGAGGCGTCGTTCGAAGACGGCGTGCTGCGGGTGGTGGTACCCAAGGCTGAGGAGGCCAAGCCGAGGCGCATCGAGGTGCGCCCGATCAAGACGCTGTCTCCCGCCCTCGGCAGCGCACCGCGCGGTAACACCAACTGAGGGTAGGCAAACCACCCCCCGCTCGGCGCCGAGCGGGGGGTGACTTGTCGTGCGGCACGGGGGCCGTGACCGGGGGCCGGCGTTGTCAACCAAATGGTTGACAACGCCGGCCGAGCCGTCGTAGAGTTCCTTCTGCAACCGATTGGTTGAGAAGGTCCGGAGGAGGTGGTGAGATGGCCGGTGACCAGCTCTCCAGGGTTTTCGCGGCGCTCGCGGACCCGACCAGGCGCGGCATCGTCGCGCGGCTCTCCGAGGGCGACGCGACCGTAGGCGAGTTGGCGCAGCCGTACAGCGTGTCCGTGCAGGCGGTCTCCAAGCACCTGAAGGTGCTGCAGGAGGCGGGGCTGGTGAGCCAGAGCCGGGACGCGCAGCGACGGCCGTGCCACCTCGAAGCGGAGGTCTTCGACCTGATGACCAAGTGGATCGAGCGGTATCGCCGGCAGGCGCAGGAGCGGTTCAGCCGCTTGGACGCAGTGCTGGCGGCGATGGACGACGAGCAGGAACCCGACAACGAGCAGGGCCAGACCTACGAGCAAGGAGCAGCATCATGAGCACGACGACGAAGCACGAGACGCTGATCGAGGCCGACCCCAAGCTGCCGACGGTGCGGATCGTGCGTGATTTCGACGCCCCTGCCGAGCGCGTGTACCGGGCGTGGACCGACCCGGAGCTGGTGGAGAAGTGGCTGGGCCCGAAGAACACGCCGATGCGGATCGAGAGCTGGGACGCGCGCACCGGTGGTTCCTACCGCTACCGGGCGGAGCGCGACGGTGAGGTGATCGCCTCCTTCTACGGGTCGTTCCACGAGGCGCGGCCGGGTGAGCGGCTGGTGCAGACGTTCACCTGGGAAGGGGCGCCGGACGGCGTGGCGCTGGAGACGATGACGTTCGAGGACCTCGGCGACGGCCGTAGCAGGGTCACCCAGCTGTCGGTGGTCGACACCATCGAGGCCCGCGACGCGATCATGGCCAGCGGCATGGAGTCCGGCGTGATCGAGGGGTACGAGGCGCTCGACGCCCTGCTCGCCGAGGACTGACCCGGCTGGTTCGAACAGACGAACTCCGGAGGTGTGAAAGCCTGCACCTTCCGGAGTTCGGTTCGTTCGAGGGGCCGCGGGATGGAGAAGATCGGCAGCCGGCTGGTCAACTGGGCGTCGATCCTGGACGACCAGACGCTGGCGCAGGCCAAGGCGGCGGCCTCGATGCCGTTCATCCACCCGCACCTGGCGCTGATGCCGGACGCACACCTGGGCAAAGGCGCGACGGTCGGCTCGGTGATCCCGACTCTCGGCGCGATCATCCCGGCGGCGGTCGGGGTGGACATCGGCTGCGGGATGATCGCGGTGCGCACCCAGTTCGACCTGGCGTCGATGCGCGCGGGTCGCAACCTGGCGCTGCTGCGGCGGGCGATCGAGGCGAGGGTGCCGCTCTCGGCCGGCAATCACAACCGGCGGCTGACCACGACCGCGCAGCGGCGCGTCGACGAGCTGGCGGCGATGGCCGACGAGGCCGGCTTCGACCCGGCGAGCTACGCCAAGAACTGGCAGCTGCAGCTGGGCAGCCTCGGCTCCGGCAACCACTTCATCGAGGTGACCGTCGACGAGGCCGAGCGGGTCTGGTTGTTCCTGCACAGCGGCAGCCGCGGCGTCGGCAACCGGATCGCCCAACGGCACATCCACGTGGCCAGGGGGCTGTGCGAGCGGGCCGACCTGCCGGACCGGGACCTTGCCTACCTCACCGAGCGGACCGAGGAGTTCTGGACCTACATCCGCGAGCTGCGCTGGGCGCAGCACTTCGCGCTGCTCAACCGCGAGGAGATGATGGACCGGGTGGTCGACTGCCTGTCCGAGTTCACGGGCACCGCAGTCGAGCGGTCCGAGACGATCAACTGCCACCACAACTACACCGAGCGCGAACGGCACTTCGGCGAGGACGTCTGGCTCTCGCGCAAGGGCGCCATCCATGCCGGCCACGGCGTGCCAGGACTGATCCCAGGCTCGATGGGCACCGCCAGCTACATCGTCACCGGCAAGGGCAACCCGATGTCGCTGCACTCGTCCCCGCACGGCGCCGGGCGCGCCTACTCCCGCACCAAGGCACGCCGCACGTTCACCAGGGCGCAGCTCGACGCCTCGATGCGCGGCATCGAGTGGCGGCGCACCGACGCGTTCCTCGACGAGATCCCGGCCGCGTACAAGGACATCGACACCGTCATGCGAGACGCCGCCGACCTGGTGACCGTGCGGCACACGTTGCGCCAGATCGTGAACGTGAAGGGCGACTGAGCGCTCATGCCGGGCCTGGACGTCGTGCCCTCGCTCGTGCTGGCCGAGTTGGACCGGGCGCGGCACGGCGTCGTCGTGCTCGGGGTGGACGGGCTGTCCTACCGGGCCGCGGTGCGGGGCTGGCCTTCGGCCCGGATCACGAAGCTGACCAGCACCGTGCCGAGCACCTCGGCCACGGCCTGGCTGACGGCGCTGACCGGGGCACCGGCGGCCGAGCACGGCGTGCCGGGAGCGGTGTACCGGGTCGCAGGCAGCCTGGTGTACGCGATCACCGGCGAGGTGATCGCCGGTGTCCCGGTCGCGGTCGATGCCCGCGAGCCGATCGTGCGGCGGGTGCCGACGGTGTTCGAGCGGGCAACCTCCGGCGCGACGGGACCCGCTGTGCGGTGCGTGGCGATCGGCAGGGAGCTGGCGAACCTGCCGGGACCGTGGGCCGAGGCGGTCCTACGCGGGGCGGAGCCTGCGGCCGAGCCGGTGCCGGCGGCCGAGCTGACGCGGCAGGCGGCGGACCCGGCGCTGCTGGTCGGCGGCGTGCTGGCGGACGTGAACGCGGTGCTGGACGGCGCCGCGAGCGCCCGGACGCTGCTGCTGTGGGTGTACGTCAACCTCGACGACTACGTCCACGGCAACGGCTACGACGGTGCGGTCCAGGCGGCGCTCCGGCAGCTCGACCGGGGCGCCTCCGGCTGGGCAGCCGCCGGCTGGACCGTGCTCGCCCACTCCGATCACGGCCAGGTGCCGGTCGACCCGGACCCGGCGCTCGCCCAGGCCTGGCAGGAGATCGACAACTCGGACGACTGCGAGCTACCGGGCGGCGGCGCCGGCCGGATCCGCTGGCTCCACCCCCACCCGCACCGGCACGACCACGTGCGCGGCCGGCTGACCGCTGCACTCGGCGACGCGGCAACCGTCACGACCCCGCAGCAGCTCGGCCTGCCACCGGACCGGACCGGCTCCGTGGTCGCCGTCGCCGCCTCGGAGCGGTTCCCCATCCCGGACCCCACGCTGCGTTTCGAGCACGGCGCCCTGCATCCCGACGAGCTCGACGTCCCGTTCGCCGCCTGGCGAAGTTGATCAATTCCGGAAAGACGAGCCGGGTTGCGTTAGGTGGGAGTGGGGACGGGTTCGGGTTTGGTGAGGGCGCGGAACTGCATGACGGCGAACCCGACCAGGAAGAACACGGTCCCGCCGAACAGGTAGATCGGCAGGTAGCCGATCGTGCCGATGAGCAGCCCGGCCAGGCCGATGCCGATCGCGTACGGCACGTCGATGATCGCGTCCGACGCGGCGATGGCCCGGCCCTGGAGCTCCTGCGCGGTGCGGCGCTGCACCAGCGTGATCTCGGCGACCAGCACGATCGGCAGGCCGATGCCGGCCACGAAGGCCCCGACGAACACGGCCGGCAGGAAGGCGGTCGAGATCGCGAGCAGGCCGACGCCGTTGAGCAGGAAGCCGAGGCTGGCTGCGCCGAACTCGCCGTGCCGGCGGATGAGCGAGCCGACGAACAGGCCGGATACGACCGCCCCCGCCCCCTGCGCGGCGCCGAGCACGCCGATGAACTCGGGCGGCCGGCCGAGCCCGTCGTTGATCAAGGCGTAGATGGCGACGTTGACGGGGCCCGCGCAGCCGAACGCGATCGCGCTGGCCAGGACCATCCGGCGCAGCACGGTCGTAGTGAGCACGTGTCGCCCGCCGGCGAGCAGTTCGTGGACCAGCCGCCGGGCGCCCGGCTCGTCGTCCCGGGTCGGCTCGAGGTCAGGGACGCCGCGCAGCAACGCGTAGGACCCGGCCGAGACCAAGAACGTCGCGGCGTCCAGCGCCGCCACGGCCTGGCCACCGGCGACCGCGAACAGCCCCGCCCCGACGAGCGGGCCGACGATGCGCAGGCCCTGGTTGAGCGAGCTGAACACGCCGTTGACGTCACCGAGCAGCTCGTCGGGGACCATGCTGTGCAGCAGGCCGCCGCGCGCCGCGCGGTAGATCTGGATCGACACGCCGTAGCCGAGGGCCACCAGGTAGATCAGCCACACGTCGCCGCGGTCGTGGACGGTCAGCAGCGTGGCCACCAGCCCGGCCGACAGCACGTCGTTGACGATCAGCACTTTCCGCCGTGGGAACCGGTCGACGAGCAGCCCGGTGAACGGCGCCGCCAGCGTCGGCACGACAAGGAAGATGAACACCAGGCCGGCGGCTGCCGGCGATCCGGTCAGCGTCATGACCCACACGCTGAGCGTGATGACCATCGCCGATGCGCCGAACATGTTGAACGTCTGACCGGCGAGCAACACCCGCAAGTTGCGATCGCGCAGCAACCGGATCAGCATCGCTACTCCATCGACGGTTCGGCGAGGCCGGCCCGGCACAGCATGCCGAGGAACCGGCTGGCCGTGTCCACCGGGACGGCCAGGCCGCTGGTCATCGCCGCCCACCAGGCCACCGACCGGCCGTCCCGGATGCCGTCGATGCCGCGAGCCAGCGCGAGCAGCCTGGCGTAGCTGCCGCCGCGGTCCTGCGCGGTCACGTCGGCCAGCCACCTGCGGTCCGGCGCGCTGGATCGTTCGGCGAGGTGACGCAGGTTCATCGGGCCGTTCCACCGAGGCGCCAGCACGACGCCGTCGTCGGGTCCCAGCGGCGGCTCCGGCGAGACGATCCCGCCCGGACAGCTGGCCATGACGTGCGCTGTCAGGCCGGAGAACCAGTCGGCGACGCGCTCGGCGCCCGGCAGCGACCGGATGACGTTGCGCGCGACGACGCCGCGGTGCGCCAGCAGCCGGCCGAGGTGCTCGGGAGCCCACGGGTCCAGCCGCGGCCCCTCGGCGAGCGGCCCGTCGGGCGGTGCGGGCGGCAGCGGCCGGGCTCCCGGCATCGCGGACAGCACGTAGCCCACCGCCCACGCCGCCGTCGCATCGGTGACGTCGGCGGACAGCCGCGGGTCGTCGTCGGTGCGCATGGCCGCGATCGTCGCGCCGGCGATCGTCGCCGTGCGGCGCAGCTCCTGCGGGTCGACCAGGTCGACGGTGTCGGCGCCGGTGTGGTTGGCGCTGTCGGGCCAGTGCCCGATGCTGATGGCCGGACAGTTCGTCGGCGGGCCGGCGAGCATCGCATGGTCGGAGGCGCCGACGTACGGCGTCGCGCGCCAGGCCCACGTGTCGCACGGGACCGCGCCGCTGTAGGACCGGGCCGCCGGCGGGATCAGCTCTGCGCAACGCTCGGCGATGGCCGACACCGGCGACGGCAGCTCCTCGGGCGCCCGCTCGATCACCAGCGGCCCGCCGCAGCGGCGCTGGTCCTCGCCGGCCATGTCGACGTTGACCGCGGCGATCGGGACCGGCGCCCGCCCGGCGTGCACGACGTCGTGCAGGTAGGCGGCCATGCCGATGAACTCGGGTGCCCACACGAACCGCACCGCTGCTCCGGTGCGGCCGAACACCTCGCCCGCCCTGGCCAGGCCGAGCAGCGCCGCGACCCCGGAGGCGTTGTCGTTGGCGCTCGGCCTCGGGTGGCAAAGGTGCGCGGAGAGCAGCAGCTCGCGCGGGCCGCCGGGCAGCCGCCCGGTCACGACCGGCAGCGTGCCGGCGACGTTGACGTCGACCTGCACGTCGGCCTTCGTCGAGCGCTGCGCCGCCCGGCGCAGGCCCGCCGCCTGCGCCTTGGTGAGGCTGAACGCGAACAGCGGGCAGCCGACCGGCAACTCCAGACGCCCGACCTGCTCCGGCCACCGGTCCGGCCGGCTGGCCAGCGGGTCGGTGACGACGCCGGCCGCCCCACCCGCGATCAGCCGGTCGAGCGCGACCGGCAGCGGCGCCGCCTCCAGCACGACCAGGGCGTCGGCCACGTCGGGGCAGCTGCCGGAGTCCCACAGCACCAGCGGCAGCCGCACGCCTCCGGGTGCGGTCGGTGCGGAGTTCGCCGCGAGGCTGTACGGCTGCTGCGGGTAACTGAGCACCGGCACGCCGTCCACGTGCACCGACGCCCGGCGCGGGGTCCACGCCGACGGCCCCGCGAACGTCCACCACCGGCGCGCGCCGTCGGCCGGGAAGTGCAGCACCTCGACGTCGTGCAGGCCTGCGTCCGCGGCCCGCTGCGCGACGTACGAGGCGGCGGCGTCGATGCCGGCGCTGGCCTGGTAGCGGTCGTGCTCACACAGGGCGGAGACGTCGGCCATGGCGGCCGCCACGTCGAAGTCGCGGTGCACCGCCGCCACCAGGTCCGCGAGTCGCATCAGGTCCCACCAAGCGCGGCCTGCGCCGCCGTCCAGCGGTCCGCCGACAGCGGGACCGACAGTCTCGTCAGCGATGACCCGGGAACCGGCTTGCCGGCGATCCCCGGCAACGGCGGCGCCGGGCCGACCGTGACCCACGGCAGCCGCGGGTCACCTGGGTGCACGTCGCACCCGGCCGCGGTGAGCAGCTCGACGAACCGCGGCTTGCGCGCTACGACGTGCTCGCGCAGCCCGGCCAGCACGTCGCCCTGCCGCAGCAGCTCTAGCGCGACATCGACCGAAAGCGCCGCGACGGCCAGCGGCGGGCAGACCGCGCGCACCCGCCCGGCCAGCTCGGGTGAGCACACCGCGAACCCCACCCGCAGGCCACCGCAGCAGTACCCCTTCGACATGCTGCGCACCACGACCACATTGCCGGCCTCATTGCCGGCCTCGTTGGCGGCCTCTTTGGCGACGGTCCCCACCGCGCTGTCGGACGGGGGTAGGTACGCCGCGCACGTCTCGTCGACGACGAGCACCGCGCCCAGCTCGGCGGCGGCACGGGCGAGCGCGTGAACGTCGTCGATCGGCCAGACCCGGCCGTCGACGCCGGGCCGGTCCAGGACGATCAGCGCGGGGCGCAGCTCGATCGCCGCCGCCACCGCCGAGGCCGGGGTGGACAGATCGGCGTGCCGTACGACCGCGCCGACCTCGCGCGCGGCGAGCGGCAGCTCTGGGTGCCCTGCCGGGGCCGCCAGCACGGTGCCGCCGGCAATACCGCCGGCGGCGAGCGTGGCGAGCGCGCGCAGCAGCCCGGTGGCGCCGGCGCCCGCGGTCACCTGCGACGCCTCCAGAGCCACGCCGAAGTGCTCGGCCAGCACCGCCGTGCAACGGTTCGCGCCGTACGGGTCGGTGAGGTCGTAGCGGCGTGCCCGGTCGACCAGCTCCGCCGAGACGCCGGCCCAGGCCTTGGCGACCGCCTCGGCCCCGAAGTCGGCCTCGTCCGGCGCCCAGCGCAGGTCAAGCACGCCCGCGTCGAGCCGGCCGCGGTGCCCGGACAGCGCCGACTCGAGCCGGGCCGGGGCGCGAGCGACGAACTGCACGTACCGGGTATCGATGCCGACCGACGCTCCGATACGGAAGTCCGCGTCCGCCCGCAGCACCTCGAACCCCGCCGCCCGCAGCAGGTTGCCGACCTCGGGCGGCTGGTACAGCCGCACGTCGTCCGGCGACTCGACGGTCCGGCCGTCGGGCCGGCGCACCCGCAGCACGCCGCCGCTTCGCCCGGTGAGCTGGTCGTAGCTGCGCAGGAACTCGAACGTGTGCCCCTCGACGTCGACGACCGTGCGCGGGGAGTACATCCGCATGATCGCCGAGACGTTGGAGTGGTCGAGCACGAGCAGCCCGCCAGGGGCCAACACGGCAAGCATCGAGCGCAGCATCCGCAGCTGGTCAGCGTCGGTGCCCCAGCCGAACGCCTGCACGCACACCACGGCGTCGACCTGGCCAAGCGGAGCCGGCGCAGTAGGCGCAGTGGGCGCAGCCGGCCACGATGCGAGCGCGTCGAGCCGCTCGAACCGCACCGGCACGCCGGCCGCCTCGGCGGCTTCGGCCGCCCTGGACAGCGCCCACTGGGAGACGTCGACCCCTGTCACGTCGAAACCACGTCGGGCCAGCCCGATGGCGTGCCGGCCGAGGCCACAGCCGATGTCGAGCACGCGTCGGCCCGGTGCGTCGGCCAGCACCGCGGCCAGGTAGTCCAGCTCGGCGGCGGTCCGCTCAGCGGTGTACTCGGCGCCGGCGTAGACCCAGTAGTCCGCGGTGAAGTACCGCTCGTACCACGGGCTCACCGAACCCTGCGCCAAACGCTCAGCCAGCTCTCAACCAACGACGGTCAGCTCTCGTCTGGCGAAGAAGTCGCACACGTCGCACAGGTCCGGCGCGTTCGACACGCCCTCCTGCAACAGGTACACGCCCTCGCAGATCCGGCAGTTCGACTCGAGCATCGGGAACATGTAGCGCTGCATGTTCTCGAACGAGGAGAACAGGTAGTAGTCGATGCCCGGCCACAGGTCGAACAGGTGGTCGGTGATCGCGTAGGACATCGAGCGCTCGTCCGGTCCGGTGGTGAACCGGCCGGGGGTGCCCTGGCGGTTGAGCTCGGGCGCGACCAGCTCCAGGTAGAGCGTCAGCTCCTTCTTGGTGATCCGGTACAGCGGGAAGATGTAACGCATCCCGCCGATCTCCCGCACCGGGATGCCACCCATCCGGAACCCGCTGGTGAACCAGGTGACCATGCTGGCGACCAGGTCGTCGGCGTTGAACCCGAACGCCACGACGTTGGCGCCGCTGGAACGGGCCTCGACCTCGAGCATGCGGCGCAGCACCTGGTGGCCGATCACCATCGTCAGGTGGTTGCCCTCGCCGGCGACGATCTCGTTCATGGCGTCGACGAACCGGCCGCGCAGCCGGAACACCCGCTCGACGTCCTCGGCAGTGACGATCACCTGCTCGATGCCGAGCCGCTCGCCGGCCGCGCGGGCCGCCTCGAACGTCGCCGGCTCCTCCCAGTCGGGCAGGCCGGTGATCGTCACCGCGGACATCCGCACCTGCGGCAGCCGGTCCCTGGTGCGCTCGAGCAGGGTCAGGTAGGCGACGCTGTCGCGCCCGCCGGAGAGGCCGACGACGACCGAGTCGTCCGGCCGGACGACCTGTTTGCCGATGATGCTCTGGACGAACGCCTCCTCGACGTAGGCGACGAACCCGTCGGCGTCGAGTTGTTCGCTGCGCTGCTCCAGCGAGCCGTTCTCGTCGAATAGGACGGTCTTGGTATAGATCGGATCGGGTTCGCCGTACACCTGGCGCTTGGGCCGGCGGGTCACGTCAAGGTCGTAGTGGCGGACCTGGCGGACCTCGATCAGATCATCCGGTTCGATAACCGTGGTGTCCTCTGAGACGACCTTCCCGTTGCGCCACGCGAGCACCGCGTTTCGCGGGATGCCGTGCTGGCGTAAGACGTCGGTCAGGGGCTGGCCAGGGTTGGCGGCCAACTGCTCGGTCGTGCCCAATTTGGTGCGGAAGAACACCGAGCTCATCTGTCACCTCGTGCGTCTGCGGCGTTAGCGGCAGAATCCGACACTATGCGCCCGCAGACCTCCACGGCAGGGCCAACAGGCGTAAACGGATCACGCGTTGATCGTTACTCTCAGATTGCGGAGGTCGATCCCGCGGAATGGGACGACGTCGTGCGGCAGCAGCAGTTGCCGGTGTTCTACTCGCATACATTCCTGACTGCCTACGAGCGCCACCCGCTGACCAAGATCGATGCGTTCCGCTATCTGATGGTGCGACGTGGCGGTCGCGCGGTGGCGGTGCTGCCGGCGTACCTGCAACACGACCCGGACCCGCTCGGCTGCCTGGCCGGCGCCTACCCGGAGGCCGCCGGTCAGCCGGCGCTGCTGTCGCACAGTTGGCACTGTTACGACGCGCGCCTCGGCGAGCCCTCGCTGGTGCCGGAGGTCATGGCGGCGCTGCGGGAACTGGCGGCCGAGCTCGGCGCGCCGTGGTTCGGCCTGGTCAACGTCGAGCAGGACGGCCCGACCGCCCTGGCGCTGGCCGCCGCGGGGCTGCCGGTGCGGCACCTGGTCGACCGGTTCAACGCCGACCTCGGCGGGCTCGGCGACCTCGACCAGTACCTGGCGCGGTCGGTCGCCAGGCGCACCAGGCACAACCTGCAGCGCTACCAACGCCGAGGCGCCGAGCACGGGGTGACCAGGCAGGTCGTGCCGATCACCGACCTCGACCTGGCCGAGGTCACGGCGCTGTGCGACCGCAGCGCCCGCAAGCACGGCAGCGACCGGTTCTACCCGGAGGGAGTGTTCGAGGCGTTCCTGGCCATGGTCGCGCCGGTGACCAGAGCGGTCGTGGTGCGCCAGCGCGGCCGGCTGGTCGCGGTCGGCGTCGTCCTGCTCGACGACGAGCGGCTGCACTGCTGGGCGGCCGGCGTCGACTACCACGTGGACGGCAACTTCAGCCCGTACCAGCTGATGTTCGGCGACGCGATCGGGCTGGCCCTTCGGCTGCGCCGGCCGACTGTCGAAGGCGGTCGCGGCAACGCCGAGTTCAAGCTCAGATACGGCCTGCGGCCCCGGCCGCTCGCCGGCACACTCGCCCAGACCTGACAAGGATTTGACAAGTCCCGACAGAGCCTCGCCAGCGGTGAGGCGGTGCGCCAGCATCTAGGGCGTGGAGCCATTACGGTCGCAGACCAGGGCCGATCCCGACGCTTTCTGGTACGAGATGCTTCCGCTGTGGAACGCCACGGAGAGCCGTGGCGAGGAGCACGCTGACGTCGGCTTCTACCTTCGTCAGGTCGCCGGGGCATCGCGACCGGTGGTCGAGCTCGGCGTCGGCTACGGCCGGGTCGCCCGCTGGACGCGACCCGATTACGGCGTCGACGAATCGGTGCCCCTGCTGGACCAGTGCGTCGCGCAGGTGCCGACGATGCGGGCGGTCGCCTCCCGGCTCGACGAGTACTGGCTGCCCGAGCGGGCTGCGCTGTCCTACGCGCCACAGAACCTGATGTCGCTGATGGGCGGGCCGGAGCAGACGCTCGAGGTGCTGGCCGCGGTGCGCCGCAACACCGAGCGCGGCGGGCGGCTCGCATTCGACGTCGCGGTACCGAACTGGGAACGGATCCGGTCGCGGCTGGACCGCCCGCTGGTCAAGGGCCAGGTCGGGTCGCTGCGGGTCGGCTACAAGGCCGAGCTGGTCACGATCGATGCCAGGGGCAACCACGGCGCCCTGCGCATGCACCACTTCGTCGACCAACTCGACGAGGTGGGCAAGGTGCGCACGAGGATCCAGTACCGGCCGGTCGCGATCGACTACTACAGCCCGGCGGCGTGGCGCGACATGCTGCTGCGCTCCAACTGGAAGGTCCAGCGGTGCTGGGGTGGCTACTCCGGCGAGCCGCTGACCCCCCGGAGCAGGGCGCAGGTGTGGTTGGTCGGTAGGTGAACCTGACCGTCGACGTCACCGAGGGCATCTCGCCGCACTGGGCGGCGCTCGCCGGCGGCGGCCCGCTGTTCGCCACGCCTGGCTGGCTGAACGCGATGGCCGGCCGGCTGGGGCCGGAGACCATGACCTTCGTCGGGTGGCGCGACGGGCGTCCGACTGTGGCCGCGTTCGCCTCGGTGCAGCGCGCACATCAGCCCGGCGAGCTGTTCGACCTGCACCAGGTGCTCGTCGACCCGTCGCCAGAGCTGCCGCTCACCGAGCCGGCGCGCGCCGCGCGCGCCTCGCTGGTGGCCACGGCCCCGCCGCCGCCCCGCTGGCAGCCGAGCCTGCTCGTCATGCTGCCGGGCTACGAGTGCACCCCGGTCGGCTCGACCGACCCGGCGCTGCTCGATGCGCTGGTCGAGGGAATGGTGGCGTGGGCGAGGGACCGGCGGATCGCCACCGTCGCCGCGCTCTACGTGCGGCCGGAGGCGGCGGCCCTGACCTCTGCGTTGGCCCGCCGCGGCTTCGTCGGCGTGCCGCTGACCCCGACCTGGGAGCTGCACCTGCCCGGCTCGTCGCCGGCCGACTACCTCGCCGCGATGCCCGCCAAGCGCCGCAAGGAGGTCCGGCGCGAGCTGCGCCAGCTCGACCATGCCGGCGTGCGCGTCGAACCCGTCGACGCGCACGCCGTGCTCGACGACCTGGTCCGGCTGCGCTGCAACCTCGTCGCCAAGTACCGCGCCCACCGCGATCCGCTCGCCGAGGGCCGCAAGCTTCGGCGAATCGTCGACGATGTCGCCGGCGGCCGCCCGCACGTCCTGCTGGCCACGGCCGACCGGGTGCCGATCGGCTTCGCGCTGTTCGCCGTGCACCGCCGGGAGTGGCACTGCCTGGCCGTGGGCACCGACTACGCCGACTGGCGCTCACGGCTGATCTACTTCGCCACCGCCTACTACCACGCCGCCGACCTGGCCTACCAGCACGGCATCCGGACGATCGGCTACGGCCTCGGCGCCTGGCCGGCCAAGCGCGCCCGCGGCTGCCGCCCGACGCCGCTGACCGGCTGGGTGCACACCACCGATCCGGAGCTGGCCGCCACGCTGGCGGACACCGCGCGCATCACCCAACTGCAGCCCCTGTGACGCAGGTCAGCGAGCTGCGGCGCGGGGTGAAGCGCATGGACGTGGCCAGGACCAGGTCCTCCCACTTGTCGAGGTCGCAACCGTAGGCGCGCAGCAGGGCTCCGGCGCGGTCGATGTCAACGCCAGGGGTGCCCTCGACGAAGTCGCAACGCAGCACGGGGCCGAGGGGATGGTTCGGCGGCAGGTGGTCGGCGAGTTGGGCGCCGGCGCCGGGCGCGGCGAGCGCGGCTACACCGCAGGCGCGCAGCTTGTCGGCGAGCTCGCGTGCCTCGACCGGCAGCTCCGGCCACAGCACGCCGATGATCCGGGCGCGCAGGCCGGTGAGCACCTCGTCGAACCCGCGCAGCTCGGCTGGGCGGATCGCCTCGAGCATGCTCAGCAGGGCGGGCAGCTCGGCAGGGTCCTGCCCGGCCGGGAACTCGTGCCGACCGACGAACACCTCGGCCTCGCGGCGGGAGTCGGCGGCCGAGTCGGCGCTGTGCATCAGCCCGAGGCTCACGTTGATCGAGCCGAGGTCGCCGCGGATCGTGCCCGGCTTGGTCTTGGCCGGCTCGCTGGAACCCTTGAGCTCGCGGAGCCGCTCGTGGCTGCTGCGACTGTCGTGGCTACCGGTTGGCCTCACGTCCCGCCAGAGCACGGCGATCGTGGGGCCGGAGTCGAAGACCCGGTCGGCCAGCCGGTAGATGTAGGCCCGCCAGACCTGGGTGATGTTGCGCTCGAAGTAGGCGTCGATGCCGGGCGGCCGGTGCCAGAAGCACTTCCAGGCCAGCGGCGCGAACCCCTCGTCGGCGATCCGCTTGGCGATCGGGCCGGCGAGGTGCCTGGCGATGGCGTCCGGGCAGATGAGCCCGAACACGGTCGTGTCCCAGTCGACGTCCGAGTCGATGTCGAGCGCGGCATCCTGCACGTCAACCTCCCAACGGGACAGAACTGACAACGAACCAAACCGTGAAACGACGCGGTGCCGGAGCCGTCGCTCCGACACCGCATCGACGTTACTTGATCGGCGGGTCGTCGCTACCGCTTCTTGATCACGGTGGGACGACGGGTTGCCTTGCGGCTGCGCTCCATGTGACCTCCTCCGCTAGCGCTTCTTGACCCTTGGACGTCGGCTGACCTTCATCTTGCGGTTCATCCGGCACTCCCTTCTTCAGCGGCGCTTCTTCACCTTGGGCCGGCGGCCCGAGACAATGTGACGGTCCACGGCTCCTCCTCTCTGCCGTCGCGGTCCACCTTGGTCACGGACCCACCAGCGGTCGCCACCACGACCCGGCCCAGCATCAGCCGGGCGCATTCGGCCACGTCAGCCGCATCGACCCGAAGCAGCGCCTCGGCGTGCCCTCTCGGAGTCCAGCTCGGGTTCTGCCCGATCAGCCGGTGCTGGCCGAGGCGCAACACCTCGTCGAGCGAGGACTCGGCGTCTAGTTGCAGCAGCGCCGCGGACCGCCTGCGGGCGAGCGCGACCTGCTCCTCTGTGAAGCCGGCGGCCAACGCGCCGGACAGGAGCTCGCCGGCCAGGTGCACGACCGCGTCCCGGTGCTCGGGCGCGGTCGACATGCCGATTCGCCAGACCCCGGCGTCGCGGTAGCCGGTCGCGGCACCCCACAGGTCGTAGCTGAGCCCGCGCCGGGAGCGGATCTCCTCGTGCAGCACCGACGAGTTGGCCCCGGCGAGCAGCTCGATCAGCACCTCGGCGGCCGGCAGCCGGTGGTCGGCGAGGGCGAATGCGTGTCCGCCGACGACCACGCCGGCGGTGTCGCTGTTGAGCGCGAGGTCGCCGCGACCGAACGTGGGCGTCGGCCGCACCTCGGACTCGGACTCTGGCGAGCCTGCGGGCAGCGCGCCGAGCGGGCCGCGGTCGAGCACGTCGACCAGCACGTCCGGCTCGACGTCGCCGCAGACGACGGCGGCAACCGATCCGGCGCGAACGTTGCGCGCGGACCAATCGGTCAGGTCGGCGGCGGTGAGCCTGGCGACGTCGTCCGGCGTGCCGCCGACCGGCCGGCCCATCGGCTGGCCGGCGAAAGCGGTGGCGAAGAACATGTCGTGCACGATGTCGCTCGGGTCGGCGGCGGCCAGCCGAAGCTCCTCGTCCACCACCCGGCGCTCGGCCTCGACCAGCTCGTCCGGGAAGTCGGTGTTGACCAGGCTGTCGGCGAGCACGCGCAGCGCGGGCAGCGCCTCAGGCGTCGGCACCCTGGCGTGCAGCACGAGGTGGTCGCGGGCGGTGAGCGCGTTGGCCTCGGCGCCGAGCGCCTCCAACTCGTCGATCACGCGTTGCCGGTGTCCGGGCGGCGTGGCCTGCATGAGGACGTGCTCGAGCAGGTGGGTCACGCCGGGTGCCCTCTCGTGCCGCGACCCGAGCGGCACCCACACGCTCACGGTCGTCACGTCGGCGCCCGGACGCCGACGCACCTGCACCGGGACGCCGTTTCGAAGCGTCGGGCCACTCATCCGACCGGTGCCCGGGTCCCGATCGGGCGCTCGGCTGGGCCGGGCGCCCGATCGCTCAGCTTCTCGACGTCCTGCTCGTCGACCTCCTCGCCGGCGGTGAGCAGGAACCGCGCGGACGGCGTGTCGACGTAGGTCAGCCCGTCGCGCTCGCGGACGGTCGCGGTGTCGACGTCGGGCCGAACGCCGGGTAGCGGAAGGCCGAAGCACAGCAGCCCGGCGCGCAGCGCACGGCCGGCATCGAGCCGGTTCCCGGCGAAGGCCCACAGCCGGCGCTCGACGCGGGACTGTCCGGCGAACAGCAGCTTGCGCTGCAGGTGCCTGACCGTGACGCCGGCCGGCCGGCGCAGTTCGGTGACCCGGCGGCGGGCCCGCCCGGCCCGGCTCCGGGCCAGCGCGACCGCCCTTGACCTCGGCGCGGCCGGCACGGCGGTCAGCTCGCACCGTTCCAGCAGCGCGGCCAGTTCGAAGTACTCCGGCCAGAGCCGCAGCCGGTCGATCTCGTCCCAGAGCGCGGCGAAGTCGCTCACTGTCGGCAGCAGCAGGGCCGAGTCGACCAGGTCGCGCGCCCGGAACGGCTGCTCGAACCGTTCGTACAGCAGCATCAGCAGGTTCTTGACCGCAGGCTCGCGCCAGCGCGGCGGCAGCTCCACGATCGGTTCGACACCGGCCAGATCGCCGAGGGTCACGTAGGTGGAGACCTCCACGCCGTACGGCAGCGTGAACGGGTCCGCGTGCGGCAGCCGCAGGCACGCCAGCACGTGCAGCCGGCCGTCGAGCAGCAGGAACGTCGCGGTGTGCAGGTCCCAGCCGTCGCCGGTCAGGGTTTCGCACATGCGCCACAGACCGGGCTCGTCGGCGAGGTAGTCGAGGTCGTTGAGGTGCCGGGTCGAGTCGGCCGGGTACAGGGCCGCGACCTCGAGACCTTTGAACGGCGTGCTGCCGGGGACCTCGCGGTCGATCACCGCGGCGAGCGCGCGGTAGCGCTCGATGCGCTCGAACTGCGAGTCGAGCTCGTAGCGCAGGGCCGGGTTGAGCGGCAGCCCCTCGTTGCGCCAGGCGGCGTAGAGCGTTGGTGAGAACGATGGTTGATAGCGGCGCGAATAGAGCAGTGCTTCGACGGGTTCTTCGAGTTCCTCACCGCAACAGACCGCCAGAACGCGCGTCAAAACGTCAGCGGTGAGTTCCACAATGTGCTCCCGGCGGGTGCGACGTCATGGGCCGGGCGCCGGGCGACGCCATGCACCGCCCAGCGCCCGGTCGGAGTCGATCAGTAGTTCGGGAGGCAGTCGGTGCAGGTCGTGCGGAACTTGATCACCTGCACAGCCTGTCGCTTGGCCAGCATTTTCTCCACGAGAGTTGGCGTCAGCATTACCGGTGCAACGGTTGTTGACTTCTTGGTGGTGGCGTACGCCATGCGGTGCCCCCTTCTGATCAAATCGGCATTGGGGTGACTCCGAGACTAAGAACGCAGCTCACGAACGCGCAAGTGGAACCAGCAGGCGGTGTAGAAACCCCTCGTTCGGCCCAGTGTCACCGCGGGGAGTAATGATGTTCAACTCCGTCCGGCAGGACGCACCACCGGCATGGTGGTCCGGTCTGAGCAGCGGCGAGACGCTGTTCAGCGATCCACGCTGGCTCGACCTGTTCGCCCGTTCCCGCGGCGAACCGGCGCCGTGGTGGTTCTCGGCCGGGCCGAACTCGGCCGGATCGGCGGCTGGTTCTGGGCGGCCCGCCGTCGGCCTTCGCGGCACCGTCGTCGAGGCCGGCGCCCGCAAGTCGATGAACCCGTACCGGTGGCTGTTCGAGCGCACGCCGTACCACGACCGGGAGCCGTTCGAGGCCGCCACGGCGCCCGCCCCGGACGCGTGGTTCCCGGCCCTGCTGTGCTCCTACCCTGGGCTCGACGCCTACCCGGTCGGCGCCGGCGACGACCAGGAGCTGGTGCAGACGCTGCTGGCCGGGCTCACCCGGTGGGCGTCCGAGCACGGCGTCCGCAGCGTCGTCGTCGGGTTCGTGCAGCCCGAGCTCGCCGCATTCGGCGCCGCCGCGACCGCCGCCGGTTACCGCGCCCTGCCGGTCGCCACCAGGGCGAACCTGCCGATCAGCGGGCGGCCCGCCGAGGAGGTCTTCGCGGCCTGGTCGACCCAGGAGCGCAACAACCTGCGCCGGCTGCGGCGCCGCCTGCACGACCGCGGGGTTCGCATCGTCGAACTGGAGCGCCCGCTGAGGTACCTGGACGCCCTGGTCGAGCTTCGCTGCGCGCACAGCGGCCAGCACGGCAAGGTCGCCGACCCGGCCGAGGAACGTGCCTGGCTCGAGCCGCTGCTCACCACGCTCGCCGACCGCGTCACCGTGTTCGGCGCGTTCACCGAACCGGCCGGCTCTGGAGGCCGCGCCGGTCCTGCGGGCGAGGGTGGTTCGGCAGGCTCGGCTGGTCCGGTCGGCTATGGCGGTTCGCCGTTGCGCGGGTTCGCGCTGTTCGTCGACGACGGCCGCTGGTGGAATGCGTTCGCCGTGGCCCGCCGCGACCCCGAGCAGGACCGCGACGTCTACTTCGAGCTCATGTTCAACACGCCCGTCGAGGCCGCCGCGGCCAGGGGCATCGCGGAGATCTCGTTCGGCTACGGCACCGGTGAGGCCAAGCGTCGCCGCGGTTGCCGGTTCGCCACCGTGCCGGCCTGGTACTCCTCGACGGACCCGTCGGTGGCCGACTGGCTCGCCGCCCACCACACCCGCGACCTGGACTAGGCGGCCCGCGGTCCACTATCCCGCGGGCCAGCCGGTGAGCTGCCCATGATCACCGTTTCGGCTCCACGAACCGCGCTCAGCGCGGCTACCGGAGCCAGAACGGCGATCATGAACGGTGAGGTCGCCGGCCACGGCCAGAAGGGCGGTGGCCACGCGACGAAGGGTTAGCGCGCGATCAGCACCGCGACCAGGGCCAGCGCGCCGGGCAGCGCCTGCACCAGCAGGATCCGGCGGTTGACCGTCAGCGCGCCGTAGCAGCCGGCGACGATCACGCAGGCGAGGAAGAACACCTCGGCCTGGAACCCGACCGAGCCGCCCGCGACGAGTCCCCAGACGAGCCCGGCGGCCAGGAAGCCGTTGTACAGCCCCTGGTTCGCGGCCAGCGCGGCTGACCGTTCGGCGAACTCGCGGTCGGTGCCGAACACCGCGCGCCCGCGCGGCGTCGTCCAGAGGAACATCTCCAGCACAAGGAAGTACGCGTGCAGCGCCGCGACCAACGCCACCAGCACACCGGCAACCACATCCACGCCGCACACCTTAGATGTCGATCAGGAGTTTTTCGCCCGATTTGAACGTTCAACGTGAGTTGCTGAACGGTTGCTGAATGGTTTGGCGATGGGCTTGCCCGGTGCGGCGCGGCGGGGCCAGGTTCGAGGTTATCTGCCCACTGTCGACAATGGAGGACCGTTGCGAAGAAGGATTGCTCTTGCCCTAGCCGCAGGCCTACTGACCAGCGCTTTTGCGGCACAGACCGTTGCTGCGGCCGGGCCTGCGGCTGCCGCGGTTACGCCGAACGTCGTAGTGATAATGACCGATGACCAGAATGTGTCGTCGCTTTCGGCACTGCCAAGGACGCAGCAACTGCTGGCCGCGGCCGGAACCACGTTCTCGAACAATTTCGTCTCGTACCCGCTGTGCTGCCCGTCCCGGGCGACGTACCTGACCGGCCAATATCCGCACAACCACGGCGTGATGGGCAACTCGCCGCCCGACGGCGGCTACTCGATGCTGCGCGGCGGCGAGACGGTGCCGGTCTGGCTGTCCCGGGCCGGCTACCAGACCGCCCACGTCGGCAAGTACCTCAACGGCTACGGCGCCCAGAACCCGCGCGAGGTGCCGCCCGGATGGGGCGAGTGGCACGGGCTCGTCGACCCGACGACGTACCGGATGTGGGGCTACACGATCAACCACAACGGCGTCACCAGGACCTACGGCCAGCAGGACGTCGAGGACCCGGCGCTGTACCAGACCGACGTGCTGTCGACCATCGCCACCAACTACATCGACCGCAAGGCGCCGTCAGCGGAGCCGTTCATGCTCTCGTTCGCGCCGCTCGCGCCGCACGCCGAGGTCGGCTGGGCCTCGGTCAACGGCAACCGCAACCCGCGGCCCGCGCCCCGGCACCGCGGCGCGTTCGGCGACGCCGCCCTGCCAAGGCCGCCGTCGTTCGACGAGGCCGACGTCTCCGACAAGCCCGCGGCCGTGCGGCAGCTGCCGAGGCTCGACGCGCAGGCGATCGCCGGGATCACCAAGGACTACCGCTCGCGCCTGGAGTCCCTGCTCGCCGTGGACGACGCCGTCGCCGCGATCGTCGGCAGGCTCGTCGCGAACGGCGAGCTGGCCAACACGCTGATCGTCTTCACCTCTGACAACGGCTGGCTGCAGGGCGAGCACCGCATCCCGCGGGGCAAGATCTTCGCCTACGAAGAGTCCAGCCGCGTCCCGCTCATCCTGCGCGGTCCCGGTGTCCCGGCCGGCGCCACCAACCCGGCCTTCGTGTCCAACGTCGACCTCGCAGCGACCATCCTCGACGCCGCCAACGCCGTGCCCGGCATCACCATCGACGGCCGCTCGCTCATCCCGATCGCCCAGGACCCGCCGACCGGTCGAGCCGTCCTGATCGAGACCGGCCCCAAGCCGTCGGGCAACCAGTGGTACGCCGCCATCCGCGTCGGCCGCTGGTCCTACGTCGAGCACTCCACCGGCGAGCGCGAGCTCTACGACCTCGAAACCGACCCGTACCAGCTCCGGTCACGCCACAACGACCCCACCCTGGCCACGGTCCGCACCCAGCTCGCGACCCGCCTGCACCAGCTCCAGTCCTGCTCCGGCACCACCTGCTGAGCCCAGCGCCAGCAAAGTTGATCACGAGGTTTCTGTGGCGCTTCGAATCGATTCAGAGCGGCAAGACCTCGTGATCAACTTCAGCCGTTCAAGCGGCGGCTAGGCGTTGAGGTAGGTGAGGACGGCCAGGACGCGGCGGTTGTCGTCGTCGGAGGGCGGCAGGCCGAGCTTGGCGAAGATGTTGTTGGTGTGCTTGCTGACCGCTTTCTCGGTGACGAACATGCGCCCGGCGATGGCGACGTTCGAACGCCCCTCGGCCATCAGGCCGAGCACCTCGCGCTCGCGCGGGGTGAGTGCGGCCAGCGGCTCGTTGCGGGACTGCCGGGCGAGCAGCTGCGAGATCACCTCGGGGTCCATGGCGGTGCCACCCGCCGCGACCCGGCGCACCGCCTCGACGAACTGCCCGATGTCGGAGACCCGATCCTTGAGCAGGTAGCCGACGCCGCCGGCCTTGTCCGAGAGCAGCTCGCGGGCGTAGAGCTGCTCGACGTACTGCGAGAGCACGAGCACCGGCAGGCCCGGCAAGGCGGTCCTGGCCTCGGTGACCGCGCGCAGGCCCTCGTCGGTGAACGTCGGCGGCAGCCGGACGTCGACGACCGCGACGTCGGGCCGGTGGGTGGTGAGCGCCCGCAGCAGCGACGGTCCGTTGTCGACCGCGTCGACGACCTCGAAGTCGTGGGCTGTCAGCAGCCGGATCAGCCCGTCCCTGAGGAGGGCGAGGTCTTCGGCGATGACAACTCGCAAGGCAGCTCCATGGTCACGACCGTCGGGCCGCCGGCTGGGCTGCTGACGACCACCCCGCCGTCAAATGCTGCCAGGCGCCGCTCGATCCCACGAAGCCCCGTGCCGGCCGACGCCTCGGCGCCGCCGTGACCGTTGTCGCTGACCTGCATGGACAGCCGCCCGTTCGAGTGCCGCAGGCGCACCCACGCCTTGGTCGCGCCGCTGTGCTTGACCACGTTGGTGAGGCTCTCGGCGACGGCGAAGTAGGCGGCCGACTCCACCGGGGCCGGCAGCCGGCCGCTGATCTCGACGTCGACGTCGGTCGGCAGCGGGCTGGCCAGCACGAGCGACTGCACCGCGCCGGCAAGGCCGCGGTCGGCCAGCACGGGTGGGTGGATCCCGCGCACCAGGCTGCGCAGCTCGGCCAGCGCCTGGCTGGTGCTCTGGCGGGCCTCGGCGAGCAGCTCCCTGGCCGCGGCCGGGTCGCGGTCGACGGCCTCGTCGGCCAGGCCGAGGCTCATGCCGAGCGCGACGAGCCTTGCCTGCGCGCCGTCGTGCAGGTCGCGCTCGATCCGGCGCAGCTCCGCCGCCTGGGTGTCGACGGTCTCCGCGCGCGACTCGGCGAGCTGCTGCACCCGCTTCTTGAGCCGCGAGCTGGCCGTCGGGGCGAGCAGCAGCCGGGTCAGGTGGGCGTTGGCCCGCATCAGGATCGGCGAGAGCTGCCACCAGAGCACGAGGTAGATGGCGCCGACCGTGTACGAGTAGAGGAACGCCTCGGACAGGCTGTCGATCGTGATGAAGCCCAGGTACTCGCCGAACGCGCCCGGCGCCAGTGACCACAGCAGCGGGTAGATGAACTCCCACGCCGCGCCGAGGAACAGCGACACGACGACCACCATCAGGCCGAAGCCGCACGTGAAGTTCACGAACAGCCAGGCCACGTCGCGCCAGCGGGCGGGGTCGCGGGCCAGTGCGATGAGCCGGGCGAACCAGCCGCCGCGCGGCACCGGCAGGTAAGGCTCGGGGATCGTCACGCCGAGGATCCGCCCGGCGATCCTGCGGTGGACGTTGGCCCAGACCTGGATCACCGCCGCCATCGCCAGCAGCGCCGGGATCACCACCCAGGCCCACACCAGGGCCAGCAGGACGATCGTGACCACGCCGAACACGAACCCGGCGATGCTCATGCCGAGCAGCGCGAACGCCATCCCGAGCTGCGCGAAGCGCTCCGGGAGCTCCTGCGCCCTGGTGTCGTTCGGCATGGCCGGTCCTTCCGTGACCCGATGCGAGCCGGTGCGTTGCGGGCCCGTTGCGAGCCTTGTTGCAGACCCCGTTGCAGACACCATTGTGTGCTCGCGTCACGCGCCGGATCAGTGGTGCTAGCACCACCGTGGTCCGGGTGCTGTGACCAGTGTTTACCGGCAGCTGCGCCGAAACGATCGGTCCCGACAAATCGAACCCATTCGACATTGCCGGAGGCGAGCAAGGTGGACAAGCAGTCGGCGCCGGTGCGGATCGCCAGGTGGAGCGCGACCCACCCGTGGCGGGCGGTGGCGCTCTGGTTGGTTTTCGTGGCCATGTGCGTGGTGGTCGGCGGGGCGGTGCAGACCAGGAAGGCGACCCCGGTCGACTTCGGCGTCGGCGACTCCGGGCGTGCCGTCCAGATCGTGGACGAGGCCGGGCTCAACGAACCGGCCGTGGAGAACGTGATGATCAGCGGCGACGACCAGGCCGCGGTGCAGGCCGCGGTGGCCGATGCCGCCGAGCGGATGAGGGCCGTACCCGAGGTGCTCAGCGTGGGGGAGCCGATCCCGGCGCCGCAGGGCGGCATGGTGCTGCTGCCGGTGACGATGCGCGGCGATCCGCTGACCGCGGTCGAGCGGGTCGGGCCGCTGCAGGAGGCCACCGCGTCGGTGCAGCGTGACCACCCGGGGCTGCGGGTCGAGCAGGTCGGCGAGGCCTCGATCGAGGACGGCATCTGGGACCTGGTCGCCGCTGACCTGGAGAAGTCCTCGCTGATCAGCCTGCCGGTGACGCTGCTGATCCTGCTGGTGGCGTTCGGCGCGATCGTCGCGGCCGGGGTGCCGGTGCTGCTGGGTCTGTCGGCCGTGGCCGCCGCCATCGGGCTGTCCACGTTGGCCTCACAAGTCGTGCCGGACGGCGGCACGACCGCGAACGTGATCGCACTGATGGGAATGGCGGTCGGCGTCGACTACTCGCTGTTCTACCTCAAGCGTGAGCGCGAGGAACGCGCTCGCGGTCGCGGCACGATCGACGCCATCGAGATCGCCGCGGCCACGTCGGGGCGCTCGGTCGTGGTGTCCGGCCTCGCCGTGATCGTCGCCATGTCCGGCCTGTACCTGGCCGGCGACGTCGTCTTCGCCTCGCTCGCCACCGGCGCGATCATCGTCGTCGCCGTCGCGGTGCTCGGCTCGCTCACCGTGCTGCCGGCGCTGCTGGCCAAGCTCGGCGGCGCCGTCGACCGGCCGCGGGTGCCGGTGCTGTGGCGGCTGACCAACCGGTCCGGCCCGCCGCGGCTGTGGCCGGCGCTGCTGCGCCCGTCGCTTCGCCACCCGGTCATCACGCTGGTCGTGGCGGTGCTCGGGTTGGGGCTGCTGGCACTGCCGGCGCTGGACCTGAAGCTGCGCCACTCCACGGTCGACGCCATGCCGCGCTCGATGCCGGTCATGCAGTCCTACGACCGGATGACCGCGGCGTTCCCCAACGAGCTCAGCCAGCACAGCGTCGTGGTGCAGGCGCCGGCGCAGCGCTCGGCCGAGGTCGCGGGTGCGCTCGACGACCTGCTGGCCGCCGCACGCGGCGAGGCGGCGCTGTTCGTGGAGGCGCCGGGCGCGGCCGTGCGGGCCTCGGCCGACGGAACCGTGCACACCGTGCGGATCGGCTCGCCGTTCCCGGCCGGGTCGGCGCAGGCCGAGCAGGCTGTGGGCGAGCTTCGCTCGCGGCTGGTGCCGCAGACCGTCGGCCAGGTGGACGGCGCCTCGGCCTATGTCGACGGTGAGGTCGCGAACAACCTCGACGGCTCGAACCACCTCAACGAGCGGCTGCCGCTCGTGATCGGCTTCGTGCTGCTGCTGACGTTCCTGATGATGGCGCTGACGTTCCGCTCGATCGTCGTCGCGCTCACCGCGATCACGATCAACCTGCTGTCCACGCTCGCGGCGTTCGGCCTGCTCGTGCTGGTCTTCCAGCACACCTGGGCCGAGGGCCTGTTGGACTTCAGGTCCAACGGCACCATCGTCGCGTGGATCCCCGTGTTCCTGTTCGCGGTGCTGTTCGGGCTGTCGATGGACTACCACGTGTTCGTGGTCAGCCGGATCCGGGAAGCGGTCCGCGGCGGGATGCCGACGCGGCAGGCCGTCGAGGCCGGCATCGTGCGCACGGCCGGCGTCGTCACCAGCGCCGCCACCGTGATGATCGCCGTGTTCAGCATCTTCGCGGTGCTGAGCATGGTCGAGATGAAGCAGATCGGGATCGGCCTGGCCGCCGCGATCCTGATCGACGCGTTCATCGTCCGGGTGGTCGTGCTGCCCGCGCTGATGATCCTGCTCGGCCGGGCGAACTGGTGGCCGGGAGAGCTGTCCAAGCCGGCACCCACGCCTGACCCGGAGGCGACGACGCGCGTTCCGCAACTGATTCACTGAATTCGTAACGGATGGTGTTCGTGCGAGGCCGCACCGGCTTCGCACGAACACCATTTTGTGCACCGACGATCCGGAGCAGCGGAACGTGTCGGGGCAGGCACACAGCGGATGCCACCGATCGGACCCGTAATCGGGCTGTTGAGGTGCGGTAACATCCCGGAACCGATGTGCAGCAGACTGATCGACCGGCGCGCGTGGTGAGCGGCAGCGAATCCTTCAGTGGTCGAATCGACCCCACTCCCAGCGAGATCTATCACGCCGAGGTGCTGGCAGGTCAGTTCGACTACGAGATGGCGCACCTGCTCGAGCACTACGTCGCGATCGAGAAGGCGCTGCTCGCCGAGTACCTGCGGCTCAGCCTGCTGGACGGCGGGCAGGTGGCGGCGGTCGCCGGGCAGCTCGACCTGATCGACCGCGAGGCGCTTCGCGCCGATCCGCGGCTCAACGTCTCCGACATCGCCTTCGCCATCGAGCGGTTCGTCGCGGACGGGCTGGCCGGGCTCGGCGTGGCCGCGCCGCGCTGGCACGTCGACCGGAGCCGCAACGACCTGCAGGCGTGCGCGCAGCAGATGTACGCCCGTGGCGAGGTGCTGCGCGTGGTCGAGGCGACGGTGGCGTTCGGCCGGGCCGCGGTTGCGCTCGCGGCGCGCACCGCCGACCTGCCGATGCCGGGCTATACGCACCTGCAGGCCGCCCAGGTGATCACGCCTGGGTTCTACCTGGCCGCGCTGGCCGGCGAGACGCTGCGCACGCTGCGCCGGCTGCGGCTGTCCTACGACGAGGTGGACGCCTGCCCGCTCGGTGCGGGCGCGATGGCCGGGCAGGAGCTGGACTGGGACCGCGAGCGGCTGGCCCGGCTGCTGGGCTTCCAGCGCAGCCAGCCGCACGCGCTGACCGCGGTCGCCTCCCGCGGGTACGCGCTGTCGGTCGCCGCCGACCTGTCGGGGTTCGGCGTGACCTTGTCGCGGTTCTGCACCGACCTGATGGCCTGGGGCAGCAGCGCCTACGGCTTCGTCGACCTGCCGGATTCGCTGTCGGGCATCTCCTCGGCGATGCCGCAGAAGAAGAACTTCCCGATCCTGGAACGGATCCGCGGCCGCTCGGCGCACCTGACGACGTTCCACCTCGACCTGGCCACCGGCCAGCGCAGCACGCCGTACGCGAACATGGTGGAGGTCTCCAAGGAGGCCGGCGCGCACCTGCGGACGCTGTTCGACACCACGCGTTCGGTGCTGACGCTGTTCACCGCGGTGCTGGCCAATCTGCGGTTCGACGCCGGCGCGATGCGGGCCGCCTGCGAGCGCGACTACCTCGGCGGGTTCACGCTGGCCAACCTGCTGACCCTGCGCGCCGGCGTGGCCTGGCGGACCGCGCAGGTGGTCGCCGGGCGCTACGTCGTGGCAGCCACCTCGGCCGGGCTGCCACCGGACAAGCCCGACGGCGCGCTGCTGTCCCGGCTGGTCGCAGAAGTAGCCGTCGACCTGGATCCGGAGCCGGCCGCGGACCTGCTGGCCGAGGCGTTCGGGGTGGACGCGGCGCTGGCGGCCAAACGATCTGCCGGCTCGACCAACCCGGCCGCGGTGGCCGACCTGCTCGCCGCGCACGAGCGCGAGCTCGGCGAGCACGCCGCGTGGCTGGCCGGCCGCCGTGCCACGATCGACCGGGCCGGCGGTGAGCTCGAGGCGGTGCTGAAGGCATGACGGTGCTGGATAAGGGGCTCGACCATGCGATTTGACGGGGTCATCGACGCCATCGGGCAGACGCCGCTGGTGCGGCTGGCGCTGCCGGCACCCGAGGGCGTCGAGGTCTACGCCAAGCTGGAGCTGCAAAACCTGTTCGCCATGAAGGACCGGGTCGCCAAACAGGTCATCCTGGACGCCAAGCGGACGGGCCTGCTCGCCGACGGCGCCCCGATCATCGAGAGCTCGTCGGGGACGATGGCGCTCGGCCTGGCGCTGGTCGGCACGAGCCTCGGCCACCCGGTGCACATCGTCACCGACCCGCGAATCGACCCGATCACCCACACCAAGCTCGATGCGCTGGGCTGCCACGTCCACGTGGTCACCGAGATGACCAGCGCCGGCTGGCAGAGCGCCCGGCTCGAGCTGCTGTGCCGGCTGATGGACGACCTGGACGGGGCGTTCTGGCCGCGCCAGTACACCAACCCGCAGAACCCGCTCGCCTACCGCGCGCTCGCCGGCGAGCTGCTGGCCGACCTGGAGCGGGTCGACGTGCTGGTCGGCGCCGTCGGCAGCGGCGGGGCGGCTTTCGGGTCGACCAGGGCGGCGCGGGGGGGCGGGCCGAACCACGCGGGGGGTCGGGTGGGCCTGGGTGGCGGCCCGCGTCTTGCCCCGCCCCCCCGGCCGCGACGCGGGCACGG
>OBLK01000116.1_pt1 | contig 29180 bp, 27 predicted proteins | sample 1518871 | NCBI WGS metagenome assembly OBLK01 (sample SAMEA2464837, study PRJEB22497) | soil metagenome | biome: Grassland; feature: Farmland; material: Clay | place: Australia | collected 2013-02-01 | depth 0.8 m
CCGGGCGCACCCGTCAGAGCCCCCGGCGTGCCGGGCCGACCCCCCCGCGGCGCCCCAGCCCCCCCCCCCCCCTCGCGCCCCCGCCCCCCCCCCCCCCCCCCCCGCCGCCTCCCCCGCCGCCTCCACCGCCTCCACCCAAGCCGAAGCCCAAGCCGGCGATCGGCGCCCCGTGCAACGACACGGCACGCGCCTGCATCGACCTGTCGGCCAACCTGTCCTGGCTGCTCGAGGGCGGTCGGGTGATCTACGGGCCGGTGCCGATCACGCACGGCCGCCCCGGCTACCGGACCCCGCCGGGCACGTTCCGCGTGACGTTCAAGGACATCGACCACAAGTCGAGCATCTTCGACGACGCTCCGATGCCGTACTCGGTGTTCTTCAACGGCGGCATCGCCTTCCACGCCGGCAGCCTCACCGAGCTCTCGCACGGCTGCATCCACCTGTCCAACACCGCGGCGCGCACGTACTACAACAGCCTGCGCGTCGGCCAGATCGTCCAGGTGGTGCCCTGAGCGGAGTCGGTCCCCGAGTCAGCCCCCGAGCCAGGCCCGAGTCAGCCCGAGTCTGACGAGTGCCCTGGGAACAGGTGGGCGCTCGGGTCCAGCTCGACGGCGGCGTTGTTGACCGCGGTGGCGGCCTCGCCGAAGCCGGTGGCGATGAGCTTGACCTTGCCCGGGTAGGTGGCCACGTCGCCGGCGGCGTAGACCCGTGGGCGGTTGGTGCGCATCGTGCTGTCGACCTCGATCGCGCGGCGGTGCAGCGACAGGCCCCAGGTCTCCAGCGGGCCGAGGTCGGCGGTGAAGCCGAGCGCGGCGATCACGGTCTGCGCCGGCAGCACCATGCGGCTGCCGTCCTTGAGTGCGATCTCGGCCTCCGCCACGTGGCCGTCGCCGCGCAGCTCGGTGACCTCGGCGTCGGTCACGATCGGCACGCCGAGCTGGCGGACCTTCTCGATGGTTCCGGGGTGGGCGCGGAACTTGGCGCGGCGGTGCACGAGAGTCACCGAGCGGGCGAGCGGCTGCAACGACAACGCCCAGTCGAACGCGGAGTCGCCGCCACCGACGACCAAGACGTCATGGCCGGCGTGCACGTCGAGCTTGGGCACGAAGTGCACGACGCCGCGACCGAACCAGCCGTCCCCGGCCGGCAGCGGCCGCGGCCGGAACTCGCCCATCCCGGCGGTGATCAGCACGGAGCCGGTGCGCACGACCTCGCCGTCGGCAAGCCCCACGTCGTACTTGTCGCCGGCCTCGGTGAGCGTCCTGGCCTGCCGCTCGAGCAGGTAGAGCGGGTCGTACTGGTCGGCCTGGGCGACCAGGTCGGCGACCAGGTCGCGGCCGCGGATGGCCGGGAAGCCGGCCACGTCGAAGATCTGCTTCTCCGGGTACATCGCGGTGACCTGACCCCCGGCCTCCGGCAACGAGTCGACCAGCGCAGTGCGCAGCCCGCGGAACCCGGCGTAGTAGGCGCCGAACAGTCCGGTCGGACCAGCACCGATGATCAACACATCGCACTCGGTCATCGGCTACCTCCGGTATCACCGTCCTGTGGCTGAGCCTAGTGCGCCGGGCTGGGGCAGCCGCACCTGCTTGACAAAGGCCGAGGTCACCGGCCCCGCCGGTACCAGGCGCAGGGCCACGTCGCGCAACCGCCCGGCCGGGCCGCGCAGCGTCAGCAGGCGGTTCATCCGGTTCGACGCCCGCAGCATCGCCGTCGTACGCGGCCGCCTCGCGGCGTCGTAGCTGCGCAGCGCCTCGGCCACGTCGTCCGGCGCCACACCGTCCAGCTCGCGCCCCAGCTGCACGGCGTCCTCGAACGCAAGGCAGCCGCCCTGGCCAAGGTCCGGCGTCATGGCGTGCGCTGCGTCGCCGAGCAGCGCCACCCGGCCGGCGGTCAGCGCCGGCAGCGGCTCCGCGAGCCGGACCAGCTCGTCGATCCGGACGCCGTCCGGCCCGGCGGCCTCGATCAGCACGGCCACGGCCGGGTGCCAGCCCGCGAACCTCGCGGCCAGCGGCTCGCGCCGGGCGGCGGCCCGCCACGTCGCGTACCAGTAGACCTCGCCGCCGGCCATCGGCATGCAGCCGAACCGGCGGCCCGTGCGGTGGTCGAGCAGCTCGCCGGCCGGCAGCACTGTCCGGGCCGGCTCGCGAACCGCGGCCTGCTCGGGAACCGCCGCCGGCCCAGGAACCGCCGCCGGCTCGGGAACGGCGGCCAGCTCCGGCGGGCACCGCACGACGGCCCGCGCAGCCAGCTCACCGACGCCCTCGACGCCGCGATGTGCAGGGAACAGCTGAGCCCGGATCTGGCTGCCGACGCCGTCGGCGGCGACGACGAGGTCGGCGTCGAGCCGGCCGTCGCCGGTCCGCACCGTGCCGTCCTCGCTCACCGCCAGCACCTCCACCCCGGTCCGCACCTGCGCGGCCAGCGTCTCGACCAGCAACCGGTGCAGCCAGCGCCTGGCCACGACCACCACCGGGGCGCCGAGCCGGCGGGCTACGACGTCCTGGTCGGTCCCGAGCAGCAGCCGCCCGCGTCGGTCGCGCATCCCGGCGGGGCCCGACACCGTGACCGCTTTCGACCGGACCTGCTCGCCGACGCCGAGGGCGTCCAGGGCCAGCACGCCGTTGGGCATCAGCCCGATGCCGGCGCCGGACTCGCGCAGCTGCGGCGCCCGCTCGAACACGACCACCTCGTGCCCGGCCCGGCCGGCGGCGATCGCCGCCGCCAGACCGCCGAGACCCGCACCCACCACGACCACGCGCATGACAGCCTCCTCTACACTTGTAGAGCCACTGACTCTACAGACGTAGAGGAGCTCCGTGCCAGACCGCCGGACCGAGATCCTCGACACCGCGCTTGCGGTGCTCGCCGACCACGGCATGCGCGGGCTCACCCACCGCGCCGTCGACCTCGCGGCGGGGCTGCCTGCCGGCAGCACGTCGTACTACTTCCGCACCCGCGAGGCGCTGGTCAGCGGTTGTCTGCGCCGGCTGCTCGAGCTCGACCGGGCCGACGTGCTGCCCCCGGACGACCCAACCCCGGTGCCGGACCTGGACGGGCTGGTCGACCAGGCCACTGAGTGGTGCCTGCAGATGGTCACCGGCTCGGCGCAACGCACGAGGGCCCGCTACGAACTGGCGTTGCACGCGGTCCGCAAGCCGGCTCTGCGGGCCGAGTTCGTCGAGGCCGGCACCCGGTTGCGCGAGCAGATCGCCGCGGTGCTGTCGACGCTGGGCGCGAACGAGCCGGCTCGGGCCGCCGAGGAAGTCGCAGCGCTGGTGGACGGCCTGGTGTTCACCGCTCTGGTCCGGGGCCCGCGGGAGCGGCGGGAGCTGCGTGGCTGGCTGCGCTCGCCGTTGCATCGGGTGCTTACGGCGTACCTGCCGGGACCGACCGCGGACACTAGGCTGCCAAGGTGGCCAAGGAACTGCGGCGGGAGCTGAGCGTCGCCTACGCCGCGTGGGAAGAGCACGACTTCGACACGGCCGCCGGGGCCCTGGCCAGGGCGGTCCGGCTGCCCGGGGGCGATCAGCGGCAGTACTGGTTCGACCTGGCCCTGGCGCACAAGTTCCGCCGGGACTGGCCGGCGGCCAGAGACGCCGGGCTGGCCGCGGCCGAGCGCGGTGTCGAGCCGGAGGGCGACCCGACCTGGTGGAACCTCGGCATCGCGGCGACCGCCCTGCGGGAGTGGGCGCTGGCCAGGCGGGCCTGGCGCGGCTACGGAATCGAGCTCGACGCCGAGGGCGGCCCGGTCGAGCAGGACTTCGGCCTGACGCCGTTGCGGATCGACGGCCGCCAGTCCCCGGAGGTCGTCTGGGCGCAGCGGCTGTGCCCGGCAAGGGCGCGCGTGGTGAGCGTGCCGCTGCCCAGCTCCGGCCGGCACTGGGGTGAGGTGGTGCTGCACGACGGCGTGCCCAACGGCACCCGCGAGTGGAACGGCAGCACGCACCCCGTGTTCGACGAGATCGAGCTGTTCGAGCCCTCCGACACGCCCACCTACTCGGTCAAGCTGGACGCGAGCGGCGACGACGTCGACGCGCTGACCGACTGGTTCGTGCACGCCGGCTGGGGTGTCGAGGACCTCGGCGACGTCCGGCTGCTGTGCGCGTCGTGCAGCGAGGGCCACGTCGACGCCAGCCACGACCACGCGCGCGGCGAGGCAGGCACGGTGCTGATCGCCGCGCCGCTCGACGCGATCAACTCGACGCTCACCGACTGGCGCGTGATAGATCCATCTGGCCGGCACCACAGCGACGTGGAACGAATGCTGTAGAAGACTTGGCGCATGACCGATCAGCGGTACCGCGTCGAGCACGACACGATGGGCGAGGTGCGTGTGCCCGCCGAGGCGCTGTGGCGGGCCCAGACCCAACGCGCCGTGGAGAACTTCCCGATCTCCGGCAGGGGCCTGGAGCGCGCCCAGATCCGGGCATTGGGGCTGGTCAAGGCCGCCTGCGCCAGGGTCAACGTGCGGCTCGGGGTGCTCGAGCCGGAGCTCGGCGCGGCGATCGCCGAGGCCGCGGACGAGGTCGCGGCCGGCGAGCACGACGACCAGTTCCCGATCGACGTCTTCCAGACCGGCTCTGGCACCAGCTCGAACATGAACGCCAACGAGGTGATCGCCTCGCTCGCCGCGCGCCGTGGCGTCACCGTGCACCCGAACGACCATGTCAACGCCTCGCAGTCGTCCAACGACGTGTTCCCGACGACGATCCACCTGGCGGCGGCCGAGGCCGTCGTCCGCGAACTGGTGCCGGCGCTGGAGGGGCTGTCGGCGACGCTTCGCCGCCGCGCCGCGCAGTGGTCGGGCGTCGTGAAGGCCGGCCGCACCCACCTGATGGACGCGGTGCCGGTCACGCTCGGCCAGCAGGCCGGCGGCTGGGCCGCGCAGGTGGACTACGGCGTCGAGCGGCTGCGCAGCTGCCTGCCCAGGCTCGGCGAGCTGGCGATCGGCGGATCGGCGGTCGGCACCGGGCTCAACGTTCCACCCGGCTTCGGCGCCGCCGTGGTCGCCGAACTGGTCGGCGCGACCGGGCTGGACATGCTGTCCGAGGCGCGCGACCACTTCGAGGCGCAGGCAGCGCGTGACGGGCTGGTCGAGTGCTCCGGCCAGCTGCGAACTGTCGCGGTGTCCCTCTACAAGATCGCCAACGACCTCCGTTGGATGGGTTCGGGCCCGCGTGCCGGCCTCGCCGAGGTGCGCCTGCCCGACCTGCAGCCCGGCTCGTCGATCATGCCCGGCAAGGTCAACCCGGTGATCTGCGAGGCCGCCATGATGGTCGTCGCCCAGGTCGTCGGAAACGACGCCGCCGTCGCCTTCGCCGGCTCCCAGGGCAACTTCGAACTCAACGTCATGATGCCGGTGATGGCCCGCAACATCCTGGAGAGCAGCCGCCTGCTCACGGCGACCGCCACCCTGCTCACGACGAAGGTCGTCGACGGCATCGAGCCCAACGTCGAGCGCTGCCGCGAGTACGCCGAGTCCTCCCCTTCGATCGTCACCCCGCTCAACCGGTACCTCGGCTACGAGGAGGCGGCCGCCATCGCCAAGCAGGCCCTGGCCGAACGCAAGACCATCCGCGAGGTCGTCGTCGAGCGCGGTCACGTCGCGAACGGACGGCTCAGCGAGGCCCAGCTCGACGAGGCCCTCGACGTCCTGCGGATGGCCGGCGGCGGCCGGCGCTAGAAAGCAAGCCGGGCCGGCTCGGCGAACGATCCACCGAGCCGGTCGGACGGGAGCCGCTCAGACGGGAGCCGGTCAGACGGAGTCGGCCATGTGCGCCTTGGTGTCCATGCGCTGACCGGTCTCCGGGTGGAACAGGTGCAGTTCTTCCGGGACCACGACGACCGTGACGACCTGGGCCACGTCCGGTGGGGTGCGGGCGTCGACGCGGGCGATGAACCGCTCGAAGCCGGAACCCAGGTCGGCCGAGCCGTACATATAGGCGTCGGCACCGAGCTCCTCGACCAGCTCGACGGTCAGCTTGAGGCCGTCCTCCTCCGAGGAGACCAGGCGAAGCGACTCGGGCCGCACGCCGAGCGTGATCTGCGAGATGTCGGCCTCGCGCGCGGCGGTGAGGATCTCGCGCGGCAGCGGCACGGAGTAGTCACCGAGCTGGGCGCCGTTCTCGTTGAGCGGCACTGTCTTGAGGTTCATCGCCGGCGAGCCCATGAAGCCGGCGACGAACGCGTTGGTCGGGCGCTCGTACAGGTTCCGCGGCGTGTCGCACTGCATGAGGATGCCGTCCTGCAGCACGGCGACCCGCTGGCCCATGGTCATGGCCTCGACCTGGTCGTGGGTGACGTAGATGGTCGTGGTGCCCAGGCGCCGCTGCAGCGCGGCGATGTTGGCGCGGGTCTCCACGCGCAGCTTCGCGTCGAGGTTGGACAGCGGCTCGTCCATCAGGAACACCGCTGGCTCGCGCACGATGGCCCGGCCCATGGCGACACGCTGCCGCTGGCCTCCGGAGAGCGCGCGCGGCTTGCGGTCGAGGAACTTGGTCAGGTCGAGCATCTTGGCCGCCTCGGCGACCTTCTCCTTGATCTGCGGCTTCGGCACGCCGCGAAGCTTGAGCGCGAAGCCCATGTTGTCCGCGACCGTCATGTGCGGGTACAGCGCGTAGGACTGGAAGACCATCGCGATGTCGCGGTTCTTCGGGGCCACCGAGGTGACGTCTCGACCGCCGATGAACACGGCGCCCTCGTCCACCTCCTCCAGACCGGCCAGCATTCGCAGCGCCGTCGACTTGCCCGACCCCGACGGGCCGACGAGCACGAGGAACTCGCCATCGGCGACGTCGAGGTTGAGGCTGTCCACCGCGCGGACCGGCGGGTTACCGGGGAAGACCCGGGAGGCTTCGTTGAAGGAGACTTCGGCCATCTGCAGACGCACCTTTCACCCGATGATCGCGGTCAGGTTATCCCGTGGCCGAGGTCACTCGCGAGCCCTGGGTGCAATTTGCGCGTAATCGGTTGGTGACCTGGTCGTCGAGGTGCTCGCGTCCCGGGACTGTCGCCCCGACCGGCCACAATGGGCGCCGTGTTGCTCGCAGACGTGGTCGCGACGTCCGCCGCCGTGGCCGCCACCAGGTCCCGCAAGGCCAAGATCACCGAGCTCGCCGGGCTGCTGCGCCGCCTCGAGCCGGTCGAGGTCGAGCCGGCCGTCGGCTTCCTTGCCGGCACGATCCGGCAACGCACCGGCGTCGGCTGGGCCGGCGTGTTCCGCCTGCAGGTGCCGGCGGCCGGCGAGCCGGCGCTGAGCGTCTCCGAGGTGGACGCCGTGCTGTCCGCGCTGGAGGTCGTGACCGGCACCGGCTCGGCGACCCGCCGCCGCGAGCTGCTCACCGGCCTGCTCGGCAGGGCCACCGCCGACGAGCAGGACTACCTGCGCCGGCTGCTGGTCGGCGAGCTGCGGCAGGGCGCTCTCGAGGGGGTGCTGACCGAGGCGGTCGCCGCGGCGGCGCAGGTACCGGCGGAGACCGTGCGCCGCGCGCTGATGCTCTCCGGCGAGCTGGCCGCGACCGCGGCCGCAGCGCTCACCGGCGGGACCGCGGCGCTCGAGGAGTTCCGGCTGCGGCTCGGCCGGGCCGTGCGCCCGATGCTGGCGACGCCGGCCGAGACGCTCGAGGGGGCTCTCGCCGAGCTCGGCGAGAGCTCCGTCGAACACAAGATGGACGGCGCCCGGATCCAGGTGCATCGCTACGGCGACGACGTGCGGGTGTTCACGCGCACGCTCAACGACATCACCGCGCGGGTGCCGGAGCTGGTCGAGGTCGTGCAGGCGCTGCCGTGCGAGTCGGTCGTCCTGGACGGGGAGACGCTCGCGCTCACCGACGACGGCAAGCCGCGCCCGTTCGGCCAGACCATGTCCCGGTTCGGGACGCAGTCGCCCACCGAGGAGTTGCTGCACCCGTACTTCTTCGACTGCCTTCACCTGGACGGCGTCGACCTGCTCGACGAGCCGCTGGCCAGCCGGCTCGCCGCGATCGACAAGGTTGCCGCCCGGTACCGCATGCCCGGCACGGTCACCGCCGACCCACGGGCGGCCGAAGCCGTGCTGGGCGAGGCCTTCGCCGCCGGTCACGAGGGCGTCGTGGTCAAGGCTCTCGGCTCGACCTACGCCGCCGGCCGGCGCGGGCGCGCCTGGCAGAAGGTCAAGCGCGTGCACACGATCGACCTCGTGGTGATCGGCGTCGAGTGGGGCCACGGCCGGCGCCGCGGCTGGCTGTCCAACCTGCACCTCGGCGCGCGCGACCCCGACGGCGGCCCGCCGATCATGGTCGGCAAGACGTTCAAGGGCATGACCGACGAGCTGCTCGCCTGGCAGACCAGGGAACTGCAGGCCAGGCAGGTGCGCGCCGACGACTACACCGTCTATGTGCGGCCCGAGCTCGTCGTGGAGATCGAGCTGGACGGCGTCGTCCCGTCGCCTCGGTACCCCGGCGGCGTCGCCCTGCGGTTCGCCAGGGTGGTGCGCTACCGCCCGGACAAGAATCCCGGCGACGCCGACACGATCGACACCTTGCGCGGGATGCTCGTCTAGTTCGTCTCGTCTAGTTCGTGTAGTCCTCCAGCATCTCGGTGACGAGCGCCGCGATCGGCGAGCGCTCGCTGCGGGTGAGCGTGACGTGGGCGAACAGCGGGTGGCCCTTGAGCTTCTCGATCACGGCGGCCACCCCGTCGTGCCGGCCCACCCGCAGGTTGTCCCGCTGGGCGACGTCGTGGGTGAGGACGACGCGCGAGCCGGTGCCCAGCCGCGACAGCACGGTCAGCAGCACGTTCCGCTCCAGCGACTGCGCCTCGTCGACGATCACGAAGGAGTCGTGCAGCGAGCGGCCACGGATGTGGGTGAGCGGCAGCACCTCGAGCATGCCGCGGTCGATGACCTCGTCGATGACGTCCTTGGAGACCAGGGCCCCGAGCACGTCGAAGACCGCCTGCGCCCAGGGCTGCATCTTCTCCGACTCGGACCCTGGCAGGTAGCCCAGCTCCTGGCCGCCGACCGCGTACAGCGGGCGGAAGATCAGCACCCGCCGGTGCGCCTGCCGCTCGAGCACCGCCTCCAGTCCAGCGCACAGCGCGAGCGCCGACTTGCCGGTGCCGGCCCGGCCACCGAGCGAGACGATGCCGACATCGGGGTCGAGCAGCAGATCGAGCGCGATGCGCTGCTCGGCGGAGCGGCCGTGCAGCCCGAACGCCTCGCGGTCGCCGCGAACCAGCCGGACCCGCTTGTCTGTCGTCACCCGGCCGAGCGCCGACGAGCCGGCGGCCTGCAGCCGCAGGCCCGTGTGGCAGGGCAGGTCTGCGGCGCCTTCGAGGTCGACGACGCCCTCGCGGAACAGGGCGTCGATGTCCGAGCGCGCCACCTCGACATCGGCCATGCCGGTCCAGCCGGAGGAGACGACGTCGAGCGCGCGGTACTCGTCGGCGGACAGGCCGACCGCCGCGGCCTTGACCCGAAGCGGCATGTCCTTGGTTACCAGGATCACCTGGTCGCCGTCGGCGACCAGGTTCAGTGCACAGGCGAGGATCCGGGAGTCGTTGGTGTCGGTGCGGAAGCCGTGCGGTAGCACTTCGGGGTCGGCGTGGTTGAGCTCGACGTGCATCGTCCCGCCCAGTTCGCCGATCGGCACCGGCTGGTCGAGCCGGCCGTGGCGCAACCTCAGCTCGTCCAGCAGGCGCAGCGACTCGCGGGCGAACCAGCCGAGCTCGGGGTGATGACGCTTGCCCTCCAACTCACCGACGACGACCAGGGGCAACACCACACGGTGCTCGTCGAAGCGCAGCGGTGCCCACGGGTCGGAAAGCAGAACCGAGGTGTCCAGGACGTAGGTACGGACGTTTCGCGACGTGCGGCCGGAACCCCGCCTGGCCGAACTCCCACGCTGCGGACGCTGCGGACGCTGCTCTGTCACGGCAACTCCCGGACGAACGCGGCACCGCGTTCGCTGCTCGCAGGGCCAGGCACGCCCTTGGTGACCGCAGCCGTCGACGCCCTGCCGGCGTCAGCGACCTCGACCACGAGGGCCAGGTGCCGGCCCCCTCGCGCTATCAGCCACGACCAGGGCCTCCCGGGGCGAGCCGCATGGGCGCGACACGCCGAAACCGACGCTACCGGTGAGTGGGTCGGTTCGGGAGGCTGCCACACAGGTGTTTCTCGTGTCTGAGCGTGACGATCGTGACCCCTACAGGGCTTGCGCCGAGCCGTCCGGCCACACCACGAGATCGGCCTCGCGCTTGCCGGCGGCGATCAGCTCGGCATTGCGCTCGTCCGGGCCGAGCGCCCACTCCCTGGCCCGCCGCCGGTCCTTGCCGTGCGCGGCGTGCCTGGAGATCAACCGCTCGATCCGCAGCGCCCGCGGCGGGTCCACGTACCACACCTCGTCGAGGACCTCACGCAGCCGGCACCACGGTTCGCTGTCGAGCAGCAAGTAGTTACCTTCGGTGACGACAAGCGGTACGGCGACCGGAACCGGCACCGCCGCGGCGATGCTGTCTTCGATCTCGCGCCGGAACCGCGGCGCGTAGACGACCGGCTCGGCCGCAGCCTTCAACCGGCGCAGCAGCGCGAGGTAGCCGTGCGCGTCGAAGGTGTCAGGCGCCCCTTTGCGGTCGCGGCGGCCCAGCCGGATCAGCTCCGCATCGGCCAGGTGGAACCCGTCCATGCCGACGACGACGGCCAGCCGCGGGCCGAGCGCCCCGGCCAGGTCGGCGGCCAGCGTCGACTTCCCGGCGCCCGGCGGGCCGGTGATGCCGAGCAGCCGCCGGCCACCGGCGCTCGCCAGCCGCCGGGCCCGGGCGACCAGGTCGGCCCTGGTCAGGACGCTGGTCGGATCGCCGCTCAGGCCGCCGCCAGTTCGGTCCGGATCGCGCGGGGGGTGAGCGGTTCGTCGAGCAGGCGCCGGTAGCGCTCACCGAGCGGCTCGATCGCCGGGCGGGCGTCGAGCCACCGGCGCAGCAGCCGGTACCCCTCGACGTAGGTCGTCGTGTACGCCCGCCACAGCGGGTCGGACAGGAACCGCAGGATCTGCCTCGCCCTGGGCTCGGTGATCAGCAGCCAGCGCTGGAGGTAGGCCAGCACCTCGCCGTCGTCGGCGCCGCGGTCGTGCATCAGCAACGCGGCGTCCTGGCGCACCGGCAGCAGCCGCTCCATGGCGCGCTCGACGCGCTCGGCGAGCTCGCCGTCCATCCGCAGGCCGAGGTCGCCGAGGATCTCCTCGGTCCACGGACCCCAGCCGGGGCCGACGACGGCCTGCAGCCCGAGGTCGGCCAGGCCCTCGGCCATCAGGCACTGCGGCGTGTTGACCAGGAAGATCGTCTGCTCGGCCTGGCCTTCGCGGTGCACCAGCCCGGCCTCCTTGCGGCAGTGCTCGGTGTGGTGGCCGGGGTAGGACTCGTGGGCGACCAGGTGCGGCAGGTGCGCCATCCGGTGCCCGAGGTCGGCGTTGATCGCCACCCGGGACCGGAAGCCGCCGAGGTAGTAGTTGAAGCCGCTCCACGGCTTGTCGCTGACGACCTCGTAGCGGACCGTCTCCAGCTCGGGCAGCCCGAACCGGGTGCGCACCCGGTCGCGCAGCGAGCTGGACAGCGCGAGCACTGCAGGCTCCAGCCGATCGGGCGCCACCTCGTCGCGCTTGCGGTAGGCCGCCAGCCGAACGGCGAGCGGGTCGCTGCCGGGCAGTAGCCGGTCCAGCTCCTGGTGGGCCAGCTGGTAGGACTCGATGTCACCCGGTTCGATCCGCACGTCGAAGTACCGCTCCACCTCGTCGACGAACTGCACCGGCTCCTCGGCGAGCTTGCGGCCCGAGCAGTCCAACGCCGACAGGTGCACGTCGAGGAACTCCTGGCGCCGCTCGGAGAGCCCGCTGGCCGGCAGCTCCGCCCTGATCTCGCGAGCCCGGGTGGCCAGCCGGCGCGGGTCGGGCCGAGGCTCGTTGGCCACCAGCCGCCGAAGCGCTTCGTCGCCGGTGTAGGCGTCGACGAAGCCCTCGATGAGCCGGTCGAAACGCAAGCCGAGCAACAGGTACTCCCGCACCACATCCACGGGAGTGAGCTTAGGTTCCCGGACGTACGACTTTCGTAGTCAATTGCCGAATCGCCTATGCCTTGCCGCGTAATCCCGCAGCGCCCGCAGGAAGTCGACCCGGCGGAACGCGGGCCAGTACGCCTCGCAGAACCAGAACTCCGAGTGCGCCGACTGCCACAGCAGGAATCCGGATAACCGCTGCTCACCGGACGTTCTGATGATCAGGTCCGGGTCCGGTTGGTCGGAGGTGTACAGGTGCTCGGCGATGTGGTCGACGTCGAGCACCTCGGCCAGGTCCTCGATCGACGTGCCGGCCTCGGCGTGCTGTTGCAGCAACTTGCGCACCGCGTCGGCGATCTCCTGCCGGCCGCCGTACCCGACCGCGATGTTGACCTGCATGCCGGAGCGGCCGTCGGTGCGCATGCCGGCAGCGGCGAGCCTGGCCGCGGTCTCGGCCGGCAGCAGGTCGAGCGCGCCGACGACGCGCACCCGCCACGGCGTCGGCAGTTCGGTCAACTCGTCGACGACGTCGGCGATGATCTCCAGCAGCGGGCCGAGCTCCTCCGGCGGCCGCTTGAGGTTGTCGGTGCCGAGCAGCCACAGCGTGACGACCTCGACGTCGGCCTCCGAGCACCACTCCAGCAGGTCGACGATCTTCATGGCGCCCGCGCGATGGCCGTGGCTGACGTCGGTGAACCCGGCATCGCGGGCCCACCTTCGGTTGCCGTCGAGGATGACGCCGACGTGCCTGGGTCGCTGCGCCCCGGCCAGCCGATGGCTCAGCAGCCGTTCGTAGACGGCGTACACCGGGTCACGCAACCGCACGTCGGTGCAGCGTACGCCGATCAAGCGAACGACCCTTAACCTGTCGCCTACGTGCCGGTAACCTACGGTGCCGTAACCTGGTGGCCATGGACCTTGCCGTCGGCAAGCCGGTGATGCGCGGCTGGCTTCACTTCTGGTCGTTCCTGGTGTCGATCTTCGCCGGTGCGGCGATGGTGGCGGTCGCCGCGTCGACGGTCTCGGCGCGGGCCGGCGCCGCCACCGCCGTGTACGCCACGACCGTCCTTGGACTGTTCGGCGTCAGCGCGCTCTACCACCGCCGGCACTGGGTCAGCACGCGGGCCCGCGCCCTGATGCGCCGGCTGGACCACTCGATGATCTTCCTGTTCATCGCCGGCACGTACACGCCGTTCGCGATGCTCGCCATGCCCGAACGCACCGGCATCGTCGTGCTGCTCGTCGTGTGGTCAGGCGCCCTGGCCGGCGTCGCGCTCAAGCTCGCCTGGCCACACGGCCCACGCTGGCTGACCGTGCCGGTCTACATCGCGCTCGGCTGGGTCGCCGTGTTCGTCACGCCGTCGCTGCTCACCCACGCCGGCGTCACCGTGTTCGTGCTGATCACGGTTGGCGGCGCGCTCTACACGCTCGGCGCGATCTGCTACGCCACCCGGTGGCCGGACCCCTGGCCCAAGATCTGGGGCCACCACGAGTTCTTCCATGCGGCGACCGTGGTGGCCGCGCTGTGCCACCACGTCGCCATCTGGTTCGTCATGTACTGACCGGCTACAGCTACTGGCCGGCTACAGCTCGGGGCCTCTGGTGCGGAGTTCGTCGACCTTCTCCATGGCGCCGCGCAGTTCGCCGAGCCACTCCTCGGCGTGCTCGCCGACCAGCCGCACCGACCACGCCAGCGCCTCCGAGCGTGACCTGGCCACGCCGGCGTCGACCAGGGTGTCCAGGATCATCCGCTCCGGCTGGCGCAGCCGGGTCATGACCGGCACCGACAGCGTGGTGAACAACTCCCCGGTGCCGCCGAGCCGCGCGCCCCAGGCGACCTTGCGCCCGTAGCGGTGCTCGGCCTGGCGGGCGATCTCGATGCGCTCGTCCCTGGTCTGCTCGCGGAACCTGGAGATCCGGCCGGATTCGGCCGCGGCCCGGCCGGCAGCGTCGGACTGCTCGCCCTCCAGCGGCGGCAGGTCCCCGACCACGATGATCTCCTCGCGATCGACCGTCACCTCGGGCGCCCCGGTGAACCAGCCGTCCGGCAGCCGGCCGGCGAACCAGTCGGGCGCGTCGTCCGCCGGCGGCAGGTCCGCCTGCTGCCAACCGCCACTCCCGCCGAACCCGCGGCTGCCTCGCCAACCCCTGTGTCCTCGTCCCATCGTCGTCCTCCCTCGCTCGCTTGCGTCGTAATTCTGATTACACCATTACGACGCCGTCAAGCCGACGCGTGTTCACCGAGGGCAGAGCGTGGATGCCTACCGGGCCAGGTCGGCGACCAGATCGTCGACGGTGGTCACCGGTGCGAGGCAGACGAAGCCGCGGCAGACGTAGGCGGCCGGCCCGCCGTCCACCAGCGGCCGGCCGGCGAGCAGCGGCATCCCGGGGGCGTCCGGCTCGCCGGCGATCACGACCGAGCCGCCCGGCGCGTGCCGCCGCGCCGTAGCGAGCAGGGCGGCCGTTCCCGGGTGCTCCGGCGGCCCGGCGACGACCACCTGGATCGGCCCGCGCTCGACGGCCTCGGCGACGGTCAGCCAGTGCCCGGCGAACCGAGGGAACCGGCCGAACAGCACCGCGACCGCGGCAAGGGCGTCGTCGACCGCCGAGCGGTACGACGCCTCGTGGTCAAGCGAGACCAGCGCCGACGCGGTCAGCAACGCCTCGGTCAGCGCCGCCGCCCCGGAAGGTGAGGCGTTGTCCGTGGGGTCACGCGGGCGGACGACCAGGCGCTCGGCGTCGTCGGCGGTGTCGAAGTAGCGGCCGGCGGCGGACCGGTCGGCGAACCTGGCGACTGCGGTGTCGAGCAGCGCCGTCCCCGCGGCGAGCCAGCGCGGCTGCCCGGTCACCTGGTGCAGGGTCAGCAACGCCTGGGCGAGGGCGCCGTAGTCCTCAAGCACCGCGGCGGCCTCGCCGACGGTGCCGTCCCGCGAGCTTCGCCGCAGCCGCCTACCGACCAGGTGCGTCGACAGCACGAACTCGGCCGCGGCCGCCGCAGCCTGGGTCCACTGTGGACGATCGAGCACGGCGCCCGCCTCGGCCAGCGCGGTGATCGCCAGGCCGTTCCAAGCGGTGACCACCTTGTCGTCCCGGCCCGGTTGCGGGCGCGAATCTCTTGCCCGCAACAGCCGGCCGCGCAGGTCCGCGAGCCGGCGCTGCTCGGCCGGATCGCGCGGGTCGTCCGGCAGTTGCAGCACCGAGCTGCCGTGCTCGAACGTGCCGGCCTCGGTCACCGCGAACCGCTCGGCGGCCCACGCGCCGTCCTCCGGGCCGAGCACCTCGGCCAGCTGGGCTGGCGTCCACACGTAGGTCGAACCCTCCACGCCGGCGGCGTCCGCGTCCAGCGACGAGGCGAAGGCGCCTTGCGCCGTACCGAGGTCGCGCACGATGAACTCGGCGGTCTCCTGCGCGACCCGCCCGGCCAGCGGCGACCCGGTCACCCTCGCCAGGCTCGTGTAGGCGCGCAGCAGCAGGGCGTTGTCGTAGAGCATCTTCTCGAAGTGCGGCACCACCCACGCGTCGTCGACGCTGTAGCGGGCGAACCCGCCGGCGAGCTGGTCGTACAGGCCGCCGCGGGCCATCCGCTCGGCGGTCAGCCCGGCCATCGACAGCGCCGGGCGCGAGCCGGTGCGCTCGTGGTGGCGCAGCAGGAACTCCAGCACCATCGACGGCGGGAACTTCGGTGCGCCGCCGAACCCGCCGCGCTCCCGGTCGAACTCGCGGCCAAGCGTCGTCACCGCGGCGGAGAGCTGCCCTTGGTCCAGCGCCGTCCGCTCGAGCTGCCACTCCCGGCCGTTGAGCTGCCCGGTGATCCGCCCCGCCGCAGCGCGCACCTCGTCGCCGCGTTCCGACCACGCCTCGCCGATCGCTGCCAGCAGGTCCCGGAAGCCCGGCATGCCGCCGCGCGGCGCCGGCGGGAAGTACGTCCCGCAGTAGAACGGCTCGCCGTCCGGGGTCAGGAAGCACGTCATCGGCCAGCCGCCGTGCCCGGTCATGGCCTGCGTCGCCGCCATGTACACCGCGTCCACGTCCGGCCGTTCCTCACGGTCGACCTTGATGTTGACGAAGCCCGCGTTCATCAGCTTCGCCGTCGTCTCGTCCTCGAACGACTCGTGCGCCATGACGTGGCACCAGTGGCACGCCGCGTATCCCACCGACAGCAGCACCGGCACCCCGCGGCGGTTGGCCTCGGCGAACGGCTCCGCGCCCCACGGCCACCAGGCCACCGGGTTGTCGGCGGGCCGGCGCAGGGACGGGCCGGGCGAGCTGGCTGGCCGGACCGCCCAACCCCCACCCCGGCAGTCCGCTCGCCACCCCGCACCGCCATGGCCGCCACGCCACTCCGTTCGGGTAGGCGATCGCCCTGGCAACCTCAACCGCGTATCCGCGCTGCCAAAGCCGCACGTCGGGCACGTCGAAGCGGGCGGGGAGGGTGGCTCAGGTCTTGGTGGTGTCCTCGTCGGTGGGGCGGTCCTCGGGCTTGTCGAACGTTTCGGGGACGCGGCGAAGGTGCTTGTTCATGGAGCGGACCAGGAAGATCACGGCGATGAAGAACAGGAGCAGGACGACGAAGCCGACGGGCGAGGACTTGCCGAAGTCCTCGCCCTGACCACCCTCGTCAGCGGGTCCGGGTGTGGTCGGCTGCACCAAGACCGTTGCGACCAGGGCATTCGAGCCCGGGACTGTGGTCAATCGGACACCTTCTCCCAGACGCCGGCGAACAGGTCGTCCTCGGGGAGCGTGGTGTCGACCAGGGAGCGGGCGAGCTCGTAGTCCTCGGTCGGCCAGGTCTTCTGCTGGACGTCGAGCGGGACGGCGAACCAGCGGCTGGTCGGGTCGATCTGGGTGGCGTGCGCCTTGAGGGCTGCGTCGCGGACCTCGAAGTAGTCGCCGCAGTCCACGCGGGTGGTGACCCGCTCCATGATGTCGCCGCGGTCGGGATCCCACTTGTCGAGCCACTCGCTGTACGGCGAGTCGAGGCCACGGGCGAGCAGCTCGTCGTGGAAGGCCTGCATGCGCGACCTGGAGAAACCGTGCGAGTAGTAGAGCTTGAGCGGCTGCCACGGCTCACCGGCCTCGGGGAAGCTCTCCGGGTCGCCGGAGGCGTCGAAGGCGGCGACGGATACCTCGTGGCAGCGGACGTGGTCGGGGTGCGGGTAGCCGCCGGTCTCGTCGTAGGTGACCACGACGTGCGGGCGGAACTCGCGCATGACCTGTACGAGCGCCTCGGTCGAGGTCTCCATCGGCAGCATGGCGAAACAACCGTCCGGCAGCATCGGCATGGGCTCGCCCTCTGGCATGCCGGAGTCGATGAAGCCGAGCCAGCGGTGCGAGACGCCGAGGATCTCGGCGGCCTTGGCCATCTCCTCGCGCCGGATGGCCCGGATGTTGGAGACCACCTCCGGGCGGTCCATGGCCGGGTTGAGCACGCTGCCGCGCTCGCCGCCGGTGCACGTCACGACCATCACGTCGTAGCCATCGGCGGTGTAGCGCGCCATGGTCGCCGCACCCTTGCTGGACTCGTCGTCGGGGTGCGCGTGCACCGCCATCAGACGCAGCGCTTCGTTGCCCATCGTCCGCGGGCCTCCCTCCCCGCACGGCCACCCGGACCGCGACGGGAATACTCGACTCTGTCGTTTGCTCATTGTCCCCGCCAGGCGGACGGTACCGATCAGGAGGTCCGCTGTCCCAGCACCGACCGGCCGGCCGTTACGGCACGCACCGCAGCCCCCGCTGGTTGCCGGTGGCGCTGCTGGTTGCCGTGCTGGCCGTCGCGACGGCGGCCGCCGTGCTGGCCTACCGCAACCTCGGCTCGGCGCCAATCGAGGCCGAGCAGACGGCGTTCGAGGTGATCGACGACGGCACGGTGGAGGTCACGTTCCAGGTCGTTCGCGACCAACCGGAGCGGCCGGCAGTGTGCATCGTGCGCGCCCGAGCCAGGGACGGCGACGAGACCGGGCGCAAGGAGGTGCTCGTTCCGGCCGGCGAGCGTAGCGTCATAGCTACGACGGTGTTGCGAACTTCACGTCGGCCGGTTACCGGCGAGGTGTTCGGTTGTACTTACGACGTGCCGCCCTACCTCGATCGGGGGCCATCACCGTCACAAATGATCTCCACTAAATAGCGGTTTGAGCCGTGCGAGCTGGAACAATGGCATCCCAACCAGCGAAAACGAGCTAGCGACGTCCGGCCACAGACGTGTTACCCTCGACGTTCGACACACGGCTCCTCGAGGGCCGTGTTTTTCCGTATCGGGCGTTCGGGGAACCGAACGGGCGTCGGGCTGTGCGCAGGGCAAGGGGCGCGCAGTCGCAATTCATGGACGAGGAGTGGTGGTGGCCGTGAGCGAGACCCAGGTGACCTGGTTGACCCAGGAGGCGTACGACCGGCTCAAGAGCGAGCTGGACGAGTTGGTCGCCAATCGCCCGGCCATGGCTGCCGAGATCAACGCCAGGCGCGAGGAGGGCGACCTCCGCGAGAACGGCGGCTACCAGGCCGCGCGCGAGGAGCAGGGCCGCCAGGAGGCGCGCATCCGCCAGCTCCAGGAGTTGCTGCACAGCGCGAAGGTCGGCCAGGCGCCCGAGGACGACGGCGTCGCCGCGCCAGGCATGGTGCTCACGATCCGCTACGACGACGACGCGGAGACCGAGACCTTCCTGCTGGCCACCCGCGAGGAGGGCTCGCACGGCGAGCTCGAGGTCTACTCCCCCAACTCGCCGCTCGGCGAGGCGCTGCTCGGCGCCCGCGAGGGCGAGACCCGCAAGTACACGCTGCCCAACGGCGGCACGATGAAGGTCACCCTGATCAAGGCCCAGCCGTACCGCGGCTGACCCGTTCCAGGAGGGGACGAACCCTCGGCGGCACCGGCGTGGAAAGCGCGATCGAGGTCGACGTGCGCCGCACGCCGGTGACGTCGACGACCTTGTCGATGACCCGCTGCAGGTCGTCGTTGGACGTGGCGACCATACGAACGAGCAGGTCACCCTGGCCGGTCGTGGTGTGGACCTCGCACACCTCGTCGATCGCGGCGAGCTGCTCGGCGACCACCTGGCGCCGGCCCTGGGCGATCTCCAGCACGGCGAACGCCGTGAGCCCGTAGCCCATCTCGGCCAGGTCCAGCGCCGGCGGGAACCCGATCAGCACGCCGCGCTGGACCAGCCGGTCGAGCCGGGCCTGCACGGTGCCGCGGGCGACCCCGAGGCGGCGCGAGCACTCCAGTATGCCCAGGCGCGGCTCGTCGGTGAGCAGCAACAGCAGTCGGGCGTCCAGTTCGTCCAGCGGCATGCGATTGCTCCTGGGCAAGTTGTCTGGTGATGCCGGCCTCTCGGAGGTCAAATTAGTCATCTTGCTCAGCTCTGTCGCCATCGTTTGCCCAGTCCGGCGATCGGACGCATGCTTCGATCAATACGCCGGTCGAGCGGAGGTTCGCCATGACGACGGCAGCGAAAGCGGTTTCCGACCTGGACGACGTCGGCCTCGACCAGCTCAGGCAGCTGGTCGGCCTGGTCGACCACGACTCGAGCAGCGACCCGTTCCCGGTCCGCGCGATGGACGCCGTGGTCTTCGTCGCGGGCAACGCCACCCAGACCGCGCTGTTCTACCAGTACGCGTTCGGCATGGAGCTCGTCGCCTACTCCGGCCCGGAGACCGGCAACCGCGACCACAAGTCGTTCGTGCTCAAGTCCGGCTCGGCCCGGTTCGTCGTCAACGGCGGGGTCGCCCCGGACAGCCCGCTGCTGGACCACCACCGCCGCCACGGCGACGGCGTCGTCGACCTGGCACTCGAGGTGACCGACGTCGACCAGTGCATCAGGCACGCCGGGGCCAACGGCGCCACCGTGCTACAGGAGCCGCACGACATCTCCGACGAGCACGGCACCGTGCGGATCGCAGCGATCGCCACCTACGGCGAGACCAGCCACACCCTCATCGACCGGTCCAGGTACAACGGCCCCTACCTGCCCGGATACGTCGCGCGCAGCGGCCTCCACAAGGCGGCCGGCGCGCCGAAGCGGCTGTTCCAGGCCATCGACCACTGCGTCGGCAACGTCGAGCTCGGCCGCATGGACGACTGGGTGCGCTTCTACAACCGCGTCATGGGCTTCGTGAACATGGCCGAGTTCGTCGGCGACGACATCGCCACCGAGTACTCGGCGCTGATGAGCAAGGTCGTCGCCAACGGCAACCACCGCGTCAAGTTCCCGCTCAACGAGCCGGCGGTCAGCCAGCGCAAGTCCCAGATCGACGAGTACCTGGAGTTCTACGGCGGCCCCGGCTGCCAGCACATCGCCCTGGCCACCGGCGACATCCTCGCCACCGTGGACGCCATGCGCGCGACCGGCGTCGAGTTCCTCGACACCCCGGATTCGTACTACGAGGACTCCGAGCTACGCGCCAGGATCGGCGAGGTCCGGGTGCCGATCGAGGACCTCAAGCGGCGCGGCATCCTGGTCGACCGGGACGAGGACGGCTACCTGCTGCAGATCTTCACCAAGCCGATCGGCGACCGCCCGACCGTGTTCTACGAGCTCATCGAGCGGCACGGCTCGCTCGGCTTCGGCAAGGGCAACTTCAAGGCGCTGTTCGAGGCGATCGAGCGCGAGCAGGAGCGCCGCGGCAACCTCTAGCTCACCCTCTAGCCCACCCTCTAGCTCACGCGGTAGCCGGCGTCGCGCAGGGAGCGCAGCACGACGGCACAGTGTTCGGGTCCGCGCGTCTCCAGGGAGAGGGCGACGTGGACCTGGCCGAGCGCCATCGCGCGGCCAAGGCGCGAGTGCGAGACGTCGACGACGTTGGCGCCAAGCTCGCCCACCCTGGTCAGCAGCCCGGCCAGCGAGCCGGGACGGTCGGGGATGACGACCCGCAGCGACAGGTAGCGGCCGGCGGCGCCCATGCCGTGCTGGATCACGTGCAGCAACAGCAGCGGATCGATGTTGCCGCCGGAGAGCACGGCACACACCGGCGCCGGGAACCGGCCGGGGTTGTCCAGGACGCTGGCCACCGTGGCGGCGCCGGCCGGCTCGACGACGAGCTTGGCGCGTTCCAGGCAGAGCAGCAGCGCACGCGAGAGCGACTCCTCGCTCACCGTCACGATGTCGTCGACGAGCTTGGCTACGTGCGCGAACGTCACCGCACCCGGTTCGGCGACGGCGATGCCGTCGGCCATGGTGTTCGTCGAGGACAGCCGGACCGGGTGGCCGGCGGCCAGCGAGTCGGGCCAGGCGGCGGCCTGCGCGGCCTGCACGCCGACGACCTGGACCTCGGGGCGGTCGGCCTTGACCGCGGCGGCGATGCCGCTGACCAGGCCGCCGCCTCCGGTCCCCACCAGGATCGTGCCTACCTGCGGCAGCTGTTCGAGGATCTCCAGGCCGACCGTGCCCTGACCGGCGACGACGTCGGGATGGTCGAACGGGTGGATGAACACCGCGCCGGTGCGCTCGGCGAAGGCGATCGCCTCGGTGAGGGCGTCCTCCAGGACGTGGCCGACAAGGTGTACCTGCGCGCCGTACCCCTTGGTCGCGGCGACCTTGGGCAGCGGGGCGCCGCCCGGCATGAACACGGTGGACTTGGCGCCGAGCAGCTGGGCGGCGAGGGCCACGCCCTGGGCGTGGTTGCCGGCGCTCGCGGCCACCACCCCGCACGCGCGCTGTTCCTCGGTCAGCCCATGGATCCGGGCGTACGCACCGCGGATCTTGAACGAGCCGGTGCGCTGCAGGTTCTCGCACTTGAGGTACACCGGGCCGCCGAAGCGGTGCTCGAGCACCCGGGAATGTTCCATCGGGGTCAGCCGAACCACGTCGGCGAGAACCTCACGTGCGACCCGGATGCGGTCGACGGTGACCAGCTCCATGGCGCCCCATCTTGCCAGCGCAACCGTGCCTGATCGAGATCAGCCGGTTACCAGCGCCACGACGGCAGGCCCGGTAGGCTGGCTGTCACCAGTTGTGCCTGGGACGGCTCGGGAGGTCGACGGAATGAGACGCGCCGCGCTGGCGCCGATCGCCGTGACTGTTGCTACGGCGGCGGTGTTGTCGGGCGCTGCCGTGTTCACTCTCAGCCAGGCCGAGTGCGATGACCCCGGCCGTTACGTCCAGCAGCACGGCGGTGGTTACGAACTCGTCGGCGGTTGCCTCGAGCCGGGCGACCTGCCGGTCGGGCCGGCGGTCGAGGTGCAGTCCGACCAGAACGCGGACTCTCCGTACACGCGCCCGTGACGCTCATTCGTCGTACTCGACGCTGACCTCCTCGATGCCGCGAACCTGCGCGACGATCGCCGCCTGCTCGCTGATCGCCGCGCGGTCGGGCGGGAACACGCCGCCGAACGGCGAGACGGTGATCCGCAACCGGCGCTTGCCGGCGGCCCGCGCCCGCCAGGCGCCGGCGATCTCCCCGTCGACGAGCACCGCGCCGGGCGCGCCGAGCGCCGGCCACAGGGTCTTCCTGGCGGCCGCCTCCGGCACCAGCATGGTGCGATCCCGCGCCTGCAGGAACGGATCGGACGGCGGCAGCAGCCGGACCACCCGGGGCGTGGTCGCCGCGCGCAAGGTCTCGACGTCGGCTTCCGGGAACCACGCCCGCCGCCCGTCGAGGTCGACCTCGACCAGGCCGTCCGGCCACACCGCGCGCAGCACGGTCCTGGTCGTCGAGAGCCACCCGGCGACCTCGGCCGGGGCGGCCGGGCCGAGGTGCCGCAGGTAGTTCAGGACCAGGTCGGCGGCCCCGACCTGCTCGCCTGGCAGGCCCGGCCAGCCGTCGACCGGGGTGAGCGTGACCTTGGCCGCGTCCGGATCGAGCCGCAACCCGGCCGGCAGCGCGGCCATCCGCATGAGCGACTCGAACACGTGCGTCGAGCGGCACGGCCGGCACTCGTGGGACAGCGCCGCCGGGATCCTGGCGGTCACCGCTGCGCTCGCGGCGCCCTTGACGGTCGGTCCGGTGACCACCTTTCGCATGGTCTCGGCGACGGTCGTGACGGCCTCATGGATGGTCATCCCGGTGCGGCTCAACCGCGAGCGCTCCCAGGCGATCTTCGCCAGGCCGTCGGTTTCCGAGCTCGGCCACAGCGCGGCCGACAGCGCCCGCAGATCGCCGGCCCGGTGCCAGTGCGGCGCCCCACGCAACGTCCACGCAAGCGCCAGCCCGTCCGGTTCGGCCGGCCGGCTCAGCCCGCGGATGGCGAACGCCAGCGGTGCCGAACCGGCCGGGGTGTCCTGCACTCCGAGCGCCAGCAGGTCGACGCCCGCGCCCTCACCGAGCCCGACCGCTCCCACCCGGTACCCCAGCGCCTGCTCGCGCCGCACTCTCAACACCACTGCGCCAACCCTTCCGCCTGCCGAAGCTTGCCGGAAAAGACTGACACGTTTGGTCAGGTTTAGGAGGAGGATCGAGGTGTGCGGGCCGGTCGGTTGGTGTCGTTGCTGCTGTTGCTGCAGACGCGCGGCCGGATGACGGCGGCCGAGCTGGCCCGGGAGCTCGAGGTGTCGGTGCGGACGGTGTACCGCGATGTCGAGTCGCTCTCCGCCGCCGGCGTGCCGGTGTACGCCGATCGCGGCCCGACCGGCGGCTACCAGCTGCTCGACGGCTACCGCACCAGGCTGACCGGGCTGACCAGCGAGGAGGCCGAGTCGCTCTTCCTGGCCGGGGTGCCGGAGCCGGCGGCGGCGCTCGGCCTGGGCACGGTGCTGGCCGCCGCGCAGCTCAAGCTGATGGCCGCGCTGCCGCCCGAGCTGCGCTCGCGCGCCGACCGGATCCGCGAGCGATTCCACCTGGACGCGCCCGGCTGGTTCCGCGACAGCGAGCCACCCGAACACCTCGTGACGGTCGCCGGCGCGGTGTGGAACCAGCGGCGCCTGCACGTGCGCTACCGGCGCTGGGACAACACCGACGTGGAGCGGACGCTGGAGCCGCTCGGCGTGGTGCTCAAGGCCGGCGTCTGGTACGTCGTGGCCGGCACGGCGCCCGCCGACGGCGGGATCGGGGCCGAGCACCAGGTGCGCACGTTCCGGGCGTCGCGCGTGCTCGACGTCCGGGTGCTCGAAGAGGAGTTCACTCGGCCCGCCACGTTCGAGCTGGTCGGCTACTGGCGGGCGTGGACCGACCGGCTGCGCGGCGTGCTGTTCCGCGGCGAGGCGACCGTGCGGCTGGCTCCGCGCGCGGTCGAGCTGAGCTTCCTGCTCGGGCCGGTGATGGCCGGCGCGGTGCAGGTGGCGGCGCGGTACCCGGACGCAGACGGCTGGGTCACCGCTGTCATCCCGATCGAGTCGGTCGAGCACGCCCTGCACGACCTGCTGCGCTTCGGCGCGGACGCCGAAGTGCTCGAACCGCCCGAGCTGCGGGCCAGGGTCGCCGACGCCGCCGGCCGGCTGGCCGAGTTGTACGGCCAGCTCAGCCCAGGGCGTTGAGCAGGTCCGCGACCAGGTCGCCGGCGTCCTCGATGCCGACCGAGAGCCGGATCAGGTCGGCCGGCACCTCGAGCTCGGAGCCGACGACCGACGCGTGCGTCATCCGGCCGGGGTGCTCGATGAGCGACTCCACGCCACCGAGCGACTCGGCAAGGATGAACAGCCTGGTCCGCGCGCACACGTCCAAGGCGGCCGGCTCGCCGCCTTCTACGCTGAACGAGACGATCCCGCCGAACCGGCGCATCTGCTTGGCAGCCACCTCGTGGCCGGGGTGCTCGGGCAGGCCCGGGTAGTACACCCTGGTCACACGGCGGTGCGCGCGTAGCGCCTCGGCGACCCGCTCGGCGTTGTCGCTGTGCCGCTCCATCCGCACCGCGAGCGTCTTGATGCCGCGCAGCGTCAGCCAGGCGTCGAACGGGCTCGGCACGGCGCCGGCGCCGTTCTGCAGGAACGCCAGGTCCTGGGCCAGCTGGTCGTCGGAGGTCACCAGTGCACCGCCGACAACGTCGCTGTGCCCGCCGACGTACTTGGTCGTGGAGTGCACGACCACGTCGGCCCCGAGCGCGAGCGGCACCTGCAGGTAGGGCGAGGCGAAGGTGTTGTCGACGACGAGCCTGGCGCCGACCCCGTGCGCCAGGTCGGCCAGCGCCGGGATGTCGGCGATGCCGAGCAGCGGGTTGGTCGGCGTCTCGCTCCACAGCAGCTTGGTGTTGGGGCGAAGCGCCGCGCGCACGGCGTCCAGGTCGGACAGGTGGACCGGGGTGTGCTCGATGCCCCAGTGCTTGAGAACCTTGTCGACCAGCCGGAACGTCCCGCCGTAGGCGTCGTCGGGCAGCACGAGGTGGTCTCCTGGCCGCAACGTGGCGCGCAGCAGCGCGTCGGTGGTCGCCATGCCGGAGGCGAACGCCAGCCCGTGCCGGCCGCCCTCCAGCGCGGCCAGGCACTCTTCCAGGGCGGTGCGCGTCGGGTTGCCGGTCCGCGCGTACTCGTAGCCGCCGCGCAGTCCACCCACGCCGTCCTGGGCGAAGGTCGACGTGGCATGGATGGGCACGATGACCGAGCCGGTGTGCGGATCGGGCCGCTGGCCGGCGTGGATCGCCTTGGTGGCGAAGGCCAGCTCGGTGAGGTTCGTGGATTCGTTCATTCGGCCTTGATAACCAACGTCTTCATGATCATGTCCGCGAACGTCTGCTTCTTGGCAGTGAACAGCGGCGCCAGGAACCCGATGTAACACGGCAGCGCGTCGACGATGTGGCAGAAGTAGCGCAGTACACCGTTGCCGCCGCCGATCAGCTCGCCGGTCTGCTCCTTGATGACCTTGACCTTGGCGATCTTCTTCCCGTAGCTCTGGCCGGTGGTCCCGCCCAGGTAGGCGTTGTAGATCGCCCAGCCGAGCGCGGCGAAGAAGAACAGGTAGCCGATGAGCGCGAAGGCGGCGCTGTCGGTCGCGGCGACGACGATGAAGTAGAGGATGTAGGCGACGATCGACGGGCCGATGAAGTCGATCAGGCCGCCGATCGCCCTGGCCGGCCATTCGGCGAGCTGGTCAGGGCGCACCGCCATCTGCCCGGGGCCGCCATAACCGGCCTGCCCGTAGGGCTGCGCCGCCCACTGCTGCTGCCCGCCGTACGGCTGCGAGTGGCCGGGGCCGCCCTGACCGGGGTAGCCGGGATGGTGGCCTGGCTGGCCACCCCACTGCTGACCGGGTTGGCCGGGCTGCTGCTGGCCGGGCTGGGGGCCGCCGGTCCACGACTGCTGCGGCGGCGGGCCGCCCCACTGCTGTCCCTGGCCGGGGTGGCCCGGTTGCTGGCCGGGACCGCCCTGCTGCCCGTACTGGCCGGGCTGGGAGCCGCCCCACTGCTGCGGCCGCCCCTGCGGCGGGCCGCCGCAACCACGGGGCGGGCCCGGCTGGCCGTAGTGCTGCCCCCCCCGTCCTGGCCCCCCGGAGCCGCCCTGGCCCTGCGGGCCGCCCAAGTGACCCGGCTGGCCGCGGTACGGCTCACCCGGCCAACCAGGCCCAGCGCCGGGGCCACCTGGGCCGCCGGGACCAGGGCCGGGCCCGCCTGGTCCGCCGTATCCGCCAGGCCGGCCGGGGCCGCCTGGGCCACCGGGTCCCGGTGGCGGGAAAGCGCCTTGCTGGCCGGGACCGGGTGGCGGGAACCCGCCCGGACCGGTCTGCGTGCCGCCGCTTGGCGTCGACGGGCCGGGCGTGGACGCCGAGCCTGGCGGGACGACCTGGGTGGCGTCCGAACTGCCGTAGCGGTCGTCCTGATCCTGGTCGTCGCGGTCGGACGGGGGCGAAGTCATGGGTACCACCTGCGTTGCGTCGCTGTAGGGGTCGGATGGTTCAGCCGGCCGGGCCGATGACGGCCCGGATTCCAGCGCCGAGGAGATCACCTGCGTGGCCTCGGTTCCCTGGACCGACGTCGGCACGTCGGCGGCCGGGTACGGCGGTTGCTCGGCGGTACCGGACCGGGTGCCGGTCTCGGTGCCGCTGGATCCGATAACGCTGGATCCGGCACCGCCGGATCCGGTGAGCTCCGAGGCCGTGCTTTCGGAGCCCGCACCTGGGGCGCCGGTCGATCCGGCCGCGTGCCGGCCAGCTGGTGACTGGGGGTCCGGTGGGTCGGGGCGCAGTTGCGAAGCCTCGGTCCGCACGGTGACCGAGGTGTCGTCGACGTCAGGTGCCTCGGCGCCGGCGATGGGCGGGTTGCCGACGGGCGGGCCACCGACAGGCTGGTCGTCGCCGTCGTCCTCGCGGTCCTGGCCGAACCAGACGGCCTCGCCGGGGCCTTCGCGGTCGGGCTCGCCCGCCGGCCGCACGGGACCGCCCGGCTCGCGCACCGGCTGCGAGGGCAGTTCGACCTCGGGCTGGGGAGAACCGTACGGCGGCTGCGGACCGGTCATCGGGCCTCCAACCTCCTTCTCGTCGCGCCTGCTCGCGCAACGCTATCGGATCATCTGCGCCGCACACCTGAGCTGCCTCACCGGCCCGGTGATACGCGCGGCGCCGCAGTCAGCGACCGGCCAGGAAACCGAGCACGTCCTGCCTGGTGACTACGCCGGCCGGGCGGCCGTCGAGCAGCACCATGGCGCCGTCGCCTTTGGCCAGCGCGGCCATCGCGGCGCCGACCGACTCGCCGGCGCCGATGGTCGGCAGCGGCGGCGACATGTGCAACTCGACCCGGTCGGCGAGCCCGGCCTGTCCGGTGAACAACGCATCGAGCAGGTCGCGCTCGTTGACCGCGCCGACCACCTCGGCGGCCATCAGCGGCGGCTCGGCCTGGACCACCGGCATCTGGGACACGCCGAACTCGCGCAGGACGGCCACCGCGTCGGCGACGGTCTCGTTCGGGTGCACGTGCACCATGTCCGGCAGCGAGCCGTCCTTGCGGCGCAGCACGTCGCCGACCGAGGCTTCGGCATAGTCGGGCGGAAGGAAGCCGTACGAGGCCATCCAGGCGTCGTTGAACACCTTGGACAGGTAGCCGCGGCCGCTGTCGGGCAACAGCACCACGATCACGTCGTCCGGGCCGGCGCCCTCGGCGACCCGCAGCGCCGCCGCCACCGCCATCCCGCACGAACCGCCGACCAGCAGCGCCTCCTCGCGGGCCAGCCGGCGGGTGACCTCGAACGACTCGGCGTCGGACACCGCGATGATCCGGTCGCACACCTTCTGGTCATAGGTCGCCGGCCAGAAGTCCTCGCCGACGCCCTCGACCAGGTACGGCCGGCCGGAGCCGCCCGAGTACACCGAGCCCTCGGGGTCGGCGCCGATCACCTGGACCCGCCCGTCGCTGACCTCCTTGAGGTAGCGGCCGGCGCCGGAGATCGTCCCGCCGGTGCCGATGCCGGCCACGAAGTGGGTGATCCGGCCCTCGGTCTGGGTCCACAGCTCCGGGCCGGTGGTCAGGTAGTGCGACTGCGGGTTCTCCGGATTGGAGTACTGGTCGGGCTTCCACGCACCCTCGGTCTCGGCGACCAGCCGGTCGGAGACGTTGTAGTACGAGTCCGGGTGCTCCGGGGCGACCGCGGTCGGGCAGACCACGACCTGCGCACCGTAGGCCCGCAGCACGTCGCGCTTGTCCTCGCTCACCTTGTCGGGACAGACGAAGATGCAGTGGTAGCCGCGGCGTTGCGCGACCATCGCAAGGCCTACTCCGGTGTTGCCCGATGTCGGCTCGACGATCGTCCCGCCAGGCTGCAGCTGGCCGGACCGCTCGGCGGCCTCGACCATGCGCAGCGCGATGCGGTCCTTGACGCTGCCGCCGGGGTTGAAGTACTCGAGCTTGGCCAGGACCAGCGGGATCAGACCCTCGGTCACCCGACCGAGCCTGACCAGCGGGGTGTTGCCCACCAGATCCGCTACATGTTCGGCGTATTGCACGGCGGCGAGCGTAGCGTCGCCGGTCAACAACAATCGCATATCCGGAGTGGATGACCGAGACCGCGACGGGGTACACCACTGTTGTACGCCTGATGCGACCACTTCCTTGCGAAGTATCGCCTGTGTCGCATCACACGCGGAGCGGAAACGCTCCTGAAATCAGTGGGGAGTTGACTGACTGGAACATCGACCTGGGAGGAAACATGACCGGTCTGTTCAGGACCACCGCCATGGCGGCCGGAGCGGTAGGCGGACTCTCAGTGTCGATGTACGGACTTCTGTCCGAGCAGTCGAAGCGTGCACGGCGGGTGATCGGCCAACCACACGGCCAACCGATCTGCCGCGACTGCGCCGGCATCACCCGGTC
>OBLK01000117.1_pt1 | contig 29161 bp, 25 predicted proteins | sample 1518871 | NCBI WGS metagenome assembly OBLK01 (sample SAMEA2464837, study PRJEB22497) | soil metagenome | biome: Grassland; feature: Farmland; material: Clay | place: Australia | collected 2013-02-01 | depth 0.8 m
GTAGCACTAGATGAAAAATGAGAAAAAGTGTTCCAAATTCCGGTGGGGCAGATCAGTGCTGTCATCACCGTCGATGGATACTATAACTTGCAAATTCAAGGAATTTAGTTTGCAAAAATCTAGGATTTCATTTAGAACTGGCCCGATCCGTTCTTCTTCGTTGTATGCTGGAATGATTACTGACACATTAGCAGGAGGCTCAAGCTGTTGTTCGAAAAGATTTTGCGGTTCCAATGTTTACTGATGTTAATATTCTTAAAGTGATATGAATTTTTGTTCTAGACATATAGTCTCATCCCTGCTATATTCGAAAGCGGATAAAATACGACATGAATAGTAAAAGCCAACTTGATGGTCACTTAATCTTCAGCATTTATTGTGGTAATCATCACGTACACTGATCAATATTCCCTTATCAAGTCTAACACGGTGGGAAGTCAGGCGTTTTAAAGACTAAATAATACTGCTTATTTCCTTTTCAACCGCCCGGTAAACCTTGTCTGTATTCCAGTAATGCCAAGAACCCCACCTTCCAACACTTGTTATTCCTCGATTCTTTAACTGAAGTTGGAATTTATCCCTCAGTTTTCCATGACCTTTTAGGTATATTGGGTACCCAAATTCATTAACCCATGCTTCCGAGAACAAGATCTCGTCGCGTGACTCTAATATATGCAATTTAAATAGTCCTTCAATGACTTTTTCCCTGACAGTTGATTTATTTATCTTTTCCCACTTTGGCACAGTCACTTCGGCGATTAAATTGGATTTGCCAGCTGGGGTATCCGTAGTCAGATTGTTCATCCAAGTATACCTGTGAAATACGACATGTGGGTCTGGAACATAAACTGCATGTTGATATGGCGCTTCTTTGTCTATGGCTATTCCAACAACCACCACGCTATTGTAATCAAACTTTTCTGTTAAGTTTCTATCATCTTCATGTGAAAAGATCATTGGAGCAATCACCTGAGGAGGCAGGGTGTTGACAAGTAGCCTGCAATTATGAGCATTGTTAATACCCCACTGATCTCGATCAGAAATGATGTTTGTGACCTCAGTCGACGGGTAAATATCAACTCCCAATAATTCTACGATGTGCAATAGAGAATCATATAGAGACTGGATTCCGCCTTCGGCCGGGTAAAAGAAATAGGCCTGTTCTTTGTACCCCGTAGATGGTATTCCTGCTACTGAATCTATAATATCTTTCAAATTTGGAAACGGCAATCTACCGGGCGAAAACACCCAATCGGCATCCATGGAACTAGGCTCTCTTTTCCATATCTTCCTGTTGTATGGCATCATATACCGATTTGCCATAGATTGCCCAAAAAAACCGTAGATCCACTCCTCGAAGTCGGCTGGAACCCAATCGCGTGTTCTTGCCATATCCACCATTCTTTCTATGATTCCATTTCCGATTTCCGATCTTGTCTGAGGTTCAAGCAGAAACATACCGTTCTCGAATGGATACGGAATGTATCTTCCTTCATAGAAAACGAAAGCTTTCCTTTCTACTTTTCTTATGTTGTCTCCAAGTAATGATGTAATATTCTCGAGAATTTGTTGGTCCTTGCTGAACAATATGTGAGGTCCTCCAGTATCAAAGGTGAAACCTTTCTTCTTTACTGATCTCAACAATCCACCCATGTTGTTTAGATCCTCTTTTTCGAAGATTGCGACCTTAGCTTCAGGGTTTTGCTCTTTTAACATCCTTGCAGCAAGGAGTCCTGCCCAGCCACCTCCAAGAATTCCTACATCATACATCCTACTGGAGATTTGTCAGTAGTTATTAAATTGTCCAATACCCAGAAATTGCCCGATCAATAAAGTCTATTGGTAAGACTTACCATCAATCGGATCAAAAACGCCCTTAAAATGGCACTTATCCGAGGAACCATGAGATTGTAATATCCCGAGAAAAGTTTCTATATATACCCAGGTTTGATTTATCATTGCTTGATCCCTCGGGATTGAAGCTCAATGATCGAAAGGTACAGTGGATCATCAGTCAGAAGGAGAAGCGTGTATCAAGCAGCGAAATAGCACGTTCCATGCATGTAACAGTGCAGTACGTGAACAGCATATGGAAGAATTACAGGGAGATCGGAAAGAGAACCCTGAGGGAGAAGGGCCCAAAACCTCATCAGATCACTGATGCTGAGATACAGGCAGTCATGGAGGCAAGGCAGAGGCACCCCAACGCGGGTGCCATTGCCATTGAGAATTACCTCATGGAGAATGGCCTAATGATTTCGCACAACAGGATACACAGAATACTCATCGAATCGGGTATGGCTATGGAAGATCCAAACAAGAAGAAACAACGAAAATGGGTAAGATACGAAAGAAAGCACTCAAACTCACTGTGGCACATGGACTGGGCAGAGTACAGGGAAGAGCAGCTCCTCGTCATAGAGGATGATGCTTCCAGATACATCGTCGGATTTGGATCATTTGATTCTGCCACCACTGAGAACAGCCTCATTGTTCTCAGGAAGGCAATAGAAGAGCACGGAAAGCCGAGGGAGATCATGACAGATCATGGTACACAGTTCTTCTCAAACGGGAAGAACGGCGAGCCCGGAGGTCCAAATGAGTTCCAGAGATTCCTTGAATCAGAGGGAATAAGGCACATCCTCGCAAGGGTGAAGCATCCCCAGACAAACGGCAAGCTGGAGAGGTTCAACGGTACACTGAAGGGATTGAGGAAGCACTTCGGCACCTGGGAGGAAGTTGTGTACTATTACAACAATGAGAGGAGGCACATGTCTCTCAGTGATAAAGAGAGGCCTGTTGTGACCCCAGCAATGGCATATGAGGAGAAGATGAACAATGGTGAGGAAGAAGAGGCAGTATAAAAAGAAACAATACTCAGGATATCACAGGAACCATGAGATAGTAACCTTATAGACACTGTAGATAGCAAGAATCATAAGATGAAGTGTAGAAAGTTGCATGCCCTCAACGTTCCTTATAGCGATTAAGGATATTATTTTCCTATGCAAGTCTGGCGAGGAAAGATGAACAGTGTGCATATTGTATGTAATGTTCTGTGGATGGGTCCTGTAAAATACGTAATCTCCATACATGACCCCAACGTTTAACTCGAACAAGCCTATGACTGCAATGACCCAATCTTCATAAATCCAGTCATATGTTGGAAATGGGAGTCTTTCAAATCTTTTGCAGATTAACTTGGACGCTTTCCTGTTAATAAAAATTGTATTTATGTCGATCGAATTACTGTACATCTGTCGTAGCCTTAGACGGCGAATATTTTTCGATATTTCATATAGCCTTCCACCAGTTCTCCTTCCCGAGGTATCAATCAAGACTGGTGAACTGAAAGCAAAGTCAGAGTTCCCTTCTGAAAAGTAATCTATCATTTTACGAATGTAGTCGGTAGAATAGAGGTTATCGTAATCCAGAAAGGTCGTAAAGTCTGACTGAGAGATTTTGAGTCCGTAAAAAAGTGATCTGAAAGGTGACATGTGTGGGTGCTTTATGATACCTATTGTCCTATTGGAAATTTGTTTTGAAAAAAATTGATTGAGTTTTTCTAGAGTATTGTCTGAGGTACCTTCATCAAAGAGTATAAGCACTTGTATATTGCCAGGGTAATCTTGACTGTAAACGGAATCAACAGCTGCTCCTATGTATGCCTGGGCATTAAATGCACGTATAATGACATTTACTACTGGGTTGGAGTTTGTGACTTTCTCCTCAGAAGTTGGCATTTCATCATTAAAAACTATTGTCTTATTGAAGTTTTCTATCAATCGTGCTTCTGGAGGAAGTCTGATATTCTACATACCGACAGGTCAAGGGACGTTCTTTATTGGGGAAAACAGTAGCGCCATAAGAATTAATTATATATTAGCGATAAAACCGCGTTGAAAATAAACGTCAGGGATTCTGCATCCCAAGGGGCGGTATTCCAGTACGTCTCGACTGCAATAATACTGGTATCCGGAGTAGTCTTCTACACTTTTCTGATGCATCTTTTTACGCCGCTGCTGGTTGGAAGTATAGTTCTTGTAATCACGATTACACAGATTCTTTCGTCAGTTTTCTATGTTCCATTTTATGACGCAGCCTCGCATTTTATTTCTTACTACATAGATGATAAACAAGAAATTAGCTGGCTTGTTACTAATTTCACCGTCATAGGTCTCATTTTATCAATTATTTCCCTGCTTTTACTCTACTTAATTTCCCCAGTTTTGTCAATGCTGTTCTTTCACAGTGATTCGTATGTGCCCGTGCTTAGAATAGCATCAGTGTATCTTTCTGCGTCTATCTTCGCTAAGATAGTATCTGGTTTGGCTTATGGAATGCAGAAGTTCAGAAGAGTGAGCTCAATCAATGCAATCTCTTCGGTGATAGGATTTTCTCTCGCTACAGTTTTTGCCATTTTCTTCGATAGATTGTCACTGATTATTATTGGTCTTCTTGCAGGCCAAGTATTTATAATAATTTCACTACTACCGGACATCCCGCAGAAATCAAGAAGTCACTTAGGCGGAAAGAGAAGCATTCGCACTATGGATCTGTTAAAATATGCAGCCCCTTTTGTTGTGATGGTAGTGGTGGGAAGTGCATCAGATCATGTTGATAAACTGATCACCGCATTTTTTCTTAACGTACCTTCCGTTGGGATTTATAATCTATCGCTTCTGATATCTACTGGTTTGTTTGGTTCCTTCAGGACAATTAACCAGATCCTAATTCCTAAGTTCTCAGAAATCTATGCCAGGGGTGACATAGAGGATCTTAAAAGTAATGTTGACAGGTCTTCGAGGATTCTCTCATCACTTTATATACCTGTCAGCCTGTTTTTAATTGCGGTTTCGAAACCCCTGGTTTACCTGCTTGGAGGGCCAGATTACGGTAGTGCAATTCTCCCCCTTGATTTGTTATTACTTCTGACTGCGATGTCGTTGCCCTCAATCATACTTTCCGCTATTATTGCCTCCGTGAGGCAGACAAAAATTGCATACCTTACATCTCCTTTGTCATTGGCAACAAATATAGGTCTCTCTGTTGCTCTGATTCCCACGCTTGGGATCCTTGGTGCTTCCATTGGGTTCGGCTTTATGCTTCCGATAAGGGCAATTATCCTCTATGTTTATGTTAAAAAGAAAGGAATGTACAATGTCATGCCATTGCCAATACTCAAGGTCTGGGCCATAAGTCTCATCATGCTCGCGTTAATTGTACTTGTAGAACTGATTTTGGGAGATGGAGTACTTTCGTTATTATATCTCGTACCATTGGGCGTTTTCATGTATATCATACTGCTAAGAGCAAGCCATATTCTTTCAAAAGATGATGCGAGATTAATAGCTGATGCTTTTCCAGCTCGTTATCGGGGCCTCCGGGAAAAAATCCAGAGAATTCTCTCAGGTTGATTTCTGCTTGGATTGAATGTTATATGTGTGGCGTGGCAATCTATTGTTATTTATATAAGGGATGCGAAAACAGAAAATAGAATCCACATCAGTTCGGATCAAGTTCAGGTGAGTAGGGGTTCATAAAATTCTTATATCTGAAGTAGTATATTATGCTGACCAGTACTGGCAAGAACTTTCCTAGAATACCTGCCAGGTATATCCTTCTTCCATGCGTTAGCCCTAATTTCTTCGACAAACTTAGATAATTTGAGTGTTCTTTTAAGCTCAACTTGTTTCTTCCCTTGGATGACAGCCCCATTAGAATTTTGTACTCGAGTATATAGAATTGCAGTATATCTCTTGTAAGACTTCCACACGTTACTTCTCTTGTCTTGGCCATTTCTCTAATCAATGTCTCATTTGTTCCCGAGATCCATTTTGAAAATTCTTGAACGTTTGAAACTTTTGCATGGCTTAAACTCTGATGAACTCTGAATGATGTCAATAACTCTGAGGTAAACATAAGTTCCCACGGGCTATCCAGAGATTGGAAAAACAGGAATGAGTCGGGTATTTTAGAAACTTCTCTGAACTCATCGCCGTTACCCTTGATTAACATTTTCCTGATACTAATGGAGCTGATATTGTGAAAAGCGTGTTGAGAAAGAATTCCTGAAATGTCTCTTTCATTCTTGTCTAATCTACTTATAACTACCGTATTTTTCAATTGGAGATAATATGGATTAGGTTGAACTGTACCTCTTGAATCAATGGTATGGAACGAGTTATGTAGGAATACGAGTTGAGAATTTGCCATAAATGTATCCCTTACGAATTTTAATTTCCCGGGAAAAAATAAATCATCATCCTCCAGGAAGCAAATTATGTCTCCATTGGCTGAGAGTATACCTTCTGAGAATTTGCTTCCAACCTTAGAGCTTTGAGTGTATATAGATCTAACCTTTTCTTTCTTGAGATACTCGTCAATCTTTTGATTCTTAAAATTCTTTACAACAATTACTTCATACAAGCCCCTTGGAAGCGTTTGTTGCAGAACGGACTCTACTGCAGATAAGATATACTCCTCTCTTGAATGAGCTACTATTATGACAGATATCTCAATAGAAGCCATGTTGTCCTATACTTAAGACGGATAAATATTTGTTTCAATATTTACCCTAACTGTCTTTCATATTCTGATATTGCTCTGAAGAAAGATTCATGCATATACTCAAAGGAGTATAACTTCGCCGTTTCAAAGCCAGCCTTGGCCAATTTTATTCTAAGGTCCCTCTGAGTCAATAGCCTTGAAATGACGCTAATGGAGTTATTTATGTAATCCTCATAAACGAGCATCCCATTTTGCCCGTCGTTAAGGTACTCTCTAACACCACCATTGTCAATACTTACGACAGCCACACCTGCGGCCATAGCCTCAATTCCGATGAGAGAAAACCCCTCGATTAAGGATGGGAGAAAAAAAACAGTAGCGTTTCCCAACAGTTTGATTAGGTCTTTATCATTGATAAAGCCAAGATGCTCGACACCTTTCGGAATATCCTTCGGTCTGTAATTTCCAAATGAAACCAACCTCGCGTTAGGGAATTTCTCAGCAACGCCTGCTGCAACCTGCAATGCAATTTCAGAACCCTTATCCAACCCTTCACGCAGTGGAAAAACAACCAAGTCAGCTATCCTGTTTTCAGGAGGTATATTCGAATGATACTTTTCAATATCATGTCCAATTCTAGTCCTGATCGGCTTCGAGTCCCTGAACTTGTCATAGGTCTTCTCATTGATCACTATTTTCTTGAGATCAAGGCCATATGACTTCGAAGCCAACGGCAAGACATAATCAGAGAAAGATATTTCGTCCTCGTGATGGTGTATCAAGTAATATTTACGCTTAGCTCCATTCATATTCGTTAATAGGAAAGAGGTCTGCCATGATGCTGCAATAGCTCTCTCGACACAATGTCTTGATACCTGTTTAAAGCTAAAAAACAACCTTACATCATCCAGCTCCTCCTTGTATTCGATGCGCATCAGAAAGCGCAAAATCGGCAAGATTGTTCTGAAGCCTATTTTAGTGTTGACTATTGTCTCATAAAGCCGAAATACATATTTTCTCTTTTTGAGGAAGGATTTTACCAATGGGTCCTTGTCCACAAGGTAGATTTCCTTGTACACATCATTAATGAAAGCCAGCCCAACATTATACCCCATTCTGGAGAGCCCGCGGCAGAGCTCATAAGTCACTTTGTGCCCGCCAGTTGGGTAAGGGAGTGTTCCTGGAAGAAGGAACAAATAATCAAAGGAATCATTCTGTCTCCTCCTATTTCGGTACATTGAATTGAACGCAATGATACAAAGATATAGTAATATTTTTTTTAAAGAATCTGTGAATGGAATTGGGCAATTTCAGGGTAAATTAATTGTCTGATAGAGTAAATAATGGCTCCCAAAGACAAAAAAACTAATTTATATCATAACGTGAAATCCCATGTAATCTAATGACCAATAAGTTGATGATAGCAATAGATCCGATTTCTCCGAAATTTTCAGTACAACTACAGCTTATCAAGACCTTGATAGCCCATCTAAGGAATTTGTATGAAGTCATTATCTTCTCCCCATACCTGCCTAATGAGACAGTCCAGGAACTTCAAGAACTGAATGCTTCTGTAAGAGTTGGAAAAAAGAATGGGCTTCTCCTAAACAGATTGCTTTCATTGTTTGGTGCCAGCAATGAAACCACACTCTGGATAGAGGGTTGGATTCGGGAGAATATATTGTATAGAAATTCACAGGAATTGTCAAGCGAGATTGACGCCTCTTTTCCGGTCAAGGTTTTGAATCTATCAATGACAAACCCAGTTAAGTCAGATGTGTGGTGGATCCAGGGACCACCAATAGACCACGCCATTAAGAATTATTCCGAGACGAGTCTTCCAGCGAAAATCACTCGATTACTTTTAGGAAAGATTCTTCTGCATCTTGAGAAACGTACTCTCACAAAATACAAAAAAAATGCAAAGAAGAAAGTGACTAATTCAAAGCATCTGGAGAGTCTTTATAATGCAATGGGGTTTAATGTTGATACAACAATCTATACGACGAAGGATTTTTCATCCTTTAAACCTACTACCACAGCTCCGTCAAGAGATTTTGTCTTGGTGTATCTAGGCAAGGAAACAGATCTTGAACCTATCAAGGACTTGATATGGAACGGAGTGAAAATCGTAGCTTTCGGTAGCAAGTACATATCCAGTAGGCAGTATCACGAGATTAGAAATCAAGTATTATTCAAAGAGAATATATCAGATAAGTCTCTCGCCAATCTGTATACAAATGCTTTATTTACTGCATTTCCATTTACTGATGAGCCTTTTGGATACGTGCCGGTAGAGTCAATGGCATGTGGCACGCCGGTTCTCACCTATAACAAGCAAGGCCCATCTGAAACAGTAATAAATGGAGTTACGGGATGGTTAACTGAGTCTAAGACCGCCTTTGTTCAGTGTGGGGTGAAACTGTGGAAAAGCAGGAAGACGTTATTATCCCCAGGTGACTGTATAATGAGGGCAAGTCAGTTCTCAATTGAACGAAATATTGAGAAGATCATTGTATTATTGGAAGGTGCTATCAGTGAGTAACGAAAATGTTACCTATCCCGTATTTAATTCTATGGTTCGCTTGTGACAGACCAAGCTTCAGGCACTTCAGGAATTACCTGTGATTAGGGCTTCCGTTTATCAAGCAGGGTTTATATCGGTAAATAACCCCTTTGACAGGAAAATTTATAGAACCTAATGATGTCCCATCGAAAGACTTGCAGACCATTGGCATCATTAACGCATCTGAGAGATTTGCTGGAATCACTAATATTATGCTACAGTACAAAAATGCTTTCCAAAATATTGGTTTGTGCTCCAAATGGTTCCAGCTGATGGATAAAAAAGATCCAGGCCAATATCCGGTTGGAGAAGTCAAAATACAAGGGAATACATTTTTTGGGGAGACCTTGAGTATGGGTATAAACAGACTATTTTGCTTCAAGCAGAAGATGAAGTCTGCCGAGTGCGATTTGGCATTTATATCCGATCCAACGTTAATCAGGACATTTGGTCCAAACGTGAAGGCTGTGACTTTCGTGCATGATTTGAGACCTCTCACTGAGTATGCTGACAGAAAAGTGACTACTTTGATATACCGCCACCTTCTTAAAAACCTTAAAGAATCATCTCTGTTAATAGTGCCAAGCATGAAGACCAAAGTAGAGCTTTTGGAATTCGGTTTTGAAAAGGATAGAATTGAGGTGGTGATTGAAAGTACCTTGTTTAAAAAGACGCCATCTCACATATCCGAATCGGCCGACAGAATCACGTCCTCTGGAAAGATAACCGTAGCCTACGTTGCTCAGGATAAACCGCACAAAAACATAGTTTTCTTTCTGGAACTGGCAAAGATTGCTCATTTGCAGGGGAATAAAATAGAATTTATCTTAGTATCAAAACTGAAAAGGTCAACCAAAGAACAACTTAATTCTTTTACACTGCCGAATCTTTGCGTCGTTGAAAACGCAGAGAACATGGAAGAGGTTTACTCTAATACTGATGTGCTAATTTATCCATCTCGTTACGAAGGTTTTGGCATCCCACTTGTGGAAGCGATGGCCTTTGGAATTCCAATCATTGCCAATGACATCGAACCAATGAAGGAGATAGTTGGGGATGCTGGTCAGTTGGTTCCGCTTGATTCCCCTGTCCAGTGGATCGAATGCATAACACAGCTTCTTGACGTTAATCTATACAGGGAATCAGCAGAAAAATCAATCAGACAGTTTGATAATTATTCACAAATGAAGTTTCTCAGGCGTGTAAGGCAAGTTTTTCAAAAGATCATTTCCGAGGTATGAAAGTGAAAGAGGGCAGCATTGATGAAGAGGTTGGTAGTAATTTGAGCATCAAGCAAAGGCGCCCTCATTTTAAAGATTATGTTATTTTGATGATCATCATTTTGCTCTATTCTGCCGTCTTTTCCTACCTTTCCTATCTCAGGGTTTTAAATTTCCTTGCGCTTAACTGGGATTTGGGAATAGCAATGCAAACTCTGTGGACTACCACTCACGGTTATTTGATGTTTGAGACTAGTGATCTGACATTCTTCGGTGTCCATAGCTTTCTTCAAATCCACAGTGCATATATTGCATTTCCGATCTCGTACATATATCGTCTCCTGCCCTACTCACTAACGCTGTTTGTAATCCAGGCTACTGTTTTATCTTCTTCCATTATTCCCCTTTATTTCCTTGCAAGAAATAAAATTGAAAACAATACAATTCTGTTTCTCTTCATTTTACTGTATCTATTCAACTTCCTTATGATCTCTGGATATATGTACGATTTCCACTGGGAATCTTTCCTGCCACTGGAATTTCTCAGCATGTTTTACTTGGTTGAGAGGAAGAAATATGCCCTCTCATTAGTACCATTCATTATTGGAGTCTCGACACTAGAAGTGTTTCCTTTTCTGGCGATGGGGATAATACTATTTTCCTCATTTTCAAAATTTGGGCTCAGATTCCTGGATATTAAGAGTATGATATTTGTGAGGGAATGGAGAATATTAACTCTTATTTTTGTAATCTCTGTTATATCATATATATCCATTAGGGCGATTCAGTATATTCTCTTGCCTCACTTAGTAGGTGGAACCACACAAACGGGTTCAGTAACTGCTTCCGTTCGGGGTCTTTTCTTGATCAACTTGTCATTTCCCTTCATAGGGAATGCCTCTGTTTATTGGTTAATGCTTTACGCATCGTTTGGATTTCTTGGTCTGCTTTCGCCGAAACATTTTGTTTTGGCGCTACCCTGGTTTTTCTTTACTATTTTTCTAAATGAAGGATATGCCTCATTGGGTTTTCAATACTCCTTGGTTGCTGCTCCACCCATTGCAGTTGCATCTGTTAACGGCCTATCAAAGATCAAATCTGATAGGGTGCCCATTTTTATGTTTTCGTTGATAGCTTTACTTCTGTTTGTGTTAACTGTACATAATTCCTGGCAGATTGTTGAGACTATTCCATTAGACGTAGTGGGTTTTCTTTCATTGTCATTTATATTTTTCTTTGTCATACTGTTTGACCCGAGCGGAACGTCTAAAGGTGAAAGGTACGCTATCATCAGGGATCAATTAGCAAGGAAAATCCCAAAGGCAAGACCCATATCGAAAGGGAAAGTGTTAGCATTTCTCGGTATTCTGTTAGTTTTGAATATCGCCCTTTCCCCTTTAAACACCAACAATTTTGGGCATAGTAATTCACCGGGTTATTGGCTTAAATATGGGTATAACGCAGAATACCAATTCATGGGTAAATTAGTTGAAGACGTTCCCCAGAAAGCTACTGTTCTTGCTTCAGACAACTTGTTCCCCTTTGTGGCGAATAATCCAAATTCATATTCACTTGCATGGTTCCCTCCAAGTGAGTACAGCCAAAGGGTTCCATTTTTTCCATTCAATCAATCCAATTTGCCAGCCTATGTTTTAGTCGATGCTTCACAGTTTTCCCTGATTCCCAATTTCTTGAAGGAAACGCTATTTAACACCTCCGATTACGGTCTGGTCTCTTACGTATACTCCCTGACACAGTACCCTGGATCAATCTATCTGTTTGAGAAAGGATATAAATTGAACAGCCCTTCTGCTTATTACCCATACCAAAATGTTTCATTGTTCAATCTGGATGGCAGACAACTCAGTTCAGGGCAATTCGGGGTAAAAATTCCTAATCCAAATAATGCTTCCAGTGTTCTTATTGAAAATAAGCATGTCTTTAATGAAGGAATAGACACAGGAAACATTTGGTATGGCCCCTATTACACCTTTCTCCCCGGGAAATATTCGCTCAAATTCAATGTTTCATTCAACTCTATAAAGGGCAATCTTTCTGAAAATAGCACTATTCTCACAGTTGACTGGATTGTTTTTGATACGATAAGCTTGTTGAATTCAAACATATCAATGTCAAAGATTGCTGGTCCGGGGTACTATACTTTCAGCTACACAGTTAATTTGAGCCAGCCATATCCAAACTCAGAAATAAGAGGATTCACCTCATACTCCAATGGTACACCCAATGCAGATATTGTCCTGAATAATATACAATTGGAGCGGGTCTGAGACTTCTTTTCAAGATCCTAAAACTTGATTTATGGAGATTTGTCAAATAGTGATTTCAGTTCGGCAAGATAAAGTCGTCCATTTTTGAGGAAAAAAACTATTTTTTGAAACTTTGTAACCATATATGGGGCATAGATTAATATCCAACCTTTTGAATTACCTTCCAGATGCTGTCTGTGGGTGGCATATCCGTAGTATTGGGAGTCCTCAACGAGGAGGACAATGTACAGGAATTGCTTGATTCCTTTGATCGTATTATTTCCGAAAACAACCTTCATTCTATTAATGAACTCGTCTTTGTGGATGATGGTAGTACAGATTCTACCAAAGAGATCATAAGGAGAAGCATGAATTCGGGCCATAGCTATAGGATCAAGCTCGTCGAAAGATGGCAAAAGATGGGCATGGTTAATGCGTGCATAACGGGTTCACAACAGGCTTCCAATCGAACGGTCATTGTGATGGACTCGGACCTTCAGCACCCGCTTGAGGCGGTCCCAAGGATGATAGAAAAGTCACGTGGTAAGTCGGAATTAATCATCGCATCGAGATATATGAAGGGGGGTTCTAATTCGTGGTCGCCGGTGAGGGGAGTCATTAGCCGAGGAGCTGTATTCATGTCGCACATTTTCCTCCCAGCGACGAGGGGTGTAAAAGACCCGATCTCAGGGTATTTTATGACAGATGTGAAATACATTTCATGCCTGTTTCCATATGCCGACTCATACAAGCTAGCCCTATACATAATGGCCGCCAATCCGTCAATTTCGGTGGAAGAGGTACCATTCACGATGGTAGATAGGGAGAGGGGATCCTCAAAAATAGTCGATAAGAATTTTTTGTTTCTACTTAAATACATGATGGAGTTAATACGGTATTGGAGGATTTCAGCGAAGATATACGCTAGAATTGTTCTGAGAGACTTTACAAAAGCGGACTATAATTCACATTGATTTGTAAGATAGGTCATCCCAACTATACAACTTGTGTTTCCCGATATTGGTCTAGATGTAGCGAATATCAGAGTAGACTCCTTATATGAACCGAAAACTTTTATGATCAATTCCGAGTTCTTTATTTAATTACGGATATGGCACATCCATCAGTATAATATCATACTTATCGATCAGAATATGATGAAAGGCGTTATCCTTCATGGGGGCAATGGGACCAGATTGCGACCCCTTACATACACTGACGTCAAGCAGCTACTACCGTTGGCCGGCAGACCTGTCAGCGAGTACGCCCTCATGAACCTGATCGAGATTGGAATAAAAGAGATAAATATCGTTATAGGCGACGTTGGAAAGAGCGAGGTGCAGGAATATTATGGGGATGGCTCCAATTGGGGAGTTAGCATAACGTATACATATCAAGGAAAACCACTAGGAATTGCACATGCTATAGGTATGACAAGAGGGTTCGTAGGGAACGACAGATTTGTCGTAGTCCTTGGCGATAATTATTTCCAGAGTGGCCTGAAGTCGTTGGTCGACAAGTTTAGTTCAAAGAGCTTCGACACCCTTATCGCACTCACGAAGGTAAACAATCCCTCACAGTTTGGAATTGCGGAAGTGAGTAATGGAAAAATAGTCTCACTGGTAGAGAAACCAAAGGAGCCCAGATCTGACCTCGCAATAGCCGGTGCATACTTTCTTTCTCCTGCGATCTTTCCGATAATAGACGGGTTGAAACCCTCCTGGAGGGATGAACTTGAGATAACTGAGGCATTCCAGATAATGCTTGATCGGGAAATGTCAATAGGGTATTCGGTTATCACCGGATGGTGGAAGGATACAGGCACGGTAGATGAGTTTCTGGACTGCAACAGAATGGTTTTGGACAAATTGGATTCTAATGTTCCCACGGACTATGAATATAGTTCTGTGAACATTTCAGGAAGGGTTCATATAGGAAAGAATGTAGAATTTAAAGGTACAACTAAAGTTCTGGGACCATGTTACATAGGAGATAGATCAGTGATAGAGGACTCCTTCATAGGCCCTTTTACATCAATAGGGGTTAACTGCCATCTTAAGACCTTGGAGATCGAGGACTCTATTGTAATGGATGGGAGCAGTCTTGAGATTTCTGACGGAGTAAGGATATGCGGTAGTCTCATAGGATCAAACGTTTCTGTAATGCCCACAAAATCAAAATCCAGGACTATTCGTCTCATCGTAGGAAGAGACTCGAAGTTGGAGCTATGAGTGTGTTTTAATGAGCAAAATTATGATCCTTGGCGCGGGTGGTCAACTAGGAAGAGAGTTTGTAAAGCTATACCCTGACTCTGTTAAGGTTTATCATTCCATTTCAAAGCTTGGTCGTTCTGTTGATTTCGCTGACTATGCGACACTTTCAGAAATCGTCAGTTCAGAGGAGCCTGATGTTTTGATTAACGCAGCAGCCTTGGCAAACGTAGATTTGTGTGAAAAGAATCATGTGCTTGCCTATGCCGTGAATGGGGAGGCACCTGGAATTTTGGCACGTGTGTGCAATGACATTGGAGCCAAGATTGTACACGTTTCCACAGATTACGTGTTTGATGGGATTCTAGGCAGGTATTCTGAGGAATCTATACCAAATCCAATCAATTACTACGGATTATCAAAACTAATTGGGGATGTACAGGTGCTTCTATATCCTAACTCCCTCGTAGTAAGAACATCCGGTGTTTTTGGCTACACAAAGAATTTTCCGATGTTTGTTTTGGACACACTGAAAGAGGGAAAGCAAGTTAAAGCAATACATGGATATTACTCGCCAATACACGCTGCAAATCTTGCCAATGCAATATCGGAGTTGGTTGTTAGGGAAGAAAAAGGCCTCATAAATGTAGCTGGTGAAAGAATCTCACGATACGACTTTGCTCTGAGGATTGCTGATGCCTTCTCACTTCAACGCTCCCTTGTGAATAAGGCCGATGATGTAGCCTCAATGATGGCAAAAAGGCCATTCGACTCTTCACTAGATTCCACTAAGGCCCTTTCCTTGATCAAGAAAGACTTTTCCTCAATAGACTCAAACATAGCAGCTATGAAGGAGACGCTTGGATTACTGAGAGAATGAAATTAAAATAGCAATGGGATATTCTGTCTTGGATGCCATTCAAATTCACACCAAAGGAGATTGCCGATGTTATCCTGATCGAGCCAAAAGCATTCTCGGATGACAGAGGATACTTCTTCGAGAACTACAAGAAATCTGATTTTCTCAATAATGGGATAGAATACGATTTTGTGCAGGACAATACATCTTTCTCAGATGGAAACGTTATTAGAGGGCTTCACTTTCAGGCACCACCCTACGATCAAGGTAAACTGGTACGAACCATTAATGGAAAGATCCTCGACGTGGCCGTGGATGTCAGAAAAGGCTCGCCAACATACGGAAAATGGGTCTCCGAAGTCCTGAGTGGGGAAGACATGAAGATGCTATGGATTCCTCCTGGGTTTGCCCATGGGTTTCTTACACTCACAGAAAGCCTCGTACACTACAAGGTTACAGGTGAGTACAACAAGGAATCAGAAGGCGGGCTGTTATGGAACGACCCTGAGCTGGGCATACCCTCGCCTTCCAAGGATGTTCAGCTTTCGCCCAAGGATGAGGAGTGGCCGACCATTAGTGAGTTGAAGTCACCATTCATCTACAAAAGAGGTCGATAAATTGAAGATATTTGTCACAGGAGGTACGGGCTATATTGGAAGAGTCCTAGTCCCAATGCTTGTCGAGCATGGTCATGAAGTTACGGTGCTCGACAGGATGTTTCTAAACTACGATGACGTAGAGTCTGAATATAAAGACCTTGGATGCAACCTCATCAGGGATGACATCAGATATTTTGATCCATCGTTGCTCAGGGACCACGATGCTGTTGTGGACCTTGCCGCGCTGTCCAATGACCCGGCAGGGGATCTCGATCCGATGAAGACCTGGGACATAAACTACATCGGAAGGGTTAGGGTAGCCAGGCTTTCCAAGAAGCTCGGTGTGAAAAAGTACCTTGTATCATCATCCTGCAGCGTCTATGGGTTCAGGGACTACGTAGCGGATGAGAAATCTACGGTTAACCCACTTACCACTTATGCACAGGCCAATGTCGAGGTCGAAAAAGACAACCTGAGGCTTGGTGATTCAAAGTTTACCTCGGTTGCGCTCAGGCTGGCGACCGCATTCGGCTTCTCAAAGCGGATGAGGTTTGACCTTGCCATCAACGCTATGGCCCTGAATGCCCAGAAGAAAGGAAAGTTGGGACTGATGAGAGATGGCGAGCAATATCGGCCATTCGTGCACGTTGTCGACATCTCCAGAGCTATTGAGACGGCCCTGGAAAGTGATGAGGAGCTTGTGAACGGCGAGGTATTCAACGTTGGGTCTTCCACCTTGAATGTTAAGTTGAAGGATCTAGCTGAGACCGTCAAGAATGCTGTGAATAAGGACTCCGAGATATTCTGGTACGGGGACCCTGATACGAGATCCTACAGAGCCTCCTTCAGCAAGATAGAGTCTGTACTGGGCTACAACACCACAGTGACGATCGAAGATGGCGTAATGGAAATAAAGGAGAAGCTTGAAAACAACTCATTGGGCGATTATCCCGAGACACACACCATGGAACGATACAAATACCTGTTGGGCACTGAAAAAAAGGGCCTTTATCTTGACAAATCTAGAATTTTACTTTGAGGGGAAGAAGGTCTGAAGACTCAAACCCTCGTTTCTTCACAATTATTCTCCGACAAACAGAATCCTGCTTCCAGCATATTCCAGGGATATGCTCTCTTCCTTGAATGGTGCTGCAGCAAAGACAACAGCGGATCTTCTTTCTGGCGGGACGAGCAGGAGGAGAAAGCCTCCTCCGCCTGCACCTACCAGTTTCCCTCCAAATGCGCCCGCATCAATTGATGACCTGTACCTGTCGTCTATGTATCCTGAAGATATGCCATTGGCTAAGGTCTTCTTGAGGTTCCAGTTCTCGTGCATAAATTTGCCGAGTGTGGCCATATCGCCTTCCCTGACTGCGTTAAAAGAGCTGTGGGCCATTTCGGCCATCTTCCTGTAAGTTGACATCTTATCCGAAATGTAGGCTGACTGATTCCTGTGGATGTCTGCAGACATTCTGTTGATACCTGTGTACAGAAGCAACATGGAGTCCTGGAGAGCTTTTCTGTTCTCTTCCCTTGTGATCAGCGGGTTCACGGAAACGGATTCGTCCGGGTAAAACTCAAACAGGTTCATCCCCCCGAAAGCGGCGGCATACTGGTCCTGCTTTCCACCGGGTTCGTTGAGGATACTGCGTTCAATCATCACCGCTTCCTCGGCGAGCTGCTTCGCGGGTGCGAATTCTCCCTTGTAGGCATGGAGCGCATTAAGAAGTCCCACGAGGAATGTGCTGCTAGATCCCAGACCCGTTCCAGATGAAGGGATATCGGATATGCTTACGATCTCTATTCCTCCATCGATTTGAAGCAGCTTGAGTGCCTCTCTAATAGTAGGGTGCTCTATCTGTTCGACCCTGTCAACAATTTCAGTTCTGGAGTAGCTGACCCTTATCCTGTTGTCAAATTTCTTGTTCACGATCACGTATATGTAACGGTTGATGGTTGCCGAAACAACTGCCCCGGGTCCGCCGCTGCGATAAAAGGAAGGAAGGTCGCTTCCACCGCCTACAAAAGTGATCCTCAGCGGCGTCCTGGACATAATCATCCTTTCTTTCATAAATTCACCTGTAGTAATCGTGTATCAATCTCAAACCCTTGTCCAGGTCGATCTTGGCCCGGAACCCAAGTTTGGCGGATGCGTTAGAAACATCGGCGAGAGTTTCCATGACGTAGTTCTTTACTGGCATCTCGATGTACTTCGGCGCGATATTCTTTCCCAAAAGAGAGTTCAATTTCGACACAAGTTCATTCAGATCATAGTTCTTGCCATATCCCACGTTGAAGACATCATATCCTCTGATCGAAGATGCTTTGATGAGCGCATCCACAACATCGGTGACAAAAACAAAGTCACGCCTCTGTGTGCCGTCGCCATAGACAACAGGGCTTCTGTCCCCCATCATTTCCCACAGGAACTGGGTCGCGAGGTTGGCGTACCCGCCCTTGGCCTTTTCGTGATATCCATAGACTGAGAAGAATCGCATCGCCGCAACGTTCACTCCATGAAGTTTGGCATAAAGTCCGGCCAGCCTCTCGGAAGCGATTCTTGCTTCAGTGTAGAAATCGGAGACCTTGGGAATTATATCCTCCCTGTGTGGGACGGGGATTCCGTTGTAGATTGAGGAAGTAGATGAGAACACGAGGGGGCTGGAATTCTTTACACTGAACTCCAGAACAGCTATCATCCCCGCTATGACCTCCGATACCAGATTGGGATTGTCACGGTACATTGGCGACGCCGAGTAGAACCCCAGATGGTAAATGCTGTCAAAGTCACCGGTCTGTGAACCAATATCTTTGACGTCCATTTTCTTGAAAGTAGCCCCAGATTCGGCAGACCTGATGTTTTCCTCTGTTCCAGTGTGGAGATTGTCGATAATTGTCAGGTTGTGGTCCTTTAACGCTTCTGCAAGGTTGCTCCCGATGAACCCGGCCCCGCCGGTGATGATGATGTTCTTAGTTTCCATTCGTAGTGGTTATCATATGAAATATTATATGTTTGCTTTCGTAAATCCTGCGTGTAAATTTACCCTATCTGAACTCTATGGAGCGAAGTTTATTATCAGCCATGCATCTCGAATTCCGATGAACTTCAAACGCTTCTTCCGCAAGAAGCTGGAAGAATTATCTTACAACGTCAGAGTTGTGAATGATGTCAGGTTCCTGATGCATCTCAGGGATGTGGAATGCACCGTCGGAGACTATTCCTACGGCAAGATAGATGTGTTTTCTTACCAGGAGGGCGGCAGAATAACAATTGGGCGTTACTCCTCAATAGGAACCATAACAATAATACTGGGTGGAAATCACAGCATGGGCATAACTACGTACCCTATGAAAGTCAGATTCCAGGGGCTCAGTGTAGAAGAGGAAAACAGACCGATACGTCCGGTGAAGATTGGCAATGACGTCTGGATCGGGATGAACGCCATGATTACCGATGGTGTCGAGATAGGGCACGGTGCCATAATTGCCGGTGACGCAGTGGTGACTAAGAATGTCCCTCCCTATTCCGTGGTCGGAGGCAATCCCGCGCGCGTTATCAAGGAAAGGTTCAGCGAGAGTGAGATCAGTCTCCTCCTCGAATCCAGATGGTGGGAGCTTGACAGAAATGAATTGGCTGGAGTAATCGACAAATTCTATGGGAAGGATGTACAAGCCTTCATTAGTGCACTTCCCCGTTCTGGTGCCCATAAAGAAGAGAATACGAAAGCAGCCGGCGAGTAGGAAATAGTCTCTTGGGCCTGGCGCTCCGTTTATCTAGAAGTCTTGAGAGAAGGTGAATTACTGTCCGAAGATATCTTCCTCTACGATCTTTGAGAGTATGTGTCCAACGGCAATATGCACTTCCTGTATTATAGACGTTCTGGAGCTTCCAACTCTTATCACCTCGTGGGCATATTCTTCGACCTTCCCTCCCTTCGAACCGGTCATGGCCACGCAGTAGCAACCAATAGTCCGTGCGGCGCGTAGGGCGTTTACAACGTTCGTGGAATTTCCGCTTGTGGAAAGACCCACAGCAACATCACCTTCAACGGAGAAAGCCCTGACCTGCCTCTCAAAGACATTGTTGTATGAATAATCGTTAGAGATTGCAGTCACCGATGAAGAGTTAACAGAAAGTGCGAGCGAAGGCAGAGGTTTCCTTTCCTTCTCAAAACGACCGACAAATTCCGCGGCTATGTGTTGTGAATCAGCTGCACTGCCGCCGTTTCCAAAAAACATGGTCTTCCTCCCCTTCCTGTAAGCCTCCGAAATCACCTTCCCTATTCTGACGACCTGTTCCACATCTATAAGCCTTCTCGCTTCCAAGCCTTCCTGAATATACTGTTCAACCTCTCTTGTATCCATCTCCCATTTGATTAATGTCTTTGATTTAATCTTGTTGCTCTGAACTCTCTTGATGCTGCCATATCTGTGCTTTGATTTCAGATAAACTGATATAATGATAATAAGTGTATTAATACAAGTAACTAGACTTAGGCAAGTAATTAATGCACTTGATAATTTAAGTAGAATACGTGTAATACTTATGTTGTAGAAGTCCTTTCAAAGGGTATCAAAGGCATATATGAAGAATATTCTTGTAGACCGATAAATACTTAAATTACACTACTGATAACCTTAAGTGCTGAATCCTCATGTTTCTGTGATCGTTGTGGCACACAACAGGAGGGAGTTTCTTAGGAGTGCCATAGATTCCGTTCTTTCTCAGAGCCTGGATAGAAATTCTTACGAGGTCGTTGTGGTGAAGAATTTCCGCGACCCGGAACTGGACTCCTACATCGAAGAGCATGGGATCTCCGGGATTTATACCGACGAAGTTCCGGTCGGTTCAAAACTCGCTATCGGAATAAAAAACAGCTCCGGAGATATCATAGCCTTTCTGGAGGACGATGACGAATTCACTGCAAAGAAACTGGAACACCTGAGTTCTCTTTTCGCCCGATACCCGAACCTCACACTGTACAGGAACCCAGAAACAGTAGTATTGGAGAATGGATCCGAGCTTTCATACATAAACAGAGAGAAGTTCGGTGAACCGATTGACTTCAGTGATTCGCAAGAGATTTTCCGCAGGCTTGGCCACCTGCTCACCACAAGACTTCCCTTCAACGTAAGCTGCATGGCCATCCGTAGGGAAATGATTGAGGGGAAGCTTCAGGATCTTGCGAGGATAGAGAGAGCGCCCGACCTCTTCATCTTTTACTCTTCGCTCGCACCAGGAAAAAGCATCCTGACGGATATGGAGGAACTCACCCGGATGAGGTGGTACGCCAGTAGCGCCAGCAGGATGATTGGCAACTTTAGTCATGTATATAGCAAAAGGAAGTCCTTTTCAAATCTTGCTGCCCGTGACAGGGAATTCATATTTAACTCGATCACCGACCCGGTCATAAAGAAGAATTTCTGGAAGATCAATTCCTGGATCGTGATAGAATCTGTCATCAGGAATCCGGCGGCTGACAGAAAGAAGCTCTTTAAACTTGGCAGAGACTATCTGAGGGACGTATCAAAAACAAGTGAGAGACTGCCTCCCTTCTTCATAGCCATTTTTGTTGTTTACCTTATTTCACCCGGACTGTCGAGGAGAATCTTCGCAGTATTTGAATGGATAAGAGTATCAAATCAGTGGAAGAGTCTGACAGAAATCAGAATGAAGAGGAATGCTCAAGACTGATCCTCCTCTCTCTTTTTATTAAGTCGGCTCCCAGTGCCCAGCTTTCAGCACAATCCCGGTAATTCAGATAACCGAATTCCGGAAGTCCATAGGCGATAATCAGTCAACACGACATATCCAGTAGAATATGAAGTGTGTTTACTATCCTCACACACCAGCATAAAAGTTAAAAAGTTTATCCTCCAGAAGTGTTGCGTCCTACCTTAAATTCAAGGCCAAAAAAAAGGTCAGTAAAGGTACAGGTTTTGGATCATATCGATGTGCCCTGAAGTGCTGTAAGCTTTCCTTCCCTCATGTATAACGATGTACTCGTATTCCTCCAGTAGATTCAGAGTCTTTCTCTTGAGATCCCTAGAATGGACTTCTATGATAATCTTTGGATGATTCTCCTTGATGATTCGTCTAGCACCTTCCAGTGCATCTATCTCGAAACCCTCGACGTCTATCTTGAGAATATCCACCTGCCCGGAAACAACCGAATCAAGCTTGACCGATTTTACTGCCTTTGTAGGAGAATTGCCGAATTTTGAGCCCATCTGTCCATCGAAATTGTGTATCTCTACCGTGGAATCAGAGGAAGATACAGCAGCGTTGTGTATCTCGATGTTGTTGACCGAGTTCATCTGAACTGCCCGCACAAATGCATCGTATATGTGCTCCAGAGGCTCGAAGGATATCACCTTTCCGGCCCCGTAAACTTTGGAACACAGGAGAGAATAATCCCCGTACTGCGATCCTGCGTCAACGACTGTTTCACCTTTTTCAGGGATGAATTCTGGGAATGAGAAATAGATGTTGGCCATGAAGACTTCCTGCAGTGCGAGACTCGGCGTCTCATGTGGAAACTCAATCCCATAGTGCTCCCTCGCGATCTTCTTCGGGAAATCTGACCACTCTTTAAAGTTTGATTTCTTGACCTCTGTTGAAAGTATATCCCTTATCTTCTCACTAAAACTGATCCTTCTCGAGTAAATATCACCCAGGTCCCTGAAGTACCTGTTCTTCCAGATCATTTTCTTCGCAAGTCTGTTTCCTCGCACAAAGATATTCAGGTAATCCATTGCGGGTGATGAAACTGTAGATTCCTGCTCTTTTCTATTTATAAATGTTACCTGTTCCACGAAGTTGAATCTCTGTTCTTTCTAATATCCCTTTTTTCTAGGTATTTATGTAGGTATGTGTGTCTTGAAATCTCTAATGGTTGCCAGAATCGTGAAAGATACCCACTGCCAATGCTATTAGTTTCTAGGTGGAATAATGGGGTCAGAAAAGAGACATTAATTAGATATGAATAAGATTACTTTAGCAGACATGAGCGTTGAGATCTCTGTCATAATCACCGCATACAAAGAGCGCCCGTTCCTCATGGAGGCCATAGAGAGCACTCTCAACCAGACTCTTAGCAGAGAGCACTACGAGATCATCCTTGTATCCAACTACATGAACGCTAACTTGGAAGAATACCTCAACGCGAACATGGTCAAGTGGCTGAAAAGCGCGGAAGAAAGCCAGGGTAAAAAAATAATGGAGGGTCTCTCCATTGCCAGTGGAAATGTGATAGCTTTCCTTGAGGATGATGATATTTTCAGGAGTGACAAGCTACAGAGGGTTCAAGAAGCATTCATGAGTGACGGGGACCTGATCTATTATCATAACCTCACCAATTTCATCGATGGGGACGGTAATGAGATTGCGGGAAGGCCGGTTATTGAACAATTCATAAGGTCAGTCGAAAGAATTGGAACCATTAGATACAGTTATTCAGGGGGGGAGAGGCACAACCCGTACAGGGAATTCGATACAGCGACGTACAACCTGTCAGCCATAGCTGTCCGGCGTCGCCTTGTGAGCGAGAATTCCGAAATCATATCCTCACTCAAGCTTGGTATGGACACGATAATGTACATCCTTGCGGTAAGAATGAAGGGAGTTATAATGGTGGACGCCGTCAAATCAAGCTCCTTCAGATTCCATCAACAGAATACGTCCCTTGATTCTGCAGTGAACTCAGAAGGATGGGTCGAGCGTATAGGGAATACAATGGAAATGATGTATGAGAACAGAAAGGCGTTTTACGATCTTGCCAAGGATACGGATGCAAAAGATCTCATCCGGTCAACAGCCCATTATTACTTCATTTCGCTCATTTTCCATAACATCATAAACAGACGTTCCGGGAGACTCAGTAACCTTATTAACGTGTTCAGCTATCTCGCACACTCCAGAATCTCAGAGATAATACACAGGAAGGATGTGGTCTATTACTCGTTCCTTGCTGCCATTAACCCTGAGAAGGCCAGGAAATCATATATGGATAGAAGAGCCCAGATAGCCCTCTCGGTGGGTGCGGGCAATGATGAAGGTATGCCGACCAGCCATTGATGTTTCTACTTCACGGTGTTTGCAACCTTGCGGTTGCAACCCGAATAAAAATTACAGGTTCCCGCTGCGTTCAACATAAACTGATTTGGCTTTTCTGGGCGATATTATCTGCAGAAGACCGTAGAACGCAAAATCTTTCCTTGCCATCATGAGGTCTATGCCTGCAGTAGCTATGAATTTCAGAAGCTTTGCAAGAAGCCTTGATCTGCCCAGATGACCGTCCTGGAGGTTGGCGATCATCTCGAGACCTATTGCTACAGGGCAAACTGTCCTATAAGTTTTTGAGTCTCCATTTCTCTTGAAATAATCACAGATTTCTGCAAAACCTCTTGCCTGTCTCAAAATAAAATTCTTTCTTATGTCTGAACCTTTGTCTGTCCCGGATAGCGCAATTTTTGATATGTTATTTTGATGCTTTCTGTAGCTTGTCAGCTGTCTTGAATCCAAGATCAGTTTGCTGCCAGAACCAAAAGCAAGATAGAATATCAGGGAATCCAGAGTCGAGTCGAATGCCCCAATCACACTGTTGAATTTCTGGATGAACTCCCTACTGACGGATATGGAGCTTAGATTGAAATCTGAGGATGCCGAATAGATGAGGCCAAGTTTCCGTTTCCCTGAGTCTTTTGAAATCTCGAGGCGCCCAATCTCATTCATTTTTCCAAGTTCCGAAGGAAGCAGATCTTTCTCCAGGGGTTTTAATTCTGAATCGACGAATAACTGGCTGTTATGATAGTAGACGACATCTGGGCTCTGAAATAAAGTGTAAACGGTCTCAAGTTTTTCTTTGCTCCAGATGTCATCGTCATCGAGAAAGCATATTGTACGCCCAGTCGAGTTTTCGATTCCTGAAGCTATTTTGGCCCCAAAGCTCTCTTTGAGTTCCAACACAAGTTTAGCTTGATTAGCCTGCAGCTCGCCGTCGATCTCTTCATCTTCGTAATTCTTGACAACAACTACCTCGAATCTATCTCGCGGAAAAGTCTGTTCAATGACAGATCTGAAAGCATCTAGAATGAATTCTTTTCTTGAATGGGATATTATTACCACACTTATGTCATATCCATTCGTGAGATCGGATGAGTTCCCTGCACTTGACTTTAACGAAGTCTTTTCCACTTCGATGGACAATAACCTGCGATTCTGCCAGGATATTTAAGACCTATTGTACTTTCTCCGGAATACAACTGAAAATTCAGTAGCCGCCAAAGTGTTCCATTTATCTATAAAATGTATGGTTCTCCTCCCTTTTTCGGGTTTTTGTATCTTGAGATACCAATGGAAAAGACTATTAGAACAATTATATAATCTACTCTCACCAATGACAAGAAAGGAAAGCATACTGGACATAGAATTCAAAGAGGAAATTTCAAAGATAGTGATAAAGGGAGCCTTTAAAAAATTCAACAGGCCAACTGTTGTGTGGAGTGCAGGCAAGGATAGTACGGTAGCACTGCATCTTGTCAAGAAAGTCACTGACGAACTCAACATGAAGCTACCTCCGGCGATGTTTATAGACCACGGTGACCACTTCCAGGAAACCTTAGATATGTTAAAGAAGATAAGTGAGGATTGGGGATTCAAAGTCATCATGGCGAGGAATGACGATGTTATAAACAACGTCAAGGACGGAGTGATTAAGCTTGCTGATCTGAATGAACAGAACAGGAGTGAAGCAAGGAGAATAGGTTTTGAGGAAGATTCCTTTGAGTACTCGCTTGACACACAAGTGGGAAATCACCTTCTCAAGACAGTTGCCATGAACAACGCGATTGCGAGGTATAGATTCAATGCCCTGGTTACCGGTGTAAGATGGGACGAGAACACGGCGAGGTCAACCGAAGTGTTCATCTCCTCAAGGGAAAATCCCGAGCATGTAAGGGTCCAGCCTATACTGCCATTCATGGAGAAGGATGTTTGGACATATATTTTCGACAACAATCTTCCCATCCATCCGAAATACAAAGAAGGATTCAGATCCATTGATGGCATTCACGATTCAACAAAACAGTCTGATCTCCCAGCCTGGGAACAAGATCTTGAGAACACCGGGGAAAGAGCTGGTAGGTCTCAGGACAAAGAAGGCATGATGGAAAAATTAAGATCAATGGGTTACATGTGATGAAGAAGAGCAACGTGCTACTGATCGTGCTTGACACGCTCAGGAGAGATACTCTCTACAACAATCTTGATAAACTGCCCAATCTTAAAAAACTGGCTTCAGAGTCTACTGTTTACAGAAATGCAGTTTCACCATCCCCCTGGACAATCCCAACCCATGCGTCCATTTTTACTGGCTTATACCCCTCTGAACATGGTATGACCATGAGGTTTAATGACAGTGAAATGGTGCGTGCCATTTCCTCATTCCCACAACAGAATAAGACTTTCCAGGAAAAACTTAGAGCAGAAGGATACAAAACAATCCTGGTATCCGCAAACATCCTTGTTGGCAAAGACACCGCATTTCAGCAGGGCTTTGACCAGGTTGTAAACGTTGGCCCGGTCGTAAAGCAAATGGAATATTCAAGACAGCAGCATGCCCTATCAAACGGGGAACCACTGAACAAGTACCAGAGTATAGGCAAGTTATTTGAACTCAGAAAGTTGATTGGGACTTCAAATCTCTTAAAAATTATCAGCCTAGGAGTCAGAAGGAGGTTGTACAATAGAAGAATAGGGTTTCCACACTATAAAGGCCATAAAGATGTGTTGCAGGAATTCATAAATTCCAATCCCAAATCTCCATTCCTTGCTGTTCTGAATTGCATTGAAATGCATGAGCCCTATAATTTTCGCCGAAGTAAAATGAAATTTTTCGACAGCAGGGACCCATTTGAAATAGCCAGACGAAGCTATTTTAGAGCTAGTTTCACAGGAAACTTGGAGGGAGCTGAAAAACATTCATCTACGCTCGAAAGTGCCAGGGAAGCTCTCCTGAACGAAGTGCAATTGGTAGACGAGTTTATTGGTTCATTGGTTCAGTACTTGAAGTCATCTGGTTCATACGACGATAGCATAATTGTTGTGACTTCGGATCATGGACAGTCCATGGGTGAGAATCTTTACATAGGTCACGAGTACAAGTTGAATGATGCGGTCGTCAATGTGCCTCTGTTGATAAAAATACCAGGGAAATCCCCTTCAACTGTGGATGACTACGTAAACACGGTGGACATTTACGACTTTATTCTTGGTGTCGCAAAGGATGGATCCAGTGGAATGGCTTTGCATGACTATGTATTCTCTGAGGCGTTCGGATACAACGAACCTAAATGGAACCTATTTCTTGGGGATATGGCCAAGGAATATCCTCCTGAAATAAGAAAAAGGGTTTGGTCCCAAAACGGCTATAGTTTGACTGTCAACGGCTCCAGAGGAACAATTGAGGAATTTTCCCATCATTGCAACCCTGTCGAAATAAGTGAGAATCTCGAGATCGCCCAAACTCTTCTTGATGAGCTGATGATTTTTGCCGGAAACAGCGAATTTCTATTCCCGTCAGATCCTATCAAACCACCGAAGGCGTGACAGACAGTGGAATCTTATTCTTCAATTTTCTTAATGTGGATGTTCCATCTCACGAAAGCATGAAGGAAAGCAATGGGCTTCAGTAATAACTCCAACACGGCGTAAGCGTGCCTAATCATTTTCCTCCTCTCTTTACTTCTTTGACCAATGGTTCCATTTTTTAAAAATACCGTGGCTGCGCCGACTAAGTAACGATACCTCTTTTTCATTGCCCTGTAAACACTCTTATCGATGGTTTTGTCATGCCACACCCAAGCCTCTTTGACAAATTTCCCATGATAACCGGAATTGTATGCGCGTGTTTCCAAATCGTTATCTTCTGCCTCGAATTTGAGTCTTTTGTCAAATTTGAGGTTTAGAAGCACTTCCGTGCGCCAAGCAGTGTTACCAAGCGGAATATATGTCAAGCTTTTTGAGATATCGTCTCCGTAAATGTGCTCCTCCAGCAACGCGAGGTACTCTTCAATTTTGCTGGTCGGCTTCTTATAGGGCTTTGTTGGCCCTCCCGTGTAGGCGAGATTTTGATTGTATGATGAGAACGGTGAAATGATAAGCTTCAACCACTCCTTGGGAGCATACTGATCAGAATCCAGAAATACAGTTATGTCTTCAGACAAATATCTCAAAGATTTATACCGTGTTTCGACGGGAAGTCCAGGCAGGTCCTTAATATCGATCGGCAAATCGGAAAATTCTTTCTTGATACCGTTGAGAAATTCACTTGTCGAGCCTCCATCAGCTATCAGAATCCTATCTGGCACCATTTCCTGGTTTCTAAGTGATTCAAGACATTTGAAAATTCTCTGGTCATTAAGGACAACAATTTCAATACAGACAGTCATGCCAACCCCGTCGTATTCCTCCTCTTTACTTGAATATACATAATCACCCTCCGATAATAATGTTTTTCATAAACCTAATGGATCAAGCAGAATCGCTACTTTCTTTTTCGACGAATGCCTTAACCTGTCTTATACCTTCTGAAAGAGGTAGGGGGTCAGAGATTATTGGATTAGAAGCTACCAGCCTCTCCGCTTCTGGCAGTATATACTCTTTCTTCTCTATTTTGAGAAACTTGCCTGTTTCTTCCTGTACCTTGGCTATCAATTCTTTGACTGAAGTTCCTATCCCGCTTCCGAATTCGTACTCGCCTGGATGTATTTCATTGCCTATTATCTTCATGCATCCACGCACTACGTCTTTAACGTTGAAGAAGTCCCTGATATGGTCCCCGGCTCCATATACTACAATATCCCCGCCATTTAGTGCTGCTTTTGTAAAAAGGTAAACAGCACCTTTCCGACTCCCTTCACCATAGATAT
>OBLK01000118.1_pt1 | contig 29137 bp, 27 predicted proteins | sample 1518871 | NCBI WGS metagenome assembly OBLK01 (sample SAMEA2464837, study PRJEB22497) | soil metagenome | biome: Grassland; feature: Farmland; material: Clay | place: Australia | collected 2013-02-01 | depth 0.8 m
GGCGTGCCCGCGAGCCGCCGCACCACGCGGTCAGCGCCACCCCCCCGCCCCAGAAGTACACCCGCCGCCGCCGGGCGGCGGCGCCCGCGGCGCCTGGGGGTGGGGACCGCCCGCCATGTCCCTCGTACGAGTCTACTCGCCCATCCGTATGCGCAGGGTGACGTACCACTCCCGCGGCGCATTGTAATAGGCGTCTATGAAACCGGCGGCATAGTTCGGCTGCCCCGACGTGATGTAGCGGTCATTGGTGAGATTCGTCCCACCGAAGGCAACGTCGTACCTTCCGGACGGCGACACGTAGTGGAGCGAAGCATCCAGATTACGTGTGACCGAACGCCACATCTGCGGGGTGTTCAGTGAATCGTTGAACATGCTGGTGATGTAGCTGAACACCGGGATGAAGCGCAGCTCCGCTCCGCTGCGCATTACGTACGTGTAGACGGGGTCGAAGGTGAACTTCCACCGCGGTGTCTTTGGCAGTTTCGCCGAAAGTGCCGAGCCGCCGAGGCTGATGGAGCAGCCGGCCGCCGCTCCGCTCGGACACACCGTGGTGCCATCGGGCAGGGCGTATTCCGGAAGATTGGCGTCGGGGTTCACATAGGTGTAGTAGGCGTCCAGAAAAGCCGCCGAGCCGTTCAGCTCGAGCCCCGTCTCTCCGACCAGCGACTGGGCCTGCAGCTCCCAGCCGAGGATCTTGGCGTTGCCGGCATTGACCAGGGTCGGCGAAGCGCCATGCTGCACGTTGAGCTGAATGCCGTCGAAATCCGTGTCGAACACGTCGGTATTGACGATCAGATGGCGGTTGAACCAGCTGGACTTCAGCCCGAGCTCCCAGGCTTTGGAGGTCTCGGGACCGTATTCGGCCTGCTTGGGCGAGGTGATCGGCGCCGAGACACGGGTGGTCCAGCCGCCGGCCATGAAGCCCTTGCTCCAGCTCACGTACGCCATGACGTTGTCGTTGAAGTGATACTGGATCGAGCCGGTCGGATCGAATATGTGCCACTGCTGGCTGTCCGGGATGGCCGGGAAGTAGCGCAGGAAGGGCTGGCCGGTGATGATCGGATACAGGGCCGATCCGAGCGGGAAGGAGTTGAGGTCGCTCTGCCCGCCGAGGAAATACGCCTGCGCGTCGGTGTAGCGGCCGCCGACCGTGAATCCCCAATGCGCAGTTGGATTGTAGTCGGCGTGGAAATACGCCGCGTAATTCACGTTCTGCGCGTCATTGGCCACGTCATAGACCGCGAGTATTCCTTCGAACGGCACATAATCGTGCACGTAGCCGGCCTCCTTGAAGTAATACAGACCGGTGACGTAATTCAGCTTGCCGTTCAGCGCCTTGCCTAGCAGCTGGAACTCCTGCGAGATCTGCCACTGGTGCTGCGCATCGGACACCTGGAACATCGTCTCGGGCGTGCCGTCCAGCCCGGTGCCGATCCGCCAGCGAAGCTGCCGGTAGCCGGTGATGGACTTCAGATGCAGATCGGCGTTGATGTCATAGTCGGCGGTCACGGAGAACCCGAATATGTCGTTGCGCGCGAAGTCCGGTCCGATACCGTACGTGGTGTCTATGTTGCCGGTGTTGTTCGCGGCGCTGCTCAGGTAGAGCCGCGGGTCGTTCGAGCCCAGGTAAGCCGTGCCCGGATGGTTGGTGTAGTTGAACGGCCCCGGAGGTCCGCCGACGTATCCGGCCCCGAGGAGCGGGGCGCCGCCGACCGAGAGTCCGGGCACGTGCGCGCGCGGCTGCGAGCAGACACCGCCGAACAGCGCATTGTCAGCCGAGCCGACCGGGAAGATCGGGCCGATGCCCGGGATGGTCGTGGCCGCCGCGATGGCCCCCGGCAACGTGGCGGCACTGTTGCCAATGCACAGATTGTACAGAGTGGAGAAGGTGGACGAGAGCAGGTTGCCCTGGAACGTGCCCACCACCGTGTTCGGCAAGGACGTCTGGTTCTCGTGCGTCCAATCGCCCGTGAAGGTGAACTTCAGCCGGTCGGTGGCGAGCCACAGCACCTTCGAGCGAATGCTGGTCACGCCGGTGCCGCCGAAGGTGCCGCCGGTCGAGTAGCCGGGAGGCTCGGGATAGGCGGTCGGCGAATCGACGACGAACGGCGCCTGCGCATAGGGCGAATTGGCCGGATACGGGATCTGGTGCTGCCAACCGTTCTGGTGCTGGCTGCCGACGGTGATGCTGGCCAGGAGCTTGTGCTTGATGATCGGGATGTCGGCCGTGAACGCCACGTCGCGCCGGTCGAAGCTGCCGCCGGTGACCTGGCCGATGAAACGGGGCGTCTCGCCGGGAGTGTGGGTGATGATGCTGATCGCGCCGCCGATGGTGTTGGCGCCGAAGAGGGTCCCCTGCGGACCCTTGTCGATCTCCACCCGCTGGACGTCGAGCAGGTTGAGGTTCGCACCCACGGACATGCCCAGGTAGACGCCATCGAGATAGACGCCGACCGCCGGATTGATGTTGATCGCGAAGTCGCTCTGGCCGATGCCTCGGATCGAGGCCGACAGCACCGAGTTGTCGCCCGAGAACGGCGCACCGCCGCTCAGAGTCACGCCGGGAGTCTGCTGCGACAGCGCCGCCAGGCTGGTCACGCCCTGCTGCTGGAGCTGCTGGCTCGTGAAAGCGGAGATCGCGATCGGCACGGTCTGGATGTTCTGCCGGCGCTTTTGCGCGGTCACGACGACTTCCTGCAGCTCGGTCTGTGACTCCGCCTGCGGCTGCGCCGGCTGTTGCGGGCCAGCCACAGCGACGCCCCATGTCAATGACAGCCCCAGGCCGCACAGAGCGAGCGGTCCGACTGTTCCCGGCCGCGTACGTTGCTTCGCATTCATGAAGGTGACACCCCCTCTGATTGTCCCGTCGAGCGTAGCGCGCAGGCCACGATGCCCGCGCAGATCAGAGCGCAAGACTTATGAACCGACAGCGCAAGACCCATGCGGAACGGTCATGGGTCGGCGTCATCGTCGGCCGGAACGCCTGGGCGGCCACTCCCCGGTTGCGCGGCGGCGGTCGTCGAGGCAGCATTCCAAAGAGGTAGCTCAGCCCACCATGGGAGATCGACTCCAATCCGCTCCGGCTCGCCACTGGTCGACCGACGAGGTCGCGAACCAGGCCTTTTCCTATTGGGTCGACACCGTCTGCGACCGTTTCCTGGAGCTCGACATCGACTCTCCGGTGCGCGAGCGCTTCCGGGCGCGTCTGGACCAGACCGATCTGGGCGCCGCGACAGCGAACTGGCTGTGCGCCGATGTCCAGCAGGTGCGGCGCACCACCGCCAGGATCGCCCGTGCCCCTCGGGGTTTCCTGTTGATGCAGCTGCGCGCCGGACGGGTGCAGATCCGCCAGGCGGGACGCGCGACACCGCTTTATCCCGGGGAATGCGTGCTTCTCGATGGCGCTCAGCCCTACGAGGTCGAATGTCCCGAAGCGACCCGCTCATGCGTGCTCCAGCTCCCCGACCAGTGGCTCAGACGGTGGGTGTGCTCACCCGAGCGCCTGACCCCCACGCGCTTTGCCGCCCAGGGATGGAGCGCAGCCCTGTGCGCGGCGGTGGCGAGTCTGGACATCGATTCCTGCGATGACCTCGCGCTGCCGCGCGGCGAGGTCGCCGATCACATCGCGGCCCTGCTCAAGCTTGCGCTTGGACCGGAGCCGCGGGATGCCTCCGGCGGACAACACCTGCGGGAGCGGCTGATGCGCACGGTCCGCAACGGCCTTTCGGACCCGACCCTGTCGCCGGCCACGGTGGCCGCCGAGCATCGCATCTCGGTGCGCAGCCTCCACTACGCCTTCGCGGCCGCCGGCACCACCTTCGTCGAGGAACTCATGCACGCGCGGCTGACGCGGGCGCGGGACCTGCTGGCGAACCCGCGGCTGGGGGATCTCCCGGTCATCGAAGTGGCGGCGCGCTGCGGCTTCACGGATCCCAGTCACTTCGCGCGCCGCTTCCGGCGGCGGTTCGGCGTCGCGCCGCAGGCCTTTCGCCGCGGCGCCGGCCACTGACGCCCCGGCGGCCGCTCTATCCCGCCTCGATACAACTCAACACTTCGCGCAGCTCCGACAACACCCGGTGAGGACGGCGCTTGCCGGTCTGGCGCAGCCACTCCTCCCTCGGCGTCATGCCCGTGGTCACCGCCAGGGCCGTTGCTCCGCCGCGGCGCGCCATGATGACCTCGACCAGCGGATCGTCGCCCACCACTCCCACGTGACGCATGGAGGTGCCCAGGCGCTTCGCCACGAAGCGCAACGCGTGCATCGAGGGTTTCCCCGTGACGATGACCGGCGCCCGGGTGAGGCGCCGCAGAGCGCCGATGATGGCGAAGCTGTAACCCATGGTGCGCCCGTTGCGGGTGGCGAAGAAGGGCACATCGGAGGCGGCATACAGCGCCGCTCCCGCCCAGATGGCCTGGGCCGCCGTCTCGATGTCTTTCATGCCGCAATCCGGATGCCAGCCGACATAGACCGCATCGACTTCCGCCGCGCGAGGCTCTCCGGTGAAGGTCGTCTCGATGCCCGCCTCGGCCAGAGCATGTCCCACTCCACGGGTTCCCAACACCAGCGCGCGGCGGATGCCGCGCCGGGACATGAGCTCCGCCGTGACGCTCGACGGTGTGATCATCTGCAGGTCCTCGACCGGCAGAGCCGACCTGCGCAGTTTCGCGGCCTGCTCGGCCGGCGGATAGTTGCTGCCGTTAGTGAGCAGTACGAAGGGGAAGCCGCGCTCGCGCAATGTCGACAGCACCTCCACCGCTCCCGGCAGGATCGCGTAGCCACCGAGCGCCCGGTCGCTCAGCAGCAGCGTGCCATCGACATCGAACATCAACCCCTCGATCCGCGGCGCCGATGCGCCGTCGGTCTGCGTGCCGCCTGGCGTCCCCGGCGGCAGGTCCCCGGGCCCGCTCATGCCGGCCGGTCGCTCGCGCGGGGGGAGGACGCCTCGAGCGTCCCCGGCGAAGGCGGCACGCTCGCCCCCGGGGGCGAGCGGCGCAGCACCAGGCGGAACCCCGGTTTCTCCACCGACACATGCGCCAGATCGCGGCGCGAGGTCAGCTTGCGTATGAGATCCATCACCGGCCGGCTCGAGGGGTCGTAACGCCGGGGCGCGGGGCCCGCCGCCAGCATCGCATCCACCTGGGTCTGCGGCATCGTCGCACGCAGCAGAAACTCCTCGTCCGAGAGACCCTTGCCCAGTCTCCCGCGCAGTTCCTCGACCGGCGCCATCGGCGGCTCCGCCTCCAGCTCGCGCGTGCGCGGAAGCGATGCGATCCGTTCCATCACCTGCGGCTCGATCGGGACCGTGGGCTTGCCGAAGCGGCCGATCGCGTAGCGGATCAGCTCGTCGGGCACCACCGAGTACCGCTCGCGGCTCGTGACATTCATGACCGCCTGCGTCAGCAGGATCTGCGAGAACGGCGTCATGACGATGGGCCAGCCGAGCTCCTGGCGCACCCTGCCGAGCTCCTCGATCACCGCGCCCTCGAGATGGGAAATGCGGCTCTCCTTCAGGTGACGGCGCATGGTCCCGACCATGCCGCCGGGAAGCTGGTGATGCTGATAGCCGGCATCGAAGCCCCGTGGGCTGCCGCTCGGCAGTCCTTCGGCCTGCGCCAGACGCGTGAAGTAGCTCTCCACCTCGGCCAGCGCCTCCATGTCGACTTCGACGCTGTGGCCCAGCGTGCGCAGGTTCGCAACGACTCGTCCAGCGGGCGGATTGGAGATGCCGTCGGCCGCGGCTCCCGAGGCGCACTGCAGCGCGCTCACACCCAGGTCGGGAGCATCCAGGTAGGTATGCTCGGCGAGCCCGATCGTGCAGTGCGAGTGCAACTCCAGCGGTTTGCTGTCGATGCGCCCCTTGACCGCCGGGATCAGCGTCGCCGCCCGTTTCGGCGAGAGCAGTCCGCCCGGGTCCTTGATGTAGAGCGCATCCACGTCCGGACACGAAGCGAGCCTGAGCGCCCGCTCGGCATAGTACGCATCGTCGTGAATCGGGCTGATCGTGAACACCAGCGCCGCGATGACATACTCGCCGCCGCCCTGCTTGACCATGCGGGCGCAGGCGATGTTCGCCTCCGCATCGTTCATCGGGTCGGCCAGGCAAAAGCGGCGGATGCCGTTGCGCGCGAGAGTCCGGAAGGCGAGCGCCATGAACTCCGGACTCGCCGTCTCCCAGGAGATGAACCGGAAGCCGGTCGACATGAACTGCAGCGGCGTGCGCGCAGTGGCCGCGGCCATCAGCCGGATGCGCTCCCACGGATCCTCGCGCTTGTAGCGCACCGCCACCCCCATGTGGGTGGAGGTGGTGAAATCGATCGCCTTGAATCCCACTCTGTCCATGACCGGCGCAATGGTCAATGTCCGCGCGGTATCGATGCCGAGCGCCGCCCAGACACACTGGTTGCCGTCCCGAAGCGACGTCTCGACGAGTTGAACCTCAGCCAAGGCGGGCCTCCACGAGCATCGGCGCGCGCCCGAGCAGACGCGCCAGGAACCCGGTATCGACCGCGCCGGCCTGAAACTCCCGGCTCGCGAGCACCGTCGAGTGCAACCCCAGGTTGTTGGCCAGTCCGCGGACACGGGTGGAAGCGATGGCCCGCCACTACCTCCCCCGCGCGTTCTCCCGGTCCTCCCCGTGCCCGATGATCTTGGCCATCAGCGAGTCGTAGTACGGCGACACCCTCCGCACCGACTCGATGTGGGTGTCGACGCGGATACCCTCCCCGCACGGCCAGCGCACCTCGCGCGCGCATCCCGGGCTGGGCTGAAAGTCGCGCGCGGGATCCTCCGCGTTCACGCGGCACTCGATCGCGCAGCCGTGCCGGCGAATGGCGGACTGCTCGAGGCCCAGCTCCTCGCCCGCCGCGATGCCGATCTGCCCGGCCACCAGGTCGACTCCGGTGACCGCCTCGGTGACCGGGTGCTCGACCTGGATCCGGGCGTTCATCTCGAGGAAATAGAATTCGTCGCGCTCCAGGTCGACCAGGAACTCGACGGTTCCCGCGCCCCGATACGCCATGCCGGCCGCGAACCGGACCGCCGCCTCGTGCAGGCGCCGCCGGAGCGCTGCCGACAACCCCGGCGCGGGCGTCTCTTCGATCAGCTTCTGATAGCGCCGCTGGACCGAGCAGTCTCTTTCTCCCAGATGAATGACGCGTCCCTGTCCGTCGCCGAGGACCTGCACTTCCACGTGCCGGCCCCGGGTCACGAAGCGCTCCAGGTACACGCGTGCGTCTCCAAAGGCGGCGCCGGCTTCAGACTCCGCCATCTGCGTGGCGTACGGCAACTCCTCGACGCTGTCGACGCGTTTCATGCCCCGACCGCCGCCGCCGCCGACCGCTTTCACCAGCACAGGCAGACCGATGCGCCGGGCCAGTGCCACCGCTTCCGCCGGGGAGCCGACCGCCCCTCCCGGAACCACCGGCACGCCGGCGGCCTGCGCCTCGGCGCGGGCGCGCAGCTTGTCGCCGACGGCCTCGATCTGCCGCGCGGTCGGCCCGATGAACAGGATGCCGTGCTCCTCGCAGGCCTCCGCCAGCGCCGGCCGCTCCGACAGAAAGCCGTAACCCGGATGGATCGCATCGACGTGCAGGCCGAGCGCCGCCTGGACGATCGTGCCCACCTTGAGATAACTGTCGCTCGACCGTGAGGGCCCGATGCACACCGTGCGATCGGCGAGCCGCGCAGGCACGGAGTCGAGATCCGCCTCCGACGCGGCGAGCACCGTCTCGATACCGAGACGCCGGCACGTGCGGACGATACGCACGGCAATCTCGCCACGGTTGGCGATGAGGATCCGGCGGATGGTCACGCCGAAACATCCCTGCTGACGCACAGCAGTGTTTGTCCGTACTCGACGAGCGCGCCGTCCTGCGCGAGGATGTCCACCACCCTGCCCCGCATGCCGGCACGGACGGTGTTCATCAGCTTCATTACCTCGATGATGCCGATGATGGTCTCCTCCTCGACCAACGAGCCGATCTCGACGAACGGGGGCGCCCCGGGCTTCGGGGCCCGGTAGAAGGTGCCGAGCAGCGGCGCGGCGACAGCCTGCGTGGCCGCATCGGTCTGCCCCGAGGAAGCCGGGGCGGGCGCCGAAGCCGGCCCGCCCGCCGAGCCTGCCCCCGAAAGGCCAGCCGCCGGAATCTCCGGCGGCGATGCGGGCGCCGGCTGCCCGGCCTGTTCGGCGGAGGCGGGCATCGCGGCGCCACTTCGCCTCAGGGTCAACTTCAGGCCCTCGAGCTCCAGAGTCAGCTCGTCGAAGCTCGATTCCTCCATGAGTCGCGTGATTTCCGCGACATCCTTCGCCGTCAGCGTCACTTGCGTCCTCCGAATATCGACATGACATGGGCGAGCGGGTTGCCGGCGGCGCGCGCCACCGGCGCGGACTGCCTCGAGGACCAGACCGTTTCCGGGCGACTCTGCAGCAACAGCACCTCGCCGCTCGCCCGGTCGACCGCCCACTCGATGTCCTGAGGATGGCCGTAGTGGCGCTCCACCCTGCGTGCAAGCTCCCGCAGCGTCTGCAGTTCCTCGTCGCTCAGACAGGGGGCACGGCGGGATGTGGTCTCCACCGGCACCGCCTCGATGCCGCCGCCCGCGGCCGGCGCGTGGCGTATGGCTTTGTCGGAGATCTCCCGCACCGCGACGTCGCCGGTGATCTTGCCGAGCACCCAGCGGTCGGGCGTCACCTCGCCGCCGACGACCGCCGATCCCAGCCCCCAGGCGCCCTCGATGGTGATGACCGACCGGTCGCCGGTGGTCGGACTGCGGGTGAACATCACGCCCGCCGTGCGGGCGTCGACCATGGTTTGGACGACGACGGCCATGGCCACCGCCTGTTCCGGCATATTGCGCCTGCGCCGGTAGCTGACCGACTCCACCGAGTACAGGCTCGCCCAGCAGCTACGGACCCTGCGCAGCGTCTCGCTCAAGTCTTCCACCCACAGGTACGTGTCCTGCAGGCCGGCGAAGCTGGCATCGACCGCATCCTCGGTCGTCGCCGAGGAGCGCGCCGCGACCGGCCTGCCGTGTGAGCCGCACAGCCGGGCATGTGCGGCTGAGATCTGCTCCTCGACCTCCCGCGGCAGAGGCGCATCCTCCAGGCGGCCGCGCACAGCCTGGCAACAGGCCGTGATGGCGGGCAGGTCTTCGGCGCCCAGGGATTCGATTCGCGCCCGTATGGGCGAGTCCGCCTCGACCGCCCCGAGAAAGCGCTCGAAAGCCGCCGTCGTCACGACGAATCCGGGCGGAACGGGAATGCCGGCGCGTTGCATCTCTCCGAGGCTTCCGCCCTTGCCGCCGACATCCGCGCGGTCGCGAAGACCCACGTCGGAAAACCAACTCACGTAACTCATGGTGTCAGAGCAGTGTGACGATGCCCCGTCCGCCATCGACCCGGATGCGCTGCCCATCACGGATGCGCGAGGTTGCCGTGCCCGTGCCGACGACGGCGGGCAGACCGAACTCCCGCGCGACGATCGCGGCGTGGCTCATCGAGCCGCCGATGTCGGACACCGCGCCGGCGATCTTCTGGAAGATCGGCGCCCAGGTGGGATTGGTGATCTGGCAGACGAGGATGTCGCCGGTCTGGAGCCGGCCGATCTCCTCCACCGACTTCACCACGCGCGCCGGACCCTCCACTACCCCGGTCGATGCGGCGAAGCCGCGGATCTCGTTGCCGGCGCCCTCGGCGTCGGCATTCAACCAGGTGTCGAGGCTCTCCCGGGTGATGCCCCACAGCATGACGATGGCCGGGTCGTCGATCACATCGGGCACGGGCCCCAGGGCGGGCGGCGTGTCGTGCTTCGCCCACTCCTCGATGGCCGCGCGCCGCTCGGCCACGATCGCCGGCCAGTGCGCGCCCCCCCTCGGGACCGAGCCCGTCGACCAGGCGTTCATCAGGTCGATGATCGCCGTCTCGAGCTCGTAATGGGTGAGTTGAAAGACGTCTTCGGCGTCCGCGAAGAACCCGTGACTCGCCAGCAATGCGCCGAACTCGCGGATCTTGTTGAAAAAGAGGTTCGTGTACCAGTGCTCGCAGTAGAACTTGTGGCCCTCGACGTAGGGGAACACCCGGTGCGCGAGCGTGATCATCTGGTCGTACGCGGCGCGCTCCTCCTCGCTCTCGAGCAGCTCGCGGTAATCGGCGATGAGCCGCCGGCGCTCTTCCTGGAGCTTCTCGAACGGCCGCTCCAGGCTCTCCCCCGCCCCGACGCGCGCAATGTACCCGGGCAGGCCCGCGAACGGCATGGACAGGTCGTCGTTCCAGGAGCGGTGGTAGTGGTAGAAGCCGTCACCGACATTGATGTTGAACCACGGGTCGCGGGAGACCGCCAGCTCGCTCAGCCACTGCTCCCCCGGGGGACCGGCCTGCTCGAGCGAGCGGATGACGGCCTCGGCGGACACGCCCTCCTTGAAGTGCCCGCCCACGCCCAGCTCCACCGCCCGGCGGGCGAGGCGCCGCAGCTCCTCGTCGGGACGGAAGATCTCGGCCTCGATGCCCGCGACCATGCGGGCCACCGTCTGATCCGGGATCTCCGGGAAGGCCTTCTTGCAGAAGGCGAAGAAGGTGAGATAGGCGCCGTAGCCGAGCAGCAGGAACTCGAAGTGGTGATGCCACATTCGAAAGTATCCCTCGAGCGTCTTCTGGTATGTCTCGAGGAGATAGTGGTTGGAGGCGATGCCGCGCCCCGCGTGCACGTGCTCCAGCGGCTCGAACTCGGGCAGCGCCGGTTTGGGCAGCGCCTCGGCCTCGCGGATGAGCCCGAGCATCTTGCCCTTCCACTGCGCGTACAGGCTCTCCCAGTTCTCGTAGTAGTGGAACGCGCGCTTCTGGAACTCCGTCGTGCGCCGGGCGATCTCTTGCGGATCGGTGACGGCGTTGCCGCCGATGTACACCCGGCCGTTGATGATCCGGTGATCGATGCCGAGCGTCGTCGGCAGGCAGTGCACCCGGGTATTGGCCGCGCCGAGGGCGCAGTAGGCGGCCTCGGCCGTCACCATGTCGAAGCACGACATGGGCTCCGGGAAGTGCATGGAGTTGTAGAACCAGAAGCGCTCGTCGTCGCCGGGACCGAATTGCACCGTATACGGATAAGCCGCCTGCGCCCGCTCGGTGCCCGGCACGACCTCGAGCGAGCTCGGAAGCGGAAAGCCCTTCGGCGCCTCTTGCCTGTTCATGCCCCAACCCCCTCGCGGCACGGCGGCCCGCCGCGCATGCCTCTGTATAGACGGGAGAATCTAGCTCCGGCTCAGGCCGTTGCGCGCGCACGTGAGCGCAAGCCCCCGGATCCATAGCGCAATCGGTTCAAGATCCTTGCGCTCGTGTGTGCGCCGCCGCCGCCGCCGCGGCCCTACACTTCCCAAGGATCCAGTCATCGAGGCGACCGCCGTGTCCTCAATACCCGAAGCGCCCATCACCGCCCCGTCGTCGACGGCCTACCGGATCGTGGAAGTTCCCGAGATCCATTCCGATGTGATCCGGCGGCTCGGCGTGCCGGGCAGATACGTCGGCCCTTCGGAAGCGGACAGCCCCTGGGTGCCGTTCGGCGACAATGCGGCGATCCGTCATCTCGCCTTCGACGTCCGCCACAACATCTTCAGCAATGTCCTGTGGGTCAAGTCGGCCGGCGTGATCGGCACCCACAAGCATCGCGGCACGGTCGTCATGGTCTGCCTCGAGGGCACGGCCCGCTATCTCGAGTACGACTGGGTCGCGAGTCCCGGCAGTTTCATCTTCGAGACTCCGGGATTGATCCACACGCTGGTGAGCGACGACCCGGGCGGCGTGAAGCTGTTCGGCTGGCTCCAGGGACCGATCGAATTTTACGACGATCAGGGCAGGTTCACTCAAACGCTCGACGTCTGGTGGTTCATCAACCACTACGAGACCTACTGCAAGCGCAACGGCATTCCGATCAACGAGGAACTCTACCTCTAGGCCGGACCGAGGCCCAGCGCCGCGATCGCGTTTTCCTTGAGGATGAGCTCGTGCACCTCGGGCTTGAAGGCCGCGTTCTTGAAGTCCCTGATCCAGCGATCGGGGCTGATCAGGGGGAAGTCCGAGCCGAAGAGCATCTTGCGCTTGAGCTGCGAGTTGGCGTAGCGAACCAGTTGCTCCGGGAAGTACTTCGGCGACCAGCCCGACAGGTCGATGTACACGTTCGGCTTGTGCAGGCACACCGACAGCGCCTCGTCCTGCCACGGCCATGAGGGATGGGCGATGATGACGGTCATGTCCGGGAAGTCGGCCGCGACATCGTCGAGGTGAATGGGGTTCGAGTACTTCAGGCGCAGCCCCCCGCCGCCCGGCATGCCGGTGCCGATGCCGGAATGGCCGCTGTGGAAGATCGCGGGCAGCTTGTGCTCGGCGATGACCTCGTACAGTCGATACGCCATCCGGTCGTTCGGGAAGAACCCCTGCGTCGTCGGGTGGAACTTGAACCCCTTGACGCCGTACTCCTCGATCATCCTGCGGGCCTCGCGCACCCCGAGTTTTCCCTTGTGCGGATCGATGCTCGCGAACGCGACCATGATGTCGCTGTTCTCATGCGCGGCCTCGGCGACCTCCTCGTTCGGTATGCGGCGCGCGCCGATCTCGCTCTCGGAGTCGACCGTGAACATCACCAGGCCGATGCGGCGCTCGCGGTAGTAGGCGATGGTCTCGGCGATCGTCGGGCGCTTGCCCGACTTGAAGTACTTCGATGCCGCCTCCTCGTACTCTTTCCAGACCTCGTCGGCGGGCTGGCGGCAGGAGACTTCGGCGTGGGTGTGAACATCGATGGCGACCAGATCCTGTAGGTTCATGGCATCTCCCGCGGGGAATGTGGATCGTTTCTGACCGGGTGCGACCTCAACGCGATTGCGCCAGGCGCTCCCGGCTCCAGTCGGCGAGCGTTCGTCCCTCCTCGATGAGCTGCGTCAGCAGCGGCGCCGGCTCCCAGTGCATGGGTCCGAATTGCCGCCGGTACTTCAGCATGCCGTCACGGAGAGTCGTAAGGCCGATCGTGTCGGCGTGGAACATCGGACCGCCGCGGTACCTGGGAAAGCCGTAGCCCGAGGTCCATACGACGTCGATATCGCCGGCGCGCAGCGCCACCCCCTCCTCGAGGATACGCAGACCTTCGTTCATGAGCGGATACACGCAGCGCTCGACGATTTCCTGCCCGGTGTGCTGCTTCTGCGGCACGGCGAGCCGTGCGGCATGCTCGCGCAGAATGGCCAGGGCCTCGGGGTCGTCATACCGGGTACGGTCGCCGGGCAGATACTTGTAGTAGCCCTTGCCGCTCTTCTGGCCCAGACGGCCCGCCGTATGGAGGGCGATGTCGGCCTGGTAATAGGTCGGATCCGGCGGATACCTGTCGGCGTTCGACTTGTGCACGTTGACCCCGACGTCGATACCGGCCATGTCGAACACCGCCAGTATCCCCATGGCCATCCCGAAATTCTCGAGCGCGGAATCGACCTGGCGGGGCGTCGCCCCCTCCAGAACCATGCGCTGAGCCTCGCGCGCATAGCCTTCCATCATGCGATTGCCGATGAAGCCATAGCAGACCCTGGCCAGCACGGGAGTCTTGCGCAGGAGTTTCGCCAGTTCCATTGCCGCACCGATCGTCTCGAGGGAGGTCTCGTCGGCCCTGACCACCTCGAGCAGGCGCATGACGTGCGCGGGCGAGAAGAAGTGCAGGCCGATCACGTCCTCGGGCCGGCCGGTCGCCGCGGCGATCTCGTTGATGTCCAGGGTGGAGGTGTTGGTCGCCAGGATGGCGCCCGGCCTGGCGACCTCATCGAGTCGCGAGAAGATCCGCCGCTTGAGCTCCATATTCTCGAACACGGCCTCCACGATGACATCGGCCTCGCGAAGCGCCTCGTAGCTCGATGCCCCGCTGATCAGACCGAGCCGCCTGTCCCTGTCCTCTCCGGTGATGCGTCCGCGCTTGACCATCGAGGCATAGGTGTCGGCGATCGACTTGCGGCCGCGCGCGACCGCTTCGTCGCTCACATCCAGCAGCGTCACCGGCACCCCGGCGTTGGCGAAGGAAATGGCGATGCCGCCACCCATGGTCCCGGCGCCGATGATGCCGGCGCGCCGGATCGTCCGGGGCGTTCCGGCCGGCACACCCGGGATCTTGCGAGTCTCGCGCTCCGCGAAGAAGACGTGGATCAGGGCCTTCGCCTCGATCGTCTCTTTCGACCGGTTGGCGATCCGCTCCTCGAGCAGCAAGCCTTCCTCGAAAGGCCGGGTGAGGGAGGCGGTGACCGCTTCGATGGCGCTGAAGGGCGCCACACGGTGAGGGAACTGGCGTTTCGCCTTCTCCTTCAGGCGCTCGATGATCTGCGGCGTCGCGCTCGCCGGATCCACGGCTCGATCGCAGGTACGCCGCGGTCCGTGGCCCGCCTCGATCAGAGACCGTGCGTAGGCGACCGCCGCGTCCGGCAACGGGCCCTCGCTGACCTGGTCGACGAATCCCAGCTCGAGCGCCTGCGCCGCATCCACCGGACGGCCGCTGAACAGCAGCTCGAGGGTCTGCTCCACGCCGATCAGGCGTGGCATGCGTTGGGTTCCCCCGGCGCCGGGGATGATGCCGAGCGTCAGCTCCGGCAGACCGAGACGGGTTCCGGGAGCGGCGATGCGATAGTGGCAGGCCAGTGCCATCTCCAGCCCGCCGCCGAGAACGGTGCCGTGCAGCGCGGCCACGACCGGCACCGGCGACTGCTCCAGCCGGCGGAACAGATCGCGGTACTCGGCCTCCTTCGGGGGACCGGAGAACTCTCCGATGTCGGCGCCGGAGCAGAAAGTACTGCCTTCGGCCGCCAGCACGACGGCGCGCACATCCGGCAGGGATTGCAGGCTCGCAAGCGCATCGCTCAGTCCGGCTCGCACCGCGGCGCTGATGACATTGACGGGCGGATTACGGATCGTGATGACGGCGATGCCGCCCTCGTGGACGAGTGAAACGACATCCTGGCTCATCGCGGTACGGCTCCTGGAAGTGACGCTTTCATGGGGACGATCAAAGGGATTCGAGCTTCCGGAGAAGGTCGAGGAGTTGCGAATGGCCGGTCTCGCCCAGACAGCTCGTGATCCGCTTTTCCAGACGCTCATGCAGCGCCAGCGCCCGGCCGAGCACTTCGCGGCCCACGGGAGTCAGCCGCAGCGCGTTCGATCTGCGGTCCGCCGGCAGTACCTCGCGTATCGCGAGGCCCCTGGCCTCCAGCTCATGGATCAACGGCGTGAAATTGGCGCGTTGAATGCCGAGTGCGGCGCAGACATCCGACTGTGTCAGCCCGGGGTTGCGGCCGATCACGACGAGCACGGACAACTGGCCGGGAGACAGGCCGATCCCGCGCAGCGCCTGCTCGAAGCCGGCGAACACCGATAGCTGCGCGCGCCGCAGCCGGTAGCCGGTGAACTCGCCCAGCGGGCCCAGGTCCACCGCGCGCGGGTCGGCCTGCGCCGCGCCGGCGGCAGTGGTGCGCGGGATTTTCGCGCGGGCATTGCGGGCTCCCACCGGCACCTCGCTCTGGGAATCGCCCGGCATCGCGGAACACGAGCCGTTATTAATTATATAGCATAAACAAATGCCGGGGACAAGAATCGCGGGGCGGGAGGATGGAAACAGCCACGGAAACGCCCGCGGCCTCGGACCGACGCCCCCGCTCTCGACCGCGCGCGCAATCGCGAATCGCCAACGAGCGAAATCAACGGCAACTATCACCGTTGGCGATGCCTCCTATCTCAATTTCCGACTTCTGCATCCGTTGTGCAGCCGCTAACGTTTCCGGGCCTTCCCGGCCGGCGAGCGGGTGCCCGCCGGCCATCACAGCGAAGAGAGAACCGGATGAGTCATGACGTCGGTCAATGCGAGACGGTCGCGGCGGCGGAGGATCCGACCGGCGCGCTGAAGCGCGCCATCGTCGGGTTTGCGCGCGCGGCCTCGACGGAGATCTCCACCCACGACGAGAAGCTGTTGGACGACCTGGCGCGGCGGCTGCCCGCGGGCCTGCCGGTATATGTGGCGCACACGCCGAAGGCCTCCATCGAGGACGTGGTGCGGGTCGCGATCAAGGTCCAGTCCCTGGGATTCATCGCATCCCCGCATCTGGTCGCCCGCAGACTCCCGGGCAAACAGGTGCTGAAAGAAGCCCTGGCGCGCCTGCGCGGGCACGGCATCGAGCAGGCGCTGTTGGTTGCCGGCGATCTGGATGCGCCGGTCGGGCCCTTCGGCAGCACCCTGGAGGTGATCGCCACCGGGGCCCTGGAGGAGGCGGGGCTGAAGCGCATCGGGGTGGCCGGACATCCCGAAGGCCATCCCGCCGTGGGTCCCGGGGAACTGCTGTCGGCACTGCGGTACAAGCAGGCATTCGCGGCCCGCTCCGGCATCGCCGTGCACATCGTCACCCAGTTCGGCTTCAACCCGGAGGGCATCTGCGCCTGGGACCGCATGCTCACCCAGGAAGGGATCACTCTGCCGGTGCACGCGGGGCTGGCCGGACCCACGCCGTTGACCAAGCTGCTCAGGTTCGCCATGCACTGCGGCATCGGCACCTCCGTGAGCTCCCTGATGAAGAACAAGGGCGCCGTGGCCAGTCTCACCGGCTTCGCCGCCAGTCCCGAGCAGATGCTGCTGGGGCTGGTGCGGGGCCGCGCCGCCCATTGCGACTCGCGTCTGATCCGGCCGCACGTGTACTCATTGGGCGGCGCACTGGCGACGTCCGATTGGCTGCGCGCGGTCATGGAGGGCGCCTTCGAGCTGACGCCCGATGGGATGACACTGACCGTCCATTCCCAACCCGGCCGACCTCATGAGCGCTGACATCCCCGGCGGGCATCCCGTGTCCGCCGCGGTCAGCGAGCCCCCCTCCGGCCACGCGGAGCAGGCGGGCGCCGCCGGCAGCGAGACGGTCAGCGCCGATCGGCCGCCGCTGTACATCCTGACCACAGCCTGTCCGGACACCACCGGGATCGTGGCGGCGGTCGCGGGATTTCTCGCCGAGCACAACGCCACGATCACCGAGGCGCAGCACCACAACGACCCGCACACGCGCACCTCGTTCATGCGCACGGTGTTCCACGACAACGGCAAAGGTCTCTCGGGGGTGGAGGCGCTCGAGCGGGCCTTCGCCGGGCAGGTCGGCCGGCGCTTCGAGATGCACTGGCGCTTCCACGAGGTGCGGCGCCGCTGCCGGGCACTGATCGCCGTGTCCCGCCAGAGCCATTGCCTGAACGGCATCCTGCATCGTTGGAGCACCGGCACGCTGCCGGTGGAAGTGGTGGCGGTGGTCTCGAACCATCAGGACACGAGAAGCCTGGCGGAGTGGCACGGGGTGCCCTACCACTACCTGCCGATCATCGACGGACGCAAGGCCGAGCAGGAGAGGCGGATCATCGAGCTGTTCGAGAACTCGGACGCGGAGCTGCTGGTGCTGGCCCGCTACATGCAGATCCTCACCCCGGCGGCCTGCCGGTACTTCGAGGGCAGGGCGATCAACATCCACCACTCCTTCCTGCCCGGGTTCAAGGGCGCGAAGGCCTATCACCAGGCGTACGAGCGCGGGGTGAAGCTCATCGGCGCCACCGCGCACTACGTGACGACCGATCTGGACGAGGGTCCGATCATCGAGCAGGAGGTCGAGCGGGTCGATCACACCCAGTCGGCCGAGGACCTGACTGTGGTCGGCAGCGAGCTGGAGACCGTGGCGCTCAACCGCGCCATCAAGTGGCACGCCGAGCGGCGCGTGTTCCGCAACGGCCGCAGGACGGTGGTCCTGAGGTAGCGGCAGGTCTACGTCTGGATCGCACCGGCGATTTCGGTCGCCACTTCCTCGAGCTGGGCGCGCAGCCAGGCATGCGCCGGATCGTCGTGGTGGCGGCGGTGCCAGACCACGTACATCGACAATTCGGGAACGGTCAGCGGCAGCGGCGCGCTGGCGAAGCCGCCGAGCGGTCCCAGGCGCATGAGCGAGGGCAGGCTCGCCAGCATGTCCGTGCCGCTCAGAAAGGCGGCGATTCCCCCGAAGTTCGGCACCGCCACCCCGATCACGCGCGACAGCCCGCGCGCCTCCAGCATCTCGTCGAATTCCAACCGCCGGCCATCCTCGTACGCCACGGTGACATGGCGGGCGGCGAGATAGTCCTCCAGAGTGTCGGGCGCGCGGCGTTTGCGGCGATCGAAGAAGCAGACGTAGCGGTCGGTCAGCAGGCGCTTTTGCAGGATGTCCGAGCCTTCCGGCGGACGGGGCGTGACGATCAGCTCGCAGCGGCCCTCGCGCAGCATCTGCGCCGTGGGCGCCCGCGAGGGGATGACGATCAGGCGCACGCTCTTCAGCCGTCCGGCCAGGCGCCGCTGGAACGCCGGCAACAGCAGGTCGCGCTGAAAATCGTTGGCCGCCACGGTCAGCGCCAGCTCGCTCTCCCGCGGAGAGAACCGGGGACGGCGGCCCAGCCGCTCGAGATCCTCGAGGAGCTGCCGCGCGGGCGCGGCCAGCGCCTCGGCGCGGGCGGTGGCGGCGATGCCGCGGCCCGACTTGACGAATAGCGGGTCGCTGAACACCTCGCGCAGCCGCTCCAGGGCGTGACTGACCGCCGACTGAGTGAGGCCGAGGCGCTCGGCCGCAGCCGTGACCGAGCCTGTCTCCAGCACGGCGAGCAGGGTCCGCAGCATGCGGCCGTCGATCTCCAGCAGATGCGCTGGCGGGGAGTTCAGTTCGCTCATGGCCTCACGCCGGCCGCGCCCGTTGGCCCCGGGGCGGCGGGCGCGGACATTGTGGCACAGAGACCGGCGCTTCGCGCCCGATCCTCGGCCCGTCAGGCGGCCCGGCGCTCCATCACCATCAGCCCCGCCGCCGTGTTGGAGATGGGAATGTGGTAGTTGGAGTGGACCGCGGTCGCCTCGCCGCCGAGGGCGCCGCGGGCGGCCAGCCACATCAGCAGCTCGATGCCCTGCGTGCCGGTGAGCTCGACCAGCTCCGGAACCGAATAGCGCGCCGCCCACAGCGGGTCCGTCGGCAGCTTTTCCATGAACTCGATATCGAACTTCTTGTTGATGAACCCGGCGCGCTCGCCGTCGAGCTGGTGGCTCAAGCCCCCGGTGCCGATCACGACCACCCGCAGGTCCTCGTCGTAGGATTCGATCGCGCGCCCGACCGCCTGGCCGAGCTTGTAGCAGCGCGCGGCCGATGGCAGCGGATGCTGCACCGTGTTGATGCACACCGGCACCAGGCGCACCGGCCAGGCGCCCTGGCCCGGCCACAGCAGCGCCATCGGAATGGTAACGGCGTGATCGACCAGCATTTCCTGGCAGGTGGTGATGTCGAAATCCTCGCCCACCAGATGCTCGATCACGTGCCACGACAGCCGCTGGTCGCCGGGAATGGGCGCCAGCGTGGGGATGCCCCAGCCCTCGTCGGCGTTGCGGTACTCCGGTGCGGCGCCAACGGCGAACGTCGGCATCTTGTCGAGAAAGAAGTTGAGTCCGTGATCGTTGTAGAAGACCACCGCGACCTGCGGCCGCACCTTCGCGAGCCACCGGTGCACCGGCGGATAGCCGTCGAAGAACGGCTTCCAGTACGGGTCCTCGTGCAGGTTGCGGGCGATGGCCTTGCCGATGGCGGGTATGTGGGAAGAGGTGATGGCGCCGACGATTCTGGCCACGGCTCAGCCCCCCGCCGCCACGAGCTTCGCCTTGAACGCATCCTTGGTCATGCCGGTCTGCTGGGCCCCCAGGTCTTGGACGTCCAGGCCCAGAATGCCGGCAAACTTGGCCAGATAGTACACATTGCCGCCCGCGGCGATCAGATCGAGCACATTGCGCCGGCGGACCGCTTCGCGCTGCGCGGCGTTGAGGCCGTAGCGTGCGCAATAGGCGTCCTCGTCCCGTTTGAACTCCTCGCGATTCGCCGCGGAGTTGAACGAATAGCACATCTTGTTGAGCGCGTAACCCTTGATGGCCTGGGCGCCATCGAACAGCGTGGTGCCGGGAATGGTCGGCGGGCGCGGCATGGGGTTTCTCCTCGGGACAGCTCGAAATAGACCGGATCTCGCCAGCAATCCGAGTATCCACATGCCGCGGCGGGGATAAACCCCGCGACGCTCATGGATGGCATGAGCGGGGTCGATCGGTGGTCCGCGCTCAGAGCAGCTTCTCGTCGGAAACGAGCACCCCGTCCGCATCGCAATACACATACTGTCCGGGCTGCAGTCCCACATCGCCGAACCGCAACGGCACCTCGGATCGTCCGGCGCCGCCCTTGCCGCTTTTCTTCGGCGAGGTGCCCAGGCAATAGACCCCGACATCCATGGCGTCGATCTCGGCCGAATCGCGGATCACGCCGTTGATCAGGATGCCGGCCCAGCCGCTCGCCCGGAGTATGGCCGCGATCTGGTCACCCAGCAGCGCGCAGCGCCTCGAGGCTCCGCCATCGACCACCATGACACGGCCGTTGCCGCTCTCGCGCAGGCAGGACTTCAGCAGCGCGTTGTCCTCGAAGCACTGCACCGTCGCGACGGGCCCCCAAAAAGAGCGCACGCGCCCGAATCTGCGCCACGGCAGATCGCACAGGCTCACCAGGGCGTCATGGGCATCGACGAGATCCGCGGTTTTCATCGGTTCAGGCACCATCGGCCGCAGATGCGGCGCTGCGCCCAACGATAGCGGACCGGCGCCGGGCGGCCAAGCCTTCCGCTCCCCGCGACCCCGGCCGCCGCCGCCGCGACGCCTAAGGCTCGATGAGCCCGTGCCGGATCGCGAGCAGCGTCAGCTCGGACTGGTTGGACAGCCCGAGCTTCTGCTTGATGTTGTAAAGGTGGGTGCCGACGGTGGAGGGCGCCAGCCGCAGATCCTCGGCGATGCGCTGCACGGACTCGCCCTGGGCGAGCCGGATGAACACTTCGAACTCGCGCTCCGAGAGCCGCTCGGCCGGGGATTTCGCGTCGACATCGGTCAGGGCCAGCCGCTGCGCCACGCCCGGATCGATGTAGCGCTTTCCCGCGGCGACGCTCGTGATCGCCTCGATCAATGTCTCCGGAGCGCTGCGCTTGGACAGGAAACCGAACGCGCCTTCGCGCAGCGCGCGGCGCGCGTGCACGGGATCGTCGTGAGCGGAGAGCGCGAGCACACGGGCCTGGGGGTGACGCGAGCGGATCCGCCGCAGCGCCTCGATCCCGCCCATGCCGGGCATGGCAATGTCCATCACGACCACGTCGGGATCGAGCTCGAGGTAGCGCTGGTACGCGGTCTCGCCGGAATCGGCCTCGCCGGCCACCTCGACGTTCGCGCTGGACTCGATCAGCAGCCGGAAACCGGTGCGCACCACGGCGTGATCGTCCACGAGCAACACGCGGATCATGCGCTCTCCGGTGGCGCAGACAGGGGAATCTCGGCGGTGAGCGACACGCCGCCGCGCTCGCGGTTGCGCACATCGAAACGGCCGCCGAGGTGCTCGATACGGTCCTTCAGTCCCCGCAGGCCGAAATGCCCCGGGCGCAGCCACTCCTCGGGCAGACCGGTGCCGTCGTCCGTCACACTCACGAACAAGCTCCTTGCGTCGGCGCGCAGCTCGACATCGATGTGCGAGGCGTGCGCATGCCGCAACGCATTGATGAGACCCTCCTGCACGAAACGATAGGCCGCGAGCGTCACGCTGGGACCGAGCTCCACGCGCAGATCGTGCCGCAGGGAAAGCTTCACCGGCAGGTGGCGCTTCTGCAAGTCCCGCGACAGATTCTCGAGCGTTCCGGCCAGCCCCAGCGTGTCGAGCGTCAGGGGCGAGAGGCGCGGGATCAGACCGTGCATGGCGTCGTACAGCCCGGCCGCCTCCCGGGAGATGAGCTGCGCCGCCTCCCGCATCGGCGGCTCGCTCGAGCGGGTGAAGATCGCCTGCGCGAGACTGCGGATGGCCGTGACGGACTGGCCGAATTCATCGTGCAGCTCGTGGGCGATCAGCCGCCGCTCCTCCTCCAGGCGCTGCTCGACCAGCCCGGCCATCTCCCGGCGCTCCTCGAGGCGGGCCTCCGCCTCGCGCGCCTTGCGCTCCGTCGCGACATTGTCCTCGATGGCCTGGGCCATGCGGTTGAATGCGGCGCCGATGGCCTGCGCCTCCACGCCCTTCAGGACCGGTAATCGGTAGGCCAGGTTGCCCTTCTTCAGCCGCTCGAGTCCGGTCACGATGACCGGAAAGGGCGCGAGCGCGCGCTCGATGATCCAGAACGCCACGGCATTGGCCGCGATGAGCAGGATCACGGCCAGGGCGAGCAGCCGCGTGATGGCGTCCCAGCCGTCCAGAATGGCCGGGCTGACCTCGGTGCGAATGTCGAGCTCGAGGTTGCGCGGCATCCGAAACGTATAGCGGGGTATGTCTGGTGCGAGCAGATGCGAGAACCATGCCGGCGCACGGCGTCCGGCCTCGTACGTCGAGGGCGGCGAGCGGTAGATGATCGCCCCATGCGCATACCGAAGGGTGATGTTATTCGATCTGACGTGACCGAGCTGCACGAGAAAGCCGAGCACGACCTGCGGTCCCCCGAAGCCCCAGTAGAAATTCACCAGGCGACCCAGGAACTGCGTGGCCACGGCGTGCGAGGCCTCGATGTCCTCGCGCACCCTGGCGCGCGTGGCGATCAACTGCGCGGTGACCAGCAATACGACGAACAAGGCCGTCAGACCCGTCACCACCAGGTGCAGACGCGTACGCAGCTTCATAGAACCGACCAGGGTGAAGCCCGGGACAACCCCGGCTTCATCGTAGCAGCACCGCCCGCGCCGCGGCTCATGATATTCATGAGCCCCGATTCATGATGTTCCGCTTCCCCGCAAGCACCGTCTCTGACGAGGATGTCACCGGGGGCGATGACGCTCCCGGGATGATCGGCCGGCCGACCGGCCATCGCACAGTCCAACCGACCCGAGGTGCTCCTCATGAAATGGCAGATTCCGCAGGCGACCGATTTCCGTTTCGGAATGGAAATCACCATGTACATCGCCAACCGGTAACGATCGCTGAAGCGATCCCGCGCTCCGGGCCGGTCGCCTCGGCGGCCGTCCCGGAGCCACCGCCCCATGAAGATCCGCGTCCTCGGCTCCTCCGCCGGCGGAGGCTTTCCCCAGTGGAACTGCAACTGCCGCAATTGCGCGGGCGTTCGCAACGGCACGCTGCGCGCACGCCCCCGCACACAATCCTCGATCGCCGTCACCTGTGGTCCGGCCCACGGCAACGCCATGCCCTGGACGCTGGTCAACGCCTCGCCCGACATTCTGTCCCAGCTACGCGACAATCCGGTCCTGCAGCCGGCGCGAGCGGTGCGTGACACGGCGCTCGCGGCCATCGTGCTGGTCGACGGACAGGTGGACCACAGCACGGGACTGTACATGCTCCGGGAAGCCACTCGCCCGTGGGCGCTGTGGTGCACCGACTCGGTGTATGCGGACCTGACCCGCGGCAACCCGATTCTCGATGTGTTGTCCCACTACTGCGGTGTCGACCGCCGGTCCGTGCCGCTCGACGGCGAGGATTTCCTCATCGAAGCGACACCGGGATTGCGTTGGCGCGCCCTGCCGGTGGCCGGCAAGCCGGCCCCCTACTCGCCCAATCGCGCCGCACCGCTGCGCGGAGACAACGTCGCGCTCCTGATGAGCGACGAGCGCACGGGCGGCAAGGCCTTCTATGCGCCCGGCCTGGAGGTGATCGATGAGCCCCTGTGGCAGGCCATGCGCTCGTGCGACTGCGTGCTGGTGGACGGAACGTTCTGGACCGACGACGAGATGATCCGCCTGGGGCTCTCACGGCACCGGGCGCGCGACATCGGCCATCTCGCGCAAAGCGGCCCGGGCGGCATGATGGAGTGGCTCGAGCGCCTGCCGGACGGCACGCGCAAGATCCTGATCCACATCAACAACACCAACCCCATCCTGGACGAGGACTCCCCGCAGCGCCGCGAGCTCGAGCGCCGCGGGATCGAGGTCGCCTGGGACGGAATGGAGATCGAGTTGTGAGCGACACCCCATGGAGCCGTACGGAGTTCGAGGCGAAGCTGCGCGAGAAGGGCTGCGCCTATCACATCCACCACCCGTTCAACGTGATGCTCAACTCCGGGCGGGCGAGCGTGGCGCAGATCCGCGGCTGGGTGGCCAACCGCTTCTACTATCAGATCAGCATTCCGATCAAGGATGCGGCGATTCTGAGCAACTGCGGCGATCGCGCCGTGCGGCGCGAGTGGATACAGCGCATTCACGATCACGACGGCCACGGCGCCGATTCCGGCGGGATCGAGGCCTGGCTGCGGCTTGCCGACGCCGTGGGACTGGAGCGCGCGCGGACGGAGAGTCTCACAGACGTCTTACCGGGTGTGCGCTTTGCCGTCGACGCATACGTGAACTTCGCGCGGCGCGCCCCCTGGCCCGAGGCCGTCTGCTCCTCGCTCACCGAAATGTTCGCGCCGGAGATTCACAAGCAGCGCCTCGCCGGCTGGCCCGAGCACTACCCGTGGATCGAGCGCGAAGGCCTGAGCTATTTCCAGAACCGGGTGGGCCAGGCCCGCCGGGATGTCGAATTCGGCCTCGCCACGACGCTCGACCGGTTCACGACGCGCGCCGCGCAGGAGCGCGCCCTGGAGGTCCTGCAGTTCAAGCTCGATGTGCTGTGGCAGATGAACGATGCGATGCAGCAGCGCTTCGGGGTGCAGTGATGGCGGACCTGAGCGAAACCTCCCGCCCGGTGATCGGACAGGGCTTCCGCTTGCAGTGGGAGAGCGCTCAGGACGCGCATGTACTGCTCTACCCCGAGGGAATGGTCAAGCTCAATCCGAGCGCCGCGGCGATCCTGACCCGCTGTGACGGAGCGAGAACCCTCGCCGACATCATCAGCGATCTCGAGCGGGCGTACTCGGCCGAGGGGCTGGGTGAGGACGTCCTCGCCTTCGTCAGGCTCGCGATGGAGCGCAACTGGCTGGAGCTGCGCACGTGAGCGCACCGGCACGGGACGCTCTCCCGGGGCAACCCGGACCGCCGCTGTGGCTGCTGCTGGAGCTGACCTACCGTTGCCCGCTGCACTGCGTGTTCTGCTACAACCCGACGGACATGGAGAACGTCGGCCCGGAGCTGGACACGGCCGATTGGCTGCGTGTGCTGCGCGAGGCCCGGGCCCTCGGCGCGGTGCAGCTCGGGCTCTCCGGCGGCGAGCCGCTCGCGCGGGAGGACCTCGAGATCCTCGTCGCCGAGGCGCACCGGCTGGGTTTCTATACCAACCTGGTCACCTCCGGTGTCGGACTGACCGAGCAGCGCCTGGCGGCGCTGAAGGATGCCGGGCTCGATCACATCCAGCTCTCGTTCCAGGACAGCACACGCCGGATGAACGATTTCCTGAGCAGCACGCGCACCTACGAGCTCAAATCGAAGGTGGCGGCGCTGATCAAGAAGTACCGCTATCCCATGGTGCTCAACGTGGTGATCCACCGCCTCAACATCGATCACGTGGAGGAAATCCTCGCGATGGCCGAGCGCATGGGCGCCGAGTACGTCGAGCTCGCCAACACCCAGTACTACGGCTGGGCATGGCTCAACCGCGCCCGGCTGCTGCCGAGCCGCGAGCAGCTGTTGCGGGCGGAGGAGGTCACGCAGCGCTTCCGTGCGCGGGTCGGATCGCGCATGCGGATCTTCTTCGTGGTGCCGGACTACTTCGAGACGCGGCCCAAGCCCTGCATGAACGGCCTGGGCCGGGTGTTTCTCGCGATCGCGCCCGACGGCGTGGCGATGCCCTGCCATGCGGCGCGCATGCTGCCGGGTCTGACCCTGCCGAGCGTGCGCGAGGCGGACATCCGCTCGATCTGGTACGACTCGCCGGCGTTCAACCGCTACCGCGGCGAGGACTGGATGAAGGAGCCCTGTCGCAGTTGCCCGGAGCGGTCGCGGGACTTCGGCGGTTGCCGCTGCCAGGCCTACCTGTTCACGGGTGATCCGGCCGATGCCGATCCGGTCTGCGACCGCTCGCCGCATCATCACCTGGTGAGCCGCTTCGTCGAGCAGGCCGCTTCGGGAGAAGGCCGCGAGCAGCCGCTCGTGTTCCGCGACCACCGCGCCTCGGGCGCGGGCGGTTAGAACTCTTCGGTATCGATGTCGGCCTGCGCGATCGCGGTGTAACGGGCGCCGCTCACGGTGCGCTGGTTGATCAGGCCGTCCAGCCGCGCCAACACATCGGCCGCCGGGCGCACGCTGAGAGCGCCCATGTTCTCGCGCAGATGCTCGATCCGGGTGGTGCCCGGGATGGGCACGATGTGCTGCGCCCGGGAAAGCAGCCAGGCGAGCGCCAGCTGCGCCGGCGTACAGCCGGCCTCCCGCGCGAGAGCCGCATACTCCTCGAGCAGCGCGAGATTGCGCGGATAGTTCTCGGGCGAGAAGCGCGGCATCGCGCGCCGCAGGTCCTGCGGAGGCAGAGCCGACACGTCGCGCAGCGTGCCGGTCAGGAAGCCGCGCGCCAGCGGCGAGAATGCCACCAGCGAGGCGCCGATGCGCCGGCAGGCCTCGAGCGAGGCGATCTCGGGATTGCGTGTCCAGAGCGAGTATTCGCTCTGCACCGCGGCGATGGGATGAACCGCGTGCGCCCTGAGCAGCGTCGCCGCCGATACCTCGGACAGGCCGATGGCGCGGACCTTGCCCTGGCGCGTAAGGTCGGCCAGCGCACCGATACTCTCCTCGATGGGCACACGCCGGTCCCAGCGGTGCAGGTAGTACAGATCGATCGTCTCGGTCCGCAGCCGCTTGAGGCTGTCCTCGCAGTTGCCGCGGATGGCTTCGGGGCGGCCATCGATCACCCGCTTGCCCAGCACCCCCGCCATGCCGCCCTTCGTGGCCAGGACCAGACGGGAGCGGTGCGGCGAGAGCACGCGGCCGATCAGCTTCTCGTTGGCGCCGAAGCCGTACAGCGCCGCCGTATCGAAATAATTCACGCCCAGGTCGAGCGCGCCGAGCAGCAGCCGCTCGGCGTCCCGCGGTGCCGGCGGGATCCCGTAGGCGTGGTTGAGGCTCATGCAGCCGAGCCCGACCGCGGTGACCGTGAAGGGGCCGATGTGACGCCGGCGAAGCAGCGGGTTGTCCATGGGAGTGACGCGGGGAAATAGAAGGATTGTGGCGCGCGCCCGGCTCCGCGGAAAGACCGCCACGCGCACTAGCAGATATCAGCAACCGCTATCGGTTGGACCGGCGCACCGCCGCGCCAGTTCATCGAGCATGCGCATGGCGTGGCGAATGAGCGGGGTCACCGGCTTGTGCGCCGACACGGCCAGGCACAGCTTGCTGATCAGCCGTGGATGCCCGATCGGGCGGATGCTGAAGGCCTGCGGCGCGCCCGAGGCCCGCACCGCCCCTGGACCGAGCACCGCGTGGCCGTACCCGGCGCGCACCAACTCGAGAATCGCCGGCACGCCGGACACTTCCCAGGCGATCGTCAACTTCAAGCCGGAGAGGGCCGCCTGGGCTTCGACCAGCCTGCGGATGGTCTGGGTGTGATCGGGGATCACCAGCGGGTATCGGGCAAGCTCGGCGAAGGCCACCGGCGCCTCGATCCGCAAGCCGGCGCGGCGCGGCCGGCCGCGAGCCGGACCGACGAGGCACAGCGGCTCGTCGAGCAGTGGTTCGATCCCGATGGCGGGCTGGGCCTCGGGGTTGTGCACCAGGGCGAGATCCACCCGGCCGGTGGCGATCCACTCGGTGAGATGGGTGGTAAGACCCTCGACGATCACCAGATGCGCCTTGGGAAGCTGGTCGCGGAAGCGCTCGACCAGTGCCAGGGTGAGCAGCCGCCCGAGACTCGGCGGCAGGCCGATCGTCACGCGCCCCGCGGGCTCCTCCCGGCCGCCCTCAAGGTCCTCGCGCGCCTGCTGCACCAGTTGCAAAATCCCGACGCTGCGCTCGAACAGGCGCCTGCCCGCCTCGGTCAACAGCACGCCGCGGCCCGTGCGCTTGAGCAGCGAGCAGCGCAGGTCGGTCTCCAGGAGCCTCACCTGGCGGCTGAGCGCCGGCTGCGCCACATCGAGAATCATCGCCGCGCGGCTGAAGCTGCCGAGCTCGGCGACACGCACGAAGTATTCGAGTTGTTTGAGATTCATGGCATCGGGTGGCGGGGCCAGGCCCATTCTGCCACGACCGGCCGCGGACCCGGGCGCCGGGGCGGCCTGCGATGGGCGCCGCCGCGGGGCGAGCCGTGAAGCCCGGCCACCGCGGCGCGCCGTTCGCGATCAGGTGCGGCCGGGAAACCGCTCGCGGGCATCCGGCGCCGGCCGGACCGCCGCTCCATGGTTCTGCCCGGCGCTCCGGCGTTTGACCGGCCGGGCGAGCAGATAGCGGTCACCGAGCCACTCGATCGCCTTCGCCCGGGCCGCGCTGTAGTCGACCACCCAATCACGCGCCTTTTCGGCATAGCTCAAGCGTCGCATAGCGCCGTTCTCCTTGCGTCTTCATTACTCACGACAGGCGAAATATGCACGCGTTCATGGATTCACAGCCCCTCTCTCCCCACCGGGGCGGTTCGGCCCGCCCTTTCGAGAGAGCGTTTCACCCTGTCGAGGCGACAGCAACGGCGCATGGGCCGCCATCGGAACATCCTGCGCGCGTGTTACCATCTCCGGCGCTTCACACCATGAGCGAGCTTCCCCTCACTTTCGCCGACATCGAGGCCGCACACCGGCGGCTCTCCGGCATCGCCCATCGCACACCGGTGCTGACCTCGGCCACCGCCGATGCGGCGACCGGCGCTCGACTGTTCTTCAAGTGCGAGAATTTCCAGCGCATGGGCGCATTCAAGTTGCGCGGGGCGTACAACGCCGTCTCCAGGCTGGATCCGGCCCGCAGGGCCGCCGGCGTCGTCGCATTCTCCTCCGGAAACCACGGCCAGGCGATCGCCCTCGCCGCACGGCTGCTCGGCACCCGCGCGCTGGTCGTGATGCCGCGGGACGCGCCGGAGATCAAAATGGCGGCCACCCGCGGCTACGGCGGGGGGGGCGGGCTCTACGACCCCCCCACCCCGGGCCGCGCGGCGGTCGGGCGGCGGGCCGCCCCCGAACCCGGGCGCGCGCCGCTCCCCCCCCCCCCCCCTCCCCCCGTTCATTCCCGCGCCGGGGCGGGGGCCCCGAGGGCCGGCCCTCTCACA
>OBLK01000119.1_pt1 | contig 29102 bp, 26 predicted proteins | sample 1518871 | NCBI WGS metagenome assembly OBLK01 (sample SAMEA2464837, study PRJEB22497) | soil metagenome | biome: Grassland; feature: Farmland; material: Clay | place: Australia | collected 2013-02-01 | depth 0.8 m
CCCGGCCTCGGCCACCACCGTGCCGACCACCGCCGTGCCGGCCGGCGCCGTGTCGGCCGGCGCCGTGTCGGCCACCGTCGTGCCGGCCGGTGTGAGGGCTGCGGCCAGCTCGCGCAGGTTGGGGTGGCGGTACAGCGTGGTGACCGGCACGGCCCGGCCGAGCCGCTGCGACACCTCGTGCATCCACCGGGTCGCGGTCAGCGAGTCGAGCCCGAGCTCGGCGAACCCGACGTCCACCGCAACGTCCTCACGGCCGAGCAGTTCGGCCAGGCTGGCGCACAGCAGGGGCAGCAGCGCCGGCGCGTCAGAATCCGGCGACGACCCCTCGCGGCCGGCGAGGCCGATCCGGTCGGTGTGCAACACCGGCAGCCGGCCCTCGTCGAAGTCGATCGCCGTCGCCCGGCGGCGGACCTTGCCCGACGTCGTCCTCGGCAGGCCGGAGCGCCGCACGAGCACCACGTCGTCCGCGACGATTTCGTGCCCGTCGTACGCCGCCTGCCGGACCTCGGCGGCGATCTCCGCCAGGCGGGCCGGCGGCGCGTGCCGGTCGGCCTCCACGACGACCATGAGCCGCTGTCCGCCGTCCAGCTGCACGGCGCAAGCGCCCCCGATGGCGACCTCGGCCACCGCCTGCTCGATGGTGCGCTCGATGTCGCCGGGATGGTGGTTCGCCCCACGGACGATGATCAGATCCTTGAGCCGGCCGCAGACGTACAGCCGACCGGCATCGAAGAAGCCCAGATCCCCGGTGCGCAGCCAATCAGTGGCACCGTTACCTGCGCTGTTACCTGCGCTGTTACCTGCGCTGTTACCTGCGCTGTTACCTGCACCGTCGGCGAGGCGAGCCCGGAACGTGTGCTCACTGTCGTGCGGGCGGCCCCAGTACCCGTCGGGCAGCCCCTCGCCGGCCACCCAGATCTCGCCGACCTGCCGGTCCGGCAGCGGTTGCCGGGTCCGCGGGTCCACGATGCGGACGTCCCAGTCCAGGAGCCCGTCGCCACAGGCCACCAGGGGGCGGCCGGTCTCGCTTGGCCGGGCCGATCCGCCGGCCAACGCAGCGGTGTCGTAGCGGGACACCAACCAACCCTGCGGTTGCCGGCTGGTCGACACGCACAGGCCGGCCTCGGCCAGCCCGTAGCACGGCGTGATGGCCTCCGGTCGCAGGCCCGCGGCGGCGAAGTGCTCGGCAAACCGCACCAGCGTGGCCGGCCGGACCGGCTCGGCGCCGTTGGACGCGCACCGCAGCGCCGACAGGTCCAGCGCGGCGACCTCCGAGGCCGGGATCGCGTCGCAACTGCGCTGGTAGGCGAAGTCCGGCCCGGCGATCCAGGTCGCCCGGTACTCGGCGGCCGCCCGCAGCCAGCGGCCCGGGTCCGCCGCGAAGCTCTTGGGCGCCATGAACGTGCTCGTGCCGCCGGACAGCAGCGGCAGGAGCAGCTGCTGGATCATGCCCATGTCGTGGTAGAGCGGCAGCCAGCCGACCACCTGCACCGGGTCCGGCGCCGGCACGGTCGCACCGAGCAGCCGCACGTGGTGCAGCAGGCTCCGGTGCGTGTTGCGGACGCCCTTGGGCGAGCCGGTCGACCCGGACGAGTACTGCAGGTAGGCCACCGAGCCCGGGTCGACCTCGGGCAGCGAGCCCTGCCCCGCCGCAGGCAGGGCGTCGAGCGCGAGGCCGTCGACACCCTCGGGCAGCAGGCCGTCCGGGATCTCGGTAGCCGCGCGGGTCAGCACCACAGCGGGAGCGCAGTCGGCCAACACCGCGCTGACCCGCTCCCGGTACCGCTGCAACCGGCCGGAGGCGGGCAGCGCGGCCGGCACCGCGACCAGCCCGGCGCCGAGGCAGCCGAACAGCGATATGGCCAGGTCCGGGCCGCTCGGCAGCAGAAGCAGCACCCGCTCTCCGGGCAGGTAGCGTCCGGCGAGCGCGTGAGCCACCCGCTCTGCCTGCTCCATGAGCTCGGCATAGGTCCACTCGGCGACCCCACGTTCGCCGTGCAGGAAACGCATCGCCAGCAGGTCGGGATTCTCCTGCGCGACCCTAGAGAGCCGGCCGTACACGTCACCAGGGCATGAGGGCTCCAGAGGCATTAACGCACGGTAAGTTTGCACCACCAGCAACTAGCTCGGTGATGACGAAACCCAGACATATTCCCAGCTTGCGCCTGGTGGCAGGTTGTTCGTGGCACGCTGCGGACAAATCACGGCGGCGGCCCCACGCCCGCCGATCAGCCGTACCTGGCCAACAACTCCTGGCGCTGATGAGCCGTCGCGTAGGGCGCCAGCACACCGTTACTGCCGAGCAGGACCCGGCGGCCGACCGGTGCATCGAGCGTGACGTTGACCTGCCGAGGCCAAACAACCGTCAGGCAGGCGCCGCCCCGTCGTGGGCGCTCGACCTGAACTCCGAGGACGACGACGTCCGCTGTCTCATGGGCAACGGCGCCGACGACCTCATGGCACGCCCCGTCGAACCAGAAGTGGACGGTCGCCCCGTAGACGTGATCTACGATCAACGGCGGCTGCAGCACCGTACGAAGGTCGGAGCTGGCTGGCGGAACCCGCGGCCCCAGTCGCGTGATCGCCTCGGTGGAGACGGCTACCCGGGCGACCGGCCCTGGTAGCCCCGGCACGGTGAACAGCCAGGCCGGCACGATGGCCGGCCCGCGGGCCGTCTGCATCGGCACTTCGCCCAGCTGTGCCGCCGTGACCGGCAGCCCGCAGACGTTGCCGGTCCGATCCGGCTGCCCCGGCTCCATGACCGGGCGCTCCTCCGCGCAGACGGTGTTGATCTCCGAGAACGCCTGACCGGCAGCGACCAGCGGCACCGCCATCGGTTCAGCGTCGGAGAAGCGGACCTGTCCCGTTGCAGCCGGCAGCTGCGGCAGTTCGGTATGCAAGCGGTAGGCACCGATTAGCACGTCGTCGTACAGCAATTCCGGAATACCTACCGGCGGCATGGTCAGGTCCTGCAACGGCACGAAACCGTTGCGCCGGTACTTGCTCGGCATCGACCGCCATGCGTCGGCCACCTCCCGGCCGCGGGCTTCGATGAGTGAGCGAGCTTCAGCCTGATCAGGTCCGATGGGCCGAGAGTCCCGCACGATCATCGCGACTACCGGCATGGCCGGCAGCGCAATTATCAGCGTGGCCAGCACAGTTCCTAGCACCATTGGCAACCGTCGAGCTTTCATCCAGCCACCGCCGCCCTCGTCCGCCATCCAAGTAGACGGGATTCGAGGCGGTGCGCGGCATGGCCGGCGACGGATCGACGCCGCGCCGGTATCGGGCGGTGACCGGCGGGCTCTGGCCGGTCACCGCCGGACGCGATAGCGCAGGTGTGTGGCTTCTCTCCCCCGGATGATGTTCATGGTCTCCAGCTCGATGTGCTCGGCGCCGAGGTGCTCGAAGAGCCGACGGCCCTCCCCGAGCAGGACCGGGACCAGGTGGATCTGCAGTTCGTCGAGGAGTCCCGCCCGGAGGCAACGCTGGGCGATACCTGCGCCATGGACCAGCACGTTCTTCCCGCCGGCCGCCTCCTTGGCCTGACGCACGGCATCCCCGAGATCGCTCAGGTAGGTGACCCCAGGCCACTGCGCGTACTCGGGGGAGGGCCGGTGGCGACTGAGGATGAAGATGGGCACGCGATCGTGATGATCCCCGCCCCAGCCTCCGGCGGGTTCGAAGGTCCCACGGCCGGCGACCACGGCTCCGGTGGAGAGAAAATCGTCGATGACGTCGCGATCAGGCCCGTCGAGCTCTTTGAGATCGTGGATTTCTCCAACCCATTCGTGGAGGCGTTCGCCACCGTCTCCCAAACCGTTGTCCGGGCCCTCGTTGGGGCCGGCGATGAAGCCGTCGAGGGACATCGACATGTACAGCACGGTCGAAGACATGGCTGGCGTACTCCTTTCGACCCGGGCTCGGATGGTGCAATCTCCGTATCCGGAATCCCGACGTGTGCGGCACACGGCTCGCAATAGGAGCCGTGTGCCGCACACGAATTCAGCGGATGCCTCTACTGGCCGCAGGGACCCTGGGTGGCGAACGGCAGGTTCGCGTAGTCGGAGACGTCGTAGCTGAACAGCGACCCGTCGGCAGCCGCGGTGAGTACCGCCATGGTCGGGATCCGGAACAGGTTCTCCAGCTGCCCGTTGCTCTTCTGCCCGACCGAGCGGACCTCGTAGAAGATGGCGCCCCTGGTCGGCGTCTGCGCGACGGGCTGCTCGCCGGCCGGCGCGGTGCCGCTCATGAGCATGCGGCTCAGCGCCGCGTTGGTGATGTCGATGATCGGGTAGTGCGCCACGTTGGCCAGCCCGTACTGGTCGAGCGCGTCGACGCTGACCATGGCCATCTGCCGGTTGGTCAGCCACTGCTGCGCGGTCATCCGGGACGGGTCGATCGAGCGCGCGCCGATCTGGAACTGGTTGAGGTCGTTGGTGCCGTTGACGATCGGCGCCTGGCCCATGTGGTGCAGGTCCAGGGCGAGGTGCGGGCCGACGTCGCGCCACAGCCGCCAGAAGGCGACGGATTCGGGCTGCGCGAAGTTCTCCCAGTCGCGGTTGAGGTCGATCCGGTTGGGCGTGGTGCTCTGGCGGATGTTGGCCTCGGCGCCGTCCGGGTTGTACATCGGGATCATCACGACCGTGAGGTTCTCGCGGATGAGCCGCGCCGCCTGCGAGCCGCCCGAGAGGTAGTCGAGGATCTGCAGCGCCGCCTCGGTGCTGTGCAGTTCGTTGCCGTGAATGCGCGAGTGCACCCAGACGACCGTCGGACCGGTGCCGACCGTCGCGTAGAGCAGTTGCCGCCCCTCCCCCGAAGCTCCGGCCGAGTCGACGGTGACCAGGCCGTTACTGGTCCGTTCGATCCGGTCCAGTACCTGCACGACGTCGTCGTAGCCCGCGACGCTGGACAGGCTGACGTTCTGGTCCGGTTGCAGGCACGGGCCGCCGGGCAGGTGTGCCGGGTCGGCTGAGGCCGGCGTGACGGCGACGCTGACGGCGGCGGCGAGTAGACCGGTCGTTGCGAACGCGGCTAGGGACTTACGCATGACTGCTCCTTCCGAGGGAGCTCGGCAAGTCGCTGCATCGTCGCTGACCTGCACAAGGTCTGGCAAGGCTGACCGCTGCGTGCTCAACGAAAGGCGACTGCCCGTTCGGGTGAATTCGGGTTCACCCGTTGGACCGAATTGGCTAACGAACGGCGGCCCGTGGTGCGACTGCGGAGTGGTGGACGTTGCCCGTTCGGTCAACAGGGGCCGACGCCGAATGCTCACGGGCACCGTCCTTGGGGGTACAGGGAGGGTGAAATGAATCGACTGAGAGCGCTCGCCGTGCCGTCGCTCCTGGCGAGCGCCGGGGTGATCGTCGTGGCGGCTCTCGTGGGTGGCTCCGTCGCGGCGGGTTCCACCGGGACCGAGACAACCACGCCGACGAGCTCGACATCGTCGGAGACCTCACCGTCGGAGACCTCACCGTCGGAGCCGTCGACGTCGGTGCCGCCACCGACAACCACTCCACCGACGACCACTCCGCCGACAACCACTCCACCGACGACCACTCCGCCGACACCGCCCGGGGAAGGTTGCACGCCCGGCTTCTGGAAGAACCACCCGGAGGCCTTCGCCGGCACCGGCTACAGCCCGACGACCACGCTCGGCAGCGTCTTCGCGGGTCTGCCCGCGTCCTACGCCGCCCTCACCTTCGAACAGGCGTTGAGCCTGGGCGGCGGTGGGCTCGACGCGCTGCTGCGCCAGGCGGTGGCGGCACTGCTGAACGCCTCGAGTCCCGACGTCGACTATCCGCTCACCGCGGCGCAGGTCGTCGCCGCGACGAATGCCGCGATCGCCAGCGGCGACTATGAGGCCACCAAGGACCTGTTCGACCGGTTCAACAACCTCACGGCACCGGGATTCTGCGACTGACCGTTTCGAGCCGGCCCGCCCGGGCGTTGCGCAAGTACCCGGGCGGGCCGCCCACGTGGGGTCAGCCGCAGTGTTCGAACGGGCTGGTGTACGAACTGCCGCCGACCGAGCCGCCCCACCTCACGCAGGTGCCCGGCGCGGACCGTCGCACCGGACCGGCGTAGTAGCTGTAGCTGCCCGAGTCGGTCGTCCTGGTGCTGCCCTGGGGCTCGAGGAATGCCGACACCGACGACGGCGTGCCGATGTTCGTGGTCTTGAGCGTCACGACGCAGTTGTAGCCGTTGCCGGAGTTGTAGAGCAGGTAGACGCGGCCGCCCGTGAGGCCCGCCGAGTCGATGACGCTGTAACCGCTGCCACAGACCTCCTCGGGGGTGTACGGGTTGCTGCCGCCGCCGCAGTTGTTGCTGCTGGTGATGGCCTTCCGCTGGCCCAGTGACACCGTGACGCCCTCGACGGTGGGGCTGGTGTCGATGGAGCCGCCCGAGGTGATCTGCTCGTAGTGCAGGTGCGGCGCGTAGTTGCCGCCGGTCCCGCCCACCGTGCCGATCGCGGTGCCCTGGCTCACCGACATCGATCCGCCCGGCCCCCGCGCCATCGTGGCGAGGTGCGCGTACCGGGTCCTGGTGCCGTCGCCATGGGTGACGACCACGTAGTTCCCGTACGCCATGATGCCGACGTCGTCGGACAGCGAGAGCGTTGTGTAGAACCGCGCGGTGCCGCCCGCCGTGGCGCGGACCGTCTCGCCGCCGATCGCGTCACTGCCGTAGCTCTGCCAGTCGATGGAGCCGGACGGGCTGTGGCCGGGGTACCAGTTGTTGGCGTAGAACGTCTTGCCGCAGTTGAACGGGCTCTTGTGCGTCGCCATGATGCCGGCGTCCGGGCTCTCGGTCGTCTGCGCCAGCGATGCGCCCGAGGTGAGGGCCACCGTGAGGACTGCGATGGCGGCCGCGAACATCCCCTTCCCGAACCAGGATGGCGCTCTCCTCGGCGCCTGTCCCGTCCTCGCTGGTGACGATGCCATGGCCTACCTCTTCTCTCCCGGTCGGCGAACTGTTGGTGATTCACTACCCAAACGCACCGGCAGGACGTGAACAAGGGCCCGGCACTCATCTACACCTGATGGCGCAGCATCGCTGCCGGCGACCGCCCGGCCGGGACAGGCAAACGGAAGCTTCGAGCCGGTGGCCCGGTCCACCCAGGCCGCTTCCTCGGCCGCACGGCGCTCAACACCACTGACGGGCCGGAAGGACGCAACAAGGCAACGAGACTCCTGGCCGGCCGGGCAGAGTTGGTGGCTTTGTAGTGTTTTGCGCCACGGGCCTAACGGAGTTCCTGTAACGCAGCGGGTTGAAGCATGCGGACGGGTCGTTCGGCCGCGTCCCAGGTGCCAAACGGCTCTGCAGGCCGGAACCGGTCACCAATAGCTTCGGATTGGCAAGGTGCTTGGAGGTGAGTGTCATGACAGGCACCCCTAAAGATGCGCGCGAGGCAGCGCGCAAACGCATCGAGGATCGGCGCGGCTTCGTGCCACATCTGGTGATCTACCTGGTTTTCAACGCGGGTCTGATCTTGCTTTGGCTGTCCGCCGGGGGCGACGGGTTCTTCTGGCCGGGCGTGATCCTTGTCGGTTGGGGCATTGGAGTGCTGATGCACGCGTGGAACGCCTTCATCAGCAAGCCGATCAGCGAGGCCGATGTGGACCGCGAGCTGCGGCGAGCTGGGTATCCGACCGAGGACGTGCACCCGCACTGACCGCCCTCACAGACGAGGGAAACTCATCGGCTGGAGGTCGCCATGACCACCGCACCGACCCGAAGTCCGTCTGTCGCTAGCCGGCGCGCCGGCTACATCGCAAGCGCCGTCGTCAACGGGCTGCTGCTGCTGGCCATCAACGCCTGGCCAGGCTGGCAGGTACTGCCGTTCCTGACCGAGGAGTTCGACCAGGTGCTCGGGCTGGTGAATCTCACGCTGTGGGTGGGGTTGCTGGCCAACCTGGTGTACGTGGCCGGTGACTCGCGCCTGGTGAAGGCATTCGGTGAGCTGGCGATCCTGGTCGTTGGCGGCCTCAGCATGATGCGGATCTGGCAGGTGTTCCCATTCGACTTCGGCGACGCTTTCAACTGGGCGCTCACCGTACGCGTCCTGCTGCTGCTCGGAATCATCGGCACCGCAATAGGAATCGTCGTCCAACTGGTGAACCTGGCACGCCGAACGCCGCAGTAGGTCCGACGCAGGCCTCAGTATGGTGTCGGACTGGTACGTGTCCGCCGACCGGGAGGGTGCGATGGCGCGGCGACGGCCGTTGCGGGAGGTGGGCACCGACCCCGACTACCGGTTCACCCTGGCCAACGAGCGAACGTTCCTGGCCTGGCTGCGGACCGGGTTGGCGCTGCTCGCCGGTGCGGTGGCGCTGGGGGGTCTGCTGCCGGACTTCGGCCCGCGAGCGGCACGGATCACGCTGGTCGTGATCCTGCTCGTGCTGTCGTTGATCGTGACCGCGGGCGCCTACGTCCGGTGGGAGCGGGCGGAGCGGGGATTGCGCGAGGGTCGGACGTTGCCGGTGGGCCTGCTGCCCCGGCCGGTGGTTACCGGGCTCGTGGTCGTCATCGCCGGGATCTTCGTGCTGGTCCTGGTGGAGGCGGGCGGATGACCGACGACCGGGTTCCCGATGCGGGCGCTCAGGCCGAGCGCACGGCCCTCTCCTGGCAGCGGACCGGGTTGGGCGCGCTCGCCGTCGGTGTGTTGACGATCCATGCCGACCCGGCCCACTCGTGGCCGGGGGTGCTGCTGATGGCGGTGGGTGCGGTTTGTGCCGCGGTGCTCGCCCCGCTTCGCTACCAGCGGGTGCTGCGCGCGGTCAGGGCCGGCAGCGCACCGGTGTCCACGCTGACGATCCCCACGTTGTCGGCCGTGCTGGTCGTCGTGGCGATCAGTGCAGGCAGCGCCCTGCTGCTCGGCTGAGGCACAAGGCAGGATGTCATGGTGACTGACACCGTGGACCTGAAGCCGCGCAGCCGGGACGTGACCGACGGGATCGAGAGGGCCGCCGCCCGCGGCATGCTGCGGGCCGTCGGGATGACCGACGACGATTTCGGCAAGCCGCAGATAGGGGTGGCGTCGAGCTGGAACGAGATCACGCCGTGCAACCTCTCGCTGGATCGGCTGGCGAAGGCGGCCAAGGACGGCGTCCACGCCGGCGGCGGGTACCCGTTGGAGTTCGGCACGATCTCGGTGTCCGACGGAATCTCGATGGGCCACGAGGGCATGCACTTCTCGCTGGTGTCCCGCGAGGTGATCGCCGATTCCGTCGAGGTCGTCATGCAGGCCGAGCGGCTCGACGGTGCGGTGCTGCTAGCCGGGTGTGACAAGTCGCTGCCGGGGATGCTGATGGCGGCCGCCCGGCTCGACCTGGCGGCGGTGTTCCTGTACGCGGGGTCGATCCTGCCAGGCATCGCCCGGCTGTCCGACGGCTCCGAGCGCCAGGTGACGATCATCGACGCGTTCGAGGCGGTCGGCGCGTGCGCGCGGGGCCTGATGAGCAGGGAGGACGTCGACGCGATCGAGCGAGCGATCTGCCCCGGTGAAGGCGCCTGCGGCGGCATGTACACCGCGAACACGATGGCGAGCGCCGCCGAGGCGCTGGGCATGTCGCTGCCCGGCTCGGCGGCCCCGCCGGCCACCGACCGCCGCCGCGACGGCTACGCCCGCCACTCCGGCGAGGCCGTGGTCGAGATGCTCCGCCGCGGCATCACCGCCAGGGACGTGCTCACCCGGGAGGCGTTCGAGAACGCGATCGCCGTCGTGATGGCCTTCGGTGGCTCGACCAACGCGGTGCTGCATCTGCTCGCCATCGCCCACGAGGCGCGCGCCGACCTGACCCTCGACGACTTCAACCGGATCGGCGCGAGGGTGCCGCACCTGGCCGACGTGAAGCCCTTCGGCCGGTTCGTCATGACCGACATCGATCGCGTCGGCGGGGTGCCCGTCGTGATGAAGGCCCTGCTCGAGGCGGGCCTGCTGCACGGTGACGTGCTGACCGTGACCGGGCGCACCATGGCCGAGAACCTCGCCGACATCGCGCCGCCCGACGTGGACGGAAAGGTGCTGCGCGCGATGTCCGAGCCGATCCATCGCACGGGCGGTCTGACCATCCTGCGCGGCTCACTCGCCCCCGACGGCGCCGTGGTCAAGACCGCGGGGTTCGACACCGACGTCATCGAGGGCCGGGCCAGGGTCTTCGACGGCGAACGCGCTGCCATGGACGCCCTCGAGGACGGCACGATCACCGCCGGGGACGCGGTCGTGATCCGGTACGAAGGCCCCAAGGGCGGGCCCGGCATGCGGGAGATGCTCGCCATCACCGGCGCGATCAAGGGCGCCGGCCTGGGCAAGGACGTCCTGCTCGTCACCGACGGACGCTTCTCCGGGGGCACCACCGGGCTGTGCGTCGGGCACGTCGCGCCGGAAGCGGTCGACGCCGGCCCGATCGCATTCGTCCAGGACGGCGACCGGATCCGGCTCGACGTCCAGGCCAAGCGGCTCGACCTGCTCGTCGACCCGGCCGAGCTCAGCCGCCGCGCCGACGGCTGGACCCCGCGCGAGTCCCGCTACCGCACCGGAGTGCTCGCCAAGTACGCCAAGCTTGTCGGCTCCGCCTCCGGCGGCGCGGTCTGCGACTGACCTTCCCGCGACTACGAGTCGATGACGAAGAACCCGCCGTCCGGCTCGCAGCCGAACAGGCAGTGCGCCTCCGACGTGCCGTTGCCAGTGACCCTGTTGCCAGCGACCGAGCTCGGCCTCGTCCAGTAACCAGCCAGTCCAGGGCCGATTCGGCCATGTCCGAACAGGGTCGAACAAAGTCCTGTGCCGGGTCCTCCAAGCGGCGCCACGCGGGTCGTCATCATCGACGCGGGTGACGCCAGGCCACGCGCCTGTACACCCACGGCGCCGAACTCGTTGGCGAGCCGGAGCATGTTAGTCAACGATATTCCAGACACCGTCGATCTGAACAAAGTCAGATGTGCGTACGATTACCGTCGCAGCTGCCCGTTCAGCAGATAGGAGACCCGCCACTACTTGACGAGCAGCAGCCGACCCGATACCGCCCTCAACTGGCCACACTTGCGCTCCGGTATCGGGATCGCCGAATTCATCGATGATGATCGAACAATCTCCGGCCGGAATTGCCGATAGTCCGTACAACCTGTCGTCGACGGTGTCGCTCTGCTGACGCTCCGCGATCATCTTGAAGTGCCAGCACGAGTTGTCGTGCTTGTTCCTGAGGACACCCTCCAGCGGCCCATCGCGCCAGTCGAAGATGAGCAGGATGTCGACCTCCATTACTTCACACCAAGAGACATCGTAGGCCACCTCGGTAACGTGCATGGCCTTACGGCCCCAGGGCGGACGGCCTTTGGCCCTGGCCGGCGCGGCGGGTGGGGTGGATCGTGGGGCGATCTGGGAGGTGGTGTCGATGCCCGAGTCCCCAACGACCGGCCAGACGCCTGGTGCACTGCACAGATTCAACCGCTGGCTGTATCGCGGTGGCCGGCCTAACCGGCTGGCCCGGGCGATGAACCGGATCTCGGCCGCCCTGTTCGCGAGAGGTTGGATAAAGCCGGAGCTCGCGGCCACTCTCGAAGTGGTGGGCAGGCGAACCGGGCGGACGATCTCGTTCCCGGTAGTGGTCACCCAACACGGGGGCGATCGCTATCTGGTGTCGATGCTCGGCGGACGGTCCGAATGGCCGCGCAATTTGCGTGCAGCCGAAGGCAGGGCGGTGCTCCGGCACGGACGCCGCGAGTCTGTTCGGCTGGTCGAGGTCGATCCCGCGGATCGGGCCCCGGTGCTGCGCAGCTACGTAGCGGTCGCGCCCGGCGGGCGTAGCCACATTCCGGTCGACCGGCACGCGCCACTGGCGCAGTTCGAGCAGGTGGCCGCGAACTACCCGGTGTTCCGGATCATCGAGGACTGAGCGCACCTACCGGAGCGGTCTGGTCAGGCGCGGGTCCGCTGGCGGGCGGCGAGCCGGGCGGCGAGCCACAGCGGGATGGCGGCCGCGATGCCTGTGAGCACGAGCAGGGTCAGCGAGAGCGTGCTCGCGTAGCCGAATTCGCCGTACTCGAACGCCCGGCGGTAGATCAGCAGGGGCACGGTGAGGGTCGCGTTCGCCGGGCCGCCGTCGGTGACGAGCAGCGCCGGCACGAACGCGTTCTGCACGACCACGACGACGTCGCGCACGGCGAGGACGAGCACGATGGGAACCATGAGCGGCAGGGTCACCCTGGTCATCGCGAACCAGGCGGATCCGCCCTCGACCTCGATCGCCTCGTGCAGCCGTGCCGGGATGGCGGTGCGCGCGGCGAGGGCGACGATGAACGCCTCCCCCACCTGGAAGGCCATGACGAGCACCAGTCCGAGCCGCGCCCCCCATGGCGTGGTGAGGAAGCCTGGGTCAGGGATACCGAGCACGTCGAGCAGTGCCGGCAGCGGCCCGTAGAGCGGGTTGAGGATCCACAACCACAGCAGCGCCCACGCCGCGTCGGGGATGACCGAGGGCAGGTAGGCCGAGGTCCGGCCGACGGCGCTGGTCGCACCGCGGCGTCGGGCCAGCAGCAGCGCCGCACCGATGGCAAGGAGCAGCCGGAACGGCACGACGACCGCGGCGACGAGGGCGCTGACGCCGACGGCCGCCCAGAAGGTTCGGTCGCGCGTCAGGCGGACGAGGTTGTCGGCGCCGGTGAACTCCGGTGCCCGGAAGCCGAAGTAGTCCGTGAACGCCAGGGCGCCGGCGAGGACGAGAGGGGCGAGGACCAGCAGGGCCGACCCCAGCAGGTACGGCAAGGCGAGCGGCGGTCGCCTCACGACCGCCGCCACCTTCCGGACGCCGGTTGCATCACCGGCGCTCGCCGGTTGCCGCGTCGAAGCGGTGCTCGTCCTCGGGTCGCCAGGCCACGGCCACCCGCTCTCCGACCTGCGGGGCGTTGGCCCACGGCAGCCGCGCGAGCAGGTCGCCGGCCGCCCCGTCGGGAAGCACCCGGACGAGACACTCCTCCCCCGCCGGCTCGACCGTGACCACAGACCCGGCCCGACCACGATCACCGGCGCGATCACCGGCACGATCTACGACCCGATGCACCCGCACGCGCTCTGGTCGCACCCCGACGACGATCCCCTCGGAAGCCGGCAGAAGGTTCATCGGCAACGGGCCGAAGATTCGCGCCACCGCCGTCGTCGCGGGCCGCGCGTAGACCTCTGTAGGGGTGTCGCACTGGAGCACGCGACCGGCGTCCATGACGGCGACGCGGTCCCCCATCGCCATCGCCTCGGTCTGGTCGTGGGTGACGTGCACCATCGGCACACCAAGCGAACGCTGCACCGCTCGGATCTCACCGCGCATCCGCAGCCGCAGCTGCGCGTCGACCGAGGCGAGCGGCTCGTCGAGCAGGCAGACCCTGGGAACGCGGATCATGACCCTGGCCAGCGCCACCCGCTGCCGCTCCCCGCCGCTCAGCTCGCCCGGCATCCGTCGCAGGAGGTGCCCGACATCGAGCGTTCGAGCCACCTCGCGGACGCGGGGCTCGACAGCGTGCCGCCTGGCCCCCCTCGCCCGTTCCCCGATGCCGATGTTCGCAGCGACATCCAGGTGCGGGAAAAGGGCAGCCTCCTGGAACACCATCGCGACGTCCCGCTGGCCGGCCGGCGCGCCGGTGACGTCCCGGCCGTCGATCACGACGCGCCCTGCGTCGAGCGCCTCCAGCCCGGCGATGGCGCGCAGGAGCGTCGACTTGCCCGACCCCGACGGCCCGACGATGACGAGAAGCTCGCCGGCTCCTGCCTCGAGGTCGACCCCGTCGAGGGCCACGACGTGCGTTCCTCGGCGTGCTCGGAACTCCTTGTGCGCGGCCTCGACGCGCAGGCTCATCTGCGCTGCAGCAGCGGATCGGCCTGCTTCTGGATCTCCGCCAGAACCTCGTCGAGCGGGACGCCGTCCTCGAACGCCCGCTGCAGCTGGGTGCCGATCACGTCCTCGACCTCCGGCCACGCCGGCGTCACCGGCGTGTGCTTCAGCAGCGGTATGGCGTCGAGGAACACCTGCGACGACGCCGGCGGGCGGGCCGGGCTGAGGAAGGCCGGCGATGTCGCGACCGAGCGGAGCGACGGCACGGTGCGCCCGCCGAGGGCGGTGACGGTCTGGCCCTGCTGACCCACGGCATACGCGATGAACTTCGCCGCGGCGTCCTTGTGCTCCGAACTGCTCGCGACGCAGTAGGCGTCGGAGTGCAGCACCGAGGCGGGCTCACCCATGACGGGCAGGCCGGCCACGTCGAAGTCGAGGCCACGCTGTTCCCGCAGCGCCGGCACCTCTACGCGCGAGCTCAGGAACATCGCCAGCTTTCCCGTCATGAACTGCTCCGGCAGTCCCTGCGCGGCGAGCTGGTCCTTGGTCGGCGTCGCGCCGGTGCCGATCAGGTCGACGACGGACTGGAGCGCGGCGCGAGCCTCGGGCTCGTGGAGGGTCGTGCGGGTCGGGGCCTCGTCGTCGTCGACGATGGTGCCGCCGCTGCTCCAGATGAACGGCGCCATCCGGACGATCGACGAGTCGATCCCGACGCCCTTGACCTCGCCGGTCGTCAGGGCTTTGGCCGCCGCCACGATCTCGTCCCAGGTCCAGCCGGCCGCCGGGGCGGCCACCCCGGCCTGCTGGAACAGCCCGCGGTTCCAGTAGACGACGAGGGAGGAGACGTTCTGCGGCATGCACTGCAGCTCACCGTCGTAGTTGAACGCCCGCAGTGGCTCGTCGTAGTACTCGGCCAGGTCGACCCCGTCCCGCTCGAGCAACGGGCCGACGGGCTCTACGGCGCCACGCTGGACGAACGGCGCGTACTGGCGGTAGTTGATCAGGAAGACGTCCGGCGCGCCGCCTGACGCGAACGCGGTGGAGAGCCGGGTGAGGTGATCGCTTCGGCCGACCGTGACGAGCTCGACCTCACCACCGCCGGCATCCTGGTACGCGGTGACGAGGCTGCGGTAGACCGCGGCCTCCTCCGGGTCGGCCCCGACCTGGACGGTGATCGGCGCCGTCGCGCTCTCCGAATTGGCGCTGGCGCCGGCGCCCTCGTCCGGTTCGCCGAAGCAGGCGCTCACGGCGAGGAGCCCCGACAGCGTCAGCACGGCGAGCGGCGCCCGGGCCCTCATGACCGCTCCACCGAGGAGAAGAACGACCGTTGGCCGATGCCGAACGCGAGCAGCGCAGGCGCTGTCACCAGGACCGCGGCGGCGAGGTAGATCGGGTACAGAGCAGCCTCCATCTCGCTGAGGCTCCGCAGTCCGAGCGCCACCGGCCAGTTGCCCGGCGACGACACGAGGGTCAGCGGATCCATGAACGTCGACCAGTAGTACAGGCCGGACAGTGCCGCGACGGCTACCACCGCCGGGCGGGCCAGCGGGAGGGCGATCCGGCGCCACACGGCATACGGGCTCAGACCTTCCAGCGTGGCCGCCTCGAGCAACGACGACGGGATGCGCGAGTAGGCCAGCGCGAACAGCAGCACGTAGAACGGTGTCGTGCCGGCGAGCGCGAGCAGGCTGACCGTGAACGGTGTGTCCGCGAGGCCGAGGCTGCGCAACAGCACGACGCGCGGCACCCAGAGCGCCGCGGCGGGCACGAACAGCATGAGCACCGAGACGCCGATGAGCCAGCGGCGCACCCGGCCGCGCGCCGTGACGATCGCGAGCCCGGCCATCGAGGTGACGATGACCGTGACCGGGACCGCGACGACGACGAGCAGCAGGGAGTTCAGGAGCAGCCGGGCCAGCGGCATGAACCGAGGAACGGCCGAGAAGTTCGACCACTCCACGGGGTCGGGCCAGAGGTCGAGTCCGTCCGGCGGCGGTTGGAGCGGGCGCTGCAGGGAGCCGAGCACCATGACGACGAGCGGCGCGAGGAACACGGCGGACAACGCGACGACCCCGGCGGTCCGCCATGGCGCGGACCGCCGGGGTCGTCGGGTGGTGGGCTGCCGGATCGGGGTCAGGTCGGGTTCTGCCGTTCGGGACTCAGGCGGCGTCGGCGAGCGAAGTCGTCCAGACGCTGCGACCGTACGTCGCGGCGTAGAGCGTCTCGCTGCCGACCGGCAGGTCGATGTCGTTGATCGGCACGAGCGGCAGGTTCGCCCCCACCTTGATCCACGTCCTGCCGAGGTTGGTCGTGCGGAAGACGCCGACGTCGGTGGCGATGAACAGCCACTGCCGCTTCGACGGGTGGCGGATCACGTCGTTGATCGGCGCCTGCGGGACGCGCCTGCCGACGATGTCGGCCCAGGTCCTGCCGCCGTCGCTGGTCATGACCAGGTGCGGGTACGGGTCGCCGGAACGCCAGCCCGAGAAGCTCGCCCAGGCCACGTTCGGGTCCTGCGGGTCGATGGTGACCCGGGTGACCCAGCGGCCGGGGAAGACCGGGCTCTCGATGCGCTCCCAGGTCACCTGGTCGGCGGCGGCCATGGCGTTGCGGCTGACCCACATCAGGCCACTGTCGGTGCCGGCATAGACGAGGTTCGGGTCGGCCGGCGTCGTGCCGATGGCCGTGACGGTGCCGAACCCGGGGGCGCGCGGCTCGGTGCCCTCGGTGAGGTCGGGGCTGATCCGCTGCCACACGCGCTGCCCGACATCGGTGTTGATCCGGTTGACGGCCTCGCTGCCACCGAACATGAAGCGCGGGTCGGCGGCGAATTCGAGCGGGGCCACCCAGTTCCTGCGCGCACCGGGGATCACCATGTTGAAGCCGGCGGTGCCGACGAAGCCGCGACAGCCGCCGTTCTGCGAGCAGCCGTAGTACTTGCGGTCGTTCGTCGGGTCGATCCGGTTCATCATCCCGTCGCCGCCCACGAAGTTGAACCAGTCCCCGTTGACGGTGTCGTCGGCGGCCCACGACTTGAGCGAGCCGTTGTCCTGGGAGCCGGCGTTGACCCGCGCGCCGTCCTGGACCGAGACGTCCATCGCGTAGAACTGCGTCACCGGCAGGTCGGGGGTCTTGGCCCACAGACCTTGCGCGGCGCCGTTCTCGTTCGACCAGTAGAAGCCACCGTCGTTGCCGAGGAACACCTTGCGTGGGGTGAACGGGTCCCACTCGAGGCCGTGCTGGTCGGCGTGCGGGGTGACCGACAGCGTCCAGGTGAGGCCGCCGTTGAGGCTCTCGGCAAGGCGGACACCGGCGACGAAGACGTGCATCGGGTCGACCGGGTCGACGTAGACCCGGCCGAACCACCACGCGAACCCGCCGCTGATGCTCTGCAGCGGGCCGCCGCTGGTCGCCCCGACCGGCGTCCAGGTCAAGCCGGCGTCCGCGCTGGTGAAGAAGCCGTTGAAGTTGCCGCCGCCCCAGCTCGAGATGAGGTACGCGCGGTTGGGGTCACTGTCGCTGAAGTCGACGCCCATGCGGCCGACGTAGGTCAGCGCGGTCGGCTGCCCCTCGACGTCCGTGCTCTGCGGCAGCGGCGGGTTGTGGATGTTCGTCCAGGTCCGGCCGCCGTCGGTGGAGCGGTAGAGGAACGACTTGGGGCCGTAGATGCGCGACTTCTCGTCCCGGACCTTGTCCCAGGTCGTGGCGAGCATGACGTCGGGGTTGGTCTTGTTGATCGTCACGTCGATCGCACCGGTGGAGGCGCTGTCGGGGACGATGACGCGGGTCCAGGTGGCTCCGCCGTTCTCGGTCAGGAACAGGCCACGGGTCGGCTCGGTGTCGTGCAGCGCGCCCATCACGGCGACGAACACCCGGTTGTCGTCGCGCGGGTCGATGACGATCTGGCCGATCGTGTCGCCGTCCTGAAGGCCCATGTTGGTCCACGTCGCGCCGTTGTCGCTCGACTTGTAGACGCCCTTGCCGTAGTACGCCGAGCCGCCGCCGTGGTCGGGCTCGCCGGTGCCGGCCCAGACGACGCCGCGGGAGTCGACCGCGACGGCGCCCATCGACTGCGGCAGCTGGTCGTCCCACGCCGTGGTGAAGGTCGCGCCGCCGTCGGCCGTCCGCCAGAGGCCTCCGGTGCCGGTGGCGATGTAGGCGACGTCCCTGGTCGTCGGGTCGGCGGCGACATCGCGGATGCGGCCACCGATGTTGCTCGGGCCGAGTTCGGCCCACACCTGGTCGGTGTCGGGCGAGCCCATGCTCGCCACGCCCATCTGCGTGGACTGCGCGATCGCCTCGGTGACCGCCGCATCGGGGATGGAACCGTCGGCGTTGGCCCGCTGCAGGTACATCCATTCCTCGGCGCCCGACGGGTCGGCCGTGGCGCTCTGCTGGCCATTCGCCTGCGTCGTGCTGTCGCGTTCGGTCTCGGTGACGGAAGCGGCGGCGGCGCCCATGAGGATGGTGAGCGCCGTCGCGGCCAGGATCGGGGCAGGTGTCGTTCGTCTGCGCATCGCTACGCGTCCCTCCAGGTCAAGCGGGGGCGACCCGCGCGCCCACTCCGCCGCGGCGATGCGTCTCCCCGGCTGGCATCGCGCCCAGACGTGCACCGCGGCGGGGGATCAACGTAACACCCGCGAATGCCCACATCGACGGCCCTTCGGAGGGCGTACGCAGCGTGGTCGCCATCGGCCGAACGTCACCGTCTGCGCGACCCACCGTCATCCCCTCCGGGTGAGTCCCACAGGGGCCGCCGGGGCAACAATCCCCTCGGTATGTCCGTTGCCGAAAGGAGTGCGTGAAATGGCCCGCACAAGTGCGAGAGGCGGCGCTCTCGGCATCATCATTCTGGCCTTCGGCATCGTTTTCGTCGCGGCCGGCGCGGTGACCTGGTTCGTCGTCCAGGACCAGCTCGCCGCCGAGAACATCACCGTGTCCGAGGATGCCGACATGTTGGCCGGCGAGAAGGTGGATGGACCGTTCGCGGCCTACGCCGAGGCCCAGGTCATCAACGAGCATGCGCTGGAGGCGACCGACGGCAAGACCTACGCCGAGCTCGGCCGCGAGGATCCGACGCGCCAGACGGCGATGCAGGCGTCGTTCCTGCGTGCGTCGCTGTTCACCTCGGTGGTCGCGTTCGGTGTGGCCGCGATGGCGGTCGTGCTAGGCATCTGTTTGATCCTGATCGGTATCTCGCTGCGAACGCTCACCAGAGCGGTCGGCCGGGCCGAGACCACGGTCGCGACCGCCTGACACGCGATGGTTACCCATGGCGGATCGGGCAGCATCCGCCATGGGTGACGCGCCCGGATCAGTGGATGGCGACGGCCTTGAGCACGACGACGAGCACGCCAAGCGAGGCGCCGGCCACGGAACAGACCAAGCTCCCGAAGACGCCAAGGCCGCCGCGACGGCCGGCGGCATAGCTGTAGATGGCGAGCAGGGCGATGGTGGCGTACAGGGCGACCCAGGCCGCGGTGCGAAGCTCGGCACCGGCCAACGCGGCGAGCAGCAGGATTCCCAACGGCAGGAGCGAGGCCGCCGCGATCACCCAGGTGTGGCCGAACGCCCAGCGCAGCGCGAGCCACGGGTGGTGCTGGTTCCGGACGGCCCGGCCGATGGCGTGAGCGTGCAGGTGGGCGAGCCAGTACACGAGAATCGTGCCGACCATGGCCACGGCGAGCTGGAGCGTCGAGGTGGCCTGGCCGGCCAAGGCGGCGATCACCGCCGCGCAGACGACCGTGCCGGTGATGACGCCCTCGCCGCTGGCGAGCAGGTCCAGGCGGTCGGGCCGGGCTTCGCCGGCCACGTCGGGACGCGGCCCTTCACGGTCCATGCGGTTCCCTCCTCGCCACGGGATGCCCCTGACCGTAGGCCCCGCCGCCTGTGCGCGGTTCGCCGAGGCTCCTTCGACGAGGCCCCTTCGAACACGGCTCCTTCGAACAAAGCTCCGTCGACGAGGGGAGATCGATGACGACCGAGGGCATGGACTGCCTGGTGATCTTCGGCGCCACCGGGGACCTCGCGAAGCTGGAGACCTTTCCCGCCCTGGTCGGGCTGGTGGATCGCGGCGTGCTGAGCGTGCCGGTGATCGGGGTCGCCAGGAGCGGCTGGGGCCTGACCGAGTTCCGTGACTACGCCGCCGCGTCGCTTCGGCTGCACGGGATGGAGCCGGCCGGCCCGTCGGCCGTGAAGCTGCTCGGGCTGCTGCGCTACGTCGACGGGGACCTCGACGACGACGCGACCTACGCGGCGATGTCGCGGGAGATGGGCGACGCGTCGCGCCCGCTGTTCTACCTGGAGGTGCCGCCACCGCTGTTCGGGCGCATCGCCGAGGGCATCGCGCGCGCCGGCCGCGCCGCCGGTGCGCGGGTGATGGTGGAGAAGCCCTTCGGGACGGATCTGGCCAGCGCGCAGGCGCTGAACGCGACGATGCACCGGATCTTCGCCGAGGAGGCCATCCACCGGGTGGACCACTGGCTCGGACTCGAGCCGCTCAACAACATGCTCGTCGTGCGGTTCGCCAACGCGGTGATCGAGCCGCTGCTGAACCGCGACCACGTGCAGAGCATCCAGATCTCGATGGCCGAGGCGTTCGACGTGGCCGACCGCGGCTCCTTCTACGACCGCACCGGCGCAGTGCGTGACGTCCTGCAGAACCACCTGCTGCAGGTCCTGGCCAGCGTGCTGGCCGAGCCGCCGGACGGCTCGGGGCCGGACTCCTGGCTTGACAGCAAGGCCAGGGTCATCGCCGCGCTGCGGCCGCTGTCCCCCGACGACGTCGTGAAGGGCCAGTACGCGGGCTACCGCGAGGTGCGCGGCGTCGCCGCGGACTCCACGACGGAGACCTACGTCGCGGCCAGGACGATGCTGGACTCCTGGCGATGGGCGGGCGTGCCCATCACCATCCGCGCCGGCAAGGCGCTGCCGGTGACAGCCACCGAGGTGGTCGTCCGGTTCCGCCCCGCTCCCTACGACATCTTCGGCCTCGGCGAGCGCGGCGTCACCAACCAGCTGCGTTTCCGGATCTGGCCACACGCGGAAACCGGGCTGCGCCTGTCCGGCAAGGAACCCGGCCCGGGGCGCCGGCCGCAGCCGCAGGAGCTCGCCTTCTCCCGCCAGCCCGACCTCGACCAGCGACCCTACGACCGCCTCATCGGCGCCGCGCTCGACGGCAATCCCGTCCCGTTCGCCCGCCAGTACGCCGTCGAGGCCGCCTGGCGGGTCGTCGACCCGATCCTGGGCGATGTCGTACCCGTCCAGTCGTATCCGCGCGGCAGCTGGGGGCCGAAGCAGGCCGACGCGCTCCTGCCGGACGCCGAGACCTGGCACGACCCGCTCGGCTGACCCCGACGGCGGCGTGCAGCCGCATTGGCTGGCGTACCTAGAGTGGCCGCCATGGCCGGACGTCGCTCGGGTGCGCTGGCGGTGACCGCGGTGGCCGCGTTGCTGGTCGCCCTCGCGGGCTGCTCGGCCGGGTCCGGGGACGGTGCAGCCAGCACGTGTGCGGCCCCGAGCCCCGCTCCCCCGGACGCGATCGCGCTCATGCCGCCCGGGCTGTCCTTCGACCAGATCGGAACGGTCACCCACGTCCAGAGCTCGCAGGACCACCTCATGGTGCTGGCCGTCACGACCAAGCCCATCGACGAGGTCACGGTGCTGATCCAGGACGCCGTGGTCGCCGCCGGCTTCCGCCCGGCCGGGATGGACAACGAGGGCTTCGAGGCAGAGGTCTTCTTCACCTACGGCTCCTACGCCGCCGGTCAGGCGCTCGTCCGGCGGGGCGAGTGCGACGGCCGATGGGACATCGAACTCGTCCTCATCGACCCGGCCAAGGTGCCGCCCTCCCCGACGACGTAGGCAGGTCCGCTCCGACATTCACCCCGCAGAGGCGATGCCGCATGCGTGGCCCACGAACCAGGGTGAACCGAGCGTCCGGTCGGCGCTCCCGCCGCCTCCGGCGGTACACCGACAGCGGAGGTCAGGACGAGGAGGAGCCATGTTGGGAGGCCGGCGCCAGGAGCGGCGTGAGGACCGGCGGGCGGAGCGTCGCGGTGACGACGGCACGACGCACTACCGGATGCGCCAGAAGATGTTCTCGATCGGGGACGACTACTGGATCGAGGACGAGCACGGGCAGCGTGCCTTCAAGGTCGACGGCAAGGCGCTGCGGATGCGCAAGACGCTGGTCCTCGAGGACACCCGCGGCAACGAGTTGCTGAAGATCCAGGAACGGATGATGCGGGTGCGGGACACGATGGAGATCGAGGACCGGGACGGGCGTTCGCTCGCAACCGTCAAGAAGGCCGTGATCACGCCGCTGCGCGATCGGTGGAGCGTCAAGGTGACCGACGGCCCTGATCTCGACGTTCACGGCAACATCGTGGACCACGAGTACACGATCGAGGACGGCCGCACGAAGGTCGCCGAGGTGTCCAAGCGCTGGTTCCGGATCGCGGACACCTACGGCGTCGAGATCGCACCCGGGCAGAACCCCGTGCTGATGCTGGCCATCGCTGCCGTCGTGGACACGATGGCGCACAAGGGCGACTGAGCGGCCCGAAGGTCGCAGGCGGCTGGAACGCGCAGGCGCCTGGAACTCAGCCGCGGCCCCGGCGGCCCCTGCCCGGCGGTGCGGAGCCGGGGCGGGGTCGCTGCTCCTCACGCTGGACGCCCAGCTCGTCGAGCTGCCGCGCCACGGCGCTGGTCACCGCGTCGACCTCGGCGTCGGGACGTTCGCCGGCCAGGTCCACAGCCCACTCGGCGAGCACCTCGCCGAGGCGGTCGAGCTCGACCACCGGCCGCAGCAGGGCGACCACCTCCGCGTGCTCCCCGGCCTGGCCGGCGTCCTCCTGCAGCTCACTCCAGATCTGCGGCCCGCCGCGCTCGATGGCCTTGCGGTGCGGCCGCAGCGCGAACTCGATCCGCCGCACCAGCTCGAGGATCTGTTGGGTCCGCTCCGGTTCCGGTTGGGCATAGCGGACCAGCGCCGCCCGCAGGCTCCAGTCCTGCACGCGCGGCCGCTCCGCGAAGTCGACCAGGCGCGCAAGCTCGGGCGGTTCGATCTCGGACACGCAGCACAGCGTAGGCGCCAGCTCTGTTGGTGACAGCTGCTTCGCGAGGACGATCGCCAGAAATACGTGGGAATTCAGTGTTCGACGTATCCGGTTCAAATCCGAAATTGCGAAGCGTTGCACCCTTTCGATCTGCTTCCATTGACGGCATGGACGAGGGTTCGGTGCGCGAATGGCTCGACGGCCGGGTGGCCAAACACGAGTTCAGCGGCCGCGCGCTGGTCTGGCGCAACGGCGAGCCGCTGTTCTCCTACGCGGGCGGCCTCGCGCACCGTGGCCACGGCGTGCCGGTCACCGAGTCGACCCGGTTCCTCGTTGCCTCGGTGACCAAGATGGTCACCGCCACCACCGCGTTGCGGCTCGTCGAGCGCGGCGCGCTTCGGCTGGACCGGCCGGTCTTCGACGTCCTGCCGGCCGCCCACCGCACGTCTGCGCTGACCCCCGACCACACCCTGCACCACCTGCTGTCGCACACGTCCGGCCTGCCGAACTACCACGACGACGAGGACGACACCCCCGCGTCGTTCACCTCGAACTGGGACCGGGTGCCGTGCCAGCGCGCCAGGCGACCGGCCGATCTGCTCCCCCTGTTCCGCGACCTGCCGGCGGCCGCGCCGCCGGGCCGGCGCTACTCCTACGCCGACGCCAACTACGTCCTCGTCGGCCTGGTCATCGAGGCCGTCACCGGCAAGCCTTTCGCCGACGCCGCAGCAGAGGAGGTGCTCGCTCCCGCCGGCATGAGCGACTCCGGCTTCGACCAGCGCGACAGCGACCCGCCCCGGCTGGCCACCGGCTACCTGCACGACCCCGACACCCCGTTCGAGACCTGGCCCGCCAATGTGTTCAGCGTGCCGTCCGGCGGCATGCCCGACGGCGGCCTCGTCACCACGCCGACGGACCTCGCCCGCCTGGTCGACGCGCTCGTCGGCGGCACCCTCGTCTCCCCGGAAACGTTCGCCCTCATGACCGCGCCCCAGTGCGGCCGCACCACCAGCATCGACCGCTACGGCTACGGCCTGGAAATGGGCTACGTCGACAACAAGCTCGTCGTCCTCGGCCACAACGGTCTCGACCCTGGCGTCTCCGCCGTCGTCGCCCACCATCCGGCCGCCGCCACCACCATCGTCGTGACCTGCAACCACGACCGCGGCTCATGGCCGGTCAACCTCCGCCTCGCCGCCGACCTCGGCCTCACCGAACCCCGCGACTGACGGGCGTCGAAACTCCCCGGACGCACCCGGTCGTCGGCCGGCCCGGTGGCGATCATGACCCGTCCGGTCAGAGTCGCACGCGGAAGGTGGGCCAGCCGTACTCGTAGTCGATGCGGTCGCAGACAGCCGTGGAGGTGCCGTTACCGGTGATGATCTCCCCGGTGGCCCGCACGTAGCCCCAGCCGCCGCCGTCGTAGCAGGTGATTTCGATCTGCCAACGCTGGGTCGGTGGACGGTTGGTGCAGGCCATGGAGGTGACCATCAGGCTGGGCCTGGTCAGGGTGCAGTCAGCTGGGATCTGGCCGTCGTTGACGATGGTGCCGGTCCCGATGTCGTTGATGTTGCCGCCGATGCTCGAACTGGTGATCCGGAACCGCAAGGTCTCCGACGGCTCGGCCACGCCGTCCATGATGATCGGAATCTGGACGAACGCGAAGTTCGTGTTGGCCCGCATGACCGTCGTGCCGGTGGTGCCGATGTAGTCGACACCCTCAGTCGCGGTGATGGCTTCGATCCGGTAGCCGAAGGTCACGTCCCGCCGGACCGTCGGATAGGTCAAGATCTCGAAGAGCATGATCGTGCTGTTGCTGGTGCAGGCGAAGGGCGGTCCTTGGGTGGAGCAGTCCTTGGTGTACTCGTAGGCGCTGGTGTCCCCCACGGTGAAGGTTTGCGGTTGCGCGGCCTGCGCCGTGGGAACCAGGGCGAGGGCGCCGAGGGCCATGGCGGCTGCCGCCGTGAGCAGACGGGTGACGGGTTTCATGCCGTACTCCTCGAGCCGGGGTCGAAGGTCCTGGTCACCCTGCCACCGACCGGCTGTCCGCCCGGGCATTCCCGAACATCTCCGAACACGGCGACGCTTACGCGACGCAGAACTCGTTGCCCTCCGGATCCAGCATTACGACCCAGCCCAGCTGCCCGTCGTAGCTATCCTCGCGGACGGCCGTGGCGCCGGCCGCGACCAACTCGTGGACCTTCGCGCGGATCAGCTGTTCGCGCTCGGCCATGTCCCACGGCGGCTCGCCGGCGACCCGGATGTCGATGTGCATGCGGTTCTTGGCTGTCTTGCCCTCCGGCACCCTCAGAAAGCCGATGGCCGGGCCCTTGCCGTCCGGGTCGATGATCGAGGCGCCGTCCGGTTCGTCGTAGCCGGGTTCGGCGATGTAACCGAGTGCCAACGCCCAGAAGGCCGCGATGTGGTGCGGATCGGCGGCGTCACAGCCGAGTGTCCAATGCGTCGCCATGCGCGGAGACTATGGGAGCGACGCACCGGCATTGCTGTGAACCCACAGCTGTACCCTCTCGCCGGTGCGAAGGATTGCAGTGCCGCTGGCAGTGGCCGTCGCAGTGTGTGGACTGGTCGCCGGCGCGGTGTACTTCCTTCCGATCGACCTGGACCGGCAGGCCGAGCTGGCCGCCGCTCCCGTCACCGAAACCAGCCTGACCAGCGCCGCCCCGACGTCCACCGGCGGCCCGACCACGACCGTGCCCAGCAGCACCGCCGTTGCCAGCACCACGATTGCGCCTGCACCGGTCATCTCGACCACAACCGCCCGGACCGTCCCGGCTGCGGCGCCGCCCGCGCCCGCGCCGCCACCGCAGCTCCCCCTGCCCTACAGCGGACCTGCCGGCCAGGTGATCACCGTGGTCGGCGCGTCGAGCGCGTCCACCACCGCCCGGTTAACGGCCTGGACGCGCAACGGCGCCGGTTGGACCCGCGACATCGGTCCGGTCACCGCCTACGTCGGCAGCGCCGGCATCGGCACCGCCTCCGAGACCACCAGGCGCACCCCGGCCGGCACCTTCGGCCTCACCGAGGCCTTCGGCATCCTGGCCGACAACGGCACGCGGCTCCCCTACCGCCAGGTCGACACCTCCGACTGGTGGGTCAGCGACGTCAACTCCCAGGACTACAACACCCACCGCCGCTGCGCGCCCGGTACCTGTCCCTTCAACGAGGCCGCCGGCGAGAACCTCGGCAGCGTCGGCCTGGAGTACCACCACGCCGTCGTCATCGACTACAACCGCTACCCGGTCACGCCGGGCGCCGGCTCCGCCTTCTTCCTGCACGTGTCCGCCGGCCGGCCCACCGCCGGCTGCGTCACGCTGCCCGCCACCACCCTCACCGCCGTCATGCGCTGGCTCAACCCCGCCCAGAACCCAGTGATCCGCATTGGCGTCGGCTAAACCGGATCAAGTCCTTGCGATCTTGAATGGCGGCGTCCGATCTCGTCGGGTAATCGGCACTACTGCTCCTGGCCTGCCAGCGGGCTCGTCCGACGTGGGTCCTCGGTTGTAACTTGGGGGCACCGCCGGGCTGCTGACAGTGATCGTTCGCGGGGATGACCGGCGGCGATGCCAGGAGGTGGCTGTGCGGACGTCGTCCCGCCCGGCGCCGGCTGGCCGGCTGGTTGCGCCAGCATTGGTCGAACGCGACGGTGACTTGTCACGGCTGCTGGCAGCGGTGGCGCAGGCGCCGGCGGTGGTGACGGTCGCCGGTGAGGCCGGGGTCGGGAAGTCCAGGCTGCTGGCGGCGGCGATCGGGCATCCGGTGCTTGTTGGCCAGACCGTGCTGATCGGGCATTGCCACCCGATGCAGGTGCCGCTGCCGTTCGGGCCGGTGATGCAGGCGCTGGCCGGCGCCCGGGCCGATGCTGCCGGCCCGGCCTGCCCTCGGTGCGGTCGCCGGCACCCTGCACGCGCTGCTGCCCGAGTTGGCGGATCGGCTCCCGGCGCCGCTGCCCTCGACCGGTGATCCGGAGATAGATCGGCATCGGTTGTTCCGTGGGGTGCGGGAGCTGCTGGCGTGTCTTGGGCCGGCGACTCTGGTGCTGGAGGACCTGCATTGGGTCGATCGGGGCACCCTGGATCTGCTGTCGTTTCTGAGCCGCGAGCTGCCGCCCGCGCTGCGGCTGGTCCTGACCTACCGTCAGGAGGACCTGCCAAGCTGGTGCACGTTGCCGGCGACGGGAACCCGGCTGCCGGGGAAAGTCGCGCAGGTGGCACTCGAGCTGGCACCGCTGTCGGTGAACGGGGTTCGGCTGCAGGCGGCGGCCATCCTGGACGGTGCCGAGGTCAGCCGGGCGAGCGCCGAGCGGCTGCACGAGTGGACCGCTGGATTGCCGTTCGCCGTGGAGGAGGTGCTGCGGCTGCTCCACGAGCGCGGCGAGACCCTTGCGGACTGCACCGTTGCCGGGGCCGGCGTGCATGTTCCGTCGGCGTTGCGGGACTCGCTGCGGGAACGCCTCGACGGACTGCGGCCACCGACGCGGTGCGTCGTGGACGCCGCGGCGGTCCTTGGCGAGTCGAGCTCGGAGCCACAACTGGTCGCCATGGCTGGCCTGTCCGCTGCGCGCGGAGCCGAGGCGCTCGCCGACGCCGTCCGGCGTGCGCTCCTGCTGCCCGACGAGTCGCAGCGGTACGCCTTCCGGCACGCGTTGGCCAGGCAGGCGGCCTATGAAGCGTTGCCTTTGCCGCAACGTCGACGGCTGCATGCCACGGCGTCCCACCTGCTGCGCGACCTCGATCCACCGCCGCTTGCCCGGCTCGCCCACCACTGCCGACTGGCAGGGCAGGCTCGGGACTGGCGCCGCTTCGCGGAGGCAGCTGCCGACCAGGCGGTCGAACTCGGTGACCACTCGACCGCCGTCAGACTCCTGGACCAGGTGCTGTCGGTATCGACGATGCCGAAGGCCACGAGAGCTCGGCTCACGTTGAAACTCGGCCGCGCCGGGCTCAGCGGCATGACGGGTCTGGATGTGGCGCCCCGGCTCCGTCATGCCCTCGCCGAGGATGGTCTGGCGACGGCGGTCCGTGGCGAGGTTCGCCTGATGCTGGGATTCCAGCTGTTGAACGGCAGCTGCGACAAGCGCGCCGGCCGGGCGGAAATCGAGCTGGCGGTCGACGAACTTCGCGCGCGCCCCGCGCTGGCCGCCCGAGCGCTGTCGATCATGGCGTATCCGAACCAGACCGACGAGCACGTCCGTACTCACTTGGCGCTGCTCGAGCGAACTACTGCGCTGCTACCCCGCATCACGGATGCCACGGAGCGCATCGCCGTTCAGATCAACTGCGCGATGGTGCTGCTCAATGTCGGCGATCCGGCGGCATGGGAGCTGATCGAGGGGTTGCCCGCTGAGCCCGATCGCTCCGTGCAGCTGGCGCAGTTGCTGCGCGGAATGATCAACTTTTCGGCTGCAGCGGCGTTGCTCGGCCGGCTTGACCGCGCGGACCGGTTCCTGGCCGGAGCACAGGAGCTGCAGCGGCGCAGCGCCTGCGATCTGGCCGACGCCTGGATGACGATCACTCGAATTCGTCTGGACTGGCTGCGCGGCCAGTGGTCGGACCTCGACCGCTTGATCCGACGGCAGCGTGGACGCAGCCAGTCGAACCTCGTCATGGAGGCGCAGCTGGTCGCCGGTCTGCTGGCGCTGGCGCGTGGGAACCTTGCCGAAGCCGAGCATGATCTGCGCTCGATCCTGGACTTGGACGGGCCGGAGCTTTGCGGCTCGGAGCCGGCCAACGCGTGCGCCGGTCTGGTCCGGCTGCTGGCCAGCCGCGGCGAGCTCCACCTGGCCATCCCGGTGATCGACCGGCTGGTCGAGGTGGCTGTGACCAAGGGTGTGTGGTCGTGGTCGACCCCGCTGGTGCCCGCAGCGGTCGGCGTTTACGCGATGACCGGCCGGGAGGCCGACGGCCGGGCATTGCTGGACGAGTTCACCGGTTGGCTGGCCAACCGGGACTCGCCAATGGCAGTGGCGGCGCAGGCGGAGGCCTCGGCTCGGCTGGCGGGGGGGACGAACCAGTGGCCGGGCGCCCCCCCACGGGGTTCCCCAAACCCCCACAAGTTCCGCGGGGTGGGGGGGCCCGGTCTTTTCCCCCCAGGCAGCCCGGGCGCCCGCGGGGGGCCCCCCACGCGACGCCGCGGCGGCGCGCCCCCCGGTGGCGCCGCCCCTCCCCCCGGTTCGCGTGACTCGGGCCCCCGGTGGACGGCG
>OBLK01000120.1_pt1 | contig 28828 bp, 24 predicted proteins | sample 1518871 | NCBI WGS metagenome assembly OBLK01 (sample SAMEA2464837, study PRJEB22497) | soil metagenome | biome: Grassland; feature: Farmland; material: Clay | place: Australia | collected 2013-02-01 | depth 0.8 m
GGGCGGCGCCCCCGGCGCCCGCTCCGCCGGCCGGTGGATTGCCGCCGGCCGGTGGGGTTCCGGGGACCGGTTGGTTCGTGCCGCCGCCGGGCTGGGGACCGCCGACGGGGCCGCCGCAGGTGCCGCCGCCTACGGCGTGGATACCACCGGCCGGGATGCCGGGGTCCTGGGTGCCGCTCGCAGGGATGCAGCCCGGTGTGTGGGCTCCGCCCACGGGCCCGCCACCGGGGCACTGGGCGCCGCCTGGCGCTGTGCCGCCAGGGGCTTGGGCGCCGCCGGGAATGGTGCCGCCGGGAATGGTGCCGCCGGGAATGGTGCCGCCGAGGGCTTGGGCGCCGCCGCCGGCCGGGTGGACGCCGGTGCCGCCGCCGGGGTGGCAGCCGGCGCCGGGGGCGCACGGATACCAGGTGTACCCGTGGCCGCCGTACCCGCCGCCGTACCCGGCGCCGTACCCGCCGCCGTGGCCGCCGCGGAAGATCACGACGGGCCGGCCCGAGCCGGGCGCGCCGTTCCACCGCCTGGGGCGGACCGATCGTTACCGCTGGTGGAAGCCGGTTCTGGCGCTGCCGGTCATCCTGCTGGCGACGCTGATCGCCAGCCTCGCACTGCTGGTCCCGCTGATCGTGATCGACGGGGTGCTCAACCCGGGCGTCGAGCCGCCCGCCGATTCGCTGCTGAGCAACCCGATCCTGGACCAGGCGGCGCTGCTGCTGACGGTGGTCGTGGCGTTGCCGGCGGTGTGGCTCGGCGTGCGGCTGGTCGAGGGCCGCTCGCTCGGCTGGGTCAGCACGGTCACCGGGCGGCTGCGCTGGCGTTGGCTGGGGCTGGTCTCGGCGGTCGTCGCCCCGCTGGTGATTCTCGGGTTCGTGGCTTTCATCGTGGTCGGCACGCTGGTCGAGCCGGACACGAACGGCGGCGAGACCGCACCGCTCGACCTCGGGATGGTGCTCGGCGGGCTGGCGGTGACGATCGCGCTGGTACCGGCGCAGGCGGCGGCCGAGGAGTACGTGTTCCGGGGGTTCTTGCTGCAGTGGATCGGCAGCTACCTGCGCAACCCGTGGTTCGGGGTGGCGATCACGTCGGTGCTGTTCGCGCTGGCCCACGCCGACCTGCAGTGGTCACGGCTGGTCAGCCTGACCGCTTTCGGGGCGACGGCGGCGATCCTGGCGCTGTATACCGGTGGGCTGGAGGCCAGCATCGCGCTGCACACGGTGAACAACCTGCTGGCGTTCGGCCTTGGGACGCTCGCCGGGCCGCCGCCGACCGGTGATCCGGGGGACACCACGATGCCCTGGTGGATGACGGCGGTTGACGTCACGATGCTGGCCGCGGTGCTGATCGCGGTGCTCTGGCTGGCCAGGCGTCGCCGGGTCGAGCGGGTCGTGCCTGCAATAGAGTCACCGGCGTGAGCCTGACGCTGCTGCCCGCCGTCGACGTCAGCGACGGGCGGGCCGTTCGCCTGACCCGCGGCAAGCTCGGCACGGAGTCCCAGTTCGGCCACCCGATGGACGCGGCGAGGGCGTGGCAGGACGCCGGCGCGCAGTGGATCCACCTGGTCGACCTGGACCGCGCGTTCGGCCGCGGCTCGAACGCGGAGCTGCTCGCCGAGGTGGTCGGCGCGCTGGACGTCGACGTGGAGCTCTCCGGCGGCATCCGCGACGACGAGACGCTCGCCGCGGCGCTCGCCACCGGCGCCGCCAGGGTCAACCTCGGCACCGCCGCGCTGGAGCGCCCGGACTGGTGCGCCGAGGTGATCGCCGGGTACGGCGAGCGGATCGCCGTCGGGCTGGACGTCCGGATCGACCGGGACGGCGAGCACCACCTGGTCGCCCGCGGCTGGACGACCGACAGCGGCGAGCTGTGGAGCGTCCTCGAGCGGCTCGACGCCCAGGGCTGCCCGCGCTACGTCGTAACCGACGTCAGCAAGGACGGCATGATGACCGGGCCGAACCTGAAGTTGCTGCGCGACGTGTGCGCCCGCACCGACACGCCGGTCATCGCCTCCGGCGGAGTGTCCACTTTGGACGATCTCCGTGCGGTCGCTGGGTTGCAGCCGGACGGCGTCGAGGGGGCCATCATCGGAAAGGCCCTGTACGTCGGCGCCTTCACGCTCAGGGAGGCGCTCGCCGTCTCGGCGTGAATCTTCGCCCGAACGGCGGTGAATTACTTTCTGTCCGGGCGATTGCCTCGACAGTGACTTTCGCCTCATTCTGGCCTCGGCTCAGCGCCGACCCAGGGGAGGACGGAATGAGGCAATTCACCAGGCACACCGTCCGGATAGCCGCCGTCGCCGGACTGGCGGCCGCATCGATGTTCTTCGCCGTGATCCCGGCCAGCGCGGTCCCGGCCTACACCGCGCTCGGCGACTCGTACTCGTCGGGCACCGGAACCCGCTCGTATTACAGCGATGGCACGAGCTGCCAGCGCTCGCCGTACGCCTACCCGGTGATCGACGCCCAGCGACTCGGCGCCGCGCTGAGCTTCGCGGCGTGCGCCGGCGCCAGGGTGGCCGACGTGCAGAACAACCAGCTCGGCACGCTCAACGCCTCCACCACCTACGTCACCGTTTCGGTCGGCGGCAACGACGCCGGCTTCTCCAGCGTGATCAGCCAGTGCGCCCTGCCGTGGCCGTACACCTGCTGGAGCCAGATCAACAACGCCAACAGCTTCATCACCAACACGCTGCCCGGCCGGCTCGACGGCCTGTACGCGGCGATCCGCAGCCGGGCCCCGGCCGCCCGGGTGGTCGTCGTCGGCTACCCGCGGATCTTCAACGGCGAGACGTGCAACCTGGCGTCCCGGATCAGCAACGGTGAGCAGGTCGAGCTGAACCGGACCGCCGACCGGCTCGCCACCACGATCGCCGGCAGGGCCGCCGCCCACGGCTTCGCGTTCGTGGACGTGCGCGGCATCTTCACCGGTCACGCCGTGTGCGACGACGTCGAATGGATCAACGGGCTGTCCAACCCGGTCGGCGAGTCGTACCACCCCAACGTCGCCGGGCACGCCAACGGCTACGCCGGCCTGGTCGAGAACGCGTTGCGCGGCGCCGTCCTCACTCCGGCGGCGTGATGCCGGGTCAGACCCCCTTGCTCACCGTCGACATGTTGTAGTCGGGAATACGTAGCCAGGGCGCTGCCGCGCGGGTGAAGTAGTCGCTGAGCTCGCGCGGCAGGCAGCGCTCGGTGCGGCCGATCTCGGTAGCTCGCCGCAACAGGCTGACCGGGCTCTCGTTGAACCGGAAGTTGTTCACCGCGCCGACCACCTCGCCGCCCTCGACGAGGTAGACGCCGTCCCTGGTCAGGCCGGTGAGCAGCAGCGACTGCAGGTCGACCTCGCGCACGTAGTGCAGGCAGGTCAGCAGCAGGCCGCGGTCGGTGCCGGCGACCAGCTCGTCCTGCCCCGCGCTCGCCCCCGGCGCCTCGAGCACGAGGTTGTCGACGACCGGCGCCGGCCGGCTGCCGGTGCGCGCGGCCCAGTTGCGGGTGCGCACGAGCTCGGTCAGCACGCCCTCGCTGATCCAGGACACCGGCCCGGTCGGCAGCCCGTTGTCGAACACGCTCGCGCCCTGCCACGACGCGGCCGTGTGCAGGAACGGCGCGCACTCCAGCCCGGGCTCGGCCGGGTCGCTGCGCATGGTGATCGGCAGGTCGGTGAGCCGCTCGCCGATCCGCGAGCCGCCACCGGGGCGGGAGAACACCGTGCGGCCCTCGTCGGTGTCCCTGGCGTTGGCCACGTAGTACTGGTAGACGAACAGGTCGGCGACCGCCGCCGGCGGCAGGATCGTCTGGTAGCGGCCGGCGTCCAGCTCTACCCGCCGCTCGCCCCAGCCGAGCCGCCGGACCACCTCGGCGTCCAGCGCCTCGACGTCCACGTCGGCGAAGTCACGGGTGATCCTCCCTGCCCAGGACGAGCCGGTGAAGTCGGGCGTCTTGCCGTTGAGCTCGATCCGGCCGGTCGGCTGGTCGTGGCGCAGCCGCAGCCCGGTGGAGCTGCCCAGGTAGGTCGAGGTGACGATGTGCTCGGCGAAGCCGAACAGCAGCCGGTTCGCTGCCCTGGCCCGGCCGAGGGCCTCACCCAGTGCCGGCGCGAACGAGCCGAACACCCCGATCGAGGTCGCCGCCGGGCCGTCGGACCACCGGCCGGCCTCGACCGGACCCGGCTCCACCAGCGGCGCGTCGTCGTCGGCCGGGCCGGCGTCGCGGGCGGCCTGCTCGGAGGCGCCGACCACGTCGGCCAGCACGTCCAGGCTCGACGCGCTGCTCTCGACCACGCCGGCGGCGGCGCCGGTGCCGCCGTTCATGAAGCTGATCACCGCGAGCCGGCGCGAGCGCATCTCGCCGTTGGTGGTGACGGTGTTGTTGGCCCAGCGCAGGTTCGCCTCGGTCTGCTCGGTGACGCGCACGATGCAGCCGTCCGCCTTGGACAGCTCCAGGGCGCGCTCGACGGTCTCCTGAGGGCTGGTCACTGGCCGGCCTCCTGCGCGGTGTTGAGGATGTTGATCCCGGTGAACAGCGTGGCCGGGCAGCCGTGGCTGACCGAGGCGGTCTGCCCGGGCTGGCCCTTGCCGCAGTAGAACGACCCGTGCAGCACGAACGTCTGGGGCCCGCCGACGCCGGCCAGCGAGCCCCAGAAGTCCGTGGTGGTGGCCTGGTAGGCCACGTCACGCAGCTGCCCGGCGAGCTGGCCGTTGCGGATGGCGAAGAACCGCTGCGCGGTGAACTGGAAGTTGTAGCGCTGCATGTCGATCGACCACGACTTGTCGCCGACGACGTAGATGCCGCGGTCAACGCCGGCGATCAGCTCCTCGGTGGAGGGGCCGCCCGGCGCCGGCTGCAGCGACACGTTGGCCATCCGCTGGATCGGGATGTGGCCGGGGGAGTCGGCGTAGGCGCAGCCGTTGGACCGGCCGAGGCCTTTGAGCCTGGCCATCCGGCGGTCCAGCTGGTAGCCGACGAGCACCCCGTCGCGGATCAGGTCCCAGGACTGGGACTGCACGCCCTCGTCGTCGTAGCCGATCGAGGCCAGGCCGTGCTCGACGGTGCGGTCGCCGGTCACGTTCATCAGCTGCGAGCCGTACCGCAGCGAGCCGAGCTTGTCGAACGTGGCGAACGAGGTGCCGGCGTAGGCGGCCTCGTAGCCGAGCGCCCGGTCCAGCTCGGTGGCGTGGCCGATGGACTCGTGGATCGTCAGCCACAGGTTCGTCGGGTCGACCACCAGGTCGTAGCGCCCCGGCTCGACCGAGGGGGCCTTGACCTTCTCGGCCAGCCAGTCGGGTATCTGGGCGAGCTCGCCGTCCCAGTCCCAGAGGCCCCCGGTCAGGTACTCCCAGCCGCGCCCGGCCGGTGGCGCGCACGTGCGCATGGATTCGAAGGTCCCGTTCGCGGCGTCGACGGCCAGCGCGGTGATCTCCGGTTCGAGGCGGATCCGCTGCTGGGTCGTCGTCGTCCCCGCGAGGTCGGCGTAGAACTTGTTCTCCCAGCTCTGGCGAAGCGCGGCGTCCACGTGGTCGACGCCGTCGGAGGCGAGCAGCCGCTCCGACCAGTCGGAGAGCAGGCCGATCTTGTCGGTCTTCGGCACGTCGAACGGGTTGATCGTGTACGGCGAGCACCAGGTGACGTCGCTGTGCACCGGCTCTTCGGCGAGCTCGACGCGCTCGTAGTTCATCGGGGCGCTCACCCTGGCCACGGCGACGGCCTGCTCGGCGGCCCTGGCGGCCTCGTCCGGCGTGAGGTCCACCCCGGCCGCGAAGCCCCAGCTGCCCTCGTGCACGACGCGGATGCCGAAGCCGAGATGCTCGCCGTCGTTGGCGGACTGCAGCCGGCCATCACGCAGCGCGATGTTCTGGCTGCGTAGCCGCTCGATCCGGAGGTCGGCGTGCTCGGCGCCGAGTTCGGCGGCCCTGGACAGGGCGGCGTCGGCGAGCGAGCGAAGGGGCAACGAGACGAACTCTTGGTCGACGTTCGGTTCTCCCACGCCTGCGACGCTACCGGTCCGGGCTCACCCGCCGACGGCCCACGCGGCCACGAGGGCGCCGCTGTTGGTCGTGACGTGCACCATGATCGGTGTGAGCAGCCCCCGGCCGGCGTAGCGCCACCAGCACAGCCAGAGCCCCGCCAGCGTCGATCCGGCGACCGCGAGAAGCGGCACCAGCACGGTCGCCGCGGAGCCGAACAGCGAACCGAGCGCGGCGTTCTGGCCGGCCAGGCTGAGCGACGGCAGCACGTGCCACAGCCCGAACAGCACCGACGAGGCCAGCGCCGGCCGCCACTCGCGCCGCGGTGGTGTCCAGGACCGCCCTGGGGCTCGGTCGGAGCCGCCCAGCAGCGCCGGCAGCACGCCGCGGAACGCCACCTCCTCCAGCAGCACCGTGCCGATCGGGATCCGCACCACCGCGACCCAAAGCAGCCAGCCCACCGACAGTCCGGCGGCGCGCTCGTCGTCGAACGCCTGCCGCAGCGGCGGCAGCGCCAGCGCCAGCGCGTAGGCCAGCCCGACCAGCGCCGCGCCGGCCAGCCCGACCAGGGCGGAGCGCCGCAGCGTGCGGCGGTCGAAGCCGATCTGCGCGGCGCCGAGCCCGCAGCGCGCCGCCAGTAGCACCAGCAGACCGGCGATGGCGCCGTTGACCAGCGGATACGCCCAGCCGCCCAGCGACCATCCCGGCAGCACGGCATTCGCCACGACCGTCGTGATCGCCAGCACTGCGATGGCGATCGCCAGCCCGGCGCGCCTGGACAGCACGCGCCGTGCTGGTCCTGGCCGGGCAGGTGCGCCGACGGTCATCGACTGCCATCCTGCCTGCTGCCGGAGAGGAGCGTGGTGGCCGAGCACCCCGAGCACACGCACGCGGAGCGCGCGCAGCCCGAGCCGCGACGGGAGCCGTACGTCGACTGGCTACGGGCGATGAGCCTGCTCGTGGTCGTCGTGTGGCATTGGGCGTTCACGATCCTGGCCTGGGGTCCGGGTGGCCCGTCGGCGACGAGCCCGCTCGGGTTCACCACCGGGATGTGGATCGCCACCTGGCTGCTGCAGGTGATGCCGCTGTTCTTCTACATCGGCGGGTACGTGCACCTGCAGTCCTGGCGGCGGTCGGCGGCCAGCGGCGTGGGCATCGGCCGGTTCGTCGGCCTGCGGTTGCGCCGGCTGGCCGTGCCGGGGGCGGCGCTGCTGATCACCTGGCTGCTGCTGGGCAGCGTCGTCGGCGCGGCGTTCGACCTGCACTGGGTCGGCAGGGCGGTGCTGCTGGTGGTCAGCCCGCTGTGGTTCCTGGCCGTGTACCTCATGCTGATCGCGCTGCTGCCGCTTGCGCTGTGGCTGCACGAGCGGTTCGACCTGCTGGTGCTGGTCTGGCTCGGCGGGCTGGCCATGTGCGTGGACATCGCGCGGTTCCGCTACGGCATCCCGGGCATCGGCTGGGTGAACATGGTGCTGGTCTGGGGGCTGGCGCACCAGGCGGGCTTCTTCTACGAGCGGCTGGTGGCCGCGCCACGGCGCACCGATGTCGCGCTGCTGTGGACCGGGCTGTTCGGCCTGATCGGGCTGGTGTTCTCTGGCCTGTACCCGGGTTCGATGGTCGGCGTACCCGGCGACAAGTGGTCGAACATGGCCCCGCCGACCTTCGTGATCATCGCGCTGCTCGCCTTCCAGATGGGCTTTGCCGAGGTGATCAGGCCGCGGATGGAGCGGGTGCTGCAGCGCCCGCGGTGGGCCAGGGCCAACGAGTTGATCAACCGGTTCGCGCTGCCGCTGTTCCTGTTCCACACCACCGGGATGGCGCTGTACCTGACGCTGGGTTGGTTCCTGCTCGGCACCCGGTTCCCGTCCGATCCGAGGCCGGACGTGTCGTGGTGGCTCGAGCGGCCGATCGCGGTGCTTGGGCCGCTGCTGTGCACGCTGCCGGTGATCTGGGTGTTCGGCCGCCGCCGGTCGGTATCCGCCCGGGGGCGGTAGCGCCGGGAATTCCGTCCGGCGAGCCGCGGCGGTCCGGCCGTCCGACGCCTGCCTCTAGGCTTGCGTCGTGGGTGTGGCGATTCGGGTGATCCCGTGCCTGGACGTGGACGCCGGGCGCGTGGTCAAGGGCGTCAACTTCGCCAACCTCACCGACGCCGGCGACCCGGTCGAGCTGGCCGCGCGCTACGACGCCGACGGCGCCGACGAGCTGACGTTCCTCGACGTCACCGCGTCCTCCTCGGACCGGGCGACCACCTACGGCGTGGTGCGCCGGACCGCGGAGTGCGTGTTCATCCCGCTCACCGTCGGCGGCGGCGTGCGCGAGGTCTCCGACGTCGACCGGCTGCTTCGCGCCGGCGCGGACAAGGTCAGCGTCAACACCGCCGCGGTCGCCAGGCCGGAGTTGCTCGGCGAGGCGGCCGGCAGGTTCGGCGCCCAGTGCGTCGTGCTGTCGGTGGACGCCCGCCGGGTGCCGGCGGGCCGGGCGCCGACGCCGTCCGGCTTCGAGGTCACCACGCACGGCGGGCGCCGCGGCACCGGGATCGACGCTGTCGAGTGGGCCAGGCGCGGAGAGGATCTTGGCGCCGGCGAGATCCTGCTCAACTCGATGGACGCCGACGGCACCAGGGCCGGCTTCGACCTCGAGCTGATCCGGCTGGTGCGCGCCGCGGTGCGGGTTCCGGTGATCGCCAGCGGGGGCGCGGGCAGAGTCGAGCACTTCCCGCCCGCGGTGCGGGCCGGCGCCGACGCGGTGCTCGCGGCAAGCGTGTTCCATTTCGGAGTGTTGCGGATCCCGCAGGTCAAGGACGAGCTGCGGGCCGCCGGCGCGGAGGTGCGATGAGAGCCCCCCTCGAGGTACGGCTGGCCGCGGCGCTGTTGGCCGGGTCGGCGCTGCTGTTCCTGCTGACCGCGCTGCTCCGGTTGCTCGACGAGGGCGGCACCGGCTGGCTGCAGCTGCCGCTGCTGCAGCTCGCGGTAGCGATCGGGGTCGCCGGCGGCGTGCTGACCGGTGTCCGGCTTGCCCGCCTCGCCGGCATCGTGATCGCCTTGCTCGGCGGCCTGCTGCACATGGTGCTCGCGCTGCAGCCGGCGCCGTGGTGGGCCCGCGTCGTCTCAGGCCTGGTAGCGCTCGTGCTGGTCTACGTGGCGGTGTTGCTGAACACCAAGTCGGCCGTGGAGTTCTGCGGCGGTGGGCGGCGTGACGCCCGGCGGTGATCCGCCGGGGCTGGCTCCGGAGATCGCGGCGAGGCTGCGCCGCAACGCCGACGGGCTGGTGTGCGCCGTGGCGCAGCAGCGCGGCAGCGGTGAGGTGCTGATGGTCGCCTGGATGGACGACGAGGCACTGCACCGCACGCTCACCACCGGGCGGGCCACGTACTACTCGCGCAGCCGTGGCGAGCTCTGGGTCAAGGGCGAGACCTCGGGCAACGTCCAGCGCGTGCACGAGGTGCGGCTCGACTGCGACGGCGACGCGGTGCTGGTGATCGTCGACCAGACCGGGCCGGCGTGCCACACCGGCGCAGGCACGTGCTTCGACCAGGACGTGCTGCTCAGCTGAGCGGGCCGGTCAGGTAGCGCTGCAGGGTCGGCCCGACCGCGGCGGCCAGCAGGTCGTGGTCGGCGGTGGCCAGCGGCTCGAGCCGCAGCACGTAGCGCACCATGCCGAGCCCGGCGACCTGCGAGCCGCACAGTGCCGCCCGCAGCTGCGGCCGGTCGACGCCGAGCCGCTCGGTGATCGGGCCGAACAGCACCCTGGTGATGAACTCCCGCAGCATCCGCGCCGACTCCTCGTGGCTGCTGACCGACCGCATGAGCGCGACCAGCCGGCCGCCGCCCGCGGTGTCCCAGACGCCGAGGAACTGCCGCACGATCCGCTCGCCGATCTCGTCGGGACCGCCCGCGGTCAACTGGTCGACCAGCGCCGCCGGGTCGATCGGAATGCTGGTCGCGGCCGCGAACAGCCCGGCCTTGCCGCCGAACCAGTGCTTGACCATGGCCGGGTCCACCCCGGCCCTGGCCGCGATGACTCGCACGGTCGCCCCGTCGTAGCCGCGCTCGACGAACTCGTCCCTGGCCGCCGCGAGCAGCACGCCCCTGGTGTCCGCGCCGGCCGGCCGCCGCCCCCGCCGCCGCACGGCCAGGCTCTCGGCGCTCGGGTTCGGCCCCGCTGGCTGACCGGATGCCACAGCTGTCCAATCTAGTTGGACAAATGGGCCACCCGGTCGAAACGGGCCGCTGACCGAGGCGAGCGCAGGGGCGGCACAATCGGTGACGTGCTTAGCCCTGTGCGTGCCGCTGCCGGCCTCGGCGAGATCAGTCCAAGTCGCGAGGAGTTCCGCGAGCTGGCGCGGGAGCGCCGGGTGATCCCGGTGACCAGGCAGCTGCTGGCCGACGGCGAGACCCCGCTCGGCGTGTACCGCAAGCTCGCGCGGGACCAGCCGGGAACGTTCCTGCTGGAATCGGCCGAGAACGGCCGGTCGTGGTCACGGTGGTCGTTCGTCGGCGCCCGCAGCGCCGCGGCGCTGACGGCGGTCGACGGGCACGTGCGGTGGACGGGTACGCCGCCGGTGGGTCTCCCAGCGGTCGACGGCGACTACCCGGGCAACCCGCTGGAGGCGCTGCGGGACACGCTGCTGGCGCTGCGCACCGACCCGCTGCCGGACCTGCCGCCGCTGACCGGCGGCATGGTCGGCTACCTCGGCTACGACGCGGTGCGCCGGCTGGAGCGGCTGCCCGAGCTGGCGCACGACGACCTGCAGCTGCCGGAAATGATCATGTTGCTGGCCACCGACCTGGCCGCGCTCGACCACCACGAGGGCACGGTCACGCTGATCGCCAACGCGGTCAACTGGGACGACACCGACGAGCGGGTCGACGCCGCGTACGAGCACGCGGTGGCCCGGCTGCGCGAGATGACCACTCAGCTGGTCCAACCGTCGCCGGCCACCGCGTCGATGTTCGGTCGGCCGCAGCCGCAGTACACCCGCCGCCGCGAGTCCGCGGAGTTCTGCGCGGCGGTCGACAAGGCCAAGGAGCAGATCCGGGCCGGCGAGGCGTTCCAGGTCGTGCTGTCGCAGCGGTTCGAGATCGAGACCGACGCCGACGCGCTCGACGTCTACCGGGTGCTGCGAACGTCGAACCCGAGCCCGTACATGTACCTGCTGCGGATGCCCGGGTTCGACATCGTCGGCTCATCGCCCGAGTCGCTGGTGACCGTGCGGGACGGCTGGGCCACCACGCACCCGATCGCCGGCACCAGGTGGCGCGGCCTGTCCGACGAGGACGACGTGCTGCTGGAGAAGGACCTGCTGGCCGACGAGAAGGAACGTGCCGAGCACCTCATGCTCGTCGACCTCGGCCGCAACGACCTCGGCCGGGTGTGCTCGCCGGGCTCGGTGCACGTCGTGGACTTCTTCCGGGTCGAGCGCTACAGCCACGTCATGCACATCGTGTCCACCGTGCGCGGCGAGCTGGCGCCGGGCCGGACCGCCTACGACGCGGTCGCGGCGTGCTTCCCGGCCGGGACGCTGTCCGGCGCGCCGAAGGTGCGGGCGATGGAGCTGATCGAGGAGCTGGAGCCGACCAGGCGTGGGCTCTACGGCGGGGTCGTCGGGTACCTCGACTTCGCCGGGGACGCCGACACCGCGATCGCCATCAGGACCGCGCTGATCCGCAACGGCATCGCCTACGTGCAGGCCGGCGCCGGCATCGTGGCCGACTCGGTCCCGGCGGCCGAGGACGCCGAGTGCCTGAACAAGGCCAAGGCCGTGCTGAACGCCGTGGCCACCGCGCAGACGCTGTACGTCGCCCGCGATGGCTGACCAGCCCGCTCACCAGCCCCCTGACCAGCCTCCTGACCGGCGCCGCCCGCGGGCGGCGCGGACCGCCCTGACCGCAGCGGTCGGGTTGCTGGCGGCCGCCGCGGTGGCGCTGTGGATCGCCTCGCTGCTGGTGTGGAACTGGGAGGTGGACCTGTCCAAGGGCACCGCCGTGGTCAGCGAGCGGCGCGGCGCGCAGGCCGAGCCGGCGCTCGTCGGGCTCGCGGTGGCGGCGCTCGCGGCGGTGGCCGCGGTGCTGGCGACCGGAGGGTGGCTGCGCCGCGCCGTCGGCGCCCTGGTGCTGGTCGGCGGGCTCGGCACGCTGGTGGTGGCGGTGGGCGGGCTGGCCGAGCCGCGGCTGCGGCGGATGAGCGACACCGGCTTCGACCGCTACGCCGACCAGGTCGACGGTTGGTTCGTGCAGGCCACGGTCGCCGTCGGGCTGACGGCGCTGGCCGGCGTGCTGCTGGTGGTGGCCGGCGTGATCGTGCTGGCCACCGGGCACCGCATGCCCAGGATGGGCGCGAGGTACCAGCGGACGCCTGAGCAGGCACGGCGGGCCGAATCTGCGGTCTGGGACGAGCTGGACGCCGGCCGCGATCCAACTGATCACTAACCGTGTTGTGGGACCGTTGGCTGCGCAATGGCCCCCGGGCCGGAGGCGGTCAGGGGCCGGGGTTAGCATCGAGCGCGACCTCCGGCGGTGCGGAAGGGGTACGGCTTGAGCGTCCTGGAGTCCATCCTTGACGGGGTACGCGCCGACCTCGCCGAACGGGAGCGACGGCTACCGTTCGACAAGCTCAAGGAACAGGCGGCCAAGGCCCCACCACCGCGCGACGCGATGGTGGCGTTGCGCGAGCCCGGCATCGCCGTGATCGCCGAGGTCAAGCGCCGCAGCCCGTCCAGGGGCGACCTTGCACTGATCGAGGACGCGGGCTGGCTGGCCGGCGAGTACGCAGCCGGCGGCGCCCGCATGATCAGCGTGCTGACCGAGCAGCGGCGGTTCGGCGGCTCGCTCGCCGACCTGGACGCGGTGCGGGCCGCGGTCGACATCCCGGTGCTGCGCAAGGACTTCGTCGTCAGCCCGTACCAGGTGCACGAGGCCAGGGCGCATGGCGCCGACGTGGTGCTGCTGATCGTGGCCGCCCTCGAGCAGGCCGCCCTCGAGGCGCTGCTGGACAGGGTCGAGACCCTCGGCATGACCGCGCTGGTCGAGGTGCACGACGAGGAGGAGGCCGACCGCGCCCTGCAGGCCGGCGCCAAGCTCGTCGGCGTCAACGCCCGCGACCTCCACACGCTCGAGGTCGACCGGGACGTGTTCAGCCGGATCGGACCCGGGCTGCCGAACGACGTGCTGCGGGTGGCCGAGTCGGGTGTGCGCGGCACCGGCGACCTGCTCGCCTACGCCAGCGCCGGCGCCGACGCCGTGCTCGTCGGCGAGGGCCTGGTGACCAGCGGCAACCCGCGCAGCATGGTCGCCGAGCTGGTGACAGCCGGATCGCACCCGGCCTGCCCGAAACCGACTCGATGACCCGTCTGCCCACCGCAGCCGAAGGCATCGCCGAGCACACCAGGCACGACCCGGACGATGGTGGTCACTTCGGCCCGTACGGCGGGCGGTTCGTGCCGGAGGCGCTGGTCGCCGCGCTCGACGAGCTCGGCGCGTTCTACGACAAGGCCCGTGTCGACCCCGACTTCCAGGCCGAGCTGGACCGGCTGCAGCGCGACTACACCGGCCGACCGTCGCCGGTCACCGACGCCGCCCGGCTCGCCGAGCACGCCGGCGGCGCCCGGGTCCTGCTCAAGCGCGAGGACCTCAACCACACCGGCTCCCACAAGATCAATAACATGCTCGGGCAGGCGCTGCTGACCAGGCGGATGGGCAAGCCGAGGGTGATCGCCGAGACCGGCGCGGGGCAGCACGGCGTCGCGACCGCGACCGCGTGCGCGCTGCTCGGCCTGGAGTGCGTGGTCTACATGGGCGAGGTGGACACCGAGCGGCAGGCGCTCAACGTCGCCAGGATGCGGCTGCTGGGCGCCGAGGTGATCCCGGTGACCAACGGCTCGCGCACGCTCAAGGACGCCATCAACGAGGCGTTGCGGGACTGGGTCACCAACGTCGACACCACCCACTACCTGCTCGGCTCCGTCGCGGGCCCACACCCGTTCCCGCTGATCGTGCGCGACTTCCAGCGCGTCGTCGGACTGGAGGCTAGGGCCCAGGTGCTCGAGCTGACCGGGCGGTTGCCCGACGTGGTCGCCGCCTGCGTCGGTGGCGGCTCCAACGCCATCGGGATCTTCCACGGCTTCATCGACGACCCCGGCGTGCGGTTGTGTGGCTTCGAGGCGGCCGGTGACGGCATCGACAGCGGTCGCCACGCCGCGCCCCTGACCGCCGGCTCGCCTGGCGCCCTGCACGGCTCGATGTCGTACCTGCTGCAGGACGAGGACGGCCAGACGATCGAGGCGCACTCGATCTCGGCCGGGCTGGACTACCCGGGCGTGGGTCCCGAGCACTCGCACCTGAAGGACACCGGCCGCGCCGAGTACTACCCGGTCACCGACGCGCAGGCGATGGAGGCGTTCTCGTTGCTGTCGCGCACCGAGGGGATCATCCCGGCGATCGAGTCGGCGCACGCCGTCGCCGGCGCGCCCACGCTCGGCCGCGAGCTCGGGCCGGACGGACTGGTGTTGATCAACCTGTCCGGCCGCGGGGACAAGGACGTGCACACCGCCGGGCGCTGGTTCGGGCTGCTGGAGGGTTCATCGTGAGCAGCCGGCTCGGCCCGATGTTCGAGCGTTGCCGGGAGGAGAACCGTGCCGCGCTGGTCGGCTTCCTGCCGGCGTGCTACCCGTCGGTCGACGCCTCGGTGGCCGCCTACCTCGCCCTGCTCGACGCCGGCTGCGACCTGGTCGAGATCGGCATCCCGTACTCGGACCCGGTCATGGACGGCCCCGTCATCCAGCGCTGCGCGGAGGAGGCGCTGCGCGCCGGCGTGCGGCTGCGCGACGTGCTGACCGTGCTGGAGTCGGTCGCCGGTGCCGGCGGTGCCGCGGTGATCATGACCTACTACAACCCGGTGTTCCGGTACGGCGTCGACGCCTTCGCCCGTGACGTCGCCGCCGCCGGCGGGCTCGGCGTCATCACGCCCGACCTGCTGCCCGAGGAGGCCGGCGGCTGGCTGTCCGCCGCCGCAACGCACGACCTGGACCGGGTGTTCCTGGTCGCGCCGTCGTCGACCACGGCCCGCATCCACGACACCGCCGCCGCCTGCCGTGGCTTCGTCTACGCCGCCTCCACCATGGGCGTCACCGGGGCCAGGGACCAGGTCTCCAGCACTGCCCCGGACCTCGTCCGTCGGGTCCGCGACAGCGGCGTCGGCGTACCCGTCGGCGTCGGCCTCGGTGTCCGCTCCGGCGCGCAGGCCGCCCAGGTCGCCGGGTTCGCCGACGCGGTCATCGTCGGCTCGGCCCTCGTCAAGGCGCTGGACTCGGGCGAATCCGCGCTGCGTGCGCTCACCACCGAACTCGCCACCGGCGTCCGCGGCCGCGCCGCCCCGCTCCCCGCTTGAGACTGGGCGCCAGGTCGATAACGAGTCAGCACCTCGTCACTGGCAGGGATGGCGGGGTCGCTACGGTGTAGCGCCGTGAGCCCCGATCTGAACACGATGTTGCTGGCCTCGATTCCCAGTCCCGACCGAGGGGTCTGGTATGTCGGCGCGATCCCGATCAGGGCGTACGCGCTGTGCATCATCGTCGGGATCATCGTTGCGATCTGGTGGACCGAGAAGCGGTTCGTGGCCAGGGGCGGCCGGCCGGGCATCGTGATCGACGTCGCGGTGTGGGCAGTGCCGTTCGGCCTGATCGGCGGGGGGGGCTACCACGTGGTGACCCAATGGGGGGAGGAATTTGCCGGGGGGGCGGAACCGGGGGGGGCGGCGAAGATCTGGGAGGGCGGCCCCCGGGTCCTGGGCGGGCTCGCGCCCGGCGGGGGGGGGGGGGGGGGTGGGGGGCCGCGCCCCGGGGGGCGGCGCCGGCGCCCCGCCGACGCGGCCGCGCCCGGCATCGTGGTGGCGCAGGCCATCGGGCGGCTCGGCAACTGGTTCAACCAGGAGCTGTACGGCCGGGAGACCACGCTGCCGTGGGGACTGGAGATCTACCAGCGGGTGAACCCGACCACCGGGGCGGCGGACTCGCTGACCGGCGTGGCGATCAACCAGGCGCCGCTGGCGATCGTGCACCCGACGTTCCTGTACGAGATCTTGTGGAACCTCGGTGTGGCTGCGCTGGTGGTGTGGGCGGACCGGCGGTTCAACCTCGGCCACGGGCGGGCGTTCGCCGTGTACGTGGCCGGCTACACGGCTGGCCGGTTCTGGATCGAGATCCTGCGCACCGACCCGGCGACCGAGGTGTTCGGGGTCCGGATCAACGTGATCACGTCGGTCGTCGTGTTCATCGGCGCGGTGGTGTACCTGATCGTGGCGCCGCGTGGCCGGGAGACGCTGCCGGCGGGGGTCGCTGCCGAGCCTGCCGACGGCGGTGCCGCCGGTGACAGCGCCGCCGGTGACAGTGCCGCCGGTGCCAGCGCCGTCGTAGAGGGTGCCGGCGACGGGACCGGCGAGCCGGCTGGCGATCAGACCGCCACAGCCGAACCCACCGGGCAGGTGGAACCCAGCGAGCGGGTGGAGCCGACCGAGCAGGTGGAGCCGACCGGGCAGGTGGAGCCGACCGAGCAGGTGGAGCCGACCGAGCGGGTGGAGCCGACCGGGCAGGTGGAACCGACCGAGCGGGTGGAGCCTGCCGGCGACGCCGAGAGCTCCGGCGAGCCGAACGACTCCGCCGCGACCGGCGACGACCGCGTTCCTGATGCGGCGCCGCCAGAGCCGGCGCCGGCCGAGTCAGGTGCCGGGGCCGACGAAGGCAGCCCGGCGGGCCGCCCGGCGAAGGGTTCGTAGCAGCACCGGCCCGGTCAGCACGATCAGCACCGCGGTCGTGACGGCCCGGCCGATGTCCCAGCCCAGCGACGTGGCCAGGCCGAACGCCAGCAGCCGGCCCAGGTTGTCGGCGACGGCATCGCCGGGCACGAACGACACCGACGAGCTCGGCCCGAGCGCGAACGGCCAGAACGACAGGTTGAGCAGCAAGCCGTAGGCCAGGCCCGCGATGGGGCCGTAGGCGGCGAGCATCGCCAGCTCCATCTGCCCACGTGCGCGGGGAAGCAGCCCGGCGCCGAGTCCGATCCACGCCGAGCCGAGCATCTGGAACGGCAGCCACGGACCGACACCCGCCGTGAGCAGCGCCGATGCGAACAGCATCGTGTTGCCGAGCACGAACCCGAAGCCGGGGCCGAACACCCGCCCGCCGATCACGATCAGGAAGAACACCGTCTCCACGCCGCCGGTGCCACCGCCGAGCGGGCGCACCACCGCCCCGATCGCCGACAGCACCCCGAGCAGCGCGATGGCCTTGGAGTCCATGCCGCCGTCGGACAGTTCTGCGAGCACGACGGCCAGCACGACCGGCAGCAGCAGGGCGAACACCCAAGGCGCGTCGCGGCCGTGCCCGATCGCCGAGTCCGAGGTCATCAGCAGCGGCCAGCAGAACGCCGCGACCCCGATCGCCGAGGCCACCACCAGCGCCGCGATCGAGCGCGGGCCCACCCGCACCGCCCGGTTCACGGCGCACCCGCCAGCGCGCGCTCGACCTGGCCGACGGTGAGCCAGCGTTGCGGCGAGAGCACCTTCGCCACCTGCGGGGCGAACACCGGCGACGACGTCACGACGTCGGCGACCGGACCGTCGGCGATCACCTCACCCTCGGCGAGCAGCACGACCCTGGAGGCGTACTCGGCGACGAACTCGACGTCATGGGTCGCCAGCAGCACCGCCGTGCCGCCCCCGGCCAGCTCGCGCAGTTGGTCGGACAGGGCGGCCTTGGCCGGGTAGTCGAGCCCGCGGGTCGGCTCGTCGAGCAGCAGCACACGCGGCGCGGCGACCAGCGTGACGGCCAGCGCGAGGGCGAGCCGCTGCCCTTCGGACAGGTCCCTCGGGTGGGCATCGCCCTCGATGCCGGGCACGAGCCGGTCGAGCAGGTCCCTGGTTGCTCCGGGCCTGGCGCCGCTCTCGGCGTCGGCCTGGGCGCACTCGGCGGTGACGGTCTCCGCATACAGCAGGTCGGCCGGCTGCTGCGGCACCAAGCCGACCAGTCGCCGCCGCGGCCCGGGCCTGGCCTGCGCCGGATCCGCCCCGGCGACGGTCACCCGGCCGGCGTGCCGGCGCCCGCTGCCCTGCAACGCCCACAGCAGGCTGGTCTTGCCGGAACCGTTGCGGCCCATGATCGCTATCCGCTCGCCGGTGGCCGCGCGGATCGAGACCCCGCGGACGGCCGCCACCTCCTGGTAGCGGACCACGACCCCGGCGGCGTCGAGCACCATCGGGTTCGCGGCCGCGGCGTACTGTGCCGGCGGTTCGAGGCCGGCGAGCCGCTCGCGCAGCGGCCCGGCGAGCCGCCGGGCGTCGCGCACCGACACCACCGGCGGCCCCCAGCCGGCGAGTCCGCCCAGCCGCACCACCGGCGGGGCGACCGGTGACCGGGCCAGCACCGGCCCGACCTCGCCCGCGGTCGGCGGTTCGCCGCCGCCGGGCAGCCACACCACCCGGTCGGCGAACTGGGCGACGCGCTCCAGCCGGTGCTCGGCCATCAGCACGGTGATCCCCAGGTCGTGCACGAGCCGGTGCAGCGCGGCGAGCACCTCCTCGGCCGCCCCTGGGTCGAGCGCCGACGTGGGCTCGTCGAGCACCAGCACCGATGGGTGCGCGGTGAGCGCCGCACCGATCGCGATGCGCTGCTGCTGCCCGCCGGACAGCGTCGCCAGCGGCCGGTTCCGCAGCTCCGCGATGCCAAGCAGGTCCAGGGTCTCCTCGACGCGGCGGCGCATCACCGGTTCCGGCAGCCCGAGCGACTCCATGACGTAGGCCAGTTCGTCCTCGACGGCGTCGGTGACGAACCCGGCCACCGGATCCTGCCCGACCAGACCGACCACGTCGGCGAGCTCGCGCGGCGGGCTGGTCCTGGTGTCGCGGCCGCCCACGAGCACGCGGCCGGCGAGCGTCCCGCCGGTGAAGTGCGGCACCAGGCCGTTGACCGCCGACAGCAGCGTCGACTTGCCCGAGCCGGTCCGGCCGACGACCACACACAGCTCGCCGTCCGGCACCGTCAGGTCGACGCCGCGCAGCACCGGGGTGCGCGCGCCGGCGTAGGTGACCGAGACGTTCTCGAAGCGGATCACGACGCCGACCCCGGCGCCGGTGCGACGACGGCCGGCAGCAGCGCGACCAGGATCCCGGCCACCGGCAGCAGCGGGAACGCCGGCACCTCCAGCGGCAGCGTGCTCGGGTCGAGGGCGGCGGGGTCGCCGAGCAGCACGGCAGCCGCGGCCACCACGCCGCTGCCGGCGACGAGCACCTCGGCGAGCCGCCAGCGGTCCGGGCGGTAACGGCTGCGCGGTACCCGGCGGGCGGCCAGCACCAGCCCGGTCACCGCCATGGCCAGGCCGACCACCAGCAGCGGGGCGGCCAATCGGCGCTGCCCGCCGACGTCGAGCAGCACGTACACCCCGGCACACATGCCGACCAACCCGGCCAGCAGCAGCCCCGCCGTGACCCGCCGGACCGCCGCTGCCACGTCACCGGTCCGCCCGTAGCCACGGGAGTCCATCGCCGCGGCCAGCGCCAGCGACCGGTCCAGCGCGTCGGTCAGCACCGGCACCACCAGCCGCCGCAGCGCACCGAGCCCGCGCGAGGTGTCGCCGCGCAGCCGCTGCGCCCGCCGGATCGCCCGCCCGCTCACCACCAGCTGCGGCGCCACCGTCAGCGCCACGACCACGGCGACGCTCAGCTCGTAGAGTGCCGGCGGCAGCGAGCGCAGCAACCGCTTCGGGTTGGCCAGCGCGTTCGCCGCCCCGACGCAGCACAGCAGCACCGCCAGCCGCATCCCGTCGTACAGCGCGGCCACCAGGCCCTCCGCCGTCAGCGGGCCGCCGAGCCGCACCCCGGCCATCCAGCCGGGCAGCGGCACCTGCGGCAGGTTCATCAGCACGATCGTGCCGCCCACCCCGCCGAACACCACGTGCAGCAGCGTGCGGATCGCGATCACCACCAGCCCGAGGCGCAGGAACACCACGTACGACCGCGACCACGGTGTGTCCGCCCGGCGCGCCGCCACCACGTACCCGGCCACCGCTGCGATCAGTCCGAGCAGCAGCGGGTTCGTCGTCTGGCTCGCCGCCGTCGCCAGCCCAAGCGCCCACACCCACCACGCCGCCGGGTGCAGCGCCGCCGGCCGCCGCCCCAACGCCGCGCCTGGTTGCCCCAGCGCCGCTCCCAGCCGCCCCGCCCCGTTGATCACGACGTTGTCGCCCCGCCGGATCGATTGGCCAACGGCAACATCCTCGTGATCAACTCGACTCACGGCTCGGCGGACCGGCGCCGGCTCCGTGCCCGCCACAGGGCGAGCGCGGCCAGAACTGCGATCAGGGCGACGGCGGTGATGAGACCGAACGTGCCGCCGCCGGAGTCGTCGACCTTCGCGACGGGGGCCGCCCGCTGGTCGTCGGACGAGGTGGTCGTCGGTGACGGTGACTCCGACGACGACGCCGGCGAGGACGAGGTGGCGCCTGGGACCGGCACGGTTTGGCTCGGCGCGCCGGGGGCGGTCTGCGCTGGTTGGCCGGGTGCCGGCTGGCCGGGTGCCGGTGGGCTCGCGGGCGGGTTGCGTGGCGGCTGCGTGCCTGGTGGCGGCTGCGGGGCCGGCGGCGGTGGCGGCGCCGGGACGTTCGGCGGGGCGATGCCCGGCGCGCTGCCGGCGCCGAACGACCACCCTTCGACGGAGCCGGGCACCGGGTTGTACGACCCCGCCCCGATGCTGCTGTAGGTCCACGAGCCGCCCGGCCGAGCGTGCCAGTACGACCAGTACGCGCTGGTCGGCGCGCCGTTGCACGGGTCAGGCCGGCCGTTGATCGTGCAGACCAGCCCCTGTTGGCGCGGCACGAACGTGTAGCCGAAGCCGGCACCGGACAGCGCCGCCAGCCCGCTCGCCGGGTCGCCGGCGGCACAACCCACCTGCACACCGCCGAGCGCTCCGAAGTCCACGACGACCGTGACCCCGCTCGACCCGACACACGCCGCAGCGCCGGCAGCGGACCCAGCCGCGCCGGCCTCGGGGACCGGGCCGGCCAGTGCCGGCACGGCGGTCAGGGCGACCAGCGCCGCCGCGCCGGCCAGGAACCGGTGCACCCGCGATTGCTGGTGGCGCTTCGAGGGCGTCACCGGCCGGTCTCCTCCCGCAGGGCTCGACGGCGCGCCGTCAACACGAGCGCCAAGCCGGTCAGGATCAGCAGCGCACCGGTCAGCAAGGACGGCACGACCGGGGCGCCGGTGGCCGGCAGCTCCGGCCCGGTCCCCGGCTGCGGAGCCGGCGACGGCGAGGACGGCGAGGGCGGCGACGTCGGCTCGGGGGAGACCGTGGTCGGCGGTGCGCAGGCCAGCGCCGGAGCAGGGGCGGCGTCGCCGGTGTTGTCGACGTCGAGCAGTCCGGTCCCGGACAACGCCGTCACGGCCTGGGCGGTCGCCCGGACCGCCGTCGAGACTTCGAACCCGCTTGCGTCGTAGGCGACCGCGCCGTGCTGCTCGGCCGGGCCGGCGCAGCCGACCTGCAGTCTGGTCAGGTAGCCGACGGCGGCGTCGGCTGCCGCGTCGCGGTCGCCGGACCGCAGTGCCTGGGCGGCCACCGCGGTGCTGTTGGCGTTGGTCGGCTCGGTCGGTCCGGCGCCGCCGAACCCCCCGTCGTCGCGCTGCACGCCCTGCAGGTAGTCAAGCGCCGCGCCGGCGTCCAGGCCCGCGGCCAGCAGCGCCTGCACGGCGAACCCGGTCGCGTCCGGCTCGCTGGCGCAGGTCGCCTCCTCGAAGTCGAGCGGGAAGCCGCCGTCGTCGCATTGCGCGCTCGCCAGGTACCCGGCACCGGCCTGCGCATCGGCGTCCGAGCCGGCCCTGACCATGGTGATCACCGCAAGCGACTGCGTGATCGCATTGCTGAAGTCGCCGAACGCCGACAGGTCGGAGAACCGCCCGGACGGCATCAACCGCGAATGCAGCCCCGCGATCAGGTCGACGCCGCCGAACGCCGCCGGGTCCAGACCCTGCGCGATCGCCACCAGCGCCAGCTTGGCGTGCGGCCCGGCATACGACTCGGCAGTGCCGTCGCCGAGGTAGCCGCTCATGATGTCCGGCCGGGCCAGCCATGCCGTGGCCTGCGTGGCGAAGGACTGTGACACGTCGGCGGCGTCGAAGGCGATCACCGCGTCGGCCGTCAGCCCCTGGTCGGGGAAGCGTTCGCCGCCGAACTCGGCCTCGAAGTGGTCGCCGTCGACCAGCTGCCTGGCCAGCCAGCCGGCGGCGGCCTGCGCGGGATCATCGGTCTGCGGGACGTTCTGGGCTGCCGCCTGGGTCGCGTCGGCCACACCGAACACCGCGGCGAGCAGGAGGACCAGGACGGGGATGGCTCGCAGCGTGCGGCCGGTTCTCATGGCGTCAGACGCCTTTCTCCCGGCGGAGGCCACGGTGAACCCCACGCCGGCGTCCCCGGCTGCTCGGGGCTCCGTCCCGCAGGCCGCGACGGGGTAGGGAGCGCAAGCGCGGCGGCAGGCATTCGGGCTCACCGTCGGTGACGGTCTTACCGCTGCGGGTCAGCGCCGGAATCGGACCGGACTTCCCCTGCCGAAGCGCACTGCAATTGTCCAGGGATCGTCAGCCATGGCTCGATCAGGTGTCAAGCGGCCTCGCGGCAACCTGTGTCGCAATGTGTTTCGGCTCTCTTGTGAAGTGTTTCGTGGCTGTTACAGTCGCTGAACACACACGCGGGCCACCGTCGTCCCGACCTGCCATCAGAACCCGGACGAGCCCGGAGGTGCCCGCGATGGCTGCGACCGACGCTGCCCTGCCGTTCTCCGCGCTGCCGGCACCGACCGGCCTGTACGACCCGAGCTTCGAGAAGGATTCGTGCGGCGTCGCCATGGTGGCCGACGTCCTTGGCCGGCGCAGCCACCAGATCGTCCGGGACGCGCTGACCGCGCTGGCCAACCTCGAGCACCGTGGCGCCGCCGGGGCCGAACCGACCAGCGGCGACGGCGCGGGCATCCTGCTGCAGCTGCCGGACGAGCTGCTGCGCGCGCACGCCGGGTTCGAGCTGCCGGCTCCCGGCCACTACGCGGCGGGCGTGGCGTTCCTGCCGATCGACGCCGACCAGCGGGCCAAGGCCGTGCACCTGGTGGAGCGGCTCGCCACCGAGGAGGGCCTGGTCGTGCTCGGCTGGCGCGACGTGCCGACCGACCCCGAACGTGCCGGCGTCGGCCCGACCGCCATGTCGTGCCGGCCGCAGCTGGCGATGCTCATGGTCGCCGGCGAGCGCGGCGAGACCGGGATCGACCTGGACCGGTTGGCGTTCTGCCTGCGCCGGCGCGCGGAACGGGACAGCCGGTCGGCGGACACGCCGGTGTACTTCGCGTCGCTGTCGGCGCGGACGCTGGTGTACAAGGGCATGCTGACCGCCAGCCAGCTGCCGGCGTTCTTCACCGACCTGACCGACGAGCGGACCAGGAGCGCGATCGCCCTGGTCCACAGCCGGTTCTCGACCAACACGTTCCCGAGCTGGCCCCTGGCCCACCCGTACCGGTACGTGGCGCACAACGGTGAGATCAACACCATCCGCGGCAACCGCAACCGGATGCGCGCCAGGGAGGCGCTGCTGCGGTCGGACCTGTTCGGCGGTGACCTGGAGCGGCTCTACCCGATCTGCACGCCGGGCGCCTCCGACTCGGCGAGCCTGGACGAGGTGCTGGAGCTGCTGCACCTGGGCGGGCGCAGCCTGCCGCACGCGGTGCTGATGATGATCCCGGAGGCGTGGGAGCGGCACGCCACGATGGACCCGGCGCGCCGGGCGTTCTACCAGTTCCACGCGAGCCTCATGGAGCCGTGGGACGGCCCGGCCTGCGTGACGTTCACCGACGGCACCGTGGTCGGTGCGGTGCTTGATCGCAACGGTCTGCGGCCGGCGCGCTGGTGGCGCACCGCCGACGACCGCGTCGTGCTCTCGAGCGAAACCGGGGTGCTGGACATCCCGCCGTCCCAGGTCGTCGCGAAGGGGAGGTTGCAGCCGGGACGGATGTTCCTGGTCGACACCGCCGCCGGCCGGATCGTCGAGGACGACGAGATCAAGTCCGCGCTGGCCGCCGAGCTGCCCTACGACAACTGGTTGCACGCCGGCCTGCTGCACCTGGAGTCGCTGCCGCCGCGCGAGCACGTCGTGCAGCCGCACGAGTCGGTGGTGCGCCGCCAGCTCACCTTCGGCTACACCGAGGAGGAGCTGCGGGTGCTGATCTCGCCGATGGCCACCGGCGGCGCCGAACCGATCGGCTCGATGGGTTCGGACACCCCGACTGCGGCGACCAGCCAGCGGTCCAGGCTGCTCTACGACTACTTCGTGCAGCTGTTCGCCCAGGTCACCAACCCGCCGCTGGACGCGATCCGGGAGCAGATCGTCACCTCGGTGGCCCGCGTGATGGGCCCGGAGCAGAACCTGCTCGATCCCGGACCGGCCAGCTGCCGGCACGTCGTGCTGGACAGCCCGGTGATCGACAACGACGACCTGGCCAAGCTCATCCATATCAACGACGACGGCGACCTGCCCGGCTACGCGTGCGCGGTGCTGTCGGGCCTGTACGAGGTGGCCGGCGGGGGTGCGGCGCTGGCCGATGCGATCGAGCGGGTGCGGGCGCGGGCCAGCGCCGCGATCGCCGGCGGCGCCAGGGTCCTGGTGCTCTCCGACCGGGACGCCGACCACGAGCGGGCGCCGATCCCGTCGCTGCTGCTGGTCTCGGCTGTGCACCACCACCTGGTGCGCCAGCGGGAGCGGACCATGGTCGCGCTGGTGGTGGAGACCGGGGACTGCCGCGAGGTGCACCACGTGGCGCTGCTGCTCGGCTACGGCGCCGCCGCGGTCAACCCGTACCTGGCGTTCGAGACGATCGAGGACCTCGTCGCACAGGGCGCCCTGACCGGTCTCGCACCAGGCACTGCGATCCGCAACTACATGAACGCGCTGGTCAAGGGCGTGCTCAAGGTGATGTCCAAGATGGGTATCTCGACCGTCGGCGCCTACACCGCGGCGCAGGTGTTCCAGGCGATCGGGCTGGCCCGCGACGTCGTCGACGAGTACTTCACCGGGACGTCGTCACCCCTGGGCGGGGTCGGGCTCGACGTGCTCGCCGCCGAGGTGGCCGCCAGGCACGCCCGCGCCTACCCGACCAACCCCACCGGGCTGGTGCACCGCCGGCTGGAGACCGGCGGCGAGTACCAGTGGCGGCGCGACGGTGAGCTGCACCTGTACACCCCGGAGATGGTGTTCCTGCTGCAGCACGCCACCCGCAGCCGGCAGGTCGAGGTCTACCGCCGCTACACCGCCGAGTGCGACCGGCTGGCCAGGCAGGGCCAGGCACTGCGCGGGCTGTTCACGTTCCGCTCCGAGCGCGAACCGGTGCCGGTCGACGAGGTCGAGCCGGTGTCGGCGATCCTGCGCCGGTTCAACACCGGCGCGATGAGCTACGGCTCGATCTCCGCCGAGGCCCACGAGACGCTCGCGATCGCCATGAACCGGCTCGGCGGCCGGTCCAACACTGGCGAGGGCGGCGAGGACGCCGAGCGGCTCTACGACCCGCGCCGCCGCTCGGCGATCAAGCAGGTCGCCTCCGGCCGGTTCGGGGTGACCAGCGAGTACCTGGTCAACGCGACCGACCTGCAGATCAAGATGGCGCAGGGCGCCAAGCCGGGCGAGGGCGGCCAGCTGCCGGGCAACAAGGTGTACCCGTGGATCGCGCGCACCAGGCACTCCACGCCGGGCGTCGGGCTGATCTCCCCGCCGCCGCACCACGACATCTACTCGATCGAGGACCTCGCCCAGCTCATCCACGACCTCAAGAACGCCAACGACGCCGCCCGCATCCACGTCAAGCTGGTCAGCGAGGTCGGCGTCGGCACGGTCGCGGCCGGGGTGGCCAAGGCGCACGCCGACGTGGTGCTGATCTCCGGGCACGACGGCGGCACCGGTGCTGCGCCGCTCACCTCGCTCAAGCACGCCGGCGCGCCGTGGGAGGTCGGGCTCGCCGAGACCCAGCAGACGCTCGTGCTCAACGGCCTTCGCGACCGGATCACCGTGCAGGTCGACGGCACCATGAAGACCGGGCGCGACGTGGTGATCGCCGCGCTGCTCGGCGCGGAGGAGTACGGCTTCGCGACCGCGCCGCTGATCGTCGCGGGCTGCGTGATGATGCGGGTCTGCCACCTGGACACCTGCCCGGTCGGGGTCGCCACGCAGAACCCCGAGCTGCGCGCCAGGTACACCGGGCGGCCCGAGTTCGTCGAGACGTTCTTCGAGTTCGTCGCGCAGGAGGTCCGCGAGCTGCTGGCGCGGCTGGGGTTCCGGACCCTGGACGAGGCGATCGGGCACTGCGAGGTGCTCGACGTCGACGAGGCGCTCGAGCACTGGAAGGCCCGCGGCCTGGACTTCGCGCCGGTGTTCGCCCGCCCGGAGTCGCCGTACGGGCGGCCGAGACGCAAGGTCCGCGAGCAGGACCATGGGCTCGCGCACGCGCTGGACCGAACGCTCATCCAGCTCGCCGAGGCGGCGCTCGAGGACGCCCACCCGGTGCGACTGGACCTGCCGGTGCGCAACGTCAACCGGACCGTCGGCACGCTGCTCGGCGCCGAGGTGACCCGCCGCTACGGCGGCGACGGCCTCGACCCGGGCACCATCCACGTCAAGCTCACCGGCTCGGCCGGCCAGTCGCTCGGCGCGTTCCTGCCCCGCGGCGTGACCCTTGACCTGGTCGGCGACGCCAACGACTACGTCGGCAAGGGCCTGTCCGGCGGTCGCGTCGTGGTCCGGCCCGACCCGTCGGCGCCGTTCGTCGCCGAGCGCCAGGTGATCGCCGGCAACGTGATCGGCTACGGCGCCACGTCCGGTGAGCTGTTCCTGCGCGGCAGGGTGGGGGAGCGGTTCTGCGTCCGGAACTCGGGGGCGATCGCCGTGGCCGAGGGCGTCGGCGACCACGGCTGCGAGTACATGACCGGGGGCCGCGCGATCGTGCTCGGGCCGACCGGGCGCAACTTCGCCGCCGGCATGAGCGGCGGCATCGCCTACGTGCTCGACCTGGACCCTGGCGACGTCAACACCGACATGGTCAGGCTGCAGCGCCCCCGCCACGACGACCTGAGCTGGCTGCGCGGGATCGTCGCCGAGCATCACAAGGCGACCGGCTCGGCCGTCGCGGCCTCACTGCTCGGAGACTGGCCGCGCCGCAGCGCAGCGTTCACCAAGGTCATGCCGACCGACTACCAGCGGGTCCTGGAGGCGGTGCGGGTCGCTCGGGCCGAGGGCCGCGACCCCGATCAGGCGATCATGGAGTCGACCCGTGGCTGACCCGACCGGATTCCTCAGGTACCGCCGCGCCGAGGCCGCCAAGCGCCCGGTCGCCGAGCGGCTCGACGACTGGCACGAGGTGTACGCCGCGCTCGACCCCGCGCAGCGCCGCCGGCAGGTGTCCACCCAGGCGACCAGGTGCATGGACTGCGGCATCCCCTTCTGCCACAGCGGCTCGGCCGGCTGCCCGCTGGGCAACCTGATCCCGGAGTGGAACGACCTGGTCCGCCGCGGGCAGTGGGGCCCGGCCGCCGACCGGCTGCACGCGACCAACAACTTCCCGGAGTTCACCGGGCGGCTGTGCCCGGCGCCGTGCGAGACCGCGTGCGTGCTCGCGCTCACCCCGGAAGCCGGCGGGGCGGTCGCCATCAAACGGGTCGAGCAGACCATCGCCGACGTGGCCTGGGACGCAAGCGCGGTGCCGCCGGTCCGCCCCACGGTGGCCACCGGCCGGCGGGTCGCCGTTGTCGGCTCCGGCCCGGCCGGGCTCGCCGCCGCCCAGCAGCTCACCAGAGCCGGTCACGACGTCGTCGTCTACGAGCGCGACGACCGCCTCGGCGGGCTGCTGCGCTACGGCATCCCCGAGTTCAAGATGGAGAAGGCCGTGCTGGACCGGCGGCTTTCCCAGATGCGCGACGAGGGCACCAGGTTCGTCACCTCGTGCGAGGTCGGGGTCACGCTCGGGGTGCCCGACCTGCTGGCCGGCCACGACGCCGTCGTGCTCGCCGTCGGCGCCCTGCGTGGCCGCGACATGTCGGTGTCAGGGCGCTCGCTTCGCGGCGTGCACCTGGCGATGGACCACCTCGTGCCGGCCAACCGCGAGTGCGAGGGCGACGGCCCGACGTCCATCTCCGCCAGGGGCCAGCACGTCGTGATCATCGGTGGCGGTGACACCGCCGCCGACTGCCTGGGCACCGCGCACCGGCAGGGCGCCGCCTCCGTCGTGCAGCTCGACCTCTACCCCGAGCCGCCGCGGCAGCCGGACTTCGAACGCTCGCCGTGGCCGACCTGGCCGTGGATCCTGCGCAACTACCCGGCCCACGAGGAGGGTGGCACGCGGACGTTCGCCGTGGCCGTGGAGGCCTTCGTCGGTGACGCCGACGGCGCCGTTCGGACGGTCCGCCTGCGCGAGGTGCGCGCCTCCCGCGGCGCCGACGGCACCCGCCAGATCGTCCCGGTGTCGGCCGAGGCCTTCGAGCTGCCGTGCACGATGGCGCTGCTGGCCATCGGCTTCGACGGCGTCGAACCCATGCCGCTGCTGGACGACCTTGGCGTGTCGCTGAACCCGCGCGGCGCCATCCCGTGCGGCTCCGACTGGCAGACCTGCGCCCCGGGGGTCTTCGTCTGCGGCGACGCGCACCGCGGCGCGTCCCTGGTCGTCTGGGCCATCGCGGAGGGCCGCTCGGTCGCCGCCGCCGTCGACGCCCCCCTCGGCGGCCACTCCGCCCTGCCCGCCCCCGTCCACCCCACCGCCCTCCCCCTCTCCGTCGCCTAACGGCGCGGCGCCTAGCCCCAGGCGCGTTCGACGAGGG
>OBLK01000121.1_pt1 | contig 28776 bp, 21 predicted proteins | sample 1518871 | NCBI WGS metagenome assembly OBLK01 (sample SAMEA2464837, study PRJEB22497) | soil metagenome | biome: Grassland; feature: Farmland; material: Clay | place: Australia | collected 2013-02-01 | depth 0.8 m
GACGTGATCTCATTCTCGCAAAGAGAGGTGAAAATGTCTTCGATGATCATATCCATAGTCATAACGGCTATTGTTGTAGGCGCAGGAACAGCAGTAATAGTCAACTCCATGCACACATCAGGCGCAACTCAGCCGAGTACGGGTACAAGCAGTGGAAAAACGACAATAACCTTTGATGATGCACTTGCAGGCTCGGAATACAAGTACGTAAACGATACAGTAATACCACAGTTTGAACAGAACTATACAAACATATCGGTCAACTTCATAACAGAGTCTCCAACGCAGGTTATACAGACGGTCCAGTCTGAAGTTGCTTCAGGGAATATAAAAATTAACGTAATAGGTTCGGACAACTCTTACATGGGTGCGTTGGTAACCCAGAACATAGTCACACCGCTGAACAAATACAGAAGCCACTTCGAGCCGATGAACAGTTCTTCAACTTACGGCTCTTCAGCAAACGGAACAATAATTCCAGCATATTACAAGGAAGGCTACTTCAACGGCACGTACTACTTCATGCCGTGGAGAGGAAACGTCCAGCTTGCATTCTATAATCAGAGCGCGTTCAACAAAGCTGGAGCAACGGCACCTCCAACAAACACAACAAACCTTATGAATGACATGAAGGCACTTAAGAAGGCAGGCTACAGCGGGCCATTCAACATGCAGGGACACGGCGGAGCGAGTACGCCAACACAGGTATTCCAGTGGATGGCTGGATTTGGAGGTAACCCGATGTACCTTAACGATTCAGGCGATATCGCAGCCCTCACCTACCTGCAGGACATGAGCAAGCAGGGCCTTATGTCTCCCGCCAACAAGACTGGATACTGGGGCACTTACAAGTCGCTCGGATCGACATATCAGTATATAGACCAGTGGCCGTATGTTCAAAGCCTGCTTGAGAAGAACTACGAGTGGAACAACAGCACTAATAGCAAAACGCACAATCTAGGGATAAACAAGGTGTTCATGGGTCCAAAGGGAGCCCAGTACGTTGTAGGCGGAGATGTCCTGGGAATAGTGAAAGGCTCAAAGAACACATGGGCTTCCCTGGACTTCATGCACTATTTGGATTCAGCATCAGTCCAGAAGGAACTGCTGCAGAACCTTACATGGCCGGTAGTCAACACTTTCGCTTACAAGAACCTCTCATCCAGTCTTGCGAGCACATTCTCTGTGATCCAGTTCGAGGAGGAGCATGGCATATTCAGGCCAGCAGTCCCGTGGATCGGGGAATGGCAGAATGTGTTTGACACTGCATGGGCTGAAATAATCGGCCAGAACGTCAATGTAGCAAGCGCACTGACACAGGCACACGAATCCCTGGCACAGTATCTTCAGATCTATTATCCGAGCCAGGCCAAGGAGTACGAAAACGGAATGATCTACCCGTCCGGGAACTACATTGGACCTACTGGCGGATCAGGCGGGGTATAGGATCGGATGGTGCCTAAATAGATGGGACTGGCAAAAACAATCGGGAGTAATAAGCTTGAAATAGCTTTTATACTCCCGCTTCTTATTTTTATAGGTTTCATAAACATTTACCCTATATTCGCAGCAATAATCTCTAGTTTTAAATTGCCCAGTGGATATTCGCTTCTAAACTATCAGATTCTCGTAAGAAATAATAATCTCTATGGTGTAATAGGGAACACTGTCCTCCTGACAGCCTTGGCTCTGACGATAGAATTTGCGCTCGCTCTTGCCACATCGCTTCTTCTTAACAGGGCTATAAGGGGAAGATCAATTTTCAGGACAATCGTGATTCTTCCTTACGGAGTATCAACGGTGGTTTCCGCCATAGCATTCACATTCATATTTGCCCCGACCGGCTGGTATCTGAACGAGATCTTTAATGTGCTTGGCCTGGCACACACACAGATCAACTGGGTAAGAGGGCCACTTGCATTTCTCTCCATCGCAATCGCCGACTCGTGGAAAACATTTCCAATTGTTATGCTGATACTTCTTGCAGGGCTTCAGAGCATACCGGAGAGCCAGTATGAAGCTGCGGCAGTGGATGGTGCCTCATCCCTTCAGCAGTTCCGGCACATCACTCTTCCTGGAATCTATCCGTTCATAATGATAGCTCTTATAATCAGGGCCGTCCAGGAATTCAACATACTGGCCCTTCCACTGGTGCTGGTTGGTTATACGCCCGCATTCCTCGGAACTCTTTCCTTCAGCATTTATGAGACGTTTGTCCTGGGTTCGCAGAATCTGTCTTCCGCAGCGGCCACAGTGCTGCTGGCGATAGTTATGATTTTCATTATCGTGTATGTCACAATTTCAAATAGGGTAACAGGGGGCGAGGAATAACGAACCCCAAGAAAGATGTATTGTGGTATCTGGCTCTCGCTATAATTTCAATATTCATCCTGTTCCCGATTTATCTGCTTTTTATAGTTGCACTGGCACCATCGTCTGAGATATTCAGGAGCAATCCGGCTCTTATACCATCCAGCGTATCACTCTCAAGTTTTATCTTCGTGCTGCATCACTACAACATAACCTCAAGCCTGTTTCTAAGCTTGGAGACGGCATTCATCGTAATGGGCATATGCCTGATCCTCGGGGTGCCTGCGAGTTACACAATATCCCGGCTACCACATAAGGTGGCATATGCTATAGTGATCCTCCTTTTTGTAACAGAGATGGTGCCGGAGATACAGATAGCAGTTCCCATAGCGAGCGTCATGGTAAGACTTGGACTTGACAATACGGCAGAAGGAATAGCACTGGCGCAGTCATCAATAATCCTCCCGATGATCACATACGTTATGGTAGGGACCTTCAGGACCATACCTCCGAGGCTCAGAGAATCGGCCAGGATAGACGGGGCGTCGAAGCTAAAGTCATTCACGTCAATCGAACTTCCACTGGCACTTACAGGAATTTCAGTGGCAGCAATACTCGCATGGCTCTTCTCGTGGGACGAGTTCATACTGGCGCAGGTACTCTCTCCGTATTACAAGACCCTGCCAGTTGCAATATATTACTATAGCACCAGGGGGCAGGGCGGGCTCGCAGCCGCAGATGCATTTGCGATTATGATGATCATACCCGTCATCATCATTGTAATGGTGCTGCAGAAGTACCTGAGAAGTGACGTGCTGGCAGGAGCGCTAAAGTAGGTGAATATTGAACATGTCAAAACTGGAACTTGATAAGCTGAGATTTACAGCTGGAAACCAGGATATACTCAAGGGCATAGACCTGAATATAGAAGATGGAGAATTCTTTGTATTTCTCGGGCCATCAGGGTGCGGGAAGACAACGACACTGAGGATAATAGCCGGCCTTCTTGACCCAACATCAGGTAAGGTCATGATGGACGGGAAAGTAGTCAACGACATATCCCCGAGCAGGAGGGGGATTGCAATGGTTTTCCAGGATTATGCACTGTATCCGCACAAGACTGTATTCGAGAACATAGCATTTCCTCTGAGGGTTGCACACAAGAAAAATAAGTACATTATCAAGAAAGTGAGGGAAACTGCTCAGCTTCTCCGTATAGATCACCTGCTGAAGAAGAAACCCTCAAACATATCCGGGGGGGAAAGGCAAAGGGTTGCAATGGCAAGGGCGCTTGTAAAAGAGCCCAAATTGCTGCTGATGGATGAGCCGCTTAGCAACCTGGACGCGAAGCTGAGAGATATTGTAAGGTTTGAACTCAAGCGGATTCACAAAGAAACAGGAGTTACCACGATATATGTTACCCACGACCAGATCGAAGCTATGACGCTAGGCGACCGGATCGCTGTGATGAACAGGGGAGATATAATGCAGACGGGAACCCCGGTAGAACTGTTCCATGAGCCCTCCAACGATTTCATCGCATCATTCCTTGGCACACCTGCCATGAACATAATCCATTCCGATGAAGTTCTGAAGGCACTCAATGTGAAAGAAAACTGCTATGTTGGAATCAGGCCTAGGCCTATTCATATAACAAACGATGATGGGGATGTTTCCTTTAAGGGCACTATTGCAGGTGTAAACATGCTTGGAAACGACATATTGACACAAGTTAGCCTAAGTGGAGAGTATATCTATTTCTTCACCATGTACACCAACGCAGAAAAACTGGTCGAGGGGGAGGAAATTGAGCTTTACGTGAATCCCTCAGATATTTACGTGTTTAACTCCGAAGGGGAACAGGTTGGCAGGTTGAATGGCATTGAATAATATTGCGGATATGCTTTTTCAGAGGGAATAATGCTTTATTGTCTGCCCGTTCCTTGAAATTTCCTTAACCTCATCGGTAAGCTTCTTGGCCGCCCTTATGACCCCGAGATGTGTTATCGCCTGCGGGAAGTTTCCTATGAGATCACCATTCTCAAAGTCTATCTCTTCCGCAAACAGGGCGAGGTGGTTTGATCTGTCGAGAAGGGAATCGTATACTTCCTTAGCCTTTGCCAGCTTCCTCATCAGAATCAGATCCTCAACATACCAGAACGACAGGAGCAGGAAGGCGTTATCACGCCCGTCCAGCCCGTCATCTTCAAGATACCGCTTGAACAGGTAATCTGGGGTCATGAGTTCCTTCTCGATTCTCTCTATGGTTCCCTTTACCCTGCTGTCATTTCCGGGAAGAAATCCAAGCTGGGGAAGCCTGAGAAGGGCAGAATCCGTTCCGGGGCTGCCATAATACTGTGTAAAGGAGTTCAGTTTTTTGTCAAACCCTTTCTCTATAATGTCATTCTTTATCTCGTCGGCAATTTCCTGCCATTTCCTGTATGGACCCGAAAAACCCTGATCTCTTCCTATGTCGATAGCCCTCGTGAAAGCCACCCAGCACATTAATTTCGAGTAAACATAATGCCTCGGCTCTGTCCTGAACTCCCATATGCTGGAATCAGGGTACTTCCAGGTATGGCCTATATTTTCAAGGGTCTCCTCAACAAAATCCCAGAGGTATGAATTTATTATTCCACCCACCTCATGGAGGGCATATATTGCATTTATGATGGAACCGAACTGGTCTATCTGAAGCTGATCTGAAGCCTTGTTGCCAAACCGTACCGGCCTGGAACCCCTGTGGCCTTCAAAATCCGCCTCAAACTCATCAACATCGCCGTAATCGTTTATGGTGTATATTGTCCTGACCTTCTTCTCCCTGGAGATTATTTCCATGATATCGTAGAGGAACTTCGTGGCCTCACGCTTGTACCCAAGCATCGCGAGAGCCTCAATCACGTAGGAAGTATCACGGATCCAGGTGAACCTGTAGTCCCAGTTCCTCTCTCCGCCAATGCATTCAGGAAGGCTGGCGGTGGGTGCAGCGACCATAAGCCCGGTTGGCTCATAGAAAAGCGCCTTCAGCGTAAGCGCGGACCTGATGACATCGCTCTGGTAAGTCCCTCTGTACGTATTCTGCCCGCTCCATTTCAGCCAGTATTCAAAAGTATCCTCAAGCCTTTCATAGGACTTGTAGTCAGTAATACGATCGAGGTGGGTTATGCCATACAATGCAACTACCCAGTTTGAGGACCTCTTGTCGAGCTTGAGGTCTCCCGATATGGTGCCATCGCTGTTGTTGAGCTTGAACTCGCTTACAATCCCTATATTTGATTCCCTTGTGCTGTAGATGTAACCGAATTTTCTCCTGTCAATATGGGGCTTCTCCTTTCCGGCGTCGAGGATCGGCTTGAATCTCAGGGAAATATCAATATCCTCTGAAAGGGCTTCGACATATCTGTGGATCTCGGGGAAACTGATGGTTGGATATTCTGTAGTGGGGAGAAAGTCAGTCAGCCTCAATATGGTCTTGTTATTCCTGATGAATTCAGTAATCAGGATATTGGTGTACTCCTTGTACGTCTGGTGCACAAAAACATCCTCTTTCTCGGCGGGAGAGATTGAAAAATACCCACCCCTGTTTCTGTCAAGGATCGAGCTGAAAACTGGATTGGAGTTGAAATTGGGAAGGCAGGCCCAGTCTATCGTCCCATTCATGCTGACAAGAGCCGCTGTTCTGTTGTTCGCAATAAGTCCATGATTTCCTATCTTACTGTAGCCGTCGACCTCTACGTCTTCGAGCCTCAGCAACCCTTTGAAGCCCATGAGTCTCCCACGTTCGGTTTGATCGAGGCTTTGTATTTGAATATTCGTATGCGGGAAATTATGTATGTAGCCCGTTTTCAGCTACCTGAAGGAATGAGCCTGAAGGCATCAGCTGACCTAATGTTAATAGAGGAGTGCAGAATATGTCTTTTATCCTGACACAAGGTAGATTTCCGCAATCTCTATCAACAAAGTTATATATTTAATGGTCAATTATATGGACGGTGAGTCTAGATACAAAGCACAAATGAGAGAATAACACTCCAGATTGATAACGATGAAATTCCTGTCGTAGTCGGTGAAGGAGCAGTTGATCACTTAATGTCCGAGGTGGACAAGTACAGTGAAATTGTTTTTATGGTAAGCAAAAACGTCGAGCAGAAATATCAGGACATCATCCCTAAACTGAACTCCGTCCGCGGAGACGTCACAAAAATATCACTTGTTGATGGCGAATCGCTGAAGAACATCAGAAACTACCAGAAGATCATGAGAGTTCTCGTGGAGAGGCAGGTAAGCAGGCGCAGCCTTCTTATCTATGCAGGCGGGGGAACGGTTGGAGACCTCGCCGGATACATTGCATCAACATACAAGCGCGGGATTGACATGATCGCCCTCCCGACAACACTTCTTGCCCAGGTGGACAGCGCCGTTGGAGGCAAGAATGGCATCAACTTCTCTGGCGTGAAGAATGTCATAGGGAGCTTCTACAACCCAAGGATGATACTCGCAGATACCCGCTTTCTCAGAAAGCTTGATCTTTCCATAGTAAGGGACGGAATATCCGAGATCATAAAGTACGGGGCTGTCTGCGACCACACAATAATGAGCATGCTTGATTCCCAGATGGACATACATGACCTGATGAACGGAGACTCCCTCACCAGGATAATATCGAAATGCATCAGGACAAAGGGGGATATAGTTGCAAGCGACTATTACGACGAGAAAGGAGAACGCAACGTGCTCAATTTTGGGCACACAATCGCACACGGCATAGAATCAGCCTCAAAGAATGAGGTGACACACGGAAACGCAGTGGCCACAGGCATGCTCGCGGAGGCATACATTGGGGAGAAGATGGGAATAACAGGCAGGGAAGTGAGGCTGAAAATACAGGAAGTGATTGGAAAGTTTTCAATAAGCCTGGCACCTCTGAACTCACTCGGCCTCCAGAACATGATCAAGTACATTTCAAACGACAAGAAGGCCTCAGACGGGCACGTGAGCATGGTTATACCTGAGGAGATCGGAAAATCGCAGAAAATACGCGCTTCAGTCAAGGATATCTTCTCATACATGAAGTCCTTCACAGACAGTTATAATTTAGGGAACTGAATACCATACTGCATGCTGCTCACAGGTCTTATCGGCAGGCCGGTATCACACTCAATCGGCCAGACAGTCTATAACAGGTTCTATTCATCCTCCGGGATTGAGAGCATGTACCTCTCAATTGACGTTATGACTGAAAACCTGGAGAGATTTGTTAAACTGTCAAAGGAAAATTTCTCAGGCTACAACGTCACTATACCGCACAAGGTACAGATAATGAAGTACCTGGACAGCATGGATCCTGCAGCTTCTGAAATTGGCGCGGTAAATCTTGTAAGAAATTGTGACGGGAAGTCCCGGGGCTACAATACCGATTACCTGGCAATGGAGAAGCTTGGCTCAGGAAGAGGGCTCAACTTCGAAAATTCCAGCATTGCGGTGGCTGGAACAGGAGGTGTGTCAAGAACCGTTCTTTATTATATGGCCAGGCGCCACCCGGAGGCTGAGGTCACAATCTTCTCCCGGAACCCTGATGCAGCCGCGGTAAAACTTCCTTCATACGTGCTCGAAAAAGGCTACGAAATCCTCAGCACAAAGGAAATGTCTCAAAGGGACAGCTTCGACATACTGATCAACTGCTCACCTTCAGGAATGTGGCCTGAGACGGGCGAGTCCCCATTCATAGAGTCAGCCATTCTCAACTGCCAGGCAGGCATAGACCTTGTGTACAACCCGGTTGATACCCTGTTCATAAAAAGGCTCAGGGAACTCGGGAAGAAGGCGGTCAGTGGAGACGGTTTCTTCATAGACCAGGGATACGAGTCTCTAAAGCTATTCTTTGGCAGATCTGTAGATGAGGAACTGTTCAGAAGCACTGCAGATATAGCAATCAGGGAGAGCATCGTAAATGGATAAGGTGAAAGTAATCTCCAATGGGGGAATATCAGCTCTTTCTGCTTTCTTCACTGGATTCGGGTCATCCGTTGCACTCGATCTCCCGATCGAACTGACAATTTCCAGATCCGACAGCACTCCAGCCTCAAACCAGGGAACAATCTCGGAAACACTGGACCTACTGAAGAAGAGGTTTGATGTGCAGGACTGCTTCAAAGTAACAGTCTCAAAGGCAATTCCCAGGGGCAAGGGGCTCAAGAGCAGCAGCGCTCTCACACTGTCCCTGACTCTGGGATTCCTGAAACTTAACGGTATATCTATGGGCGAAAAGCAATTGCTGGATTTGAGTGCGGAGCTCTCGATCGGCAACGGCACATCGTCAACCGGGGCATATGACGATCTCTGTTCCTCCTACTATGGTGGCGCATGCTTCACCAACAACACCGAAAGAAACCTCATATTCCGGGAGAAAGTTGACGGGAAGCCGGTGATAGTGGCGTTCAACAAGGCAAGAAGAGCAAGCTCATCGGTGGATCTGAGCGACATGAAGAGATTTTCCAGGCACGCTGAGATAATACAGGACCTCATAAAGGAAAGAAAGTTCTACGAGGCCATGACCCTAAACGGGAACCTTCTGGGATACATTTACGGGCAGAACAGTGACCTGATCAGGTATCTGCTCTCATCAGGCGCGTTGTATTCGGCACAATGCGGGAAAGGGCCCGCGGTTTTCGGCATATTCGACAACGAAGAGGAATTGCTTTCTGCAGGCAAAGGGCTCACAAAATTCTTCGGGGTGAAGTACAGGAAGTCTCTCTTCTCCGGCAGGGAGAGCATGGTCACGGAGTTATGATTTGTGCGGCCCGGCCGAATTGTAGCTATCCGGTGACGGGAAGAATTGACAGAATTAAATAGTAATGTGATAATGTTGTAAACAGTCAGATGAATGCCAAGATTTTCCGTGAACATTTAACAGGTACACTGCGCGCTCCCGGTTCCAAGAGCTATTCACAGCGATACATCCTCATGGCCGGCATGGGAAACTCGCCCGTAACAGTGCACGGAGTTTATTTTTCAGAAGATGAGCAGGTTGCCCTTGGAATAGTAAGAAGCTCAGGCGCTGCCATCACCTTCGATGGGGATACTGTCAAGATAGAGCCTGATTTCAGATGCCCAAAATATGTGGACGTCGGGGAGTCGGCCACTTCATACCGCATCAGTGTCGGAATGCTGGCAGCAAAGAAGTGCAGAACGGAATTCATCGGAAGGCCGGAACTTGCCAGGAGGCCCATAAACGAGCTCTTAGATGCACTGAGGGAACTTGGCGCAAGAATAACCGTGAAGGAGGATGGCTTCATCAATCTCGACGCAAGTGAAATTGAAATCGGTGACGTCAGGGTTGACCAGACCAGGAGCTCCCAGTATGTCAGTTCCCTGCTCCTTTTTCTCGCATTCTGCAACAATGAGGGAAAGAAGCTTGAGGTCAGGGGCACAAAGTCATCAGAGGGCTACGTTGATATCACAGTCTCATGCCTTAAAACAATGGGATTCGACGTGAACCGTGAAAACGACATCTTCACCGTGGCAAGAACAAACGCAGAGCCCGTCAAGGACCTTTACGTTGAGCGTGATTATTCATCGGCTGCATTCTTCCTCATTCTGGGCGCTCTTGCATCCGATGAGGGCATCAGCATCGAAGGGCTTCCGGATAATTCGCTTCAGGCGGATGCTGTAATAGTTGATACGCTCAAGACTTCAAGCGAAGGCATATCGGTTGTCTTTTCAGAAAGCAAGATCATAGCAAGGTCAATCAAGAGCTATGTGATGCATGTGGAAATAGACGCAGATATTACTCCCGATCTAGCACCTCCGGTTTCAGTCCTTGGAATATTCTCAAAGGATGGAGTTACGATAAGGAACCCGTCTCGCCTGAGCATTAAGGAAACTGATCGGTACAGTGAGATCATAAGGCTTGCTGAGAGCTTCGGCGCGAGAATAGAAAAGGGAGAGGATTATCTCACCATCCGGAGGGGCCAGGAGATACTCAACCCTGAAAAACTCTCGTTCAGCGATCACAGGATGGTCATGAGCGCGATAGTTGCCGGTCTGGCTTCGGGTTATGAAATTGAGTATGAAAATGTGGAGAGGATCAATAAGAGTTACCCTTCTTTTCTCAATGACCTGAAGAGGGTCGGCGCAACAATAAGAATCGAGCCTGTTTCCTGATTTTGTTTCAGCAAACGGTTTTATACGCTGTGACAATCGTTTCTCATGCTCCTGTTCAACGATCTCATGGAGAAAATATTCGAGGCAGCGAAACAGGCTGTCCCTGGATTGGAGAAAAGGGATATTGACATAGACAAATCCGGACATGCTGATTTTTCCCTGATGCTGTTTCGAATATCCAAACAGTACAACAAATCTCCCGAAGAATTGTACGACAGGATCAGAAACGCCCTCAATGGGCTGGAATTCATAGGCGGCATTGCCAGAGTGGGCAATTACGTCAATTTTTCAATCAAGCCGGAGACCTATTTCAAAGAGATAGAAGAATCTCTTCAGGTCAAGGGACAGTACCCTGACATTTTCCAGGACCCGGAAAGGGTGTCGGTTGAACATACCAGCGCAAATCCAACCGGGCCGCTGCATGTGGGAAGGGCACGCAATTCCATAATTGGCGATTCAACTGCCAGGCTCCTTGAGAGATACGGATACCGCGTTACAACCCAGTATTTTATAAACGATTCCGGAAAGCAGATGCTTTTCCTGTACGAGGGGCACAAGCGTTTCTCAAAGGAACTGAACGAGAACGCACTGCTGGAAGGTTACAGGGAGATCTACACGAAGGTCAGGGAAGACCCAGGCATAGAAGACTCAATCAAGTCCCTGACCGAAAGGTATGAGAAGGGAGACAACGAACTGATAGACGAGATACATGAGATTGCGTCAATCATGCTGGAAGGAATAAAAAAATCACTCAAGGACATTGGCATAGAGCACAACGATTACACATTCGAGTCCGATTTCATAAGAAGCGGGGAGATAGATCATATTCTAGAGGGAATGGAAGAGCACCTCAAGGACGAGGATGGCGCATTGTACGTTGAACTTCCAAACGAAAGGAAGATCTTTCTCAAAAGGAGGGATGGCACCTCACTATATTTTGCGAGGGATATTGCTTATCATCTCTACAAGCTTCAGAACTATGACTGGCTTGTAAACATACTGGGCGAGGACCATAAGCTTCATGGGACATCGCTGCAATACGTGCTCAGGAACATGCTTGACATTGAGAACAGAATCGACATCACATACTACGGGTTCGTGAGGCTTGAATCGGGGAAGATGTCCACAAGGAAAGGTAACGTTGTATCTCTCCCAGGCCTGATTGAAAGAATGAATGAAGAATCATACGACATTGTAAAAGAAAAAAGGCCAGACCTTGAGGAAGAAACTCTTAAATCAATATCGGAAGCAGTAGCAGCCTCATCAATACGGTTCAACATAATTCGTGTGGGCGCAAACAAGTCCATGATATTCAAATGGTCAGAAGCCCTGAATTTCGAGGGAGATTCTGCACCGTTCATAATGTACTCATATGCAAGGGCATCAAGCATTCTCAGGAAGGTTGAAGGCTCGCAGAAGCCTGTTTCAATTGAATTCAACAAATACGAGGGAGATCTGCTGCGCCAGATGTACTTCTACCCTTACCACCTGATACAGGCTACAAAATCCTTGAGGCCCGATATAATCGCAAACTATTCGCTGTCCCTGGTCAAGAAATTCAATGATTTCTATTCAAACTGCACTGTTCTCGATGAAGACAGCGATGTCAGAAACAGGCGTCTTGAACTTGTAAAAATGTACAAAAATATACTGCAGGATTCCTGCAAAATTATTGGAATAAAATTGTTGGAAGAAATGTAAAAAAAATTATTTCTTCTTTTCAGCCGGCTTCTTCAGTTCTGTCTTTGGCTTTGGTTGCTGTTTCGGCTTCTTCGTTGTTTTCCCTGAACTAAGTCTGTAGTAAACCAAACCAACTATTACAATCACAGCAATAATCGAGCCGATTATCAGTGGAGTCTTGTATGCTGGTGCGTTTATTGTCAATGTTGTTGTGTAGCTCCCAAGTGGTGCCATGAAGGCAGGCTCTGATGAGTTGTTGGCCTGGAATACCAGTGTTACCTTGCCTGAGGTTGTTGGAGTGTAGTTGAAGCTCACATTTGCGCTCTGGCCAACAGTCAGGTTCCTTGCATATGTCTGGGAAGCAACCGGGTTTCCATTTATGAGTATTGCAATTGAGAAGTCGTTCGCTGTCACTGTTCCATTGTTTGACACGTTTATGTATATTGTTGACTGACTGCCCTGTGTAAGGTTGTCCTTGACGTATATGCTGTTCACGACAATTCTTGGCGTGTTGACTATCATGTTGACGGTCTTGTTGTTGTAAGCAGATACATTGGATGGGTTTGTAGCCTTAAGCGACACTACCATTGTACTTAGAGTGTTGAACTTCAACATCACATATGAACCAGTCATTGAGCCGCCTACTACATTGTATGTTGAAGAGCCGTTCTTCACTGCAGTTCCGTTTGGATATTTCACTGCCCAGCTATAGGTAAGCTGGCTGGTCGCGTAGTATGGATCCGTCGACGTATTTGCAGAGAATACTGTTGGTGCTCCCGCAGTAGGCTGTGAGATTGAAGATCCGGCTGCATTTGTAAGCTTCATTGACGGAACCGGCGGTGTTGTATCTGTCACGTTAACACTGAATGTTACATTCTTGTATGTTCCAAACACAGTGGACACATTCAGGTATGCAGTCTGGAGCCCAACACCTGTTGCGATGTATGGCTTGCTGAAAGCATAAGTTATGTTCTGTGCCGCGCTGGCGTATCCCGGCATATACCAGTGATACTCAAGCGGGACGCTGTATCCACTGACATTCAGCGAAGATAGGTATGCACTGTATGTAACAAGTGACGACTGGGGAACTGTTATTGAAACTGGCGAAGGTGCTCCGGGTCCCGAACTCAGAGTTTTACCTGCCAGTGAAACTGAATAGTTGGCCGATGGGTTTGCAGTCGATGTTATCACTGTGAATGTTGAAGTGTTGGTTGAACCGGACGGGCTTGTTGCATTCAGAATCACCTTTGTAGATGGTGCGTTGAATGTTATGGTGGTGTTGTATCCGGTGTACATGCTTCCGCCAACTACCTGCCAGGTGAAGGTTGCATACTGGTAGTCGTTTGTTCCCGTTACCGGGTTGAAGTATGCATTTGACGCATTCAGGCTAACGGGTACTCCATTTGGTGCTATGAAAGCCGTGTTTGTCGCGCTTGTGTTAAGGACGTAGTTGTTAGAGGTGATGCCTGTCCAGAAAAGGTTTATCTCTGAATCCACGACCGCCGGCTCTTTGACCGGTTTAAGTGTGAGTGTAACCCACTGGCTGGATGTTACTGGATTCAGGAGTATCGGGCTCTTGAAAGTGCTTGTTGATGAAGAGCTGCTGGACAGCGAAAGTCCGGGGTTGCTGTATGTGAAGTTGTAATGGTAATACAGTGAGCCAGGCGTGGTTTTAGTTCCAAGAGCATACAACTCAACAGAATATCCTGTTGAACCGAGCGAAGATGCAACTTCATTACTAGTATATGTGGCGTTGACGTTTGCCTGAAGTATGCCGCCACTGCTTGTTGTTACAACAGGTGTGCCAAGATAAGATATGTTATAGGCTTTTCCAGCCACGCTGATCATGTTTGTCGTGTAATTTGCCATCAGGGCCTGTAAGAAGTTGGAAACTTTGGAGGGGGTCGTGTCTAACCCATCCATGGATTCCTGCATGTATAGGGAACCAATGGTTGAATTACCAAAATAGTATGGAAGTGCAGTGCTATTTCCAAGATTGTAAGTTACTTTGAGGTTCAATGTATGAAGATCAGATGAAAGGGAATAATTGTAGTATACAGAGCTGTTTGCCTTCTGTAATATAACATCCTGTTCATTTCCACTGTTCAGTTGAGTTGATGTTAGCTGCTTGGCTGCATATCCCGGTGAAGCTATGAACACATATTTTCCAGTCCAAGACGAGGTATGTAGGTTATAAAATCCTGCCGTGAAATGACTTACTGTATAGCTCTGGGTTCCTATATCATATATTACTGCATTCACGTTGGAAATTGAAGCTCCGGTCTGCGATGTAACGAACCCATACACATTCGAAGTGCTTGATAGTGGAATACTTACCGCTGCAGTTCCGTGCTCCAGGTTGGTATAGGTTGCTCCAGCGTAATTCACTTTAACATAGAAGTAACCGTTAGGAAATCTAACAGTGTTGTTGTAGTTTTTGGAAGAACTTAAGGAGAACTTCTCGAAAGTGAATCCGGTTGGCGTTATGAGTGAAACGGAAACTGATGAGCCTGAAGCGATTCCAGTCATGCTCAAGTTGCTCTGCGTTGTTTTAGAGGCACTCAGTACAACAGGAAGCGGCATTGAGCCTGATGTAAGTGTAGAGGAATCAACTGTAAAGTTCTTCACCGTCCCATTCGCTATTATGTTACCTCCAGAAGAGGATACTGTGTATAACGGACTTACATCCACGTAGTAATTCCCATAGGGTAATGTAAATTGCCCTGTGGGTCCATTGCCATGTTTAATGACACTGCCTGAAAAATCATTAATTGTAAACACGGTAGAATTGTTGGCAGGTCCAAACGTCCCACCGTACGAAATTGTCACGTTCACTATCCCTGTCTGAGGAGTCAATGCCTGACTCTCTCCCACCACTAGGAAACTCCCTCCCACCATGGCGAGTGAGATCAGAATTGCAAATGCTGTTGTTCTATTCACTGTTATCTTCCTCTCGATAGCCGCCTAAAGAAACCGAATCTTATAAATATTATCGTAAAACTGTATAGTTATTGGCCAGGGTAAAATCTTTGATTGATGCAGACTCTGAATTGATTCATCCCACAGGGGAAATTTGACAACTACAGGGCCATCCCAATGGTCACACAAGGGTCAGCCTTTTACAACTCCAATCGGAACAAGTCTCGCCACAGGGTCGGCAAGTCTCGCCCCCTGGACGGCCTCAATGACCTCATCAATATTTTTGTAACTCCCTGGGGCTTCCTCCACCAGGACGCGTCTGCTGGCAGCCTTCACATATACTCCATAATCTTCCAGCTTTGACATGACATCACTAGTGGTAAAAGTGCGAAGTGACGCTTTTCTGCTCAGTACCCTTCCAGCACCATGGCAGCTTGACCCGAAGGATCTTTCCAGATTTTCCCTGTTTCCAACAAGAACATATGATGCGCTCCCCATGTCTCCCGGAATAAGGACAGGGTGCCCGGTCTCCCTGAACACTTCCCCCAATTCTGGCCTTCCTGCGGGGAATGCCCGGGTTGCCCCCTTTCTGTGCACTACCAGCTTCATCCTTCTTCCGCCAACCTGGTGCTCCTCTACTTTGGCTATGTTGTGTGCAAGGCTGTAGACCAGCCTAATTCCAAGCGACTCAAAATCGCTTCCCAGAACCTTTGAAAAGGCTTTTCTAACATTGTGGACAATTATCTGCCTGTTAACGAACCCGAAATTGGCAGCGGCATTCATTGCCCCCAGATAGTCCTGGCCTGTCCTGGTCTTGATATGGGCAGACATGAGCTGCCTGTCTCTGACGTTCTGGACAGAATCGGGGCTTGTGCCCAGAATCTTAAGATAATCTGTGGCCACCTGGTGCCCAAGGCCCCTGGAACCTGTGTGTATCATGATGGTGATCTGATTCTTTCCGGTTATCCCAAATTTTCCCGCCATTTCCCGGTCGTATATCTCATCAACTTTCTGTATCTCAAGAAAATGGTTTCCTGCACCTAGTGTCCCGAGCTGGCTTAAACCCCTCCTCCTTGCCTGATCTGAAACTTTTGATGGGTTAGCCAATGGCAGTGAACCGTCCGCTTCCGTGTACTCTGCATCCCTCTCTGTCCCGAAACCCTCGGATATTGCCCACTTTACCCCAGTGGATAGAACCTGCTCAAGTGCCTGTTCACTCACCCTTGTCTTCTTCCTGGATCCAAGCCCTGCCGGAACCAGGTCGTAAATGTTGTTGACTATATCCTTGATGCTCCCTTTTATGTCATCAACCTTCAGGTCCGTTCTCAGAAGCGATACACCACAGTTTATGTCATACCCGACTCCACCGGGAGATACAAGTCCCTCGTCATAGTCGAAGGCAGCAACGCCACCTATCGGGAACCCGTAGCCCCAATGTATGTCAGGCATCGCAATGGAAGCTTTCACGATCCCCGGCAGTGTCGCAACATTGACAACCTGCTGCAAGGCGTTATCATCCAGCACGTCCCCGAGGAGCTTTGGGCTGGAATAAACAAGGCCTGGAACATTCATATAATTGTCATATGTAACTGGTATTTCGTAGGTGTAATCGTCAACTCTGTTGAGGGGTACGCTCATAAATTGCTCAACTTGCAGACGAAAATAACAGTTTCGCCTCATCATATTCAACGTGTGTCTTACCTCATCGGAGAATCAGGCAATGAAGCCTTATGAATTTTAAAGCCAGGAGAGGCAAAGGATTATAGGTGTTTTTGGGATTAAATTCATGGAATGACATCGGTCATTGACCTGAATGAACTGGACGAAAAAACAAGGTTTGCCCTAAAGCTTCAGCTCGCCCTCCGCATCAATGCAATAAGCATAAGGGGGGAATCCAAGCACCCGGAGAAATTCGATGAATATATAAGGGAAAGGGAAGAGATCATCAGGAAGATGGTGGGCATCCAGAACGATTTAAAGATTGTGGAAGGAAGCAAAGTCCTGTTTCCGTAGCTGATAGACCTCCCTTCCGTGACGGTTTCGGTATTCGTAATTGTTATATGCTAACATGCATTCCTTAAAAACATGAGCGATCAGGATCATTCAATTTTCAAAGAGATTGTATACGACCTTGAAACTGTGAAGAGGCATATTGCAATTATCAAGACTCTCTTGCGGGAACAGCCTGCGGGCATTATTAAAATGGCTAAGGAAACAAACATCCCTGAGCATAAGATTCGATACTCCCTCAGGATACTGGAGAAGGAGGGGGTTATATCCCCGTCCAGGGAAGGAGCAATACTTACCCCTGAATTCATCGAGAACCGGGACGCAATAATGAACAGCGCAAAGCTGGTTCTGGATGAGATGGAGGGAATTTATTCGGACCTCAAAAGCACTCTTGCTAAAAAATAACCTCAGAAACAGTTATCATTTAATTTGCATTATTAGCTTGTTGCCCGATGCTGTTCAAGAGGCAGAAAGATCTAGAAAGATCTGAATATATAATAAGAAAGGCCGACCCATCTGATGCAAGGGGTATAATCATCTGCATGCAGAGCGTTATGGATGAAAGGATATACCTCGTAGGAGAGTACTATCTGCTTACAGAAAGGGGGGAGCAGGAGCGCATACGCAGCATCGAGGACCTTACACTTGTATGCGACCGCTATGGCGAAATCATCGGAGTTATAACGATTCAGAGGGGTATGTACAAAAAGAACAGGCACACGGCAAACCTTGGAATCGCAATAAAATCTGGCCACAGAAACAAGGGTCTTGGCACAAGAATGATCCAGGAAGCAATCAACTGGTGCAAGGGGCAGGGAATAAAGAAGCTGAACCTTGAGGTATTCTCAACAAACACAGGGGCGATACGGGCCTACGAGAAAGTTGGCTTTGAAATTGAAGGCCATAGGCGCGGCCAGTTCATGATCAACGGGGAGCCTGTAGACGACGTTTTCATGACCTATTATATACAACAGTGACCGAAACCCGACAAAATTTCAGCTTTGTTTACAAAAATACTAAATTACTGAGTTGCGTAACATGTGTAAATGAAATCCTTCAAGACAATGATCTGGAATATTGATTTTTTCTGTAACTTACGATGCAAAAGCTGTAACGCCTGGCAGGGGAAGATATTTTTTCCCGATGAGCTTGTAGACAGGCATATAGAGGAAATGAAGAAGAATGGGGTGAAGATTGTATCACTCACAGGAGGGGAGCCAACACTCAACAGGTCAATCGAATCTATTATAAAGAAGCTTAAGGAACACCACTTTTTCACCCATATCGCAACCAACGGGACAAATCCGTATGTACTGAGAAGACTGTTTCCATACCTTGATGCGGCAACCATATCTCTTGACAGCAACATACCTGAGGAGCACAATGAGTACAGGGGCCTGAAGATATTTGACACCGTGGTCAAGACAATAAAGGAGGCCAAGCAGAAGGTGAAAATTGTGACTTCCAATGCACTTGTTACAAATTTCAACTACAACAAGATAGGTGAAATGGCAGAGTTCAACAACAACGAGCTGGGAATCCCAATGACCATGTGCTTCCCGGACCAGAGCGCCTATTACTTCCAGGATTTCCAGGTAAGCCAGGATATGATAAGGACCGCCTTCAACTACGCGTATGAAAACTACAACAGGCACGTTTTCGGCAATCTCAAAACCTACTACAAGGAAGCAGTCGATTATATCGACGGTAGATCTGTAACTAGATGCAAAGCAGGAGAGAATGTCCTTTACACCGACTACAGGGGAAAAGTCCACCCGTGCTTCACAAGGATGGAAGTTGTAATGAACAAGGGGCCCGTGTGGGAATCCTACGACAACCATTGCTCGGAGTGTTTCGACGAATGTTTCCGAGAACCGTCTCTGGAAAGACCTATTGAGGAGGCTGCATTACTCTCGAAAATCTGGTGGTACAACCATGTTAAAACCAGATTTAGAAGGGATTCTGCGAGAGACGGTGGCCGAATTCAGCCTCCATTGGTGGCAGAGTAAAATAATACTCTCTTTTTTATATTACTTATTGTGGAGGCAAGACACGCCTAAATCTGGAAAAGATTAAATAACAATTTTCCAATTGGTTGATGTTATAGATGGAACTAAGATATTTTGTACTTAGGAGAGTTCTGCTGATAATTCCTACGGTCATAGGAATTACAGTGCTTGTTTTCATATTGCTCAGGAGTTTTCCGGATTCGCTGCTAGTGTCTGCGTACATTAATCCACACAGCACGCTTCCGAGGCAGGAGCAAATACAAATCGCGAAGGAACAGCTCGGATTGAACCTCCCAGTGCCTGTTCAGTACTTCTATTATATATCGAATCTGCTTAAGGGCAACTGGGGTTTTGTCACAAAACCTTTCCCGGGCCCGGTCTTGCTTGGTATAGAACTGTTCATGCCCAACTCGATTCAGCTCGCAATATTCTCATCTATACTTTCGATTTTGCTCGCCATACCCATTGGAACATATATCGGTTCCAGGCCAAACACATTTGCCGATCAGGCTGGAAGGGTATTCTCACTGGTCGGTTACGCGATGCCTCCTTTTGTTTTAGGTATACTTCTGATCCTCGCCTTCGGGCAGGGGGTGAGCAACTGGGGCGGAGCCGTGCTGCCATTTAATGGGGTAGTTAATGTGCCAACTCCAGTCCCGCATTGGCTCCTTAATCAGGAAACCGGGTTTATCATTTCCTCGCCAACTCACTTGGTGTTCTTCGATGCCCTTATTCATGGCGATCCCAGAGTGGCATGGAGCGCTTTTCTCCATCTTGTTCTGCCGGTTGTGACCCTTACTTATACAATTCTGGCAGGTCTTCTCAGGTTCATCAGGGCTGGAATGGTGGATGCGACTAACCAGGAATACGTCAAGACAGCAAGATCAAAAGGCGTTCCGGAAGGTATGATTATAAAGAGGCACATCAGGAGAAATGCCCTGATACCGACCATTACGGTTATGGGTCTGCTTATCGCTGCGCTTCTCAGTGGGGTTGTGGTTATAGAAATTCTCTTCACTTATCACGGACTTGGATGGTTCGCAGTTACAGCAACTCTGGACAACCAGATTTACGGAGTTCTGGACACCACCCTGGTATTCGGGTTGATTCTTGTATTCGCCAACCTGATAGTGGACATAGTGTATGCATTCATGGATCCGAGGATAAGGTATTAGGTGGTTAAATGGCAGAAGTAAATGTTTTTAAGAAAAATGTAGAACCCCAGAAAAGAAACCCGAAACTGGAGGACATGAAGCACACAATGAAACTGTTCTTCAAGAACAAGCTTGCTTTCTCCGGTTTCGTCGTGATGATGATCTATTTCTTCATTGCACTGCTAGATTTTGTATACCCACAGTATCTGGGTGTTACAAACGCAAATACGATGCTCAGCTTCCTTTACGGACAGCAGCCTCAGCTGGTCCCTCCTTCCCCGCCAACATTGAGCAAGGGCATAATGTACATTTTCGGAACGACACAGTACGGCATTCCAGTGCTTCCGGCAATGCTTGCAGCTCTCAAGTTTGATATGGCTTACTCAATAGCCATTGTGGCCATTGGCGTGGCAATAGGAATGGTCATAGGAACTGCTTCCGGATACCTTGGAGGCATGGTTGACGAGTTCATGATGAGGATTACTGATATATTCTTCAGTATACCGCAGATTGTCCTTGCCCTTGCAATTATATACACCCTTGGGGATAACTTCATCTTTATTGTCGTAGCATTCATGATCATATGGTGGCCCATCTACGCAAGGCTATCCAGGAGTCTCGCACTCAGCACAAAAGAGATGCGATATGTTGAGGCCGCGACTGCTTCCGGATCTTCAAAATTCAGGAATATATTCGTGCATGTTTTTCCGAACGTTCTGTCTCCGATATTCGTGCAGATATCTCTGGACATCGGTATTATTGTTCAGCTGTTCGCAAGCCTGGAGTTCATAGGTCTTAACAGGGGAAATCCCTATCTTCCTGAGCTTGGAATCCTGATCAACTGGGGTAACCAGTACATCGTTTACGGAGCATGGTGGCCGATCATCATACCGTCCATATTCCTGGTGGTCTTCACTATAGCAGTAAGTGTAATGGGGGACGGCCTGAGGGATGTGCTTGATCCTAAACTGAGGAGGTAATGACATGGAAACAGAGGTAAAACAGAGTGAAGTAAAAGAAGAGAACTATGTGGAAGTCAGGGATCTTGTAACACAGTTCTTTACCTTCAAGGGAATCGTCAAGGCCATTGATGGCGTTGACCTTTCAGTAAAGCGAGGAGAAGTATTTGGCCTTGTAGGGGAGAGTGGCTGTGGAAAAAGTGTCACGGCAACTTCAATAATGGACCTTGTTCCCGATCCCCCTGGCAGAATAGTAAGGGGAAAGATATACATCGATGGCTTCAACATCATATCCGATCTGGACAAACTGGCACAGATAAAGGTAAAATCAGAGACGAATGTAAAGGTCAAAAGAAACAAGAGGCTGATAAAGAGGCATAACTACATTCTCTCTAAAATAAGGGGCGACAAGGTTGCGATGATCTTCCAGGAGCCATTCCTCGCACTCAACCCTGTGCTTTCAATTGGATACCAGATTGTAGAGAATATCATGCTTCACAGCAGAATTGACATCATCAATTCTATCATTCGTAGGGAAACACTGGGAGAAGATGGCGTTGACGAGCTTATACAGAAGATCGTCAAGACGAAGGACTATGACGAAAGGAGAAGGATTGTCAACAGATGGAGCAGAGAATACGGTGTCCCTGACTCTGACGAGTCAATATACGATCTTATCAACACTTCTGAAGACATCAATTATGTAAAGAAAGAGCTTCTTTCGCTCCTCGCTGAGGAGAAGACCGGAATCGACCTTCAGCCACTTTCTGTGGCACGCGAATATTACAAGGCGGACGATGAGTTATTTGCACTGAACCTGAATCTTATAGAAGCTGAAGCAAACAGGAATGAATCGGAAGCAGAACATCTTAGGCAGCAGATAAGTCAGAAGAGGTCGGAAATGCGTTCCAAGTTCATGTCCTTCACCATTAAGCACAAGCTTATGAGGAAGAGAATGGACAGGCCCCTGGAGAAAGAATCCAGAAGGAGGGCCCTGGAGCTCCTAAATCTTGTCAATATTGCAGGCCCTGAAAGAGTGATCGACTCTTATCCCCACGAACTGAGTGGTGGCATGCAGCAGAGGGCAATGATCGCCATGGCACTCGCTGCAAATCCAAAGCTCCTGATTGCTGATGAGCCAACTACAGCACTTGATGTTACAACCCAGGCCCAGATACTTGAGCTTATCAAGGAACTGAATGTGGTTACCGGCAGTTCTGTTCTTTTCATCACCCATGATCTTGCTGTCATAGCAGAGATGTGCGATCGTGTCGGTGTCATGTACGCAGGGAATCTTGTAGAGCAGACATCAGTCAAGGAAATATTCCACGATCCGAAGCACCCGTATACGATGGGCCTTATGAGAGCTATCCCAAGGGCTGACAAGAAGAGATCGGCAGATCAGAAACTCGAGTCTATCCCGGGTACAGTTCCAAATTTGATTACTCCTCCTTCGGGATGCAGATTCCATCCAAGGTGCAAATTCGCCATGGATGTTTGCTCTGAGAAGAAACCGAAGCTGGTTGAAGTAGAACCTGGCCATAAAGTGGCCTGTTTCCTTTATTCAAGAGAATATGTCGGTGAGCCGGCAGGTGAAGCGCAATGAGCGAAACAGATCAGAAAGATGTACTGTTGTATGTATCACACCTCAAGAAATACTTTGATATTTCCTCCGGGCTGAGAAGGTCCAAAGGAAAGGTAAAAGCAGTTGATGATGTAACCTTCGCGCTCAGGAAGGGAGAAACACTTGGTGTTGTGGGAGAGACAGGTTGTGGAAAGACAACCCTTGGGAGAACCATACTCAAGCTTATAGAAGCAACAGAGGGCAATGTTTACCTCGATCTTCCAAAGGACAAGATGCAGGAAATCATCTCGCTTGAGGAAAATCTCCACCACATCAGGGACCCCAAGACTGATGCGACGGTGGATCCAAAGGAAGAAAAACAGATGGAAGAGAAGCTTGAAGAGCTCAGGTCAAAGTACTCAATCACTGAGATGAAGGGGAAAAAGCTGCTTGAATACAGAAAAATTATGCAGCCTGTTTTCCAGGACCCTTTCAGTTCCCTTGATCCGAGAAAATTGGTCAGGGATATAATAGCCGAGCCAATGAAACTTCTGAACAAGACAAGGTCAAGCAAAATCAGGGAGATTACTATGAAGCTGATTGAAGAAATAGGGCTGAGCGAAGATCACCTTTACCGTTTCCCCCACGAATTCAGTGGAGGTCAGAGGCAAAGGATAGGTATTGCCCGGGCAATTTCAATCAACCCCAAGCTTCTTGTCCTGGACGAGCCGACTTCAGCCCTTGACGTTTCAGTTCAGGCGCAGATCCTGAACATGATGAGGGATATACAGAGAAAGTTTGATCTCTCATTCCTGTTCATATCGCACCATCTTAGTGTAATAAGGATGATGTCCGACCGTGTTGCCGTTATGTATCTGGGCAAGCTGGTAGAGCTTTCTGAAACAGATGAACTCTTTACTGATATGCTTCACCCTTACACGAAGGCACTTCTCTCGGCCATACCTATACCAGACCCGGAGACAAAGGTAGAGAGAATCGTCCTGGAGGGTGAAATTCCAAGTCCTTCAAACCCGCCAAAGGGCTGCTATTTCCACCCAAGGTGCCCGGTTGCCATGGCAAATTGCGGATGGTCCTCTGGAGATATGGCTGAGCCTATAAACGAAATGCTGGATCCCTACAGGAACCCTGACGCCGCAGACTTTCCAAGACCTGAGGAAATACTGGTCGATGAGGAGAATGACACTCTAACGATCACCCTTACTCCATACAGCGGTAATTCCAGCAGCGTACTGGACAGCTTCAAGAACCTCATTGCAAAGGAATCTCAGAAAGAAAGAGGAGTGCGGTTCAAGGCTATAGAGGCCATAGGTTTCGGCCAGACGAACAACGTGATCACTGTAAAGATGTCCAAGGGAGATGTACCAAGGCTTACGGAGCCTGTGAAGGGACATTTTGTATCATGCCTGATCTACGATTACAACCATTGGGAAAAGGAGAACAAAGGCGAGAAGCCAGATGGCGAGACAGTCTACCAGGATATCCTACAAGAGTGAAGAAGAGGAAAAGAAAGAGGTAACCTCGAAGGACCTTACGAGAGGGCAACTGATCAGGTACATCTTCGATGACTTCCTGAGAGGTTTTTATCTCGTGGCCTGTCTTTTCCTGGATGGACTGATCATCGCATACATGTTCAGGTACATACCAAATGGTCATTTTTACAGCAGGGCGACAAACCTGTTTTTTTCTTTTGGCCTCTATGACCTGTACTTTGTAATGCTGATAGCCTTAATTGAAGCAGTGGTGATCTTCTATCAGGGCAAGCTCTTCAGAAGAATATGGCCAGTTGGAAAAGAATACTGAATCTATACTGATACCTTTTCTATACAGACAATTTGGCTCATCTCTTTTTACCTGCAATATGCAGAGGTTCCATTCTGCTTATTCAGAAACGTAGAAAGATGGTTTTTTGTTGTGGACTATGGCTAAATAGCTTCGGCTCAAGTCAAAACAATGCCGGTCTCCTTAATGCAAACAGGCTTTGCTGAATCTATTACTTCAACATTGCAATAACTCATAATTCGCACTTCAAGATTGGAAAGTCAGAAAGTCATATTAGAACAATACAGAAATAAAATAAAGATGGAATTTTAAAAAAAATTTAGGGTGGAAAAAGTTATGATGTGAAGGAAAGCAGGTTATACTGGAGATCCTGCCCTCCTCCTATCATCACATTTTCCTGGTAGTTAATTATGTCGCTACTGCTTATCTTCGAACTCATGGTCCAGTGCTGTACTGCCTGTCCAATGTAGACCTCTATCGTGCTGTTCACAATCATTCCATTTGTTATCTGGAACCATTTCTGAGCAGCAGCAGGGTGTGTTGCGTTGCTGGTTGCATTGTCCAGTGCATTTATTTCCTGGTTCATGAAGGCAGATTCAGACAGGTTGTATACCGCATTGCTTGTGTTGCCCACCACGTATGGCGTGTAACCGGCTGGACCCATGTATGTAGAGGAGTTTATGGGTATACCCATTGGCAGCAGATAGTCCGTTGGATACGGATAATCCGGTGCCCATCCACCCCAACTTATTGGCATTGGGTTCTGGCCTGGTATGGCATATGCAGCAAATATGTCTGTAAGCGGAAGCTCTACAGGCACAACAGTTGCTCCCGGTATCACCTGTGCAATGTCGCTGGCCCAGGTTGTCACTGCGGCCTTATCAGTAGGATCGCTGTTTGGAATCATTATTGGTATGTACAACTTGTTACCGTTATACATGATGTTTCCACTGTTATCCTTGGTAATACCCATGGCTGCAGGGCTATCATGCTGTCCGCCTACAGTTGTCTGGCCCATGAATATGTTCCAGTACTTCTGTGCCATTACCTTCTGGAATGGCTGAAGTCCATTACCGCCATTGATCACCTGAGCGCTTGCATTCTTCAGGTCCGAAAGTGTCTGCTGATACAGCATTCCAGGTGGCAGCATACCAGCATACGGCGACAGGAATGTCGTGTTGTATATCTGGTTTCCTACCTGCTGGTTGTAATACAGACTGTAGTTGTAAGCGTATGCGAACGCTTTCCTAACATTCGGGTTCATGAAGAAGTTGGACGGCAGGTTTGCCTGTGAGCTGACTGTCTTCAGAATCTGCAGGTTTGTGTTCATGGTGAACGTATAGAAGTACAGACCCAGTGTCGGGAATCCGTGTCTCTGCAGCAGTCCCTGGTTGATCATCTGTGTTGTCTGATTGAAGTACGTAGTAGGCAGAGCTGCTGATGTTGCTTGTCCAGACTTCAGAAGCAGGAACGCCTGCTGGTTGCTGGACAGATAAAGCAGGTTGATTCTGTCTATCGTCGGCTTTCTGTAGTATGTATTGTTAGGCTGCACGAAGTTTGTATTCTTCACCATGGTAACCTGTGAACCCGGAACGATATAAGATATCATATAAGGTCCATCGGCCATCACATGATTCTGCACGTAACTGTTGTAACCCGCTATATTTCCCTGTGCCTTGTAGTCCTGGAATCCTTTAGGAGTCCATTTTATTCCAGCTCCGTGGTCCTGGAACCATGCTGCCGGCTCAATCCATGTGCCAGATGAAGCGAATATCTGGAACACAAGTGAAGCTGGCATTGACTGCTGGAAGTGGAACGTTATAGTGTTCGTCTGGTTGTTCACAGTTATGTTGTGTGTTATGTTGTAGAATGTGTTAGATGCGAAGTAGTCTCCCGGCAGGAGGTACTGCGCTATAACCCATCCACCAGTTCCCGGACTGGCTGCGTCAAAGAGCAGTGTCCTCGTAAACGTATACATAACATCCCAAGCAGTGAGCGGTGCTCCATTCTGGAAGGTTATGGCGTGGTTTATGTGGAAGGTGTAGTTCATTCCCGGTGTCAGGTTGACTGCGTATGTTGTTCCCCATGGTGTTTTCTGTGTGTAGTTAGCGGAGTTTGTATTGATTCCACCGTTAGTCAGAGTCGGAAGGTATGAAGCTGCGAGTGGCACAAAGGCGTCTGTTGCAGATCCGTTGTAGGTATCAAGCTGCAGCAGAGCATTGTTGAGTATCTCAGAGTCTGCAGTGTAGTATGCGATTGACGGATCGAGTGTCGTGTATCCTCCAGGTGCATTAGGTTCTGCGTTCGTGAAAGCTGTGCCTGCGACAGTCTGCTGTGTTACTTTCTGGGCAACCGGGAAGTCCTCGTAGTATGTTGAAGTAATCGTCTTAGACTGGTCATACTGGCCGTTGTTAAGCCCAACCGTTCCGGTTCCTTTGAGCATCTGCGTATAAGCAAGGTGAGTCCAAAGCACTACTGAACCTGAACCTGTAACAGACACCATAGTCTTGTTCATCAGGGTGAAGTTATAGTTTCCGGCACCGAATGTTAGACTAGATGAAGTGTTAAGAAGCATAAGGCCGGTCATTGCAGAGTTGAAGGTTATTGCACTTGTTGGCAGCAGATATGTCTCTGATGCGTTAAGCAACACATACCCATGCGTTGGTGCAACAGCTACGCCAGTTTTGTTGTACACTGTTCCGCTCGTGCTAATGTTAGCTGCTGTGTTCATCGTTACTCCAGTTGGAGCACCAAATGTTACAGCAGCACTCTTCGAGAAGCTCACGTTAGTTGAAGGCACTGCAAAGGCAGCATTATTCAGGTTAGAGAATGCAGTTCCAGCTTCGTAGGTAACTCCTGTTGACACACTTGAAGCAGCGTTGTTACTGAGTGTTGCAACGACTGCATTCACGAAGCCGAGAGTGTAGTTTCCGGTAAAGTTCATCGTCGTCTGGGTGTTAACGGTCATTGCGGTTACATTGTTGTTGAACATCAGTGTGGTTCCTGATGTGAGTGTTATCACATATCCTGCTGGGACTAGACTGTAAGCCTGGGTACTGCTGCTTGTGTTCAGTGGGTGGAACTGGGTTGCGTTTGCGAATGTTCCGCTGCCTGAAACAACAGTCACGTTGGCAGTGTTTGACACATTGAGCTTTGCGGCTCCCGCGAAGGTTGCCTGGTCACCCATCGTGTATGCCAGGTTAGTCACAGGGACGCTGTATGTAACGTTCTGTGATCCAGTTGCTGCAACAGATGATCCTGTTGAGAACGGATATGTCATACCTGGGCTGCCTGTAAGCGGTATTCCGTAAGGCGTGCTCTGGGTGTTTGTCACAGTTGTTGTTACTGACTGTGTTGTGTTTACTGGTGCAGTTGTGGTCTGAACCTGAAGGGTGTACATTCCGCTCTGGAGGTCTGCGTACGTTACTCCAGGCACTGGAAGCGCATATCCATGGCTGTTTATGTTGTATGCATAAGGTATGCTTTCCTGGGAAACCATGCCTGACTGGTTGTAAAGCGTGAGAGTCTGTGATATGATACTGTAAGTTCCTCCTCCAACTGAAGGCAGGAAGTCAAGTCTCATATGCCCACCAGGTGAGAATATGTTTGATATGTTGTTAATCTGCTGTGTCGAGGATGTAGCTGGATCTACCGCCAGTGCTCTGTACGCATAGTTAATTGACGGATAGTTAGGACTGACCTTTACAGGCTCAAAAAAGTATCCAGTTGATGATCCGTAATTGATGTCAGCGAAAATGTAAAATTCTCCCGGCTGTGCGTAATGATGCACTACTTTCACCGTGTTACTACCACTGTAGTTCAATAGCTGGCTGTGTCCATCTCCATAGTACACTGTCATGTTCTTAAAACTGCCTGTGGCAGTGATATTCGTAGAGTATGTACCATTCTGATTTATCGCTCCGACTTTGCTTGATAGTGTTGCAGAAGGCCCGCTTGGGGCCGCTGGTGCATAGTGCGTTGCTAGAAGCCCGCCAAGCACTCCAATCACTACCAAAAGAGCTATGATCACTGCTATCCATTTTCCCGAGGTTGACGGTTTCCTCGGGGGTGATGGCGGAGCAGTAACTTTCGGCTCTTCCGGAGCTTTTCCTTTATCTTCGTTATTCTCCACTTTTTATTCCTCCGTGTAGAAGTTATCGTCTATCAGAATCTATGTATTTAAATGTTTAGGTCATGATGTATATTTC
>OBLK01000122.1_pt1 | contig 28401 bp, 26 predicted proteins | sample 1518871 | NCBI WGS metagenome assembly OBLK01 (sample SAMEA2464837, study PRJEB22497) | soil metagenome | biome: Grassland; feature: Farmland; material: Clay | place: Australia | collected 2013-02-01 | depth 0.8 m
CAACTCGGTCCGCGAAGGGCGCGGGCATCGACCCTCGGGCCGGTACGACTGTAAGCCGATGCAGCGCGGCTAGGACAGACCGGGCACACTGCTGCAGGTGTCGTTGGAGCGTCGGATGCGGCTCCCCCCGGAGCGGACTTCGCCGGTGCGCGTACGGCGGATGCTGCGCGCGGCGCTGGAGGAGGCCGGCCTCGATGAACTGGTCGACAGGGCGGTGCTGCTAGGCAGCGAGTTGTGCGACAACGCGGTGCTGCATGCCGGCACCGAGTTCGAGGTCAAGATCAGCATCTCCGACGACGCCGGTGGCAACAACCTCGGGCCGGAGGTGACGGTCGTGGTCACCGACCGCGGGCCGGGTCCGCTCGAACTGCACCTCGCGATGCCGAGGACCGGGCGGGCGGCCACGCACGGGCGTGGCTTGTTGCTCGTCGAGCGGCTCGCGACGGAGTGGGGTACCAGGCACGACGCGAACGGCCGGCACCAGACCTGGTTCGTGCTGCGCACCTCGGGCGGCGTGCCGGAGCCGCGGAAGCCTGACTTGAGTGAGGCGATCGAATGGCCTGACCCGCCGACCGCCCGGTGGCTGCTGCACGTGCCGGCCAACCTGATCGGTCTGCTGGAGCTGCCGGTGCTGGCCTCGGAGTTGCTGCGCCGGTTGAGCGAGCTGGTCGACGCCGAGTTCGCCGATGTCGCGGTCGAGTACGGCGACGGGCTGCCGCCGCAGGAGCTGGCCACGATCGGCCTGCTCACCGACGATCCGGAGCTGATCGAGGTCCGGCTGCCGGTACAGGAGCCGCTGCGCGGCCTGCTGCGGCTGGCTCCGGTCAAGGCAACTCCTGTGGTCACCGAGCTCGCCGAGCTGACCGCGCAGCGGCTCGCGCTGTCGATCGAGTCGGAGTGGCTGCGCGGCGCAGACCAGCGGCGTCGGTCCTGGATGAGCTACCTGGCCGACACCAGTGAGCTGCTCGCGCAGTCGCTCGACGTCGACCTGACCGTGGCGGTGGTGCCGCAGCTGCTGGTGCCGCGCCTGGGGCAGTGGAGCGCGGTGCACCTGGTCGACGAGAAGGGTGGGCTGCAGCTGGCGTCGCTCACGCACGCCGCCGAGGAGGCCATCCCGCAGCTGCGCGAGGCGCTGGAGGCCACCGGGCCGGGCCAGCACCGTGCCCAGCTCGCCGCCATGCTGCGCCGCGCCGGCCGCGGCCCGACCGGGATCGGCGTGCCGGCCGACAGCATCGCGGTCGCCCTGACCGCACGCGGCCAGCCGCTCGGCACGCTCACCGTCGGCCGCGGCACCGACCGGCCGCACTCACCCGAGGAGATCGCGCTGATCTCCGACCTGGCCAGGCGGGCGTCGCTGGCGATCGACAACGCCCAGGTCACAGCGGCGCACATCGAGACATCGCAGGCCCTGCAGCAGGCGCTGCTGCCGCGCGAGCTGCCGGCGACCGCGGGCGTCGAGTTCGCCGCCGAGTACCTGCCGGCCAGCACCGCCAGCGACGTCGGCGGCGACTTCTACGACGTGCTCACGATCAACGACGATCGCTGGCTGGTCTCGATCGGCGACGTCTGCGGCAAGGGCGCCAGGGCCGCGGCGCGCACCGGCCTGGTCCGTGACGTGCTGCGCGTGCTCGTCCGCGACGGCCGGCCGCTGACCACGGCGATCCAGCTGCTCAACGGCGTGATGCTGGACGGCAACGCCCCCGAGCAGTTCTGCACGGTCGCGGCCGCCATGGTCAGCCGCCCGGCCACCGGCGCCGGTCTGCGGGTCCAGCTGGTGCTGGCCGGTCACGAGCAGCCGGCGGTGCTGCGCGCCGACGGCACGGTCGAGCTGCTCGGCGAGCACGGCACGGCGGTCGGCCTGGTCCACGGCGTGCAGCCGACGTGCACCGAGCACTGGCTCGGACCGGGCGACGCCATGGTGACCTACACCGACGGTGTCACAGAGCGGCGCCGCGGGACCGAGCTGTTCGGCCAGGAGCGGCTCGTCGAGACGCTTGCCGCGGCGGCCGGCTCGACGGCACCCGAACTGGTCGACGCCGTGCGCCATGCGATCGAGGGTTTCTCGTCCGACCCGCGCCGCGACGATGTCGCGATTCTTGTCGTCCGGGTGCCACGCGAAATGTGAACACCGTGTTCACATTTGCCAGAACCGTTTCGGCGATGCACTATTGATTCGACCCCAACAGGCCCTTGACCTGGGCTTTTTCGTCATGCCTCGATTCGAGGAGGAACCGTAATGCCGATCTTGGTGACGGGTGCGACCGGAACGGTCGGGGCCAGCCTGGTCCGTCAGTTGGTCGACGCCGGCTAACCGGTACGGGCGATGACCAGAAACCCCGCTGCTAAGGCGGCGCGCGCCGCCGGCGTGCGCCGGGTGGTGCACCTGGGCCACAACGACTACAGCCGCGGCGACGACGACCCGCTGGAGGCGCCGCACCGGGCCGTGCACCGGGCGATCGAGGGCTCGGGGCTGGAGTGGACGCACCTGTTCCCGGGCGAGTTCCACGAGGCGGACGTCGCCGCGGTCGCCATGGCGGCGCTGCTGGAGGACGGTCACGCCGGCTGTTCCTACGAGCCGACCGGCCCGGAGCCGATCCGCCGCCGGGATGCAGTGCGGGTGCTCGGCGAGGCGATCGGACGCGAGATCGAGCGGGTCACCGGGCGGCAAGGTCGGCGGTTCACCGAGTGGGCCGCCGACCATGCCGACGATTTCCGATGAATTATTCGGCGTTGACGGCCCCATTCCGCGCTTATTCTTCCGGCCGGGACCATAGCCGGGAGGGACCGTGGCAGGCGCGACTGATGGGGCAAGGGTCGACGCCGATGCCGTGCGAACGCTCGAGGATCTTGCCGAGGTGCTGCGGCAATTGCGCCGCCGCCATGCCCGCCGGCACAGCGATTCCGAGCTCACCGTGCGAGAGCTGGCCAGGCGCTCCGGCTATGCCTACAGCGTGATCTCCGAGTACCTCAGCGGCAAGGTGCTCGCCCCGACCGACCGGTTCGACGTCCTGATCAGGCTGCTCGGCGCCAGCGAGAGCGAGCAGCGGGATCTGGCCACGGCAAGGGACCGGGTCGCCGAACGCCGCCGGGCGCGGCACGGCCAACCGGCTGCGCCGCGCAGCCCGGCCGGCCCGGTGCCGCGCGAGCTGCCGCCGGACGTCTACGGGTTCACCGGGCGCGAGCGGGAGCTGCGCACGCTGGACGAGCTGGTCGACACCAGGATCATCCTGATCACCGGCACGGCCGGCGTCGGCAAGACCGCGCTCGCGATCAAGTGGGCGCACCGGGTCCAGTTCCCGGACGGCTGCCTCTACGTCGACCTGCGCGGCTACGACCCGCAGCAACCACTGCGCCCCGAGCACGCGCTGGCCTGCTTCCTGCGAAGCCTCGGCGTCGGCGGCGCGGACATCCCGCACGACGAGGCCGAGCGCGCCGCGCGGTACCGGACCCTGCTGGCCGGCCGGCGGATGTTGATCGTGCTCGACAACGCGAGGGACACCGAGCAGGTCCGCCCGCTGCTGCCCGGCGGCTCCGGCAGCATCGTGCTGGTGACCAGCCGCGATTCCATGACCGGCCTGGTCGTGCGGCACGGCGCCCGGCGCATCGGCCTCGACCCGCTCACCCCGGCGGAGGCGCACGAACTGCTCGGCTCGCTGATCGGCTCCCGGGTGGCCGACGAGCCGCACGTCGCGGCCTCGCTCGCGCAGCGCTGCGTGCGGCTGCCACTGATGCTGCGCCTGGTCGCGGAGCTGGCCGCGACCCGGCACCAGACCTCGCTGGCCGACCTCGACGCCGAGTTGGCCGACGTCGCGCACCGGCTCGACCGGCTCGACGGCGGCGGTGACCCGACCGTAGCCAGCCGCGCCGTCTTCTCGTGGTCGTACCGGCACCTCGACGAGCTGACCGCGCGGGCGTTCCGGCTGATCGGGCTGCACCACGGCCGCAGCATCGACGAGTACGCCCTGGCCGCACTCGCCGGCACCGCGCTACGGCCGGCCAGGGCGGCGCTTCGCGCGCTGCGCCGGGCGCACCTGGTGCAGCCGGCCGTCCGCGGCCGCTACGGGATGCACGATCTGCTGCGCGCCTACGCCGCCGAGCTCGTCGCCGGCGACCCCGAGCCCGAGCGCGAGGCCGCCATGGACCGCTTGCTGCGGCAGCAGCAGTACGGCTGCTCGGTCGCGATGGACGTGCTCGTTCCGTTCGACCGGGCCCGCCGGCCGGCGATCCCCGACCCCGGCTGGCCGCTGCCGAAGCTCGGTGACGAGGCCGCCGCCAAGGACTGGCTCGACGTGGAGCGGCCGATCCTGATCGCCACGGCGCTGCGGGTCGACGACGGCGCGGTGCACGCCGGCCGCCTTGCGATGATCCTCGTGCGTTACCTGGACACCGGCGCTCACCACCAGGACGCCGAGCTGCTGTACAGCAGGGCGATGCAGGTGGGCGACCCAGCGGTCCGGGCCCACGCCATGATCAGCCTGGGCATCGTCTGCTGGCGGCTCGGCCGGTTCAAGGAGGCGGTGGACCACCACGAGCGGGCGCTCGAGCTGGCCGACCGGGCCGGTGACAACGCCGCGCTCGGCCGCGCCCTGGTCGGTCTGGGCATCGTCTACTGGCAACTGGGGCGCTCGGCGGACACCATCCGGTGCAGCGAGCGGGCGCTCGAGCTGTACCGCGAGACCGGCGACCGGATCGGGCAGGCCAGGGTGCTGGGCAACCTCGGCAGCCTGCACACCAAGCTCGGCCGGTACCCACCCGCGATCGAGTACCACAACGAGGCGCTGCGGCTGTTTCGCGAGGCCGGCGACCAGGCCGGCATGGCCAACGAGCTCAACAGCCTCGGCTCGGTGCTCGAGCTGTGCGGCCGGTACCTGCCGGCCCTGGAACGCCTGCGCGAGGCGCTGGAGCTGGCGCGGCGGGAGGGCTACCGGGAGACCGAGGCGATGATCGTTGCCAACATCGGGACCGTGAGTCGCCGGCTCGGCCGCAACGGTGAGGCGGTCGAGTGCCACGAGCAGGCCCTCGAGCTGTTCCGCCGGATCGGCGACCCGTCCGGCGAGGCCTACGCGCTCGGCTGCCTCGGCGCCGACCACGAGCAGCTCGGCCAGCACAACGCTGCGGTCGAGCATCTCGAGCGCGGGCTGCGCATCGCCGCCGACATCGACGACGAGCACATCTCGGGCGAACTGCACAACCACCTGGGCAATGCCCAACTCGGCGCCGGCCGCCCGCGCAAGGCACTGCGCTCGTTCGAACGCGCGCTGGGGGGGGCCCGCCGCACCGGCAGCCGCTACGAGCAGGCCCGCGCCACGTACGGCATGGCCAGGGCCCTTGCCGTGACCGGTGACGAGCGGGGCGCCGCGCGCTGCCGCGAGCAGGCGCTGGCGCTGTTCGCCGCGCTCGGCGTGCCGGTGGCTGACGAGGTGGCGCTCTAGCTACGGTCGGCGGCCCGGTCGCCCTTGCCGCGAAGCACGCAGAACTCGTTGCCCTCCGGGTCGCCGAGCACGACCCAGCCGAGGCCGTCCGGCTCGCGGCGATCGTCCAACAACGTCGCGCCGAGCCCGATCAGGCGGTCGACCTCGCCCTCCCGGAACTCCAGCGGCCGAAGGCACACGTGCATCCGGTTCTTGACCGTCTTCGGCTCCGGGACCTGCTGGAAGAACAGGGTCAGGCCGGTCGGCAGCTCGATCGCCACCTCGTCGTCGCCCGGGCCGCATTCCGGATGGACCGGGTGCCCGACGACCTGGCTCCAGAACCCGGCGAGCGCGTACGGGTCGGCGCAGTCGAACGCGACGTTCTGCACGAGGGAGGTCATGGCCAGTTCCTACCCGGGGGGTTACCAGTCGCTGAACAGCGGGTGTGTCTACAGTTCTGCGGATGGCGCACGGCGTGGTCGAGTACAACCAGGTCGAGTACAACCAGGTCGAGGTCGGCCTCGACCAGGGCCCGACCCAAGTTGGTTGGCGGGTCGTGGCGTGGGTCCTGCTCGGCGTCAGCGTCGTGTTGAGCCTGCTGAGCATGGCGGTGCCCGCGCTCGTCGACCACCCGCTGACCACGGGGAACGGCGAGATCCAGCGCTTCCTCGCGGTGTACGAGGAGGGCAACCTGCCGACCTGGTGGAGCACAGGGCTGCTGGTCGTCACCGCCGTCGCGCACGCGATCACCGGGTTCCTCGCCAGGGTCGGTGGCGAGCGGGTGGCCTGGGCCTGGCTGGTCAGCGCCGGCATGCTCGGGCTGCTGTCGCTGGACGACCACGCGGCGCTGCACGAGCGGCTGGAGCGGGTCGGCCGGCAGGTCGCCACGTTCGAGACGTTCCCGGCGTACTGGCTGATCCCGGGTGTGCTGGTCGGTGCCGTGGTGGCGGCGGCGCTGCTGCTGCTCGCCGTGCGGCTGCAGGGAAAGGCCAGGCTGTGCATGATCGCCGGTTGTGCGCTGCTGCTGGGCTCGGCGATGGGCGGCGAGCTGGCCCACAGCCTGCTCTACACGATCGGCGAGAGCGGCCCCGTGTACGTGCTGACGCTGCACGCCGAGGAGCTCGGCGAGAACCTCGGGGTGCTGCTCATGCTCGCGGCTGCGGCGCACTCGGTGTCGGTGACCCGCGCCGGCGGCGCTGTCGGGCTGCGCTACAGCTGAGCCCATGGACCCGATCGTCGTCGAGAACGAGCTGCGGGTCGGCGGCCGCGTGTTCGCCACCCACTCCGTGGAGGGCGAGCTGGCGACGGCTGCGCCTTCCGGTTCGAGCACGGCGGTTGGACCGAGCACGACATCGGATTCCGGGACAAGTTCGGCGACTGGCCGCTGATCCTCGACCGGTTCGTGGCACTGGCCGACAGCTGACGGGCCGTGATGGGGCCATGCCGAGACCGCTCACCCAGGACGAAGCCCAGGAGTTCCTTGCCGGTCAGCACGTCGCCATCGTGGCCGTGGCCAGTGACGACGATCGGCCGCCGCTCGCGGTGCCGGTGTGGTACGCCTACCAGCCCGGTGATCCGCACGCACGGCGTGCTGACCATGACGGTGCAACAGGACACGTTCCCGTACAGGTACGTCTCGGTCGAGGGTGCGGTCGACCGGATCGACAAGCCACCAGGACACGACCAGATGCTGCAGGTCGTCAACCGCTACATCCCGCCGGAGATGGCCGAGGGCTTCGTCACGGCCGAGCTGGCCGATCCGTCGCCCGGCCTGGTGCTGTTCAACGTCCGGCCGGTGCGCTGGCTGTCGTTCTACTTCGGCGACGACTGACGGCTACGCCTAGCGACGAGGCCGGCGGCGCCGGCCTGATACCGGACCCGGGTACGTAACCCTCCGGGCTTCGAGGGCGGCCCCATTTGCGTAGTCGGCACGGAGGTGCCGGCGGCCCGACCGGCGTTGGCTGACGGTCGTGGAACTGTGCGAACGTGTCGTGCTGCACGCGGCGGCCGTCCTGGGGTCCGAGCCGGATCTGAGCCTGTTGTCGCAGGTCAGCGAGCAGCCACCGGCCATCGTCGACCGCGCGCTCGACCGGCTGGCTGGCGAGGGCGTGCTGGTGCCGGACGCCGCCACCGGGCGGTGGCGGTTCGCCGACGAGAGCGCCCGGCTCGCCGCCTACGCCTCGGCCGGCGCCGGCTGGCGTCGCCGCGCGCACTCCAGGGCGCTGACCGCGCTGCGTGACCGCGGGGCGCCGGCGGTCGAGGTGGCCGACCACGTCGTGGCCGCGGGCGAGCCGGGCGGGGGTGGCGTCGGCGCGGTCGCGGGCGCGGCGGCGCGGCGGCGATGGCGGGACCCGGCTGTGGCGGCGCGGTGGCTTCGGTTCGCGCTCGACCGGGCGCCGAGCACGGCGCTGCGTTTGCGGCTGGCCGAGGCGCTCGCCGCCGCCGGCGATCTGGACGCCGCGCGGGCGGCGCTCGCCGAGCTGCCCGCCTCGGGTGGCCGGCTGCGGGTCCGAGCGCTGGTCGCGGCGAGCCGGGTCGGGCTGGCGATGGGCTGCTACCCGGAGACGATCGCGCTCGCCCAGCGCGACCTGGATCAGGGGAACCCGAGGTTGCTGGCCCATATCGCGGTCGTGCAGGCGATGGCCGGTGACGCTGCCGCCGCCCGCGCGCTCGCCGAGAAGGCCGACCGCGGGCCCGGCATCGTGGGCGCAGCCGCGCTCGCGCTGGTCCGTTGCCTGGACGGCGCCTACGCCGAGGCGGTCGCCACCGGCGCTGGCGAGGTGGTCGACGGGCTGACCGACGCCGAGCTGGTGCCCGACCTGGAGTACGTGGCGTGGCTGGGCCTGGCCGACGTCCTGCTCGGCCGGCCGGCGCAGGCGCTGCGCCGGGTGGACCGGGCCGCCCGGGTGGCGCGGGACCGGCGACAGGTGCTGCCGCTGGGGTGGCTGTTGCTGGCCGGCGGCCTGGCGGCGCTGGCGCACGGCGAGCTGGCCGGGGCGCGGGACCGGCTGCGGGAGGCGGCCCGGCTCACCGGGAGCTGGGGCGACGGGCACCTCGCGCGCGTCGCGGTGGCGCTCGGCTCGCTGGCCGGCGCGGGCCCGGGGCCCGGGCTCGTCGCGGGCGCCGCGACGGTGCCCACGCAGCCGGCGTGGGCCGCCGCGGGGTGCGGCTACGCCCGCGCCAGGGTCCGGCTGATGGATGCCGACCCGGTCGGCGCGCTGGCCGTGCTCGAGCCCGCCGGCGCCGTGCTCGAGCCCGCCGGCGGCGTGCTGACCGGCGAGCTGTTCGTCCGTTGCGCGCTGCAGGCCGGCGACGTGCCGGCGGCCCGGCGCCGCCTCGACCGGCTGTCCGCCGCCGGCGCCGTGTCCAGGGCCCACGCCGAGCTCGCGGCGGCCCGCGTCGCCCTCGCGGCTGACGGTGACGCCGCGGAAGCCGCTCACCAGGCGCTCGCCGCCAGGAACGCGTTCGCCAAGCACGGCATGCGGATCGCGGCCGGGGAGGCCGGCATCGTGGCCGGCCGGGCGCAGGCCGCCGCCGGTGAACACCGCGCGGCGCTGCTGACCCTGCGCACCGCCGACGAGGTGTTGACCGGTTGCGGCGCCACGCGCCTGGGCGACGAGGCCGCCCGCGAGCAGCGCAAGCTCGGCCGGTTCGTCACCCGCCGGGTGCTCCCGGCGACGCGCCGCCGGAACCAGGCCCAGCCGCTGAGCTCGCGCGAGGCCGAGATCGCCCGCCTGGTCACCGCCGGCATGACCAACCGGCAGATCGCGGCGGCGCTGTTCATCAGCGACAAGACCGTCGAGCGGCACCTCAGCTCTGTGTTCCTCAAGCTCGGCGTCAGCAACCGGGCCGCCGTCGCCCTCCGCCTCGTCGCCGCCTGACCGCGGGCCGCCGCCAACCCGGTTCGGGCGAATTGACAAGAAAAGCTGTCAAATGGAACAGTGGGTAGGTGGCGGGGATTGCGTACGTGGAGGAGCCGGAGCAGCTGCGGGCGGCGTTGTCGCCGATGCGGCGGCAGTTGCTGAATGCGCTGCGCGAGCCGTCGTCGGCGATCCGGGTCGCGGCGGCGCTCGGCCTGCCACGGCAGCGAGTCAACTACCACCTGCGCGCGCTCGAGGCCGCCGGTCTGGTCGAGCTGGTCGAACTGCGACAGCGCCGCGGCTGTGTCGAGCGGATCGTGCGCGCCCGGCCCGGCGCGTTCGTCGTCGACCCGTCCGTGATCGCGCCCGATCACGAGGTCGAGTTCACCCGGATCCAGGACCAGTACGCCGCGGAGCACCTGGTCGGCGTCGCCGCGGCGACCGTCCGCGACGTGGCCCGCATGCAGGCCAGGGCGACCGAGGGCGGGCGGCGGCTGCTCACCTTCACTCTCGAGGCCACGGTGCGGTTCGCCGGGCCGGGCGATGTGCACGCCTTCACCGACGAGCTGGCAGACGCTGTCCGGCGCCTGGTCGAGCGGTACGACAGTCAGGGCGGCCGCCCGTACCGCCTGCTCGCCGGCGGCCATCCCGCCCCAGAAAGCGTCACGGAAAGCGTCACGGAAAGCGTCACGGAAAGAGGAGAGGCCCGATGACCGAGGACACGACGCCACGGATCGAGGTGACGATCGCCGCACCGGTCGACGCGGTGTGGGACGCCTTGCGGGACAAGGAGAAGATCCGGCACTGGCACGGCTGGGACTTCGAGGGCCTCGCCGAGGAGATCGACCTCATCTACTTCCAGCACTTCACCGCCGATCCGCAGGCGCGCACGCTCGGCATCCAGGGCGGTGACCTGATCGAGCTCGAACCCGACGGTGAGCACACCAAGGTCCGGCTGACCAGGGCTGCCCGCGGTGGCGACCCCGAATGGGACGCCTACTACGAGGACGTCACCGAGGGCTGGATCACGTTCCTGCACCAGTTGAAGTACTTCCTCGAGCGCCGCCCCGGCGCGGTGCGCAGGACGCTGTTCTTCTCCGGCATGGCCGGTGGAGCGGGCCCGGTGGTCGAAGAGTTGGGCCTGGCCGAGCTGACCGGCGGGCCCGGCGCCCCGTTCACCTGCAGGCTGGCCGGCCAGGACGTCGAAGGTCAGGTCTGGTTCCGCTCCGACCACCAGCTCGGCGTCACGGTCGACGCCTGGGGCGAGGGCCTGCTCGTGGTCGCCCACGTCCCGCCGAGCGATGCCAAGCCGCAGGGCGCCGCGATGGCCGTGCTGAGCACCTACGGCCTGGACGACGCCGCCTACGGCGACCTGGAGCGGCGCTGGACGGCCTGGTGGACGCCGCGGTACGCGGCCGAAGCGAGCCACGCGCCGTAACCGGCACACCGTCCGAAGTGCACGAACCGGCGACTGCTCCTACGTTCAGTTCATGGTCGATTCGCGGTCCACGCTCGATCCCAGCCAGCGGGACACGGGTCTGACCGAGGTCGACAAGCTGATCGCGCAGTACGACGAGGAGCTGCCGGCCAGAAACCTGACCGGGCGGCTGGCCGCGGCCGTGACGCTCGCATGCTTCCTGGTGTCGGTGTTCGTGCTGCGGCAGGTGTTCCTGCCGCTGGCCAACGGCAACCAGTACTACCTGATCCTGTTCCTGGCGTTCGTGCTGCCGCTGGTGTTCGTGTGCTACCGGCCGGGGTTGCGCCGAAGGTCGCGGGAACCGGGCCGACCGGACCAGCCAGGCGTGCTCGACTGGGTGCTGGCCGCGCTGGCTCTGATCGTGTGCCTGTACCCGGTGTTGCCGATCACGCTCGGCGAGTCCGGCGGCGGGTTCGACTCGTTCCTGGACCGGCAGGGCTCGCTGACCCCGCTCGACGTGCTGATGGGCAGCATCCTGCTGCTGCTGGTGATCGAGGCGACGCGGCGCACGACCGGTTGGGTGCTGCCCGCGGTGTGCGTGGGCTTCCTGCTCTACGCCTACTACGGCGGCTTCCTGCCCAGGTCGATGCCGGGCGCCCACGCCGGGTTCGACTGGTCGCAGATCATCAATGCGCTCTACAACGACGCCACGGGGTTCTACGGCGTGCCGCTGGACGTGTGCGCGACCTACATCGTGCTGTTCACGATCTACGGCGCGGTGCTGGACCGCACGGGTGCGGGCCGGTTCTTCGTCGACCTGAGCTTCGCCGCGTTCCGCGGCTCCCGCGCCGCCCCCGGCCGCACCGTCGCCATGTCCGGGTTCCTGCTCGGCTCGGTGTCGGGGTCGGGGACCGCGACCGCGGTCAGCATCGGTGCGGTGACCTGGCCGGTGCTCGACCGCGCCGGCTACCCGAAGGAGAAGGCCGGCGGCATGCTGGCGGCGTCCGGCATCGGGGCGATCCTGTCGCCGCCGACGCTTGGCGCGGCGGCGTTCATCATCGCCGAGTACCTGCAGACGTCGTACCTGTCGGTGCTGCTGTGGGCGATGGTTCCCACGTTGCTGTACTACCTGGGGATCTTCCTGGCCATCGAGATCGACGCCAGGCGGATGCGGGTGCGCGCGGTCGAGGTGTCTGCGCCCGATCCCTGGCGGCTGCTGCTGCGCTACGGCTACCACTTCATCTCGCTCGCCGTGATCGTGGTGTTCCTGGCGCTGGACATCCCGCCGTTCCGCGCCGTCGTCTACGCGATCTGCGTCGCGGCCGCGTTCGGCCTGGCCGAGATGCTGTTCGCCGGCGAGGGGTCGATGGTCGAGCGGCTGCGCCGGTACGCGCTGACCCTGTACGAGGCGCTCGCCGCCGGCGTCCGGTCGGTGCTGCCGGTCGCCTCGGTGTGCGCCGCCGCCGGCATCATCGTCTCCACGATCACCAAGACCGGGCTCGGTCAGGAGCTGGCGAACCTGCTGGTCACCGGTGCGCGGGCGGTGGTGTCGAACGAGACGGCCGTCCTGGCGCTGACCGCCGTGTTCGCCGCGATCGCGATCACGCTGCTGGGCCTGGCGGTCCCGGTCACGGCGTCGTTCATCATCAGCTGGGTGATCATCGGTCCGGCGCTGATCGGGCTCGACGTGCCGGCGCCGGCCGCGGCGATGTTCATCTTCTACTACGCGGTGCTCTCGGAGGTGACGCCGCCGACGGCGCTTGCCGCGGTGGCCTCGGCGGCGATCACCGGGGGCCGCGTCATGCAGACCATGCTCGAGGCCCTCAAGTACAGCCTGCCGGCGTTCCTGGTGCCGATGGCGTTCGTGCTCACCGAGAACGGCAGCGGGCTGCTCTGGCAGGGCACGTTCTGGCAGGGCGTGTGGACCTTCGCGGTGTCCGCGGTCGCGGTGGCGGCCACCGCCGCGGTGACCGGGGCCTGGCTGCTCGGCCCGGCCAGGTGGCCCGAGCGGGTGCTGGCCGCGCTCGCCGCGGTGCTGCTGCTCTACCTGCAACCGATGTCGATCGTGATCGGCGGATGCCTGATCGTCGCAGCGATCGCCGTCCACCTTGTCCTTCGAAGTACGTCGGGTCCTTCGAAGGACGTCGAATCCGCAGAAGCCGGCGAATCCGAAGCCGGCGAATCCGAAGAAGCCGGAAAGTTGAAGTCTGGAAAGGAAAGTCATGATGAGCAGACGCAGGAATAGCCTGCGGGCGGTGCTGCTCCTGGCGACGATCGCGCTGCTCGCCACGGCCTGCGGCGGACGCCAGGAGCCGACCTCCGGCGGTGGGGGCGGCGCCGAGTCGTGCGAGGCCGGCTCCGGCCGGCTCACGATCGCGACCGGCAACGCCACCGGTGTCTACTACGTCGTCGGCGGCGGGCTCGCGCAGCTCATCGAGGCCAACACCGACCTGTCCGCCACCGCCGCCGAGACCGGCGCGTCCGTGCAGAACATCCAGCAGCTCGTCGCGGGCGACTACGACATCGCCTTCTCGCTTGCCGACACCGCCGCGGACGCCGTCAACGGCGAGGAGTCCTTCGAGAGCAAGCAGCCGATCGCCGCGCTCACCCGGATCTACAGCAACTACACCCATGTCGTCGTGCGCTCCGACGCCGGCATCGACTCCGTCGAGGACATGGCCGGCAAGCGCATCTCGACCGGCTCGCCCAAGTCCGGCACCGAGGTCATCGCCAACCGCCTGCTGCAGGCCGCCGGCATCGACCCGAACTCGGGCGTCAGCGCCCAGCGGCTCGATCTCACCAAGACCATCGACGGCATGAAGGACGGCTCGATCGACGGCCTGGTCTGGTCCGGCGGCCTGCCCACTCCGGCGATCACCGACCTGTTCACCACGCTCGGTGACCGCGTCAAGTTCATCGACATCGTGCCGCTGCTGCCGAAGATGCAGGAGGTCAACGAGGTCTACGAAGAGGGCAGCATCCCGGCCGAGACGTACAAGACCCCGAGCGAGGTGCCCACGATCGTCGTGCCCAACCTCCTGCTCGTGAAGGACGAGTTCGACGAGGGCACCTCGTGCGCCATCACCAAGTTGATCTTCGACAAGAAGTCCGACCTGGAGAAGGTCCACCCGGCCGTCAAGGACATCACCCTGGACAACGCCAAGCAGACCGACCCCGTCCCACTTCACCCCGGCTCCGAGCGCGCCCTCAACGAACTGGGCGCGTCCTGAGCCTTGCGAAACGGAAGTTTGATCACGACGTTTGTGACGCATTCAGTTCGTCGAAAACCCTCGTGATCAACTCCAGAACGGCGTGGGTTCGGTGTGGGAGGGAAGGAAACAGGCGGTCATGACGGCGGTGCGGCAGGAGTTCAAGCGCTCGGCGAACAGGTTCACCGAGCGGATCACCTCGGACGGCTCGTCGCGGTGGCCGGTGGAACCTGGGCGATACCGCCTGGTCGCGGCGGCGGCGTGCCCGTGGGCCAACCGGTCGCTGATCGTGCGCCGGCTGCTCGGCCTGGAGGAGGCGATCTCGCTCGGGCTCGCCGGGCCGCTGCACGATCAGCGCAGCTGGCGGTTCCACCTCGACGATGGCGGCCGCGACCCGGTGCTCGGGATCGAGTACCTGAGGCAGGCGTACGAGGCGGCTGAGCCCGGGTACGACGGGCCGGTGACCGTGCCGGCGCTCGTCGACGTGCCGAGCGGCCAGGTCGTGACCAACGACTTCCCGCAGATCACCCTCGATCTGTCGACACAGTGGCGCGAGCACCACCGGCCGGGGGCACCCGACCTGTACCCGCAACGGCTCCGCGACGAGATCGACGAGATCAACGACGTGGTGTACCGCGACGTCAACAACGGCGTGTACCGCGCCGGGTTCGCCAGCGGCCAGCAGGCTTACGAGAAGGCGTACCGGACGCTGTTCGACCGGCTGGACTGGCTCAGCGACCGGCTGGAGATGAGGCGGTACCTGGTAGGCGACACCGTCACCGAGGCCGACATCCGGCTGTTCACGACGCTGGTGCGCTTCGACGCGGTCTACCACAACCACTTCAAGTGCAACCGGAGCAAACTGTCCGAGATGCCGGTGCTGTGGGCGTACGCGCGGGACCTGTTCAGCACGCCCGGGTTCGGCGACACGATCGACTTCGAGCAGATCAAGGCGCACTACTACGTGGTGCACGAGCAGATCAACCCCACCGGGATCGTGCCACTCGGGCCGGACGTGTCAGCGTGGAGAGCGCCGCACCATCGCGAGCAGCTCGGTGGCCGACCGTTCGGCGACGGGACGCCACCGCGGGAGGCGACGTGGACGACACCGAGATCCTGAGTCAGATCGAGCGGTTGGTCGAGGAGGAGCACCGGCTCCGGCGCCTGGTCCTGGCTGGCGAGCTGTCCAGCGACCAGGAGCAGGCCAGGCTGCGCGGGATCGAGGCGGCTCTGGACCGGTGCTGGGACCTGCTGCGGCAACGGCGCGCCCGGCGCCAGGTCGGCGAGGATCCGGACGAGGCGCAGGCGCGCCCGGCCAGCGAGGTCGAGGGATACCTGCAGTAGCGCTTAGCGCAGCCGGGCGGCGGCTTCGAGCAGGGATTCCTCGATCGGGCGTGGGCGGATGCCGAATGTCCGCTCGGTGACCGACGAGTCGAGCACGAACGGCGCGGTGAACTGGTACCGCGTCGCGCGCAGCTCGCGGGCCATGGGCGAGAACAGCCCGGCGGCCCACATGACCGGATACGGCAGCGCGGTAAGCCTGGCCGGCGGCCCGCCGCCGACCTCGCAGAACCGGGTGGCGAGCTGGCGCACGGTCATGGGCGGGTTGGTCGGGACCGGCCACGCCCGGCCCCAGGCCTGCTGGTCGTTGGCGACGGTGACCAGGGCGTGCGCGGCGTCCTGGGTGGAGGTCCAGCTGTGCGCGACGTCGAGCGGCGCGGGTGACATCGCGCGCGTGCCGGCCAGCAACGACTTGCCGAGGCCGAACGCGAGCAGGCCGTTGGCCTCGATGAAGTCGCTCGCGCGCACCTCGGTCGTCCGGATCCGGCCGGCCTCGTGCGCGGCGAGGGCTTCGCGCCACAGGTCGGCGCGCAGTTTCAGCTTCGGGTGGGTCGCGGCCAGCGGCGTGCGGTCGGTGATCGGGCCGTCGACCGGGCCGTAGCCGTAGAGGTTGCCCATGGTCACCAGGGTCGCGCCGGTGCGCTCGGCGGCGGTCAGCAGCGCCGACCCCAGCGGCGGCCAGTCGGTGAGCCAGCGGTGGTACTGCGGGTTGGCGCAGTTGAACAGGGTCTTGGCGCCTTCGGTCAGCTCGGTGAGCCGGGCACCGTCGGTGGCATCTGCCTGCACGCGCTCGATGTCCGGGTGGTCCGGGCCGCCGCCGCTGCGCGTGACGATTCGGACCCGCTCGCCGCGGTCGGCGAGCAGCTTGGCGGTGGCTGAGCCGGTCGGGCCGGCGCCGACGATCACGTTCATGGGTTCGTGTCTCCCGGTCTAATTCGAGAGCAGCGCTCTCGGTACGGTGCCCATGCTTGCCTTCGTCGGCCGTCCTGTCAAGAGCAGTGCTCTCGAATGTGTGCAACAATCTGCGTCATGTCTTCGTCCGGTTCCATCCGGGCCCGGGTGCGGGCCGAGATGATCGACGAGATCAAGGTGATCGCACGCCGGCATCTCGCCGCCGACGGCGCCAACCTGTCGCTGCGCGCGGTGGCCAGGGACATGGGGATGGTGTCCTCGGCGCTCTACCGCTACTTCGGCAGCCGCGACGAGCTGCTCACGGCGTTGATCATCGACGCGTACAACTCGCTCGGCGGCACGGTGGAGGCGGCGGACGCCGGCGTCACGGACCGGTCGGACCTCCGTGGGCGCTGGCTGGCGACCTGCCACGCCGTGCGGTCGTGGGCCCTGGCCGAGCCGGCCGAGTATGCGCTGATCTTCGGCAGCCCGGTGCCCGGCTACGCCGCGCCGCAGGAAACCGTCGACGCCGCGGTGCGCACGCCGTCCACCCTGGTGCGGATCCTCAGCGACGGCATCGGGTCCGGCGCGCTGGCCGTCCCTGACTCCGGTCCCGAGCTACCCCGGCCGGTGCGGGACGACCTGATCAAGGCGCGCGACGCGGTCTACCCCGGCCTGCCGGAGGCGATGCTGGCCGTGGGCATGATCGCCTGGATCCACCTGTTCGGTGCGGTCAGCTTCGAGCTGTTCGGCCAGCTCAACAACGTCGTCGAGGCCCGCGAGCAGTTCTTCGACCACCAGATGCGCCTCATGGCCGACCTGATCGGCCTCTGACGCCGCCGCTCCCGCGCCGCCTACCCGTTGCGCCGCCTACCCCGTTGCACTTGGGGAGCTTCAGTTCCACATGTGGAACTAGAGCTCCCCAAGTGCGCCTCGGGGAGCGGGCAGGCGCAGGGCGAAGGGGGCGTTTTGGGGGTCGGTGCAGTCGGCGGTCGGGGTGGCGGCGCCTCCGGCAGGCGGCGTGGCGGTGCCGCCGGCGGCTCGGACGGCGGCCAGGGCGGCGTCGAGGTCGTCGACGGCGAAGACCGGGATGGCGACTGGGTCGGCCGAGGCCTGGACGAGACGGACCGGCATGGCGGGGGCGGCGCCGTCGGCGCGCCGGGCGTGCCAGCCGCCTGGCTCAGCAGCAGGGTCGAAGCCCCAGCCCAGCACGGTGCCGTAGAAGGCGCGGGCACGGGCTGTGTCCGGGTGGCGCAGCTCGACCGCGGCGGGCCGTGGCGGGGGCGCCGCCGCGCCCTGGTGCAGGGCGAACGGCAGGCCGAAGTCGTCGACGGCGTCCGACACGCGGCCGTACGGGCGGTCCCGTGGCTCCGTTGCCGTACCACCGGCGGCCCGGACCCGGGCGATCGCGGCTTCCAGGTCGGCGACGCCGAAGCAGAGCAGCAGCGTCGGCTGCTGGTGCCCGCCGTGCAGGTCGGGGGCGAACCCGAGCGCCGCCTCGAAGAAGCGCCGGGCCACCGCGGCGTCCGGCACCCACAGCGAGGTGAACACGACGTCGCCTGGCCGGGTCGACGGCGGTTGGCGCACCGCCATCCAGCGGTGCCCGGAGTGGTCGCGCACGACGCCGGCACGGCCGTACGTGGTGTCGGCGACGGGCCGCTCGACGGTCGCGCCGAGCCGGGCGGCTCGGGCCACGACCTCGTCCGGGTCGTCGACGTCCAGGTGCAGCGTCTGGGTCGGGCCGCCGCGGCTGACCGGCGCCAGCAGTCCCAGCTCGGGGAACTCGTCGGCCATCATCAGCACGCTGTCGCCGATGGTCAGCTCGACGTGCCCGATCCGGCCGTCCGGCATGACTATCGGCTCGCCGCGGCGCAAGGCACCGAACGCGGTGACGTAGAAGTCGATCGCGGCGCGGGCGTCGATGACGGTCAGGTACGCGGTGAGCGTGCGCAGCTCGGCGGGTCGATCGTCGTGCCGGACGGCCGTCTCGGCGGTGGCGGTCATGGCGTCCTCCGTTCGGTCGGCCCGTTCGGGGCCGGTAGGGGCGAGTACTGCGCGCTCGAGCCGGGCGCGCAGCCGGGCGGCGAACGCCGGGTCCGGGTCGACCGGGCGCGGCGGTTCGCGAAGGGCGTCCAGCGGGTCGGTCATGACCTGCCTCCCTCCGGGTAGCCGCGACGAAACGCAGCCCTGGCCCGGACCAGCAGCGCCTCGGTGGCGTGCACGGTGCGGCCGAGGGCGGCGGCCACCTCGGGCACCGTCAGCCCGTCCAGGTAGCGCAGGGTGAGCGCGGCGCGGTGCATCGCCGGCAGGCGTGCCAGCACCTGCCTGGCGACCAGGGCGTCCAGCTCGACGTCCCACGGGTCGGCCGGGGAGGCCTCGGCGGCGCGCAGCCCGCGTTCCTCGCGCTCGGCGGCCCGCCAGTGGTCGACCAGCTTGTGCCGGGCGATGCCGACCAGCCAGGCGACGGTCGGCTCCGGGGGTGGCCGCCGCCGGCAGGCCTGCACGGCCGCCGTGAACGCCTCCGACGTCAGGTCCTCGGCGAGCGCGCGGTCGCCGCACCGCGCGAGCAGATAGCCGTACACCTGCGGCAGCGCCGTGTCGTACAACTCGAGCAGTGCCAGCCCGGGATCGGGCCGAACCTGCCCGGAAGGGTTCACACCTCGACATCGAACCGGACGACCAGACTCCGACGCCTATTCACCCGATCGGCGCAACAAGGCCGGAGCGGGTCAGGACGCCTTGGTCCGGGCGATGGCGTGGGTCACCACGTCGGTGAGCTGCTGGCTGCGGCGATGGACGGCGCGTTGCTGGCTGGCGCCGTTGGTGCGGGCGACGAGGCCGCCGAGCAGGTCGAGGACGGTGGCGAGCTCGCCGGCCTCGTCCAGGGCCGGGGTGAGGTACTCGACGAGCGAGCGCAGCACGTCGGCAGCGGGAGCCGGCCGCTGGGTGGTCGGGTGCACCAGCACGTCGTCCAGGCCGGAGCGGCTGGCCCGCCATGTCGCCAGTCGCAGCACCTCCTGGCGCACCGGTGACGCCGGCTCGCCCGCCTGCCAGCGCCGCGACGCCGTCTCCACCAGCGCCCTTGCCAGCGCGGCGAGTAGCACCGCGTCGTCGGCGTCCAGGCAGACGTCGCCGATGCGGATCTCCACCGTCGGGTAGTGGCGGGACAGGCGGGCGTGGAAGTAGAGCATCCCGTCGTCGAGCAGCACGCCCGAGCCGACCATGGCGTCGGCCAGCGTGTGGTAGGCCTGCGCCGAGCCGAACGGGCCGGTCGGCCCGGCGGACGGCCACCGTGACCAGACCTGCTCGCGATAGCTCGCGTAGCCGGTGTCGTGGCCCTGCCAGAACGGTGAGTTGGCGCTCATCGCGAGCAGCGGCGGCAGCCAGCCGCGGATGCGGTCGAGGACCGCCACGCCCTCCTCGTCGGAGGTCACCGAGACGTGCACGTGGCAGCCGCAGGTCAGGTTCTCCGCCGCGGTCAGCTGGTACTCCTGCGCCATCCACCGGTAGCGCCGGTCCGGCGTCATCGACGGCTCCACCGGCAGCGGCGACGTGGCCAGCGCGACGATCTCGGCGCCGATCGCCCGCGCCGCCTCGGAGGCCGCGCGCCGGCGACGGCGTACCTCGGCGGCCAGTTCGTCGAGCGACGTGCACGGCTTGGTGTCGATCTCCAGCTGTTCGCGCTGCAGTTCGGTGCCGATCCGCTCCTCACGTTCGGGGTAGGCCTCGGTGCGGCGCATGACGGAGCCGGACACGGCGCGGGCGCGGCCGGTGACCGGTTCGACCAGTAGCAGTTCCTCCTCGACGCCGACCGTCCGCAACCCCATACCGCGCAGTCTGCCGCCTCCCACCACACGGGGCCTTTCCAGAAGTCGATCACGACGTTCCTGCCCCGTTTGAACGTTCAAATCGGGCAAAATCTCGTGATCGACTCAGAAAGGCGGGGTTGGATGCGTCTATGGGGATGCTGCCGGTGCGGACGGAACGGCTGACGATCCGGGCGTTCACGCCGGCGGACGCCGCGACCTTCGCCGAATACCGCAACGATCCGGAGGTCGCCCGGTACCAGGACTGGGACCTGCCGGTCAGCCGCGCCGCGGCCGAGGCGTTCGTCGCGTCGCAGGCCGCGGTGACCGGGCCGGTGCCCGGCGACTGGGTGCAGCTGGCGATCGAGTTCGAGGGCGAGCTGGCCGGTGACGTGGCCGTCGGGCTGGACGGGAGCGGCGCCCTCGCCATGATCGGCTACACGGTGCGGCGGGACCGCCAGCGGCAGGGGATCGGCCGCGAGGCCGTGACCGCGCTGGTCGCCACGCTGCTGGCGATGCCGCAGATCCACCGCATCGCGGCGACCACCGACCCGCGCAACCATGTGTCGGCGATGCTCCTGGAGGGGCTCGGTTTCCGCTACGAGGGCTGCGGACGATCGGCCGCTGCGGTGCGCGGCGGTTGGGAGGACGACGACCGGTACGCGCTGCTGCGGTCCGACCGGGAGGACTGGCTGGCCCGCCCGCGCGGCCGCCCGGCCGACGTGCGGTTGGTGGAGATCACGCATGCCAACGCCCGGGCGGTCGGCGGCCTGGCCACCCATCACCACCAGGAGCGGTTCGTCGCGACCGTGGTCGACTCGTTCCGCGACGCGCTGTTCACCAAGGCCACCCCGTGGATGCGGGCCGTGGAAGCCGACGGCGAGCTGGCCGGGTTCGTGATGCTCGCACTGCCGGGGCCGTCGCGTGCGGAGCCGTACCTGTGGCGCCTGCTCGTCGACCGCCGGCACCAGGGCCGCGGGATCGGCGCGACCATCGTCGCGCTGCTGACCGACCAGCTGCGTGCCGAGGGCCACGGTGCGCTGAAGGTCTCCTGGGTGGAAGGCCCGGGCGGGCCGGCGCCGTTCTACCGACGGCTCGGGTTCGAACCGACCGGCCGGGTCGAGCACGGTGAGGTGGAGGCCGTGCTCGACCTGGGGGCGCAGCGGAAGCTAGACGTAACTGACGACTAGGCGAACCGTCAGGCGTGGCCGAGCACCGCGTGCGGCCGGTACGGCGCCTCGAGCCGCGCGACGTCGTCCTCGCCGAGCGAGAGGTCTACGGCGGCTACGGCGTCGTCGATGTGCGCGGGCCTGCTGGCACCGATGATCGGCGCGGTGACCGCGGGACGGCTCAGCAGCCAGGCCAGCGCGATCTGCGCGGGCGGGCGGCCGTGGTCCGCGGCGACTGCGCGGACCGCGTCGACCACGTCGAAGTCGGCCTCGGTGTACAGCTCGTCGGCGAACGGGTCGTTGCCGGCCCGGATCGTGTGGCGCTGCCCGCCGCGGTCCCGGTTGCCCGCGAGCAGGCCGCGGGCCAGCGGGCTCCACGGGATCACGCCGACGCCCTGGTCGGCGCACAGCGGCAGCATCTCCCGCTCCTCCTCGCGGTAGAGCAGGTTGTAGTAGTCCTGCATGGTCGTGAACGGCGTCCAGCCGTTCGCGGCGGCGATGTGCTGGGCCTTGGCGAACTGCCAGGCGAACATGCTGGATGCGCCCAGGTACCGCGCCTTGCCGGCGCGCACGACGTCGTGCAGCGCGGCCATCGTCTCCTCGATCGGCGTGTGGGGATCCCAGCGGTGGATCTGGTAGAGGTCGACGTGGTCGACACCGAGCCGGCGCAACGAGCCGTCGATGCTGGCCAGGATGTGCTTGCGCGAAAGCCCGCGGTCGTTGGGTCCGTCGCCGGCCGCGAGGCCGACCTTGGTGGCCAGCACGTAGTCGTCGCGGTCGGAGAACAGCCTGCCGAGCAGCCGCCCGGTGATCTGCTCGCTGGCGCCGCCGGAGTACACGTCGGCGGTGTCGAAGAAGTTGACGCCGGCGTCGACGGCGCGGGCGACGATCGGTTCCGCGACGTCCTCACCGACCATCCATGCCCGGTCCGCCGGGTCGCCGTAGGTCATCATGCCCAGGCAGACGCGCGACACCCGCACGCCCGCCGAGCCGAGCCGCACGTACCGCATTCCGATTGCTCCTCCCGTTGGGCTCCCGGTGCAGGGCAACGCCGCCGACCACCAGTCCTATGCCGACAAGCTCGGTCGGCTGCGGAACCTGCCGCAGGACCAGCACGCCGACGACCGTCGCCGTTGCCGGCAGCAGCGACAGCATGAGCGCGAATGTGGCGCGCGGCAGCCGTGCCAACGCCAACTGGTCACACACGTACGGCACCACCGACGAGCAGATGCCGACGCCGGCACCGGCGGCCAGCAGCGCCGGCCGGTCGAACGCGACCGCCGCATCCGCGAGCCCGACCGGGGCGACCGCGACCGCCGCGACGACCATGGCGAGCCCGAGCCGGTCGACGCCAGCCGCGCCGCCACCGGCCGCCATCCGCTTGCCGAGCACGACGTACCCGACGAACAGCGCGCAGTTGGCGAACGCCAGCGCCATGCCGAGCGACTCGCCGCCGAGCCGGACGTCGGTCAGCAGCAGCACGCCGAAGCAGGCCAGCCCGAGCGCCGCGAGGTCGCGCCGGCCGCGCAGGCCGAGCGCCGCGATCGCGACCGGGCCGAGGAACTCGACCGCACCGACCGTCGCCAGCGGCAACCGCGCGATCGCCAGGTAGAACACGATGTTCATCCCGGCCAGCACCAGCCCCATCGCCAGCAGCAACCGCCGCTCGCCGCGACCCATCCCGGCCAGTAGCCGCCACGGCCGCCGCCAGAGCGCGAACACCAGCGCCGCCGACACGATCCTCAGCCACGCCACCCCGAGCGGCTCGACCTGCGTGAACAGCAACACCGCGAACGCAGGGCCGAGGTAGTGGAACACCGCGCTCGTGACGAAGTACACGTGGGGCGGCATCATGTAGACAGCTTTCAAGCCAGCACGAGCCAGCGGCATGCAAAGTCGAAAGGCAAGGCAGCCTCATGGTTACGAACAGGCCAGCCAGACCGGGGCAGCGGTTTCAGAACGACAAGGACCTGCTTGACCCGCTCAACGTCGCGCTGCTGCGCGAGCTGTGCGCCGACCCGCGGATGAGCATGTCGGCGCTGGCCAGGCGGGTCGGCCGGTCCGCCCCCGCGGTCACCGAACGGGTGCAGCGGCTGACCGAGGCCGGCGTGATCCGGGGCTTCCGGCTCGACATCGACCCCGCCGCGGTCGGGCTGCCGGTCGCCGCGTGGGTGCGCGTACGCCCTGGCCCTGGCCAGCTGCCGAAGATCGCGCAGCTAGCCGTCGAGACGCCGGAGGTCGTCGAGTGCCACCGGATCACCGGCGAGGACTGCTTCCTGCTCAAGGTGCACGTCGCCGCGGTCGACCAGCTCGAGACCGTGCTCGACCGCTTCCTGATGTTCGGCCAGACCACCAGCTCGATCGTGCAGTCCTCGCCGGTGCCGCCCCGGCCGGTGCCGCTGCCGGCGCAGTAACCAGGAGAGCGAGCCTGGAGAGCTAGCTCAGTCCTCGTCGACCTCCTGCGCGTCCTGCTCGCGCAGGTACTCGAGCATGGCGACGACGTCCTGGCGCTCCTCGTCGGTCTCGGCGAGCTGGTACGCGAGCTCGAAGTGGTTGTGCGCGCGCTGCCGCTCGCCGCAGAACCAGAAGGCCTGCGCCAGGTTGAAGTGCCGCTCGTGGGTCGGGTCAGGGCGGCTCTCGAGCAGCTCGGCCTGGGTCAGCGCGGCCGCCATGTCGGAGTGCGCCAGCAGCGCGAACATCAGGGTGTGGCGGTAGTACTCGTTGTCGGGCTCCTGATGCACCAGGTGCCGCAGCGAGTTCAGGGCATCGTTGGCCTGCGGCCCGCCGTGCGTGACCGCGTCGAGCAGCTCGGCGGTGCGCTCGGTGGCCGTCTCGGCGGTTGGTGCCGTCGCGGCGCCCGGGCCGGACTGTGCCGGCAGCTCGCTGGCCTCCTGCGCCCGGTCGATCTCGGCGATGAACTCGCTGGCGACGGCGCTGAGCTCACCGTTGCCCTGGGCGACCGGCGCCAGCCAGAGCCGGGCTCGCTCCAGGTCGCCGGTGTGCACCATGGCCACCGCGGCGTTCACGACGTCGGCGGTCGTCGTCGGGTCGAGCTCGCTTGCCCTGATGAACACGCCGACGGCCTCGCCGGGCAGCCCGAGCGAGGCCAGGCCCATCCCGGCCAGGTGCAGCCGCTCGCGGCTGGTGCGCGTCCGGGCGGCATTGGCCCGCAGCCGCCGCAGGGCGGCGTTCTGCCTGCGCGGCGACGCGCCGGGCAGCTCGGCGAGCCAGTCGGCCTCGGCGGCGGTGACCGCTGCCCGGTCGAGCTGGTATGCGACACGGGGCCTGGTGGCGGTCACCCTCGAATCGTATGGTTCGGCCGGGCAATTCGCCCAGGTGTAACTACAAAGCCCGGTGCAGGATGGTGCCGTCGGGCGGGTCGTCGTCCGGGCCCGACGACTCGTCCTGCTGGCGTCGCAGCGCGTCGCTAGCGGCCCGCTGTCACTCCGGCGACGCAACCACGCGGTCGGCGCTGCACCTGCCGTCCGCGGGTCAGCGCGGCGGGTGCAGCCGGGTGACCGACGTGATGTGCCCGTCCAGGTCGGCCCGGTCCAGGCGCATCGGCTTGTACCGCCAGTTCGCGTACAGCGGCAGCTGGTCGGCGAAGTGCGGGCTGGCCGGGTCGCCGCTCTGGCCAGGCGCGACGACGTTGCGTCCGAACAGGTGCCGTCCGGGGCCGAGGTGGACGAGCTGGTTGTACGTGCCGCGGTTCATCCAGATCGTGTTCGGCACGGCCGGGGTGAGCGGCAGCGGCTCCCAGCTGATCTGGGCAGCCGGCTGCAGCCAGCTCGCCGGGTCGGCGCCGAACCGCGCCGTGAGCTCGTCCAACGCCGTGACCAGCGCCGCCGTCACCGCACCGTCGACGGTCTGGCCGTCGAGGTAGTCGTGGGTCAGCGGCAGCGAACCGGGCGCGGCGCCGAGCTGGCGGGTCACCAGGTTGCCGAGCACGTTGCCGTCGAAGCCGGGCAGCTCGTCGCCGAACACCGCCTCGACCAGGGCCGGCCACCACGTGTTGAACACGGCCACCGACGGGTTGTCGTAGCGGCCGTCGCCGTTGCCGTCGACCTGCAGCCAGTCCCAGCTGCGGAGCCGCTCGACGGTGGCCGCCAGCCTCGGGTCTGCGCTGGTGTCGACGTGCGCCAGCAGGTCGTCGAGCACCGACGAGACGAACACGGTGCCGGCCGAGCCGGAGGGTGTGTCGGTGGTGGTCCCGGCTGTCTGGTTGATCCGGGCGAGGGTGTCCAGGGAGGCGGTGCCCGGCCGGAGCTGCTCGAGCTGGTTGATCAAGGTGTTGACCCGGTGGGTCGGGCCCCAGTTCCAGAAGCCTGCGGTCGAGTTCGCCCAACCGACCCTCGGCTTGTTGTTCCAGCTGGTCAGCCAGCCCCGCGCCGGGTTGACCGAGCTCGGCTGCTCGCCGAAGGGCATGAAGCCGCTCCACTCGGCGCCGCCGGTGCCGTCGTGCGGCAGGAACGGGTTGTCGCCTGGCGCGCGGTTCGGGAACCGGCCGATGTGCCAGTAGGCGATGTTGCCGCGGCGGTCGGCGTAGAACAGGTTGAAGTTGTACGCGGCGTCCGCGGCCGCCGCCGCGAACTCGGACAGGTTGCGCGCCGTGCTCAGCGACAACCACGCGGCGTAGGACTGCATTTCGAGCCCACGAACGGCGAACTTCACCGAGATCGCGGTGGCCTGCTCGGTCGGCGCCGCCGGCAGCGGCGAGAGCACCGGGCCGTGGCCCGTCTCGCACATCAGCTGGCCGCCGGTCACGAACTGCTCGGTGCGGCAGTCCATGGGCAGCCACTGGCCACGGAACAGGTACTCCGGCGCGGAGGCGCCCGGCCGCAGCCGGACGGTCTCGACGTACAGGTCGGTGTTGTCGGTGCCGCCGCTGGTCAGCGTCCAGGCGTGGTCTGGGGTCACGCCGATCGGCACCAGCGGCCAGCCGGCCACCTCCATGCCGGTGACGTCGAAGCCGGCGCCGTGGATGCCGACCTCGTGGTTGACCTGCGGGGTCGAGTAGCCCATCTGCGGCCCGCCGAGCAGCAGCGGCCGCCCGTCGGCCGACAGCCGCGAGCCGATCACGATGGCGTTGGACGCCGGCGCCTTGCGGATTCCGAACCGGTCGAACACCCGCTGCGCGGCGCCGATCGACTCGCGGGCGGCGCCGGCGGCGGTCCGCACATCGTCGGCGGAGAGCGCGCTCAGCGCGGCCAGCGCCGGTCCGGCAGCTGCCGAGCTCGCCGGCCCGCCGCCCGGGACTGTGGTCGGCGCGCTCGGATCGTCGAGCCAGTGCGTGTCGGCGAACACCTGCTGCCCGGCCACCGCGCCGAGCCTGGCCGTGAGGTCCTGCAGCTGCGCCAGGTTGTCCAGCTCGTCGTTGCCGAACGTGCCGAAGGCGGCGCCGAAGTACAGGAAGGTGGCGACCGAGTCGTCCGCCGTCCACGGCCGCGGCGGGCCGAACACCGCGTACTGCGGCGGAAGCTGGTTGGTCCGGCCGGCGTGCTCGATCCAGGCGTTCATCCCGTCGGCGAAGGACCCCAGCACCGTGCGGACCAGCGGCGACGCCTGCTCGTACATGGCGGCCCGCCGGGCCTGCGACCCGAACAGCTGCCTGGACATCACGTCGCCGGGCAGCACCGAAGGGCCGAACAGCTCCGACATGGTGCCGGTGCCGAGCCGGCGGTGGATGTCTGCCTGCCACAGCCGGTCCTGGCCCTGCGCGTAGCCGACGCCGTAGAACAGGCCACGGGCGCTCGACGCGTACACGTGCGGCACGCCGTACTCGTCGCGCAGGATCTGCACCGAACCGTGACCGCTGGAACCCTGCCCGTCCGGCTCGGCCGGTGCCTGTGCTGACGCGGCCACCGGACCGGCGACCAGCAGCGGGACCAGTGCCGCGGCGATGAGCAAGGCGCGTGACCGTCGATTCATCGGACCCTCCCGGCTTCGACAGGCTGCCGGCTGGACGCTAGTCCGATCATTGCGGCTGCAACAGCCTCGAGACCGCCCGCCGAAGCCGGGCGCAGGTATTTTGCGCGGCGCGGCGGGCTCCCTTTTCTCAGGAGCGAACGAGGGAGGGGCCATGGCCTACGACGTGTGCGACGGGCGGCCGGGCCAACTGCTCGAGGTGGAGTCACCGCAGTACGACGTGCTCATGCCGCAGGTCTGCTGGCAGGTCTAGCGTTCGCGTCCGCTCCCGTCGCGTCCAGGAGGCGTGGTGTCATCGACCTTCGCAATCACAGTGCCCGAGACGACAGTCCAGCTCGCCGAGAACCGCCTCGGCGAGATGCCGTTCACCATCACGAACACCACCGACCGGCCACTGCGGGCCAGGGCCGCGATCGTGCCGTTGGATGCGACCCCGCCGCAGTGGTTCTCGGTGGCCGGCGGCAAGACCGAGCTCGACCTGCGGCCGGGGGCCAGCGCCTCGGTGGTGGTCCGGGTCGAGCCTCCGCTGGGCGTGCCGCCGGGCACGCACCTGTTCCGGCTGGACGCGGTCGACGTGTCGGTGCCGGCTGTGCCGGTCGGGCCGGCTGGACCGCCTGGACCGGCTGGGCCGGCTGGACCGTTCGATCCGGCCGGACCGGTCAGCGTCGGGCCGCTGGTGTCGGTCGTCGTGCCGCCGTCGCAGGCCAAGGTCAACCGCTGGCTGACCCCGCGCGGCTACCTGGCGACGCTCGTCGGGGCGACCATCGGGGGCGCGATCGGCGAGCTGATCATCCTGCTCGCCTTCCGGGCGCCGGCCGCGCAGGACTGCTCGGACATCGGTTGCGCGTTCGGCGACGCGCTCGCCCAGTTCTTTTTCCTGGTCTTCGCGGTGCTGTTCGGCCTGGCCCTGCTGTGGATCGGCGCCGTGGCCGGGACCTGGGTCGGGCTGCGGATCCGGCGCTACCTCGGCGCGAAGACGACGGCGCTGTTCCTGGCCGTCCTGATGATCCCGTGGACGGTCGCGATGCTGGCCCTGCTCGGCTGGCTCAACCTCGGGCTCACCGCCTCGATCAGCGTGGCGCCGATCCTGCTGACCTCGCTGCCCGCCGTGATCGCCCGCGGCGCCGTCCTCCTGATCCGCACCAAACACCTGTGAAGATCGCCGTTTTGGTGGAGTCGGGCCCGCTGGGCGAGTCCAACTCCACCAAAACGGCGATCTCGGGGCTGAACAGGCGGTCGGTCAGTCCTCGCCGACCAGGGCGAGCGAACGCAGCCGCCGGCTGGCGAGCGCCGTGGCGCCGACCGTGACCACCACGAGCAGGGTGACCGCGACGACGAGGCGGACCGTGCTGGTCACGGCGTCGTCCTGGGC
>OBLK01000123.1_pt1 | contig 27796 bp, 32 predicted proteins | sample 1518871 | NCBI WGS metagenome assembly OBLK01 (sample SAMEA2464837, study PRJEB22497) | soil metagenome | biome: Grassland; feature: Farmland; material: Clay | place: Australia | collected 2013-02-01 | depth 0.8 m
GCAGAGCCCGGAACGACAGCAGAGCCCGGAACGGCCCTGGAGCTCGGCGCGGTGGCGGCGCGGGTGCGCGAGCACGTCGTTGACCTGTGCGCGACCGTTGAAGGCGGGCACCTGGGTGGGTCGCTGTCCTGCGTGGACATCCTGACCGTGCTGTACTTCGCGGTCCTCGACGTCTACGCGCGACGCCCAGACGACCCGGCAAGGGACCGCTTCCTGCTCAGCAAGGGACACGCCGCGATCGCGCTGTACGCCACGCTCGCCGAGCGCGGCTTCCTGCCGGTCGACGAGCTCGCCGGTTACGGAACCTGGGGCAGCCGGCTGCTGGGCCACCCGGTGCGCGCCGTGCCAGGGGTGGAGCTGCCGACCGGGTCGCTCGGCCACGGCCTTGCGCTCGGGCTCGGGCTGGCGCTCGCCGCGCGCCTGGATCGGCGTCCCGGCCGGGTGTTCGTGCTGCTCGGCGACGGCGAGCTGCAGGAGGGCTCGTGCTGGGAGGCCGCGACGGTCGCCGCCGCCCAGCAGGCCGACCGGCTGGTGGCCGTCGTCGACCGCAACGACCTGCAGCTCACCGGCGCCACCGGGCGGATCGCGCCACCGGACCTGCTGGCCGACCGCTGGCGCGGCTGCGGCTGGTCGGTGCGCGAGGCGGACGGCCACGACCTGGCGGCGCTGCACGAGGCGCTCGGCGCCGTGCCGTGGCGGCCCGGCCGGCCGAGCGTGTTGATCGCCCGCACGGTCAAGGGGTACGGGTTGCCGTTCGTCGCCGGCCAGGCCAGAAGCCACTACGCCACGCTCTCCACCCGCCAGCACGCCAGGGCGCGGCGGGCGCTGGCCGACTTCCACGCTGAGCGGTCCGGATGACCGAGCCCCCGACCCCGCACCCCTACCGCGACCAGCTCGTCAGGCCGGCGGCCGACGACCAGCGCGCGGTGCGTCTGGACACCGACACGGGGCCGTTCGGCGCTCTCGACATGTTGCTCCCCCGTGCGGACAGGGGGTGCGGTTTCCTGTTCGGCCCCGGCCAGGCGAAAGGCCACTCCGCCCCGCTCCCCACCCGCCAGCACGCCAGGGCGCGGTGGGCGCTGGCCGACTTCCACGCTGAGCGGTCCGGATGACCGAGCCCGCGACCCGGCACGCCTACCGCGACCAGCTGGTCAGGCTGATGGCCGACGACCAGCGGTTGGTGTGTCTGGACAGCGACACGGGGCTGTTCGGCGGCGTCGACTTCGGCGCCGCCACTGCCCGCTATCTCGACCTCGGGATCGCCGAGCAGACCCTGATGGGTGTCGCGGCCGGGATGGCCGCGGCCGGCTGGCTGCCGTTCGTCAACACCATGGCCACCTTCGCGAGCACCAGGGCGCTGGAGGCTGTGAAGATCGACATCGCCTACAACGCCGTGCCGGTGCGGATCGTGGCCACCCACGGCGGTGTCTCGGCCGGCCATCTCGGGCCGACCCACCACGCGCTCGAGGACCTCGCGGTGATGCGCACCCTGCCGAACTTCACCGTCGTCGTCCCGGTCGATGCCAGGGCGACCGAGTCGATCGTGCGGCAGGCCGCCCGCCTCCCTGGGCCGGTGTACCTGCGGCTCGGGCGCAAGGCCACGCCGCCGGTGCCCGGGGTGCCGCTGCCGGTGCGCGGCCGGATCCAGCGGCTGCTGCCGGGCCGGCAGGTCGGGCTGATCAGCTGCGGCCCGCTGCCGACCACCGCGGCTGCCGGGGCCGCCGGCCTGCTCGCCGCCGACGGGATCGAGGCGGGCGTGCTGCATTCGCACACGCTCGCGCCGTTCGACACGGCGACGCTGGCCGGCGCGGTGGGCGACGCGGAGCTCGTGGTGACGGTGGAGGAGCACTGGCGCACCGGGGCGCTCGGCTCGGCGGTGGCCGAAACCCTGTGCGAGATCGCGCCGCGTCGGCTGTTGCGAATCGGGCTGCCCGACCGCTTCGTCGACGTCGTCGGCACGCCGGAACAGATCCTCGAGCACCACCAGGTGTCCCCGGCCGGCGTCGCCGGCCGGGTGCGCGCAGAGCTGGGCATCACCAGCGAACCGGAGGGCGCCGGTAGCCGTCCCGCGCTGACCGTGCGGGCGGGCCGGCCCGACCAGAGGGAGATCCACCCGTGATCACCTGCCCCGACTGCGAAGCAGCCGTGAAGCTGCCAGCCGACGTGCGGCTCAGCGAGGTCCTCGAGTGCGTCGAGTGCCGAGTCGAGCTCGAGGTCGTCTCACTCGACCCGGTGCTGGTGGCGCTGGCGCCGGAGATCGAGGAGGACTGGGGGGAGTGAGGCGCGCACCGCGGCCCGGGACCTCCGGCGCCGGCATCGCGATCCTGGCCTCCCGGGTGCGCCCGGAGGAGAAGCGGATCTTCACGGCCCTGGAGCGCCTCGCGGTCGGCTATCGGCAGGTCGACACGAGGACGCTGTGGTCCGGCCCGACCGGGCCGGCGCCGTGGCCGGTCGTGCTGAACCGGGAGATCGGGCACGCCAGGGCGGTCAACGCCGCCCGCCTGTTGGAGGGGCTGGGAGCGCTGGTGGTGAACAGCGCGGCCGCCGCCGAGGTGTGCGGCGACAAGTGGCGCACCAGCGTCGCGCTCGCCGAGGCCGGCGTCCCGGCGCCGCGCGCCGCGCTCGCGCTGACCCCGAGGGCGGCGCTCGAGGCCCTGGACGCCATCGGGTATCCGGCGGTGATCAAGCCGCTGATCGGCTCATGGGGCCGCCTGGTCACGCCGGTTCGCGAGGCCGCCACCGCCGCGGCCGTGCTCGAGTACGTCGCGGCGCAGCCGTCGCCGCAGTCCCGGCTGGTGTACGTGCAGGAGCTGGTGGAGCAACGGGCCGGGGACATCAGGGTGATCGTCGTCGGCGGTGAGGCGATCGGCGCGGTCCGCCGGCTCGGCCACGGCTGGCACGCCAACGTCTCCCGTGGCGCCTCGACCGAGTACCTGCCGCTGGGCGTCGAGCTGGCGAAGGTGGCGATCGCCGCGGCGGCCGCGACCGGCGCGGACATCGCCGGCGTCGACCTGATCGAGGACCCGGACGGCCGGCCGCTGGTGATCGAGGTCAACCACGGCGTCGAGTTCGCCGGCTTCCAGGCGGCGCAGGCCGACCGGGTCGACGTGGCGGCCCGCATCGTCGAGCACCTGCTGGCGAGGGCGGAGCGGTGCTGCGGGTAGGGATCGTCGGCGGTTCCGGATACATCGGTGGCGAGCTGCTGCGGATCCTGCTCGGCCATCCGCGGGTGAAGGTGACCGCGGCGACCTCCGGCCGGTACGCGGGCCGGCCGGTGGACTCGGTGCACCCGAACCTGCGGGGGATCACCGACCTGCGGTTCACCGACCCCGACCGGCTGGACGGCTGCGACGCGCTGTTCGTCGCCGTTCCGCACGGCGAGTCGATGGGCGCCATGGAGCGGTTCACCGGGCTGGCGGCGCTGGTCGTTGACCTGTCCGCCGACTTCAGGTTGGCGGACCCGGCGCTGTACCGGCAGTACTACGGGCGCGAGCACACCAGGCCCGGACTGCTGGGCACGTTCGTGTTCGGGCTGCCGGAGCTGGCCAGGGAGCAGCTGCGGTACGCCAACCGGATCAGCGTGCCGGGGTGCATGGCGACCGCGGCGATCCTGGCGCTGCACCCGCTGTGCGCGTCCGGCCTGGCGGCAACCGGAGTGGACGTGGACGGCCGGACCGGGTCAAGCGGCTCGGGAGCCGCTGCCGGGCCGCACAACGGTCACGCCGAGCGCAGCCGGTCGATGCGGGTGTTCGCGCCGCTGCGGCACCGGCACGAGGCGGAGATCGCGCAGGCCACCGGCCTCGACGTGCAGATGACCGCGACCGCCGTCGAGGCCGTCCGCGGCGTCCAGGTGGTGTGCCGGTTGCGGCTGGTGGCCGGCGCCGATGAACGCTCCGTGCGGGCGGCGTACCGGCGGCGCTACGGCTCCGAGCCGTTCGTCCGGGTGGTCGCCCAGCGCCGCGGCCTGCACCGCTTCCCGGACCCGAAGGTCCTCGCCGGCTCGAACTTCTGCGATGTCGGCTTCGCCGTGGACGGCACGGACAGCGGAGATGACGCTGCCGGCGCCACCGGCGCGCCGCGCGCGGTGCTGATCGCGGCGCTGGACAACCTGGTCAAGGGTGGGGCCGGCGCCGCCGTGCAGTGCCTGAACGTCCGTCACGGCTGGCCCGAGCGGCTGGGGCTGGAGTTCCCCGGCCTGCACCCGGCCTGATCGGTGAGCGCGGTGCCGGGCGGGGTCACTGTGGTCAAGTGCGGCGGGGTGGTCGCGCTGGACCCGGCCGCGCTGTGCGCCGACGTCGCCGCGCTGCGGGGCGCCGGCCACCAGGTCGTCGTCGTGCACGGCGGTTCGGCCGACATCGACCGCTTGGCCGAGCGGCTCGGGGTGGTCACCCGGCACCTGACCGCCCCGGACGGGGTCACCGCACGCTTCACCGACCAGGCCGCGATCGAGCTGCTCACGATGGCGCTGGCCGGGGTGACGAAACCGAGACTGGTGACCGCGCTGCAGTCGGCCGGGGTGCCGGCGATCGGGCTGACCGGGCTCGACGGCGGGTTGCTGCGCGCCCGGCGCAAGGCCGTCCAACGAGCCGTGCTGGACGGTCGGACCGTGGTCGTGCGGGACAACCACGGTGGCCGGTTGACCGGTGTCGACCACCGGCTGCTGTGCGCGCTGCTTGCAGACTCCTACGTCCCGGTGGTGTCGCCGCCGGCGCTGGCCGAGCACGGCCTGCCGGTCAACGTGGACGCCGACCGGGTCGCCGCCGCCGTCGCCGCGGCCCTGCACGCGTCGACCGTGGTGTTCCTGACCTCGGTGCCGGGCGTGCTGGCCGACCCCGCCGACCGGGGCTCGGTGCTGCCGGTCTGCCCGGTCGCGCCGGCCGGACCGCCGCCGTACACCGGGCGCGGGATCGGGCTCAAGCTGGTGGCCGCGCGAGAGGCGCTGGCTGGGGGCGTGCGGCGGGTGCTGGGGGCCCGAGGCCGGGCGGGGGAACCCGTGGGGGGGGGGCGCGCCGGGCCGGGGGCCGAGACGGTCCCCCGCCCAGGCGGCCCGCCGCACGACCCCACGTGCGGGAGACGGGCGCCGCGACGCGGCGGATCGGGCTCAAGCTGGTGGCCGCGCGAGGGCCGCTGGGGGGGGGCGGGCGCGGGGTGCTGGCCGCCGACGGCGGGGGGGGCCCCCCGGGGGGGTCGGCGCCCGACGGCCAGGCGACCGAGTTCGCCCCCGCCGCAGGGCCCGCGCGATGAGCCGCCAGGCGATGGACCCGGACCGCGCGGTGCGACTGTTGCACCGCATGGTGGAGATCCCGTCGCCGTCCTACCACGAGCAAGCGCTCGCGGCTGAGCTGGTCACCGCCATGGGCGAGCTCGGCTTCGACGCCAGGACCGACGCCGCCGGCAATGTGATCGGCGAGATCCGCCGGGGCGCTGGGCCGACGGTGATGCTCATCGGGCACCTGGACACGGTTCCCGGCACGCTTGCGGTCGGCTCGGCGTGCGGCCGGCTGTACGGCCGCGGCACGGTGGACGCCAAAGGCCCGCTCGCGGCCATGGTGTGCGCCGCCGCGGCGGCCAGCGGCTTCACCGGCCGGCTCGTCGTGGTGGGCGCCGTCGAGGAGGAGACGCCCGGTTCGCGCGGCGCGGTGGCGATCCGCGAAGCGCACGAACCGCCCGACGCGGTGATCGTCGGTGAGCCGAGTGGCTGGTCGACCGTCGTGCTCGGCTACAAGGGGAAGCTCGACCTGCGCTACGAGGTGAGGTGCCCGCCGACGCACCCGAGCAACCCGGCGCCGAAGGCGTCCGAGCTGGCTACCGGCTGCTGGGCGCACCTGGTCGAGCTTCTCGGGCCACAAGCCGGGCACGCGACGTTCGACCGGCCGGGGGCGACCATCACCTCGATCAGCGGCGACCTGACGTCGGCGCTGATCGAGCTGAGCGTGCGCATCCCGCCGGGGTACGACACCGGCGGCCTGGTGGCTCGGCTGCGCGAGCGGGTACCCGCCGGGGACCTGCTGGTGGTCAACTCGGTGCCGGCTTGCCGGGTGGATCGCCGCGACCCGGTGGTCAGGGCGCTGTTCGCCGGCATCCGCCGCTGCAACGGACGGCCGAGGGCGAAGGTGAAGACGGCCACGTCGGACATGAACACCCTCGCCGAGGCGTGGCGCGTGCCGATGGCCACGTACGGCCCTGGCGACAGCCGCCTCGACCACGGCAACGACGAGCACATCGTGCTGGCGGACTACCTGCGGGCGATCGACGTGCTGTGCGCGGCGCTCACGGAGCTGGGCACTAACGGCGCGATCGGGCCGGTTGCATGAGCCCGGACCGGTACGCGAACGAGACCAGCTGCGCCCGGTCCTTCAGGTGCAGCTTGGTCCGCAGCCGGTAGATGTGGGTCCGGACAGTGGCGACGCCGACCGACAGCTCACCGGCGATCTCGTCGGTGGACAGCCCGCGGGCATTGAGCAGCAGCACCTGCCGCTCCCTCGGAGTCAGGCTCGCGACCGCCGGCTGCAGCACGTGGTCGACCGGCAGTTCGCCCTCGCGTAGCCACCCGAGCAGCCGCTGGGTGATCTGCGGGGCCAGCATGGCGTGCCCCATCGCGACCGCGCGCAGCGCCGTGACCAGTTCCTCCCGGTTGGTGTCCGTGGTGAGCAGCCCGGCGGCGCCGGCGTGCAACACCTCCCGCAGGGAGTCGTCGGCGTCGTTGACCGCGAACACGACCACTCGCGGCGAGGGCTCGAGGCGCTCCCGGCCCAGCCGCCGGATCAGCTCGAGGCCGGAGATCCCGTTCAAGGTCAATCCGGTGAGCACGACGTCGAGCTCGCAGGTCCTGGCCAACATCATCGCGTGCACGCCGCTGTCGGTGGTGTCCACCACCTCGATGTCCGGTTCAGCGTCCAACATCGTGCGCAGGCCGTCCTGCATCAGGGGTGCGTCGCTGCAGATCAGCACGCGAAGTGGCATGTCACTCGCTTCCCGTAAGGAGGCACCACCCCCACCATCGTCACCTGGAATGGAGAAAATGTTGAGTAGTTGTGGACCGGGGCGGCCGGCCCGCCGGCCCGCCGGAGTCGTCCGGAATCGTTTGAGCGGCGAGGGATCGGCATCGCTCGGACGGCATGATCAGGCGGGGTTCTGCCGGCGGTCGTACGGGGTGGGAACGCACGGCACGGAAGGCGACCGGTCCTCCGATGGGCGGCTGCGGTTCACGGTGCTCGGCCCCGTGCGGTTGTGGCGCGGGTCCGAGGAGGTCGGGCTCTGCGGCCAGCAGCGCGCGCTGCTGGCGCTGCTGGCGGTGCGGGTCGGTCAGCCGGTCGTAGTCGCCGACATCGTCGACGCGGTGTGGGGCGCACGCCCGCCGCGAAGCGCTCTGAACTCGGTGCACAGGTACGTCGGCACGCTGCGCCGGGCCATGGAACCAGGCCTGGCGCGGCGCGAGCAGGGCGGCCGGCTGGTCCGGGCCGGTGGCGGCTACCTCCTGTACGCCGGCGCCGACGAGATCGACCTGCTCAGGTTCCGGCGCCTGGTCGAGCAGGCGTCGGCCCGTGAGGGCAAGGACCCGGCCACGGCGCTGCGCCTGCTGGTGGCTGGGCTACGGCTGTGGCAGGGCCGGTGCGCGGCGAACCTGAACTATCGGCTGGCCGGCCGGTCGGCGTTCGCCGCCGTGGACGCCGAGATGGTGGCCGCGGTGTGCGCCGCGGCCGACCTGGCGCTCGCGGTCGGCCGTCCGCACGACGTGGTCGAGCTGTTGCGCCGGGCCGCCGGCTGGGAGCCGCTGGACGAGTCCGTGCACGCGAGGCTCCTGCTGGTGCTCGCGGCCGTCGGCCGGCAGGCGGAGGCACTGGTCAGCTACGTGGCCATCCGGCAGCGGCTAGGCGACGACCTCGGGGTCGATCCGGGCATCGAGTTGCGGTCTGCGCATCAACGGGTGCTTCGCCAGGACGTCGGCATGGTGTGGCCGACCACGCTGCCTGGCGGCCTCACCGGGTAGCCGGCGCCGGCTCGGCGACGTTGCGCAGGTCGCGCGCATCCCGTGCGGCGTACAGCACGACAGGACTGATCAGCATCCAGGCGGCGGTCACCACCAGGACGGCCGGGATCGACGTGAGCTCGGCGACCGGCCCGACCGCCGCCTGCCCGACCGGCACCAGCGCGATGCTGAACAACCAGTTGTAGGCGCTGACCCTGGACAGCGCGGTGAGCGGCACCTGCTGCTGGATCGCCGTGTCGACGTACACGTTGAACATCGTGACCCCGATGCCGCCCAGCACGGCCGCGAAGGCGATCAGCGCGACCGGTGACGGGATCGCCAGCAGCAGCAGCGGCAGCCCGTAGAACCCGAGCGGCAGGAACGCCGGCCGCAGCACGTAACGCGACCGAAGGCGCAGGCCGAGCACACCACCGATGATCGCACCCAGCCCCGAGCACGCCGAGATCACCGCCCACGCCGACGCCCCGCCGAGCTCCTCGTGCGCCACGACGGGGCCGAGCACGATCATGGCCGGGAAGGCGATCACGTTGAACGTCGCACCCCAGGCCACCATCGTCCAGAGCCAGGTCCGCGAGCTGAACTCGTGCCACCCCGACCGCAGGTCGCTCACCAGCGACGATCGCTCACGGGCCGGCGCCGGATCGGCCCGTGGCACCCTGATCAGCAGCAGCGCCACCGCGCTGGCCGCGAACGTCAGCCCGTCCGCCACGATCGCCACGCCGGGTGAGGCCACCGCGATGATCACGCCGGCGATCGCTGGACCGACTGTGTAGGCGATGCTGTCGCTGAGCGCGATCAGGCTGTTGGCCTGGGTCAGCCGGCCGGGCTCGACCATCTCGGCCACGATGCCGGTCGACGCCGGCCGGAAGAACGCCGCCGCCGTGCCCCAGACCAGTTGCAGCACGACGAGGCTGACCAGCGTGGCCTCGCCGGTCAGCACGAGCACGCCCTGGGTGAGCTGGGAACCGAAGCGAACGACGTCGCACACGATCATCAGCCGCCGGCGCTGGACGCGGTCCGCGAGCACGCCGCCGATCAGCAGGAACAGCACACCGGGCAGGAATCCGGCAGCGAGCACGAGGCCGAGCGCGGACGGCGAGTCGGAAATGTCCAGCACCGCGAACGCCAGGGCGACCGGCAGGATCGCGTCACCCAGCTGGGACAGCGCCTGACCGGTGTAGAAGGACAGGAAGTTGCGTTGCCGCAGAACCTCCGGTAGCCGATGCTGCCACGGCGCAGCGGCGTCCGATCGGCTCATGCGAATTCCCCTCGACAATTCCTGGACGCCGGTCATGCTACCGACGGAGCCACTACGCCGATGCCTGATCTGTTGTACGCATTTCTTGACGAGAAGCCTTCGTCGTTAAGCCTTACGACTACCGGAATGCATCGACAGACCGACGCGCCGATTTCGTTTCCGCTCCTACGGTTGGGCCCTGTTCATTGATCTGGCGACGGTTATGGAAAGCGTGGAGCCGATGCCCACCGTTCACGGCGCGACCGTCTGGCTCACCGGCCTGCCGTCGGCCGGCAAGTCCACCCTCGCAGGGCTCGCCGCCGACGCGATGGGCGGCGCCCGGCTCGTCGAGGTGCTGGACGGGGACGCCGTGCGCCGGACGTTCTTTCCCGAGCTCGGATTCTCCAGGGCGGACCGGGAGGAGAACGTGCACCGGATCGGCCGGTTGGCGCTGCTGCTGGCTCGCAACGGCGTGACCGTGCTGGTCGCGGTCATCGCGCCGTACCGCGGCGCACGGGACCGGGTGCGGCGGCTGCACTCCGACGCCGGTGTGCCGTACACCGAGGTCTGGGTCGATGCACCGCTGGCGACGTGCGCCGAGCGCGACGTCAAAGGCCTGTACGCAATGGCCGGGCGCGGCGAGCTGCACGGGCTCACCGGCGTCGACGACCCCTACGAGCCGCCCGCGGCGCCGGAACTGCACCTGCGCACCGACCGGCAGGACGCGGCCGGGTGCGCCGGCGCGCTCTGCACGCACGTCGAGCGGCTGCACGGCGTCACTACCGCCGGGGTGCGGGCTTGAGCGGCGGCACCGTGACCCCATTGCTGCTGGCGCTGGACTACCCGGGGCGGCGCGAGGAGGCGCGGGTCCGGGATCTGCGCCTCGAGGATGCCGGTTTCGACGTGCGGTACCTGCTGGCCCCGCCGTTCGTCCGCCAGCTCACGGCACCGGCCTACGCGGCTGAGCTCGTCGCAAGGTACGGCCCGTTCGAACCGCCGCCGGCCGCCGTTCTCGCCTACTGCATGGCCGCGCCGATAGCCCAGGAGGTCGCCGGGCTCTGCGGCGCGGAAAGCGAACCGGTACCGCTGCTGGTGTTCGACGGCGAGCCGGCCACCCCGTCGGCGATCGAGGAGCAGTACCGGGCCAGCGTCGACCAGTTCCGGGCCCAGTTCGGCGTCGCCGACCTGGCGGACCGGCGACTGCCCTTCGACCGGCGGGCGCTGTCGTCGAGCCCAGGCGAGTGCGTCGAGCGGATGCGCCGCTGCCTCGTCGAGCTCGGGGTCACGGCGCTGCGCCAAGATGCCGACCCGGACGAGGAGTTCGAGGACCTGGAGCAGACGGCGGGCCAGGTCGCCGACTTCTACGTCGCCTGGCTCGTACACCTGGTGGCCGCGCACAACGCGTCCTGGCCGCCGTGGCGCGGCGAGGTTCTGCACATCGCGTCCAGGGACAACGGCTGGACCTGCGACTGGCCGGGCGCGCGTGCAACAGCGGTGCGCCGCGTCGAGGCGGACCGCGACGAGCTGCTCAGCCACCCGGACGTCCGCGACCTCGTGCTGGCCTTCCTCGGTCGGGCACCGGCGGCCGCACCGGGTGCCGAGAGGGGAGCACCGGCATGAACGAGCAGACGCTGGTCGAGCTGTTCGAGCGGACGGCCACCGGGCACGCCGACCGTGCGGCCGTCGCAGACGACGACCGCAGCCTGAGCTACTCGGAGCTGTCCCAGCGGTCGGACGTGCTGGCCGGTGTCCTGGCGCGGCACGGGGTCGAGCGCGGGGACCGGGTCGCCGTCTACCGCGAGCGCGGGGTGGACGTGTTCGTCTCGATGCTCGCCGTGCTCAAGGCCGGAGCCGCCTACGTCGTGGTCGACCCGCGGTATCCGGCCGCCAGGCGGGACCTGATGATCACGCACAGCGGGGCCGGGCTGGCCGTCACCGAGCCGGGCTGGTCGTCTCGGCTGGCGGCGCTCGACCTCGACGTCCTGGAGTGGCGAAGCCGAGCCGCTGCCGGCGGTCGAGCTGCCGCGCGGCCTGGTCCGGCCGACGCCGCCCGCCTGGCGTTCACGGTCGCCGGGCGGGGCTGGGCGTCTCGGCGGGCGGCGTTCGAACTAGCGGGCCTGGAGTGGCGAAGCCGAGCCGCTGCCGCCGGTCGAGCTGCGGCGCGGCCGGGTCCGGCCGACGCCGCGTGCGTGCTGTTCACCTCCGGCTCCTCTGGCACGCCCAAGGCGATCGTCCTCGAGCACCGCAACCTGGTGTACTTCGCGCGGAACGCGAAGCTGCCGGCGCTGACCCCGACCGACCGGGTGGGCCAGGTGTCCAGCGTGTCGTTCGACGCCTTCCACTTCGAGACGTGGTGCGCCTTCGCGCACGGGGCCGGGGTCGTCGTGCTCCCGGCCGTCGCCGAACTCATGGCCAACGACCTGCAGCGGGAGCTGCGGCGCCGGCGGATCACCGCCATGCTGGCGCCGACCATGGCGGTCAACCACGTGCTGCACGAGGACCGGGACGCCTTCGCGGCGCTGCGCGTGCTGCACACCGGTGGCGACGTGCTGCAGCCGGCCGCCGCGCGCGAGCTGCTGGCCGGCTCCTTCGCAGGCGAGTTCCACAACCTCTACGGCCCGACCGAGGGGACCACCGCCTGCACCGCGCACCGCATCGTCGACGTGCCACCGGACGCCGGCTCGATTCCGATCGGCCGCGAGCTGGACGGCGCTCGCGTGCACGTCCTGGACGACTCGCTCGCCGAGGTGCCGCCAGGCTCTGCCGGCGAGTTGTACATCGGCGGGCGTGGCGTGGCGCGCGGCTACCCCGGCGCACCCGGCCTCACGGCGGGGCGGGTTCGGCCCCATCCGTTCGCAGCCGAACCCCGCCGCCGCATGTACGCCACCCGCGACCCGGCCAGGCGGGGGGGGGACGGCGGGCTCGAGTTTCTCGGCCGCGCCGGCGCTCAGGTCAAGAAGCGCGGGGGCCGGGGGGAGCCGCGCGAGGGGGAGCGGGGCCGGCGACCTGGCCAGGCGGGGCGAGGACGGCGTGCTCGAGTTCCTCGGCCGCGCCGACGATCAGGTCAAGATCCGCGGGTACCGGGTGGAGCCGCGCGAGGTCGAGCGGGTGATCCTGCGCCACTCTGGCGTGCTCGAGGCCGCCGTGATCGTCACCGGCAACGACCAGGACCGGCGCCTCGTGGCCCTGGTCGTGCTGCGCGCGGGCCTGTCCCCGAAGCGGCTACGCGAGGCCGTCGCCGAGTCGGCTCCCGACTACCTCGTGCCGGCGATGTTCGTGCGGGTGCCCGAGATCCCTGGCAACGACCACGGCAAGCGTGATCTCGACCAGCTGCGGCGGCTCGCCGTCGAGCAGGTGAACCGGCAGGCCAGGCGGGTCGAGCCGCGCGACGAGGTCGAGCGGTACCTGGCGGACCTGTGGGAGCAGCTTCTCTCCGTGGAGTGGATCGGCGCCGACGACGACTTCTTCGCCCTCGGCGGCAACTCCATGCTCGCGTTCCGCGCGCAGCGCCGCATCCGGCGCGACCTGCGGGTGCCGCTCGACGTCCGGGAGATCCTCGACACCAGCGAGCTGGCCGGTCTCGCGGCGCTGATCCGGGCGCGGCAAGCGTCGGTGGGCGCATGAGCGCGGCGGCCCCGGCCATCGACCTCACCGACGTCGATCGCTTCGTTCGCGGCGAGCACCACGCCATGTTCGACTGGCTGCGCGCCAACGATCCCGTCCACTGGCACGAGCTCCCCGGCGACCGCGGCTTCTGGGTGCTCACCCGCCACCGCGACCTGGTCGAGGCCTACCGGCGGCACACGGTGTTCAGCTCCTGTGGTGGAGCGATGCTCGGTGGCTCCTTCCGCAGCGAGGCCGACACCGCCGCGGGCCTCATGCTCGTCGCCGCCGACCCGCCCAGGCACCGGCTGCTGCGGCAGATCGTGCACCGCGCGTTCGCCCCGCACCTCGTCGCCCGCATCGCGGCCGAGGTGACCACCCAGGTCGAGCTCGCCGTGCGCCGCGCCGTAGCCGACGGCGGCTGCGACTTCGCCACCGACATCGCCCCGGCGCTGCCTGCCGGCGCCCTCATGGGCGTTCTCGAAATCCCGGTCGACGAGGCGCACCACCTCATCGGCCTGACCCGGCGGATGATCGGCTTTCGGGACCCGGTCCTCGTCGGGGACACCAGCGGCGCGGACGAGCGGCTGCGACTGGCCGGCATCCAGTCCGAGATCTTCGAGTTCTTCGCCGACCTCGTCCGGGCCCGGGAGCGGTCACCGGGCGACGGCCTGGTCGACATCCTGCTGCGCGCCGACCTCAACGGGCACCCGCTCACCGAGGAGGAGATCCTCTACAACTGCATGAACGTCGCCGTCGGCGGCAACGAGACCTCCTCCTACAGCGCCTGCGCCGGCGCCCTCGCCCTCGCCGAGAACCCGGCCGAGCACCGGCGCCTGCTCGACTACCCCGAGCTGCTCGACCCGGCGCTCAACGAGATCCTGCGCTGGAGCTCCACCAACGCCTACGTCCAGCGGATCGCCCGCCGGGACGTCGAGGTGGACGGCCGCCACATCCACGCCGGCGACTCGGTGACCCTCTGGAACGTCTCCGCCAACCGCGACGACGAGCAGTTCCCCGAGCCCCACCGTTTCGACGTCGCCCGCACCCCCAACCGGCACCTCACCTACGGCAGCGGCGTGCACCGCTGCATCGGTGCACCGGTCGCCCACGTCGAACTGTCCATCCTGTTCCGGTGCCTCCTGCAGGACCGGCTGACCTTCGAGCCCGCCGGCGTCGCGACCAGGCTGCGCTCCAACTTCATCCTCGGCATCACCCACCTCCCGCTGCAGATCCGCCCGAGCTCGTAGCCCCGCACCTGTTTTCGCGCTACCGACCCGAAAACGGGCTGGGGTGGTGGCGATGCCGCTGTGGGCATGGGCGCTGATCGCGATCGCTGGGCTGCTCGTCTACGGATGGATCGTCGACGAGCGCAGCCGCCGGCGCCGCGGTGTCGTCGGCCGGAAGGCCAGGCGCCTCGCGTGGGGGGCCCGGCACCGGATCGACGCCGACGCGAGGGGCCGGTCGGCTCGCAACGTGTCCGACTCTGCACGGGTTGATCCGGGAATGAACACGCGGACCTTTCAACCCCGTCATGAACACGGAGGCCGAACCTCTTGTGGCCCGCGCGGCCAGACCGCCGCGTGATCCGGGAATGAACACGCGGACCTCTCAACCCCCTCATGAACACGGCGGCGGATCATTCGGTGGCCCGATCGGCTAGGGCCTCGTGCTGAGATTGGCGCATGCAGCGGCGCGCGCGGGAGCAGTGGACGGCGTGGCTCCCGGGCGTCGTCCTCGTCCTGACCGTTGGCCAGCTCGCGATTGCGCAGTGGTGGCCCGGGATCGAGCGCTTCGAGGGTAAGGCTTTCGGAGCGCGGCTGATCGCCTATCCGGTGCTGATGCTGGTCGCCCCGGCGCTGTGGTGGCTGACAGTGCGCCGGCGTGACCGGGGAGCGCGACCCCCTTATGTCGCGTTCACCCTCATCATGCTGCCGTTCCTGATCGACGTGACGGGCAACAGCCTCGACCTCTACGACACCGTCGCCTGGTGGGACGACTTCAACCACTTCCTCAACTGGATGTCGCTGCTCAGTGGCATCGGGCTGCTCGTGGCCAACCGCGTACTGCCTTCGTGGGCCGTCGTGGCACTGGTGACCGGCATGGGGGCCGTGCTCGCGATCTGTTGGGAGCTCGGCGAGTGGTACACGTTCATCCGGCACGGGACCGAGGCCGAGACCGCCTACCGGGACACGCTGGGCGACGAGGCGCTCGGCACGCTCGGTGCGCTGTGCGCGGGGTTCATCGTCCTGCGGTTCCGCCCTGGGAGCGGGTGGCGATGACGACCATGGCTTCGGAGGTGGCCTCGTCGAACGGTGCGCCGGTGACCCGGCCGCCCACGGCGCCGTAGGTGGCCACCGGGCGCAGGCCCGCCTCGGCCATCATGGAGATGATCTCCGGCAGCCGGTAGTAGCGCATGAAGTGGCGGAACCATCCGCCGGTGCCGTCCGGGCGTTGCAGGCCGATCAGCGTGAGCGAGGTCCGCGCGTCGGGGTTGGTGATGGAGACCTCGGTCCTGGTCGATCCGTTCGGCAGGGTGGTGACGTCGACCTGCCGCTGCACGCGCTTGCTTTCCCAGTGCGGGCCGTTGACGTATTCGAAGACGAAGGGGCGGTCGTCGCGCAATACGCTCGCGGCATTGCGGAAGACCGTCGAGTTGGCCTCGTCGGAATCCTCGTAGCCGAACGACGAACCGATGTTGAACACGGCGTCGGCCGAGTTCGGTGGCAGCGTCAGCGGTTCGGTCATGTCGGCCACGACGTATTCGATGGTGGCCGGCAACCCGGCGGCCTTGGCGCGGCCGAGGTCGGCGATCTCCGGCTGGAGCTCGACGTTGGTGACGGTGAAGCCGTGCCTGGCCAACGCGGGGTCGTGGGTGCCGTCCCCGGAGCCGAGCACGAGCACGCCGGCGCCCTCGTCGAGGGCGAACCCGTTGTCGGCAAGGCGGGCGAGCAGGTCGTCGACCATGAGCGCGTGGCGCTGCGTCGCGGCGAAGTAGTCGGGAAAGCTCTCCAGGTACAGCGTCCCGTAAGCCGGATGATCGTCGCCGAGTCCCTCGACGAACATGGTTCGGGCCTGGCTGCGGTAGTGGTCGGTGTAGCGGCGCGCCAGCTGCGCCTGCTCGGCGTCGGTGGTCCGGCCCGAGACGAAGGCCCGCACGGCCGGGTGCATCTCGAACGAGCCGGCGTTCTCCTTGACCAGAAACCGCGCGAGCAGCTCACGCAGCGCCGTGCCCGGATCTGACGGCGCGAGGATCGCCCGGACGGCGTCGCGCGGCACCGGCTCGTAGCTGAACGCGATGAGCTTGGCGACGTCCTCGACGTCCGGCTTCAACCCGTCCAGGGCCAGCGCGATCCACTCGTCGACCTCGTCGACCCAGTCGGGTAGCCGGGTTGCCAACGCGGCGGCGTCGGTGCCGGCCGCGCGGCCGGCGAACATCGTGAGCGCCAGCGGGTTGCCGTCGCCGGTCCGCCGCCACACGAGCGCGGCGGCGCCGTCGGGAAGGTCGACACCGCGGTCGCGGAGCAGCTCGCGCGCGTCCGCGGCGGCCAGACCGTCCAGCGCCAGCTGGCCGGCGAGCGGGACGGCGGCCCGGTCGCGGGCCTGCAGCCTGCTCGTCAGCACGACCGAGGACCTGGTCTGGCTGTGCCGCAGCCGGGTGAGTAGCGCGTCGATGTCCGTGTCGTCGACCGTGTGGTAGTTGTCCAGCACCAGCAGCAGTCGCTGCGTGGACAGCAGGTCCACCACGGCGTCGATCACCACCGAGGTGTCCGCGCTGCCCTGCACGGCCGCGCGCAGCCGCCCCGCCGACGGCGAGTCGACGCCGAACGCGAGCGCCTTGGCCAGCGCGACGAGGCCGAACGACTCGCCCTTCTCGTCGCAGAACACCCAGCGGACCTTCCGGCTCCGGCCGGCCCGGCGGCAAAGGCGGGCCGCGAGCGCCGTCTTGCCGACCCCGGCGATCCCCTCGATCGTGATCACCGATCGGCCGGCCTCGACGTAGCGGGTCAGCGTGGCGAGCTCGGAGCGCCGGTCGACCAGGTCGACGTCGAAGCCGAGGAAGCGCGCGTTCGGCGCGAACAGCATCGAGTCGCCAAGCGCCGCGGCGAGTGAGCGGCCTTCGCCGGCCGGCCCGTTCTGCCGGCTGGCCCGCGCGGCCCGCAACTGCAGGTAGCCGATCGGCACCGCGACCGCGCTGACGACCGCGGCCACGGCGCTGATGAGAGCGAGTACGTCCAACATCCACCTCGGCATGCACTGCACGGCACGGCTTCGCCCGAATCCTGCTGGATCGCCACGAACCGCCGAGCAATGCCCCAGGGTGTTGCGCCGATCCGCCGGGGCACGACGCCGCGCCCCGGCGGATCATCAGGTCGGAATCAGCGTTCGAGCAGGTAGATGCTCGCCGCGTACACGTAGCTGCCGTCGTACTTGTAGAGCCGGGTCCACCAGTAGCCGGTCCGGTAGGTGTAGTAGTGCCAACCACAAGGGCCGCTGACCACTTCGCCCGGTGCCTTCGTGCGATAGACGTTGTAGTCGGTGCCCGGGCCGGTGCGGACGTAGATGTAGGGGGTGGCGTCTTGCGAGACCTCGTAGTAGCAGGTGGCAGCGATACTTGCGCCGCCGCTCGTATCCGTCGCATTCGCCGTGCCGGCTGCCGCAATCGACAATACCGCCGTCATGGCGAGCAATAGCGCGAACAGCCCGGTCCGAAAACGTCGTGCCATGTCCAGCTCCATTCTGCCGGCGATTCGGTGACCCAATCTCCCCGGGCGGCTCCGGAGTCGTCCAGGCAGCGGCCGACGCCTTCGAGGGCGAGCGCGTGCTGCAGGCGGTCACCGATCTCGAAGGCGACGTCCCTGGCGGCCTCGTAGCGGGCCTTGGCCGGCTCCGGCCGGGACAGCGCGAGCAGTGCGCCACCGATGCCGTTGAGGGTGCGGGCGCGCAGGCCACGCTCACCGATGTCGGTGGCGATGGCGAGCGCCTGCTCACCGCAGGCCGAGCGCGCGGTGGTGCGTGCCGGCCTCGTGGTGCAGGTCGGCGAGGTAGCTGAGGGTCTCGGCCTGTGCCGAGCGGTCGCCGGTGCGCCGCTGGATGCGCAGCGCGTGGCGAAGGGAGTCGAACGCCTCCGGTTGCCGGCCGAGCCTGGCCTGGACGAGGCCGAGGCTGGCCAGCATGCGGCCCTCGCCGGTCCGGTCGCCAGCGGTCCTGGCGCGTCCGAGGGCCTCCTTGCGCTCCTGCCGCACCACCTCAGCCCGGCAGGCCGTCGATTCCAACCAACCCCTCCCGGGTGAAGACCAGCCGGCGTCTCAGCGGGAAGCATGGCTCAGCAGGCCGCGGAGCCGGCCCGTGGAGCTCGTTGCGGGACGGCGGTGTGTGAGAGGAGGTGTCGATGTGACTGGAGAAGGCGACCAACCGGTTGGTCCTGACGCGACCAGTCCCGACCCGACCAGCGTTGGCCCCACCAGCCCTGACCCGCCGGCGGCCAGTGAGCCGGCGCACGGGCTTCGTGAGCGGCTGCAGCGGTTCAGCACGGAGCGTGGATCTGACTTCCTGGCGCGGGCCGACTCGTCGCTGCCGATCCGGTGCTTCAAGCGCTTCAACGCGATCAGCGGTCGGGACCGCGCGCTGGTGCTCGGCGGCCAGGCGTTCACGACGATCATCCCGCTGCTGATCGTGGTCGCCGCGTCGGCGTCGAAGCAGGGCACGACGGCGGTGGCCGACCGGCTGGCCGCCAGGTTCCACGTCACCGGCGCCTCGGCGGACGCGATCCGCACACTTTTCGAGCGGCCGCCAGGCGCCACCGGCTCGATCACCGTGGCCGGTCTGGTGGTCCTGGTGTTCTCGCTGGTGAGCCTGACCAAGTCTCTACAGCGCACGTACGAGGCCGCGTGGCAGCTACCGCCGATCGGGGTACGCGGCACGCTCAACGGTCTCACCGCGATCGGCCTGCTGCTCACGTCGCTGCTGGTGCTGTCGTTGCTGGTCGGCGCGTTGCGTCAGGTGCCGGCCGGGTCCGTGGTCGCCTTCCTGCTGCGCGTTGCGACCTCGACAGCTGTCTGGCTGGTGCTGCAGCGGCTGCTGTTGTCGCGGCGCGTGCCGATCCGGCAGCTGATGCCGGGCTCGATCGTGATCGGCGCCGGGAGCGCGTTCCTGAGCCTGTACTCGGCGCTGTGGATGCCGCGCCTGATCGAGAACAACGCGTCCCGCTACGGGATCATCGGGATCACGTTCGCCCTGCTGACCTGGTTGATCATCATCGGCTTCCTACTGGTGCTCGCCGCCGTGCTCAGCGCCGAGATAGGCGGCGCCAAGGCGAGCCAGCTCCAGCCGGAGTACTCCGACGACATGATCGCAGCGCCCTCGCCCGGCAGCTCCGTACGATCGGCCGGATCACTCGGCGGTGACCGACCCGGCTGACGCGGGTTCACGCGGGTCGGCAGCGTCGGCAGCGTATGGCGACGGCGAACGGGGCCGCCCAGAGGTTCTCGTACACGAGGATGCCGGCGGAGCTGCCGGGTTCGAGCACGGAACCGGCGTCCTGGACGTCGTTTTCGGCGAGCAGGCCGGACCCAGCGCTCTTGAAGACGGCGAGATCGAGGTCGCCATCGGCGTCGAGGTCCGCCAGCGCCACTCCGGTCACCGAGCCGTCGAGCTCCCTGCTGACGAACACCAGGTCCAGGATCCGGATGATGCCGCGTTCGACCAGGTCAGCCAGCAGCGGCAGACCCTCGCCGGTCATGCGGCTGCCCGGAAACTCCACCACCATGTAGTCGATAGGGCCCATCTCGTCGAGCTCGTTGGACATTTCAACCCCTTCCGGTCGTCGTGGTCGCGGTAAGAGCGAATCGCCTGGCGGCGGCGTGGCGCATCACCCCGGCCGCATGAGCGTCTGCCACCGCCGGCCGGCCATGGGCCCGGCCTCCCACCACGTCGTGCGGCTTGGCCTCACTCGCCACGGGTGATGGCGCCGGCGCCCCTTGGTGCGACAACGTTGACGCATGGCCGGCTCAGGAGCCCACCGTGGCGGGACAAGCGACACGGTGACCTGGTGGGGGCACGCGACCGTGGCGATCGACGTCGCGGGGGCGCGCTTCGTCACCGATCCGGTGCTGCGCCCGCGGGTGGCCTTCCTGCGCTGGGCGCACGACCACCCGCCGCGGAGCCTGGCGACCGGCACCGACGCCGTCCTGGTGTCACACCCGCACCGCGACCACCTCGACCTGCCGTCCCTGGCGATGTTCGCGCCGGGCACCCGGTTTCTCGTGCCGACCGGATCGGGGTGGCTGGTCCGCCGGGTCGCGCGCGGTCCGGTGACGGAGCTGGCGGTCGGCGACACGGTGGACGTCAACGGAGTCCAGATCAGTGCCACGCCGGCCGAGCACGACGGCCGTCGCGGCAATGGGCGCACCTTCGAGCGGACCGCCGGCCCGGCGCTCGGTTTCGTCGTGTCCGGGCGCTCCACGGTCTACTTCGCAGGTGACACCGATCTGTTCCAGGGCATGGCCGGCATCGGCACGGATCTGGATCTCGCCGTCCTGCCGGTCGGCGGTTGGGGCCTGACGCTGCCCGCCGGCCACCTGGACCCGATTCGGGCCGCGCAGGCGTTGCGGCTGCTGCGGCCGCGGCGTGCCATCCCGGTGCACTGGGGCAGCCTGCGGATGCCGGCCGTCTGGCGCATCCGCGCCGACCGGTTCACGACCCCCGGCGCCGCCTTCGTGGCCCGCGCCCGCGTGGTGGCACCCCAGGTGGACGCCTTCGTCGCCACCCCCGGCCACCCGATCGAGCTGTCCGCCCGCGCCTAGGCGGGCGCCGGATCGCGTAGCCAGTCGTGCCACTGGTGGACGCCGTCGCCGCGGGTTGCCGAGACCTCGATGGTCGCGACGTCGTGGTTGACCCGGGCCAGGTGCTCGCGGAACAGCGCCACGTCGAAGTCGACATAGGGCAGCAGATCGATCTTGTTGAGCACCACGACGTCGGCGGTGCGGAACATGTGGGGGTACTTGAGAGGCTTGTCGGCGCCCTCGGTCACGGACATGACGACGGCGCGGCGGGTCTCGCCGAGGTCGAACAGCGCGGGGCAGACGAGGTTGCCGACGTTCTCGACGAACAGCAGCGAACCGGGTGCGGGCTCCAGCGACCGCATGGCGGTGTCGAGCATCGCGGCGTCGAGGTGGCAGCCGGCACCGGTGTTGATCTGGACGACGCGGCAGCCGGTGGCCCGGATCCGCTCGGCGTCGAAGACGGTCTCCTGGTCGCCCTCGACGACCGACACGTCCAGGGTGCCGGACAGGTCCCGGATGGTGCGCTCGAGCAGCGTCGTCTTGCCGGAGCCGGGCGAGCTCATGAGGTTGACCGCGACGATGCGGCGCTCGGTCAGCCACGCTCGGTTGCGCTCGGCGAGCTCGTCGTTGTGCGCGAGCACCTTCTGCTCGAGCACCACCGTGTGCGCCCGGCTGTGTGAGTGGCCGTGACCGTGGTCATGGTCGTGAAGGTGGTCGTGCGGGATCACCCGCGCTCCGGCGTCGTCGGAGCAGCCACACGTGGCGCACATGCCGACCTCACCTCCGAACCGGGTCGGGCCGAGTGACGTCCACGCTGCTGATGCGAAGGTCCCGCCCGGCGAGCACCTCGACATCGGCCCCGCCGCACGACGGGCACAGCACGATCGGGTCGTCGGTGTCGAAGTCCGACGAGCAGCCCCGGCACCGGCACCGGCCGGACGGCTCGGTGATCTCCAACAGGGCACCTTCGACCACCGTGCCCTCGGCCACCAGGTCGAAGCAGAACCGGATGGACTCTACGACGACCCCGGAAAGCTTGCCGATCTCCAGCCGCACGACGGTCACCCTCGCCTCGCCGAACCGCGAGGCGATCGTGTCGACCACCGACTGGGTCAGCGACAGCTCGTGCATCAGCAGATGCGCGGCAGCGGGTCGCCGACGAGCAGGTCGCAGATCCTGGTCCCGCCGAACACCGTGTTGAGCAGCACCAGCCCAGGCGGGTCCTCCTTGACGCGGCCGATCACGGCCGCCTTGGTGCCGAGCGGGTGCCGCCGCATGGCGGCCAGCGCGGTGTCGGCCGACGCGCCGTCGACGAACACGACGATGCGCCCCTCGCTCGCGACGTACAGGGGGTCGATGCCGAGCAGCTCGGACGCCCCGCGCACCTCGGTGCCGACGGGCACCGCTGCCTCGTCCACGACGACGGCGACCTCGGCGGCCTTGGCCACCTCGTTGAGGATCGTCGCCACCCCGCCGCGCGTCGCGTCCCGCATGGCCCGGACCCCGGGCGTGCTCGCCAGCAGGTCGGCGACCAGCCCGTGCACCGGCGCCGTGTCGGACAGCAGGTCGGCCTCGATGTCCAGCTCGCCCCTGGCCAGCATGATCGTGATCCCGTGGTCGCCGACCGGCCCGGACACCAGCACGGCGTCGCCCGGTCGCACGTGGGCCACGCCGAGCGGGGTCGGGTGTTCGACGACGCCGACGCCGGCGGTGTTGACGTAGCAACCGTCGGCCTTGCCGCGCTGCACGACCTTGGTGTCGCCGGTGACGATCGAGACGCCGGCGGCGGCCGCCGCGGCCTTCATGGACTCGACGATGCGGATCAGGTCGGCGACCGGGAAGCCCTCCTCGAGGATGAACCCCGCGGTCAGGTAGAGCGGCCGCGCGCCGGCGACCGCGAGGTCGTTGACCGTGCCGTTGACCGCGAGATCGCCGATGTTGCCGCCGGGGAAGAACAGCGGGGACACCACGTACGAGTCGGTGGTCAGCGCCAGCCGGGCTCCGTCGATGGTGAACGACGCCGCGTCCTCGAGCGGCTCGAGCAGCGGGTTGCGGAACGACTCCAGGAAGATCGCCTCGACCAGGGTCTGGGTGGCCTTGCCGCCGGAACCGTGGGCGAGCGTGATCCGCTCCTCCTTGACCTTCGGCCGGCGGCGGCGGGCCCGCTCGATCCGTTCCAGCACCAGCAGTTCGCGCTCGGCGTGCTCGGTCATGTCAGGCTCGCCTCCCGCACCCTGGTGCGGGTGAACCGGCCGAAGTTGTAGTACGCCGCGCACGCGCCCTCTGGGGAGACCATGCACGTGCCGATCGGCGTCTCCGGCGTGCAGGCGGTGCCGAACACCTTGCACTCCCACGGCTTCAGCACGCCCTTGAGCACCTCGCCGCACTGGCACGCCTTCGGGTCGGCCACCCGCACGCCGGGCAGTTCGAACTTCAGCTCGGCGTCGTACTCGGCGTACTCCTGGCGCATCTGCAGCGCCGAGTGCGAGATGAAGCCGAGGCCGCGCCACTCGAAGTACGGTCGCAGCCGCATCGTCTCGCCGATCACCCGAAGCGCCGTGAGGTTGCCGTCCCACGGGACGACCCGTGAGTACTGGTTCTCCACCACGCAGCGGCGCTCGGACAGCTGCAGCATGAGCATGTAGATCGACTGCAGGATGTCGAGCGGCTCGAAGCCGGCGACCACGATGGGCTTGCCGTAGTCGCGGGCGATGAACTCGTACGGCCGGCAGCCGATCACGGTGGATACGTGGCCGGGGCCGATGAAGCCGTCGAGCCGCAGGTCCGGTGAGTCGAGGATGGCCTTGATCGCCGGGATGATCGTGATGTGGTTGCAGAACACCGAGAAGTTCTCGATGCCCTCCTTCGCCGCGCGCAGCACGGTCATCGCGGTCGACGGGGCGGTGGTCTCGAAGCCGATCGCCATGAACACCACGTGCTGGTCCGGGTTCTGCCTGGCGATCTTGAGTGAGTCGAGCGGCGAGTAGACCATCCGGATGTTGGTGCCCTCGGCGTTGGAGTCGAAGAAGTTCCCGCCGCTTCCGGGCACCCGCATCATGTCGCCGAACGAGGTCATCAGGACGCCGGGCTGGCGGGCGATGTGGATGGCGTCGTCGATGCGCCCCATCGGGATCACGCACACCGGGCAGCCAGGGCCGTGGATCAGCGTGATGTTCTCCGGCAGGTAGTCCTCGAGGCCGTGCTTGTAGATGGTGTGGGTGTGCCCGCCGCACACCTCCATGAACTTGTACTCGCGGCTCGGCTCGCACAAGGCGGCGATCTTGGCGGCGAGCGCTCGGGCCTGGTCGGCGTTGCGGAATTCGTCCACGAAACGCATGCGAGGCCTCCCTTCAGAGGATCTGCGACTCCCGCAGGGCGGCAATCTCGTCGTCGTAGGCCTTGCCGATCCCCTCCAGGAATTCCATCGCCGCCCTCGCCTCCTCCTCGTCGATCTTGGACAGCGCGAAACCGACGTGGATGAGCACCCAGTCACCGGGCTGGACGTCCTCCTCCTCGAGCAAGCCGATGTTGATCGCCCGTTTCACCCCGCTGACGTCGACCCTGGCCAGATCGGGCCGGTCGGTCATGATCTCGATCACTTCCCCGGGGATGCCCAGGCACATGAGGACTCCTCTCTCGGGCCGTGCTCGGCGATCAGGTCCAGGACCGCGCGGGCGGCCACCTCGACGGCGGCCTCGACGCTCGGGCTCAGACCCATTCGCTGGTCGACGGTGTCGGGTTCGCAGCCGACGAGCAACATCCGGCCGGGCGTCTCGCCGAGCAAACCGACGAGACCGAGCACGACGTCGGGCTGCATACCGTGCGCGTCCAGCACCGGCGACACGTCTGTCGCACCGGTCTCGACCTCCAGTTCCACGACGTAGACCGTGCCGGGCCGGTCGCCTCGTGAGGTGGCGTCGACGATGATCGTCAGTTCGTGATCGGCTCCGGCGAGGTCGTAGGCCAGGTGCATGCCGCGGATACCGTAGTCGACCACCTTCGCCCACGGTGGGACGTCCATCGCGGACAGCCGCCTGGCCACCTCGACGCCGAAGCCGTCGTCTCCGAGGAACACGTTGCCCACGCCCGCGACCAGCACGGTCACAGCGGTTCGACCTCGTCCGTGCCGAAGTACCGGTAGCGGCCGTGCGCGGCGTACAGGTCGGCGCCGAGGTCGTCTTCTAGGGTGACCGCGAGGTGCCAGTCGCCGTCGACGTCGAGCAGCACGGCCTGCACGACCGCGGTGCGGCCGGCCAGGAACATGTCGTGCGCGTCGGCGCGCCGGCCGGGCCGCAGCCGGACCCTGGAGCCCTTGGCGACGGGCACGCCGTCGATCACGACCTGGTCGGTCTCCGGCGACACGGAGGTGTCCGCGCCCGGGTCCCACCACGGCACGTCCGGCCGGGCGGTGATCTCCGCCGGCTCCCGCTCGCCGGTGACCGAGCGCAGGTAGCGGACGGCGCCGTGCAGCCGTTCCAGCAGCTCCGGCGGCAGGTTGTCGACCCGGTCGATGAGCTCGGCGGCGCGGTCGTCGGTCGCCCGCGCCTGTCGCTTCTCCTCGTCGGTGAGCGTCATCGTGCGCAGCGTAAGGATCTCGTCGATCTCGGTGCCGTCGAACAGGTTCCCTGCGCTTTCCTGCGCGATCGTCGGGTGGTCGTAGAGGATGATCGGCGAGCACAGCACGGTGTCGCGCCGGCCCGGCTCGCCGACCAGCACCGGCCAGGCGCGCTCGTTGCGGCACTCGTTGGCCGCGACCGACGCCCACTCCGGTGGGTCGAACAGCGACAGGAAGTGCCCTTCCGACAGTGAGAGCAGCGAGTGCGCGGCGATCATCGCGTGCCGCAGCGCGACGTCTCTGGACTCGTCGGCGCGGCCGGCCGATCTGTTCTCCACCAGCAGCCGCAGCCGTACGCCCCCAAAGGGGCCCGGCAGCGAGTCGGCACGCAGCCGCAGCTCCCCGCGCAGCTGCCAGCGCCGACGCGCCAACCGGGCCCCACCGCCCCCCGGGACGGGCTCTGTGTCGGTGCCGCCGTCGACCCGGAACGGCACCGTGACGTCGCGACCGATCAGTTCGGCGAACGGGATCACGGCGTCGACCTCCCGCTCGACCGCCTCGTCCCACGTCGTGTACTCGATGCCGGCCACCGAGACCGACGGCACGGCGCGGTACGCGGAGCCGTGGCGGACCTCGACCACCCGCGACTGCAGCTGCAGGAAGCGCAGCCGCACGTGCAGCTGAGCGCCACGGCTGGGCTCGGCGAGCAGTTCGGTCCGCGACCCGCTGTGCTCACCGGCGCCACCGTCGGCCGCGAACGCCGGTGGCATCAGCACGCCCCATTGCCAGCGCACCTTGTTCTTGGTGGCCGAGGCGCGGTACGGGTAGAGCAGGTACCCCTCGTAGAGCACCGCGTCCGCAATGGCGCGGGCGTGGTCCATCGTGGCGGTCACCTCCGAGCCTCGGCAGCGCGATCCGCGCTGTCCGCGCTGTCCAGGGCTTGGACCGTCAGCTCCCACAGCGCGTGGTAGAGGGTCGTCTGCGCTTCCTGGATCCGGTGCACGGAAGCCGACGGGACCACGAACAGGTAGTCGATGCTGTCGAGCTCGGCCATCTTGCCGCCGTCGTAGCCGGCGATGCCGACCGTGAGCAGGCCACGGCGGCCGGCCTCGTCGAAGGCTCGCAGCAGGTTCGCCGAGTTACCGCTGGTGGACAGGCCGACAGCGATGTCCGCGGCCCGGGCGAACGCGGCGATCTGGCGGGAGAACACCACGTCGAAGCCGACGTCGTTGCACAGCGCGGTGATCACCGCGACGTCGTTGGTCAGGCAGAACGCCGGTAGCGACCGGGACACCCCGGCCGGGCTGAGGAACAGGCTCGCCAGGTCCTGGGCGTCGGTCGAGCTGCCGCCGTTGCCGAAGGCCATCAGCCGCCCCCGCGCGGCGAACCGCGCCGCCATCTCCTCGGCGCACTCGACGAGCCGGTCGCCGTCGCGTTCCATCACCCGCGCCCGCAGCTCGATGATCTCCCGCGTCTTGTCCACAGTGGACTGCCGGACCTGCTCGAGTACGGCGTCCAAAGTGGACTGTCCGGTCTCCTCCGGGTACAGGAACGGGTACAGCGCCCGCATGTCGTCGTTCACGGTGCCGATCCCTGATCGGCGCGCACGACGGCGATCGCCTCGCTCGCGTGCACCAGGATGGTGTCGCCGACGCCCGCCTCGACGAGCGCGACGCTGACCTGCTCCTCACCGCTGCCGGTGCGCACGAGAGCGAAGTCGTCCTCGAGCAGCCGCACCACGGTCACCTCGATGGCCTGGTCCGAGCATGTGATGCACACGTCGTCGCGGCACTGTGCGCTGCCAACCGGGCTGCTCGTCGGGCTGCTCATCGCGCCACCATCCCCGGGTCCAGCGCTGCCGGGCCGAGGACGCCGGGCTGCTCGAAGAACACGTGCACCAGCTCCCACAGCACGTGGTACATGGTGACGTGGACCTCCTTGACCACCCGCGGGTCCGGCGACGCCGCGACCAGCACGTGGTCGGCCACCCCGGTGGCCGCGATCGGCCCGCCGTCGCCGCCGGTCAGCACGACGCACAGCATGCCGAGCTCGCGGGCCGCGACCAGCCCGCGAAGGACGTTCTCGCAGCGGCCGTCGGTCGAGAGCCCGAGCGCGATGTCGACGGGTTCGGCCAGGATGCGGATCTGGTGCGCGAACGTCTCGGCGAGGCCGATCCGGTTCGCGATGCCGGTCAGCGTCGCCACGTCCGAGGTCAGCGAGATCGCCGGGAGGGCGCGCTTGCCGACGATCACCGGGTGGACGAACTCGACGGCGACGTGCTGGGCGTCGGTGCTGGGCCCGCCGTTTCCGAAGACCACCAGCTTGCCGCCGCGATGGAACCGGGCGGCCATTGAATGGCAGGTGCGGGCGACGTCGGCGGCGTGCTCAGCCAGGTCTTTTAGCGGTTCGGTTCGACGATCCAGCAATTCGCTGATGGTCACGTCCGAGGCTTCCTTCGTGGTGGGTGTTCTCGGTGCCAGGGAAACGATCACTACTGACGCGGATTCAACCGTCAGGTCGGCGAGCCCTGGTCCGGCCCGGCGCGGCGAAACCGGCGGGTACTTCTGGCCCGAGGATCCCCGTGGTCACCGCCGGTGACGAGTTTGCCGGGCCGGCCGGCGCTGGCT